>Ga0209476_10001083_pt1 | contig 18570 bp, 20 predicted proteins | sample KloWWTrecipitate_FD_187179 | JGI IMG/M metagenome (GOLD analysis project Ga0209476, IMG submission 187179) | Active sludge microbial communities from Klosterneuburg, Austria, studying microevolution and ecology of nitrifiers - Klosterneuburg... | ecosystem: Engineered > WWTP > Aerobic digester... | reverse complement strand
GAATGGGCGTCAAGCTTCATGCGCTGCTCGACGCCAACCACCTGAAGGTCACCAGCCTGATCTATCCCGGCATGAAGTTGGTGGTGCCCGCCGGCGGCATCGAGCCCGCGCCGAAAGCTCCTACTGCACCCGCTGCCACCGCACCAGTCGTGGCAGATGCGTCGAACACGTACACGGTTCGTTCAGGTGACTCGCTGTCGGGAATCGCCGGTCGCATGCACGTCAAGCTCTCGGCACTACTCGCGGCCAACAAACTGACGATCACCAGCGTCATTCACCCAGGAACGCTGTTGATCGTGCCCGCCGGTGGCGTGCTGCCCAGCGCGGTTGTACCGCAAGCCGCCGCCGCTGCTGCAACGGAGTCCGTCACTGCCGCTCCCCTGCAATACGTCGTGCAGCCGGGCGACTACATCTCTGGCATCGCCCCTGCGCTCGGGGTACGTATTGCGGAACTTCTCTCGGTCAACAAGTTGAACCTCAGTAGCCTGATCTATCCCGGGATGAAGCTGACGGTTCCCCCAGGGGGCACGCTGCCTGCAGCATCTGCCCCTACCGTCGTCACGCCGGCTGCCGGACCCGTGGCGACTCCCCCGGCGACCCCTGCGGTCCCCGCAGACAGCGGAGGAACGACGCCCGATGGCCGTATCGCCACCGTCATCACGTTCGTTCAGGCCCAACTCGGCAAGCCGTACAAGGCGTTCACCGCCGGTCCGGACAGCTACGACTGCAGTGGCCTGACAATGGTTGCGTATGCCCAGATCGGTATCTCGCTGCAGCACTACAGCGGCTCACAGTTCACCAAGGGCACGGTCGTCGACAGGGCCTCCCAGCCGATCCTCGCCGGTGACCTGATCTTCCTGGAATCCAGCGTTGGCTCCGGCATCGTGAGCCACGTGGGTATCGCCATCAACGGCACCCAGTGGATTCAGGCCCCGAGAACCGGTGACGTCGTGCGCGTCGGCAACATTCCGACCACTCGCGTGATCGGAATCCGCCGGATACTGCCGGCTACCTGATCGAGTCTGTTCAGCGAACGGCGACGAGGTCGACGACGAAGACGAGGGTCTCGCCACCCTTGATGGCCCCACCCGCACCACGGCTGCCGTACCCCAGGTCGGGCGGAATGGTCAACTTGCGACGGCCACCGACCTTCATGCCCTTGACACCGCGGTCCCAGCCCTCGATCACCTCACGGGCACCGAGACGGAAGTCGAAGGTCTCTTCACGATTCCAGCTGGCATCGAACTCCTGCCCGTTGCTCCAGGCCACGCCCACGTAATGCACGATGACGCGCTTGCCAATGATGGCCTCGTCGCCGTCGCCGATGACCTCATCGTCGATGAGCAGTTCGGCGGGCGGCTCGCCCTCGGGGATGGAGATGATGGGTTTATCGGACATGGGCGCCAACGCTAGCGGCTGCGCTTCAGCCCCCGGCTGCGATCAGCGCTACGGCGACAGCGGTGGCAGCAACCCCTGTCCCCTGCCACCAGCGCATTCGTTCGCGGTTGAAGGTGACCGAGAGGATCACCGCAACGGTCGCGAACTGACTGGAAGCCACCGATACCGGGCCGGTGTCGCCGCGCTGGAACGCCATCTGCAACGACCCGATCGCTACCAACCCGAGAACTCCGGCGACCGTACCGTACCGAAGACCGACTCCACTGGCGATGAATGGTTCGCGCCGCATACTGCCGATGACCACCAGCAGCACCAGCCCGGTCCCCCGCTGAGCAATCACCGGCGAGAGCCCCGACGCCGTGGAGACCTCACCCATCAGTGTGAACGCTGCACCGAACGCGACACCACTGGCAATTCCCAGCACGGCACCCTGGCGGACGCTTCCCTTGCCGCCGGGGGTGTACGAGGTGAGCACCAACGCAACCATGCCGAGCGCCATACCGACCGCCGCCCAGCCGCTGGGGGTGACGCCGTGCAACAGGTCCCATACGACCGGCACGGTCGCCAGCAGGACCGACGACAACGGCGCCACGATGCCCATCCGTGCGACCGAGTAGCCGTGGTACAGCAGCATCAGACCGATGATCATCGCCAGACCCGACACCACGCCGATTGTCGTGTCGCGTGCGCTCCAACGTGAGTCGACGAGTAGCAGCAGCAACGGGGACAGCGCGGTGCTCACCCCGACAGCCGTGCGCGTCACAGTGAGCGAGGCCGTGGTGCGCGCCGAACGCGCCGCGAAGAAGTCGGAAGTCCCGAGCAGCACGGCAGCTGCGATCGCCAACGTCAGCGCCATGCTCATCGTGTCGCCCACCCTAGAGCAGGCGCGTCAGGGCGACGAGGAGTGCATCTGAATCCGCTTCGGTGTTGTGCGCCGTGAAGCTGACGCGGATGAACTTCTGCCCGTTCCACTCGGGCAGCGGAGCCTCGACGTTGAACTCGTCGAACAGCCGAGTCTTGAGCGAGATCGTGTCCACATGATCCGGCAAACGGATCGAGGCCAGTTGTCCGATCCACTCGGTGGAGTCGGGGCTGATCGACTCGAGACCGGTGAGCTCGTTCACAAGCGATCTCGTGAGCAGCGCCAGCCGGTGGCCTTCGGCCTGAACAGCGGGCCACTCGTGCGAGGCGCAGAAGTCGAGTGCTGCCGACGCTGCGAGAAACGGCGAGAGATCCCTCGTTCCCTGCCACTCGTGATAGTCGATGAACTGCGAGTCGGTGGGGTGGTCGCTCTCCCACCCCCAGCTGATGACAAGTGGGTCGAGCCACGTTTGAGCGTCTGCCCGCGCATAGAGGAACGAGCAGCCCTTTGGCGCGCACGCCCACTTGTGCAGGGCGCCGGTGTAGATGTCGCAGCCGACCTGGGCGAGGTCGAGCGGGATGTGTCCGGGCACGTGTGCGCCATCGACGATGGACACGATGCCGGCCGCACGGGCGCGCCGGCACAACTCGACAACTGGGAAGATGAGCGCAGTTGCGCTGGTGAGATGGTCGAGGAACAGCACCTTGGTGCGAGGTGTGACTGCGGCCCACACTCGCTCCACGAAATCGTCGGCGGTGGTCACCGGAAGCGGAATCTCGGCCCGGACATAGCTGGCACCGGCTTCGGCACACAGCTTGCGCCAGGTGCGATACATCGCGCCGTATTCGTGGTCCGTGGTGACCACCTCGTCGCCTGGCTGCAGCCGGATGTTGCGGGCGACCATGTTGATGGCAGTGGTCGGGTTGGGGAAGAACACGACGTCGTCGCCGCTGACATTCAAGAAGTCGCCGAGACGTGCACGTGCATCGGCCATCAGCTCCGGTGCACGGCGCTGCAACCACGCCACGGGATTGCGTTCCATCTCGCGTTGTAGGCCTTCGTAGGCCTGCTGCACGACTCGGGGCACTGCGCCGAACGAGCCGTGATTGAGAAATACAAGATCTGGGTCGAGAAGGAAGTCACTACGGGTGAGGGTCGCCATGCAGCGGGAGCGTAGACGTCCAACCACGTCACGGACACCAAGGTCACCACCGAACCCGGCAGTGGCGACCTTGGCTCCACAGCACGGCCGTACCTCGGCGACGCTCAGTAGACCGGGGTCGCCCAGTCGATCCACAGGTTGTTGGCGTTGATCGGGTCGACCTTCACGTTCAGTCGCATCCCTGGCTGACAACGACCGAGGTTGAGCTGGTCCACCTGTTCTTGACGCGTTGCCTGCATAGGCACGCCGCTGGGCAGCATGATCAGCAGCTCCAGTTCCACAACCGGACTGAAGTTGATGAGGGCACCTGTTTGGCGAGCCGCAGTGATCGTCGCGACAGCGGCAACGCCGTTGGTGATGGCAGCGCTTGCCTGTGCTCCACCCTGCGCCATCGAGGCCATCATCGCGTTCGCCGCTGACATCCTCGCTGTGCCCGTGGCCAGCGAGTCCTTCACCCCCGGAGAACTTCTTTCGATCTCCTTCGCCTGTTTCGTGATCGTTCTCAGATCCTTGAAGAGCCCCATGTCAGACGCCTCGATAGACGTCGGAGAAGGCGCGGGCAACGGCAGGGTCGCCTTGAATGCGGGCATTCCAACCATCATGAGCCTGCTGCCATGATGTGCCGTCGATGCCGTGCGAGGCCGCGATGCCGGGTAGCGCCGACTGGTCGTAGTTGAGCGGAGCGATCGCCTTCACGATCACCGCGTACTGTTGGAGGCTGACGCCAGCGATGGCGTCCAGTCCACCGGGTTGGGGCTGCAGGGTACCTGCGGCTGCTGCCTGGGCAGCCGCTGCCTGCTGGTAGGCCGCCGCCTGTTGCTGCTGCTGTGCCGCAGCCATGCCCTGAGCATTCGCACTCATCTGATTCGCCTGGTCGATGATGCCGGGCGTGGCCTGGACCATGTCCTTCATGTCTCTGATCGACTTGAAAAGACCCATATTGTTTCCTCCTGTTGAGTTGATGGGGTCATCGTGCGCCGCGCACCAACGCGCGTCATGAGTACCGCGCTACTCACTTTGCGATGAGCAATTGTCCGCTCATACCCATGTGCTCAGTGGATGACGCCCATCACGGCTACGGCGTGCCACGCGAGATAGCGTTCGTCGTGCCAATTGCACCCGGCCGGGAGAGCCACCGACGCGGCCAGCGTCGGGGCGCCGAAGGAGCAACCTCCCCGGAATCTCTCAGGCCAACGGACCGACCGGGTGGGGCAACGCTGGAAAGTAGTCGGCTCTGCCCGGCTCGCCGACGGGGAAATTTGCACGCCACACACGCGGCAGGCAGAGAAGCTCTCAGGCATCCATGACAGCGGGGGAAGCAATTCACACGCGCCACGAATGGCCTGGAGGCTTCCCATGACCACTGATCACCAACTCCCCGCTCACGTCGATCTCGCTCAACTGCTCGGCACCGACGACTTCGTCGGTCGCCACATCGGCCCGACGAGTGCCGAACAGGCCCACATGCTGTCCGTGTTGAACGTGGACTCGATGGAGACGCTGCTCGCGCAAACTGTGCCCGAATCCATTCGGATGCGTGGCGCGCTCCCCCTCGCCGGCAGCCGAACCGTGGAAGATGTCATGGGCGAACTGCGTGAGCTTGCCGGGCGCAACTCGCAGCGAACGTCCCTCATCGGGCAGGGGTATTACGGAACCATCACTCCCCCGGTGATTCAGCGAAATGTGCTGGAGAATCCGGCGTGGTACACGGCGTACACGCCATATCAACCCGAGATCAGCCAGGGGCGGCTGGAAACGCTGCTCAACTTCCAAACCATGATCGGTGAGCTCACCGGCTTCGCGCTGGCGAACGCGTCGCTGTTGGACGAAGCGACCGCCGCCGCAGAGGCGATGACGATGGCACGGCGAACCTCGAAGGTCACCGACGACAAGTTCTTCGTCCATCACGACACGCACCCGCAGACGATTGCTGTCCTGCGTACCCGCGCAGAGCCGATCGGCATCGAGATCGTGGTTGGTGAGTGCGACGAGATGGATGGTGCATTCGGTGCGCTGTTCAGCCTGCCGACCTCGACGGGTGCCATCATCGATTGGCGCTCGGCCATCGACCGGGCGCACAGCGGCGGCGCCATCGTGGTCGTGGCGACCGACCTGTTGGCATGCGTACTCACCACTCCCCCGGGCCAACAGGGTGCCGACATCGCCATCGGCTCCGCGCAGCGTTTCGGCGTACCGATGGGTTTCGGCGGCCCGCACGCAGCGTTCATCGCCACCAGCGACACCCTGGCCCGGTCGCTACCTGGTCGTCTTGTCGGCGTCAGCACCGACACCGAGGGCCGGCCTGCGTTGCGTCTCGCGCTGCAGACTCGCGAACAACACATCCGCCGCGAGAAGGCCACCTCCAACATCTGTACGGCACAGGTGCTCCTGGCCAACATGGCGGGTCTCTACGCCAGTTGGCATGGCCCAGCGGGCCTCACTCTGATCGCCGAACGAGTACACCGCTTGGCCTCGCTGGCTGCCGGAGCGCTGCGGGCCAGCGGCGCTGCCCTGCGTCATGACAGTTGGTTCGACACGCTGTGCGTGGAGTGCCCGGCGGCCGAGGTGATCGCCAAGGGCCGCGATGCCGGCCTCGACCTGCGACTGGTCGACGAGGTCACCGTCTCGTTCAGTTTCGACGAGACCACCACGATGGCAACTGTTCTCGCGGTGCTCACACTCTTCGGTGCCCAGGAGTTGTTACCACCCGACGATGCCGACCTGATCAACGGCCTCGTCGACCGGCGCACCGATGCGTTCCTGGCTCACGGCGTTTTCAGCAGGTTTCACACGGAGACCGAGATGATGCGCTACCTGCGGCGACTCGCCGACAAGGACCTCGCGCTCGATCGAACGATGATCCCCCTCGGCTCGTGCACCATGAAGCTCAACGCGGCCGCCGAGATGATGCCCGTGACCTGGCCCGAGTTCGCGAACGTGCACCCGTTCGCACCGGACGATGAGACCGTGGGTTACCGCGAGATGATCAGTCAACTCGAGCAGATGATGGCCACCATCACCGGTTACGACGCGGTCAGCCTGCAGCCCAACGCGGGCAGTCAAGGTGAGTTCGCCGGGCTCCTCGCCATCCGCGCGTACCACCGCAGCCGTGGCGACGAGCAGCGCACCGTGTGCCTCATCCCCTCCAGCGCCCACGGCACCAACGCTGCCAGCGCAGTGATGGCCGGCCTCAAGGTGGTGGTGGTTGCGTGCGATGACCAGGGCAACATCGACCTGACCGATCTTGCAGCACGTGCGGCTGCCGCTGGCGATCAGCTTGCCGCTGCAATGGTGACCTACCCCTCGACGCACGGCGTCTTCGAGGAAGGCATCACCGAGGTGTGCAGCATCATCCACCGCCACGGCGGGCAGGTGTACGTGGATGGCGCCAACCTCAACGCCTTGGTCGGCCTTGCCCGTCCGGGCCAGTTCGGCGCGGATGTCAGCCATCTCAACCTGCACAAGACGTTTTGCATCCCCCACGGTGGTGGTGGTCCTGGCGTTGGCCCGGTCGCCGTTCGGTCGCATCTCACCCAGTTCCTGCCGGGTCATCCGTTGGGCCACGACCAAGCAGCCGGACCGGTTTCGGCCGCTCCCTTCGGTTCCGCGAGCATCCTGCCGATTTCGTGGGTGTATGTCGCGCTCATGGGTGCAGAGGGTCTGCGTGATGCAACCGCCGCAGCCATCCTCAGTGCCAACTACCTGGCGGCGCGACTCGACGATGCGTACCCGGTGCTCTACACCGGCGCGCAGGGCAGGGTCGGCCACGAGTGCATCCTCGACCTACGGCCCATCACGAAGGCCACCGGCGTCAGTGTCGACGACGTCGCCAAGCGACTGATGGACTATGGCTTCCACGCCCCGACGATGAGCTTCCCCGTGACCGGCACGCTGATGATCGAGCCGACCGAGAGTGAGAACCTTCACGAACTCGACCGGTTCTGTGACGCCATGCTGGCCATCCGCGCAGAGATCCAGCAGGTTGCCGACGGCGTTTGGGCCGTCGAGGACAGTCCGCTGCGTCTGGCCCCGCACACGGCCGAAGACCTGCTGGGCGAATGGGAGCGGCCGTACTCGCGAGAGCTCGGGGCGTACCCGCTGCCGTCGGTGCGGGCATCGAAGTACTTCCCGTCCGTGTCACGCATCGACGCTGCGTATGGTGACCGCAACCTCATCTGCAGCTGCGAACCCCTCGAGGCCTACGCCGACGCGTGAGCCAACATTGCGCTACGGTCCAGCGCATGGCAGAGAGTTCCACACCCGGGCTGGGCGACCTGATGGGTCTGTTCGGCAGTAGTAATCCGTTCGCCGGCATCAGTAAGTCGATGGCTCAGTTCCAGCGCGGCGTCACGCAGTTTCTGGACAGCGTCGAGAAGTTCAACGAGACGATGGATCAGCTCAATGGTGTCGCCAAGAGGGTGAATGGTCTGCTCGACACGGTCGAGGAACCGATCAAGGCGTTCGTGCCGCAGATCACGCGCACCATCAAGACGGCCGACGCGCTCGTCGATCAGCTCAGCGGGCCGATCGAAATGGTCGCCCCCAGCCTCACCCGCTTTGCCGAAACCATTTCGAACCCGACGCTGCTCTCGCTGCCCAAGGAACTCGGCGAGTTCATGCAGACCCTCGGCGACCTGGCACAGCGCTTGGCGCCTCTCGGCCAGATGGCAGAGACCGCCGGGGGCTGGTTCGGGCTGCGTCCGCTGGCGGGCCTTCGCGCCGGTGGCGGAACGGCACGAGCCACTCAGTTCACCAGTGCTGCCACTCCCCCGCCACCGCCTGCGTCCGCGTCGCCAGTCAAGAAGCCGGCCACCAAGAAGAAGGCGCCCACCAAGAAGACGCCCACCAAGAAGGCGGCGCCGGCGAAGAAGGCTGCCGCCAAGAAGGCGACGCCCACGCGCACGCCAGCAACCAGCCGACCCGCCAACAAGGCGCGCTGACGCGTTCGACGACCTCCGGTGACTACTTCCTGGCGACGAACGGCAACGCAACGATGCGGCCGGCCAGCATGGAGCCGCGAACATCGACGCTGAGTTCGGTACCGTCGGGTAGGTCTGGCGGCAGGAATGCCAACGCAATACCGTGCTCGAGCACAGGTGAGAAGTTCCCACTGCTGATGGTGCCGATCTGCGCTCCGTCGTGCAGCACTGGGCAGTCGGCCCGTGGCGGCCGTCGACCGTCGGTCGCGATTCCGCGCAGTAGGCGCGTGATACCGCGCTCGCGTTCTTGCGCCAACGCGTCGCGCCCGCGGAACTCGTCCTTGCCCCACGCGACCACCCAACCGAGCCCGGCCTGCAGCGACGTGATACCCGCCCCGAGTTCGTGACCATGCAGGGGCAATCCGGCTTCGAGGCGCAGCGTGTCGCGCGCGCCGAGACCAGCGGGCATGACGCCGCACGACATGATTGCCGACCACAGGTCGCCGGCTGCCTCGACCGGCACCGCGATTTCGACACCCGCCTCGCCGGTATAGCCGGTGCCGGCCACGACGCACGCGGCACCGTGCCAATCCAGCTCCTCGACACGAAAACGCCCTACGTCGGCCGCGGCAGCGAAGACCGCTGACAGCCGTTCCTTGGCCCGCGGGCCTTGCACCGCCAGCACTGCCCGCTCGTGCGTGGTTTCAGTACCGCCGATGGCAGACCGCACGCGATCGGTGTTGGAGGCATTCGGCATCACGTCGAAGACGTCGTCATGTACCCACCACACGATGATGTCGTCGAGTACCGACCCGTCGACTTCATCGAGCAGGTGCGTGTACTGAGCACGACCAGGGGCGACCTTGTGGAGATCGTTGGTGAACGCCCACTGCAGGCGATCGAGCGCGTCAGCGCCCTCCACGCGCACGGTACCCAGGTGCGAGACATCGAACACGACGGCGTCGTTACGACACGCAAGGTGTTCGTCGAGAGTGCCGGCCCTGTAGGCCACGGGCATCTCCCAACCCCCGAATGGCACCATCTTGGCACCGAGTTGGCGGTGGTACGAGTCGAGCGGACTGACCTCGAACTCCGCCATCAGACAGCCTGCGCAGCGACGAACTGTGACCCGTCAGGATCGTTGAGCTGCAGGAGCGACGCGTCGAGGTCGGTCTTCACGCTGCCGATCGCCAACACGTTGAGCACGCCTTGGCCGCCTCGGCGAACGATGTCGATCAGCATCTCGCCGTCGCACAGCAACACGTCGTTGCCGCTGATGACCAGCGTTGCCGTGGCAATGTCGGTGTCGGCCTGACCGCGCAGGTAGGTGAACGCCTTGCGCACGGACTCGAGCTTGATGCCCGCGTCGAGCAGGCTCTTGATGACGCGCAGCTCGAGCAGGTCGCGATAGCTGTAGGTGCGGCGGCTGCCGCTGCCGGCGGCGTCGGTGAGCGAAGGACGGATGAGGTCGGTGCGTGCCCAGTAGTCGAGCTGACGGTACGAGATGCCCACCACACCGGCGGCCTTGGTGCCGCTGAAACCAACTTCACTCATCATTGCCTCCGCTGGTGATCACACGCGAGTAACTACGCCTGTGTAACAGGGTTGCCATCGTAGGCCTGATCGGCTGCGACGTCAAGCACGCATCGCGCGAATCAATCGCGCGGTACGCGCGATTCAGCCAGCGAAATCGTCGGGACTGATGTCGTCGAGAAAGTCGCGGAACTCGTCGAGGATCGCTTCCTCCGTGACGTCGCCGGCCTCGATGGACGCCTCCACCGCTGCCTCGTCGAGCAAGGAGTCCTCGGCGAAGATGGGGGTCTCGGTGCGAACTGCCAACGCAATGGCGTCACTCGGCCGGCATGACAGCGTGCGAATTCCGGCGGTGGTGGTGAGGTGCAACTCCGCGTAGAAGGTGTGCTCGCGGACCTCGGTGATGACCACCCGAGTCAACGATGCACCGAGTGCCTCGATGACAACCACGAGCAGGTCGTGCGTCAGCGGGCGAGGTGGAACGATGCCCTCGAGAGCACTGTGAATGGCTGACGCTTCTGGACCGCCGATCAGGATGGGCAGGACGCGCGGACGGTCGGGGCCGACCTCGCGCAACATGACCACTGGCGTGTTGGCCGGCAGCTCCACGCGTACCCCGAGCAATTCCATTCGAACCACAGCGTGATGGTATCTGCCGCGCGGACGATCAGGCTTCGAGGTGGTGCTGCAACGCGGCGCTGAGTATTGCACTGCGCAGGTCGCCACCGTGGCGAGACAGTTCCGTCAACATCTGTGAGGCATGCTGGCGGCTCTGTGGGTTGCGCTGCCGAATCAGCGGTACGACCAGCTGTTCGAACAATGCCGCCTCGCGCTCGGCCGATTGGCGCCATGCACGCAAGTGTCGCGGCTCGATGCCTCGCTCCAGAAAGCCGGCGGCAGCGCGTGCGATCGCCAGGTCGGAGGCGGTGTACAGCGCACTGATGCCCGCTCCGCGCCCCGCGAGGAGACCGAATGATTCCAGTTCGGCCAGCTGCTTGCTGGTGATGCCTGCCTTGGTACACAACTCGCTCGCGACGTACGTGTCGTGTGCCGATTCGTCATCGGCGTCGGCGCCGCGCCCGGTGTCGGCTGCGATGGTCACGGCCACCTCGGCGCCGTTACCCGCGAAGAACGTCGCTGCCGGGTTGAGCGAGGGACGTGCGGGTGCGGCGGGCGGGGGCACTGCCGAGAGGCGGGGTGCAGCCGGCGGAGGAGCTGCGACTCGTGACTGCGCAGCCGGGTGGTGCGCCGTGGGCACGACGGTGCCCTCGGGAAGATCCAGTTCGCCCGTTTCATCGAAGCCGCTGTCGACCATGCCGGGCCCTCGTTCGAGCAGCGTGACATTGCGAAGACCTCGTGGCGGGGTCAGCGAGCCGGTCTCGTCGATCTCACCACTTTCGAGGCGATCGCGAATCACCCGCAACGGGAGGAAGTTCTCGCGCTGTTCACGCAGAATGACACGCAGCCGGTCGACGTCGAGGTCGTAGAACTTGCGATAGCCCGACGGCGTCCGCTCCGGGTCGATCAGACCCTGGCTCTCGAGAAATCTGATCTTCGAAATCGTGACATCGGGAAACTCCTCCAACAGGAGCGCGAGGACTTCACCGATCGACAGGTATGGATCCGGCATCGATTCAGCCGTTGCCCTTTTGGAAGAAGACCAAGCGGAACTTGCCGATCTGCAGCTCGTCGCCTTGCCCCAGTGGAGCCTCGTCGATGCGGACGTTGTTGACATACGTGCCGTTCAGCGAACCCGAATCGCGAACCAGGTACGAGTTGCCGTCGCGAATGACCTCGGCGTGACGCCGCGACACAGTGATGTCGTCCAGGCTGATTTCGCCATCGGTGGACCGGCCGAGACGAGTCACATCAGCCTCCAACGACAACGCGGCGCCCGCCTGAGGTCCGTTGCGCAGCACCAGCGACGCAGCCGCCATCGGCAGATTGCCGAGGTCGACGATGATGTCGTCGTCCGGGCCCGGGGCGTCGAGCAGTGGATCGATCTTCGCCAGCGTGATCGTGTGGTCGCCGAGGCGGTCGAGTATGCCGCCGCAGGACGAGCAGAAGGCCGCCTCCGGAGGGTTTCGATAGCCGCATTGGTTGCAGAACACGTACGCCATGGGGGTCAACCCTAACCGTCGATCAGAGCCTGATATGCCGCTGCATCCAGCAGGCCCGCGAGTTGGCCGTCATCGGTGAATTCGATCTCGCACAACCAGCCCGCACCGTACGGATCCGAGTTCAGCGTCTCAGGGCTGTCGCCCAGGGAATCGTTGACGGCGACGACCGTTCCGGTGAGCGGGGCGTACACATCGCTGACCGACTTGGTGCTCTCCACTTCGCCGAAACTGTCGCCGGCGGTGACAGCAGAACCGAGTGTGGGCACCTGCACGTAGACGACATCGCCCAACGCGTCTTGCGCGAAGTCGGTGATGCCGATGCGAGCACGGCTGCCACTGACGGAGATCCACTCATGATCGGAGCTGTAACGGAGCTGTTCGGGTACCTGCATGCCGGTCACATTAGCCGCGCGCAGCGCGACCCGCCTTCAAGCTGGCGCGGATGGTGGGCACATAGGTGATCGCGGTGTAGTAGCTGAGCACCAGGCCAGGGATACCCATCAGCCACGCCGCGGCGAGAAACCACTGGTGCGCAAAAAAGTCGCTCGCACCGAGCATGAAGCCGGGCAGCGCGAACATCAAAAGGAACGTGGCCGTCTTGCCCCACCAGGTCACGTCGAAGCGCTTCATACCGAAAAACAGCGTCGCGATGGCGATCACCCCGCCGAACAGCACCTCGCGGATGACCACCATCCAGAAGAACCACAGCGGTGGAATCCCCTTGATGAGGATGCCGCTGATGCCAACGATGAAGAGCAGACGATCGGCGGTCGGGTCGAACATCTTGCCGAATTCGCTGACCTGATTGAAGCGGCGAGCCAGCCAACCGTCCACCCAGTCGGTGGCCCCCAAGCCGCCCAACAAGAACGCTGCACCGGCGACGTTGTCGCGCGAAAACAGCATCCAGATGAACAGTGGAATGCAGCACAGACGCGCCAATGTGAACAGGTTCGGAGCGGTCAGCAGCATGTGCGACGACAGTTGTTGGTCGGTTGCGTCCGTTGCGTCCATCGCCGGTGAGCGTACTTGCGTACGCTTCGCTCATGAGTAACTCTTCGGGGTCCAGTGGATCACTAGCAGGCCAGGTCGCGTTCATCACCGGCGCCGGCTCCGGTCTCGGTGCGGCGTTCGCGCGCCGACTTGCGCGCGATGGCGCCATCGTCATCATCAATGATCTGCACCCCAACGCCGCTGCCGACGTTGCAGCCGAAGTTGGTGGCGATACGGCCATCTTCGATGTGTGCGACTCGGTGGCCTTCGACACCGAGATCGACAAGGCGGTCGAGCGGCATGGGCATATCGACATCCTCATCAACAATGCCGGCATTGCTCCCCCCACCGACCCGGACAGAGTGCAACAGGCCATCGCGAACCAGATGGCGCGAATGGAGGGACGCATCGCCGATCTGGTGCCGTCGAACAGCACGGTCGACCTCTCCGACGAGGACTGGGACCGCATGATCCGAGTGCACCTCTACGGCACCTTCTACGGCACCCGGGCAGCGCTACGGCACATGACGCCGGCTCGCAGCGGCGCTGTCGTCAACGTGTCGTCGGTGCTCGGCCTGCGGCCGATGGCGGGTGCCGTGCACTACGCCACTGCCAAGGCGGGCATCATCGCGTTCACCAAGTCGGTGGGTCAGGAGGTGGCACCGTTCGGGGTACGGGTCAACGCCGTGTGCCCGGGGTGGATCGACACCCCGCTGCTCGAGGCAATGGACCCGATGATGATCGCCGGCATCGTCATGCAGATCCCGCAGGGTCGCATGGGCCGGGCGGAGGAGCTCGCCGAGGTGGTTCGTTTCCTGTCCGGTCCGGAGAGCAGCTACTGCAACGGCGACATCTTTCCAGCAACAGGAGGGTTCGCCTGATGGCCACGATCTTTACGCACATCATCAACGGCGACATCCCCGGCACGTTCGTTCACCGCGATGACCTGTGTGTTGCGTTCATGTCGATCAATCCGCTCGCTCACGGCCACACGCTGGTCGTTCCTATCGAGGAGGTCGATCACTGGGTCGATCTCTCCCCGACGCTCGCCGCCCACCTTTTCGAGGTGGCGCATCGCATTGGTCGCGCGCAGCAGGCAGCCTTCAGGTGTGATCGGGTCGGTCTGATCATCGCCGGCTACGAGGTCCCCCACACGCACCTGCACCTGATTCCTACGGAGCACATGGGTCAGCTCAACTTTGCCAACGCGGCAAGCGAGGTCGACCGGACCGAGATGACCGATGCGGCAAGCGCAATCCGAGTCGAGTTACAGGCCCAGGCCGAGCTCGGCTGACTCGCCGGCCGCGGCGGGCAGGATCAGCTCGGGGCCTGAGTTACGAACATTGTTGACCGCAGTGCTGACGGCGTGCATGACCAGCAGGTCGTTCGGCGCCGGAACCAGCAGGTGCTGAAGGGCGTCCAGGTCGTTGTTGGTCGGGTCCAGCCACTCGTCCCAATCCGCCGGCGACAGGAGCACGGGCATGCGGTCGTGCACCGGTGCCATCGTGTCGTTGGCGGCTGTGGTGATGACCGTGCAGCTGTGCAACCACTCGGCATCCGGCCCAGCGGCCTTGTCACGCCAGGTCGCCCACAGACCGGCGACAGCCAGCATCTGGCCGTCGGCACGGTGGATGAACATCGGCGTCTTCATCGGCTTGCCGGCCTTCGTCAACGGAGCGCCCTCGCCTGCCTGCTGCCACTCGTAGAAGCCATCCATCGGGATGATCAACCGGTGCTTCTTGAACAGACCCTTGAACGCCGGTTTCTCGGAGATGGTCTCGCTGCGGGCGTTGATCATCTTGGACCCGATCTTGACGTCCTTGGCCCAACTCGGAACCAGCCCCCAATGAAACGGCTGGACTTCGCGGGCACCGCTGGCATCGGCGACCACGGCATAGACATCCTGCGTGGGCGCGACGTTGTAGTTGGCCGGCAGAGTCGCCTCGCTCTCGAACGAGGCGCCGAAGAACTCGGAGATCTTGTCTGCGGAATGGGAGGAAACGAAGCGACCGCACATCCGTGCGACGGTAGCCGCGTCGGCGCACGTTCCCGAGGGTTCCGACGTCAGCAGGTGTGCTCGACACCCCGAGCAGCGAAGAGCCAGGCCTCGGCGGTGTGACCGCTCCGACCTGGCTCCTTTCATTCGTCGGGCTGACAGGATTTGAACCTGCGACCCCTTGTCCCCCAGACAAGTGCGCTACCAAGCTGCGCTACAGCCCGAATGTTTCGATCGGGAACTCTACCGACTGAGTCTCATTTCGGCTCGCTGTCAGCTGAACAACTGCACGAGGCGCCACGTCAGATACACCACCAGTAGCACCATCATCAGTTTGAAATGCCACGGCGCCCTCATGTCGTCCTCATTGCCGTCCGCTCCGGCGGCCAGCTTGCGCAGGTTGAGGTTCTTGGCGGTGATGGGCTGCTGCGCGGCGACGTCTCGCCCGCACGTGGGGCAGGTGCCGTCCTCGTTCATTGCCGACGGCGCCATGTACTGGGCGCAGTCCTCACACCAGGGCATGTTGCTCCTATTCGCTGCGCTTTCGAACTCGCAGCTTGATGGGCGTCGAGCCGAAGTCGAACGCCTCACGGATGGAGCGCTCAAGGTACCGCAGGTATGTGTGCGGCAACTCGCGGTTGACGAAGAGGGTGAATGTCGGCGGGTCGGTGGCACCCTGCAGGGCGTACATGACCTTGACGCCATGGCCGGCGGGCTGGCGCTGCTGCGCGTCGGAGATGACCTTGTTGACATCTCGGGTCGGCACACGGCGGTGGTACTGCACGATTGCTTCCTGCAGTACGGGGCGCAGCTTGTCGACGCCCTTACCGGTGAGCGCTGAGATCTTCAGGATCGGCGAGTCGCCGGTGAAGTACAGCTTGCGTTTCACTTCCGCGGTGATCTCCAGACGGCGATCAGCGTCGTCGATGAGCTCCCACTTGTTGAGCATCACCACGATGGGGCAACCGGCAGCATCGACTCGCTCGGCGAGACGCTGGTCTTGACTGGTGACGCCCTCAGTGGCGTCGATGACCAGCAGTGCGATGTCGGACACATCGATTGCCCGCAATGCACGAACCATCGAGTAGTACTCGGCAGAGTCATCGATGCGGCTGCGGCGACGCATTCCGGCCGTGTCGACGAAGACAATGGGGCCGTCGGGAGTGTCGACCAACGTGTCGATGGCGTCGCGGGTGGTGCCAGCCATGTCGTGGACCACCGAGCGGTCGGAGCCCACCAGCCGGTTGAACAGCGTGCTCTTCCCCACATTGGGTCGGCCAACGATGGCGACGCGAGGCGGGGCGACGTCATTGGGATTCCACAGCTGTTCGCCCTCATCGTCGACGGGCACGTCGAACACCGGCTCACGCTGGCCCTCGGGCAGCATGCTGACCACGACATCGAGCAGGTCGCCCGCGCGCCGGCCGTGTAGCGCGCTGACCGCCTGCGGCTCGCCGAGGCCGAGCGCCAGGAACTCCCAGCGATCGTTCTCTCGGCGGTCGTTGTCGGCCTTGTTGGCAACCAGGATCACGGGAGCCTTCAAGTGCCGCAGCCACTGCGCCACCGACTCGTCATCCTCGGTCATGCCGACGGAGGCATCGACGACGAAGAGCACCACATCGGCTTGCTTCACGGCTGCTTCGACCTGACGGCTGACCTTCTCGTCGAGCTCGTTGCCACCAGGCAACCAACCACCGGTGTCGACGAGCATGAACGGCACGCTGAGCCACTCGGCCTCCACTTCCTTGCGGTCGCGGGTGACGCCGGGGCGATCCTCCACGATGGCCACCTGCCCACCGACGATGCGGTTGAACAGGGTGCTCTTGCCCACATTGGGGCGACCTACGACGACGACTGTGGGCAAACTCACGACACGCTCTCGATCACGACACGGACTCCAACACTTCAACTTTGACGTTCTCGGCATTCAGCGCCCGCCGAAGGGCAATACCGTCCGTGGGGATCACTTCGACGGTGCGAGGCAGTTCGGCAACTGTGGTGCCATCGAGGAAGCGGCCTTCACTGAGGCACACATCGGGCAGAAGGTAGCGGTGGCCGGCCGGCTGCTCGGCCAGCACGCGAGCGAGGTCGGCGCCAACCATCAGCCCGGTGACCGCGGTGTTGCCACCGAAGTAGTCGTTGGCAACCGGAATGATTCGAATGTCGGTGCGGCCCAACGAATCGACCAACGGACCGAGGATGCGGGCACCGAACTCGCCGGTGAGCACGCCGATGGGCGCATTGGGACGTGGTCCGAGGCGCACGCTGACCGAGCCAGCAGCACCGGCATCGCCATCGGTGGCGCAGCCACGCAGACCGGTGTCACCGGCGGGGTTACGCGGAGCGCGGTACCCCTCGGCGGGCGCCCCGTCGACCGCAGCGAAGAATCCGCTCAGCGGGCCGGTGGGTTGCGACACGGACCCGTTGAACTCGAGTTCGAACGTGCGCGCCATGCCGATGCCGTCCTCGTGCATGTGGAAGCCCTCGTACGTGTCCGACTCGGGAAATGCAAGGTCGGCCATCAGGTAGTACTCGTCGGCGGCGAACACCATTCGACGGCCCAGGATGCGCAGGAAGATCTCCTGCCAGTCGCGAATGGAAGTGACCATCGCGCGTGCCTCGTCCTGCGTATGCAGCCGCATTGCAGATTCGGCGTTGAACTTGCTGAGACCCAGCGGCACCACTGCCACAGATTCCAGCTCTGGGTACTGGTCGAGCACACCCAACATGGTCTGTTCGAAGACCAGGCCATCGTTGACTCCGGGGCACAGCACGATCTGACCGCGTACTGCAATGTCGTGGTCCAGCAGGGCCCGCAACCAACGCAGCGACATACCCCCGCGAGGGTTCTTCAGCATCCGGTTGCGCACCTCAGGGTCGGTGGCATGAATGCTGACGTTGATGGGCGACAAGCGTTCCGTGATCACCCGTTCGAGGTCGGCCTCGGTGAAACGGGTCAGCGTCGTGAAGTTGCCGTAGAGGAACGACAGACGGTAGTCGTCGTCCTTCAGGTACAGGCTCTTGCGCAGACCCTTGGGCAATTGGTAGATGAAGCAGAACTCGCAGTGGTTGTCACACGTGCGCACCCTGTCGAACACCGCACTGGACACTTCCGCGCCCAGTGGTTCGCCAGCGCGCTTCTCGATCTCGATGGTCATTTCGAGGCCGCCGCGCTGCACTTCCAGCGTGACCTCGCTGTCGTCGGCGGCGAAGCGCCATTCGATGATGTCGCGCGGTACGGTGCCGTTGATGGTGAGCACGACGTCGCCAATGGCAACGCCGGCCCGCTGGGCAGCGGAGCCGGGCGCGACAGCGGCGACGGTGGGCAGAGACATGGCACTCAAGGCTACCGGCGGGCCCACCACGACCGCCGCTAGCCTGGGCGGCGTGACCGTAGACCGCGTGCTGCTCGCCGAGCCTCGAGGGTTCTGTGCGGGTGTCGAGATGGCCATCAAGGCCCTCGCGTGGATGGTGCGCACCCACGATGCGCCGGTGTACTGCTACCACGAGATCGTGCACAACAAGATCGTCGTCGAGCAATTCGAAGCGCAGGGCGTGATCTTCGTCGACGATATCGATGAAGTGCCCGA
>Ga0209476_10001081_pt1 | contig 18573 bp, 9 predicted proteins | sample KloWWTrecipitate_FD_187179 | JGI IMG/M metagenome (GOLD analysis project Ga0209476, IMG submission 187179) | Active sludge microbial communities from Klosterneuburg, Austria, studying microevolution and ecology of nitrifiers - Klosterneuburg... | ecosystem: Engineered > WWTP > Aerobic digester >... | reverse complement strand
ATGAAGGCATCCAGCAGCGCCTCGGGGCCGCGGTTCGAGCCGTACTGGCCGCTGTCCTTGTCCAGTGCCTTGCGCGCCGCCTCATACACATGCGGACCCGGCAGGAAGTTCGGCACGCCGATCGAAAAACTGATGATGTCGCGACCGGCAGCCTTGAGTTGCTTGGCCTTTTCGGCAATCAGCATGATCGCACTGGGCTTGGCGCGACTCATGCGCGCAGCAAGATGCGGCATGGAAACCTCTTCGAGAGTCAAGTTGGGAGTGTCTGAAAAAGCGGGTGATTTTAGCACAGCGGCGACCCGGCCCTGAGCCGACCATGAACAATTGCATCGCCGCGATTGACGATGAATGAATAGCGCTCCTCACTGCGTTACAGTGCGGACTGTTCACCAAGAGCGGAGGTTTGCATGTCCTGGCTGTGGATGTTCATCGTCGGCCTGCTGGTCGGCATCGTGGCCAAGTTTCTGATGCCGGGCAAAGATCCCGGCGGCTTTTTCCTGACCGGAATCCTCGGCGTGGCCGGCATGTTTCTGGGTGGCTGGTTGAGCAGCCTGATTTTTGGCACCGCCGCACCGGGCGGTCAGGTCGAACCGGCCGGGTTTATCGGCGGGGTGATCGGCGCGGTGATTCTGCTGGCGCTCTATCGGATGTTCACGCGCAAACGCACATCCTGAGTACAGGATCGGCAACGGACCACGGAACATGGCGTTTCGTGGCCCGTTGCGTCGATGATTGCGCATGGCACTTGTCGAACTCGATTCGCTCATCCCCTTGAATACACCCACCACTCGACGAAGCCGATGGTTGTGCCGGTTGCGTCGCCTTGCCTTTGCGATGCTCGGCCTGGCGATCGTCGCCCTGATTCTTGACCGCTTGTTCCCGCTGCCGCTGCCTGATCCACATCGAGGCAGCACCGTGGTGCTTGCCCGCGACGGGTCGCCACTGCGCGCGTTTGCAGATGCGCAAGGAATCTGGAGCTACCCGGTTGCGCTTGAAGATGTCTCCCCGCTGTATGTCGAGGCGCTGGTCACTTACGAGGATCGCTGGTTCTGGCATCACCCCGGCATCAATCCGGTTGCGGCGCTGCGCGCGCTCGGGCAGTTGATCGGCAATGGTCGCATCGTCTCGGGTGGCTCGACGCTGACCATGCAGGTCGCGCGCATCCTTGAACCGCATTCGCGCAGTTTCGCCGGCAAGCTGCGGCAGAGTCTGCGTGCCGTGCAACTTGAAGCGCATCTGTCCAAGCGCGAGATCCTCGAACTCTATCTCGACAACGCGCCGTTTGGCGGCACCTTGCAAGGGGTCGAGGCAGCTTCCTGGGCCTATCTCGGACACTCCTCGAAACAGCTTTCGCATGCCGAGGCAGCCCTGCTCGCCGTGCTGCCGCAGGCACCAAGCCGCTTGCGGCCGGATCGCGAAGCCACAGCGGCGCGTGCGGCGCGCGACAAGGTGCTTGAACGCCTGGCCACCCTCAAAGTGTGGACGCCAGCCGCAGTGCAGGATGCGCGCGTCGAAGCCGTCATCGCGCGCACCCTGCAAGCCCCGCTCAGTGCCGCCCTGCTTGCGCGTCGCCTGCACCACGATCATCCCCGGCAGCGTCGCATCGCGACGACCATCGATATCGAATTGCAGCGCAGCGTGCAGGATCGCGTCAGCAGCTATCTGGAACGGCTTCCCGAGCGCACTTCGGCCGCCCTGCTGGTCGTCGACAACAAGGATCTGAGCGCCTTGGCCTATGTCGGCTCGGCATTGTTTGGCGACGAGGCGCGGCTCGGTCATGTCGACATGGTGCGTGCCTGGCGCTCGCCCGGATCGACGCTGAAGCCTTTCCTGTACGGACTCGCCCTTGACGATGGCCTGATCCATTCCGAAAGCCTGCTGGTCGATGCGCCGCAATCCTTTGGCGACTATCGCCCGGGCAACTTCGACAGCGCCTTCAACGGCCCGGTCGGTGCCGCGGAAGCGCTGCGCCTGTCGCTCAACGTGCCGGCGGTCGACCTGCTCGATCGCGTCGGCGCGGCACGCTTCACTGCACGGCTGGCCAATACCGGCCTGCAACTGCGCCTGCCGCGCGGCGTCGAGCCGAATCTCTCGATCATCCTCGGCGGCGTCGGCGCGCGCATGCAGGATCTGGCCGGTGCCTATGCCGCGCTCAATCGCAACGGCATCGGCGGCAGCGTCCGCTACACGGCGGATGATCCGCTGATCGAGCGTCGCGTCATGTCTGCAGGCGCGGCCTGGATCGTGCGCGAAATCCTCGAAGCCAATCCGCGACCGGGCTACCGGCCTGGCACCTTCGATACCGGTTCACGCCCGCGGGTCGCCTGGAAAACCGGCACCAGTTACGGATATCGCGATGCCTGGGCGATTGGTGGCACAAACCAGTACACGGTCGCGGTATGGATCGGCCGACCCGATGGGACCCCTCTGCCCGGCCAGTACGGCGCGGTGACTGCATTGCCCTTGCTGTTCCAGGTGGTCGACAGCCTGCCGCGGACGGTGCTGGCCTCGGTTGCGCAAGCGCCACCGGAAAGCGTCGGGGAAATCGAGATCTGCTGGCCGCTCGGTCTCGCCTTCGATGAGGGCAGGGCCGAACAATGCCAGCAGAAGCACACGGCATGGACACTCGATGGCGTGGTGCCACCGACCTTTGCCGAACGTGATGCCCGCACCTGGAGCGCGGGACTCGTGCATGTGCGCATCGATGCACGCAGCGGACAGCGCCTGAGTCCCGGATGCGCGGCAACGGCGGTCAAGGAGATCGACATCCTGCGCTGGCCAGCACTCGCCTACCCCTGGCTGTCACAGGCACAACGCAAGCAATCCAGTCTTCCACCTCTGGCCGCGCAGTGTGCCGCAGACGGGCTTGAGTCGAGCCAGGAGCTGCGCATCGATGGAATCGCCGATCATTCCAGCATCGCCCGCGCGCCAAACAGCGACAAACCCGCCATTGTCCGCTTGCGCGCACTGGGGACGACCGGCGCGGTCGCCTGGCTGGTCAATGGTCGCCTTGAAGCGACCACGGAGAGCACGCAAACCTGGGAATACGCCTTTGCCGAAACCGGAGAGCAGACCATCACCGCGATGACCGACGCCGGTCGCTGGGCGCAGGTGCGCATTCGTGTATTGCGCTGAGCGGCCGCAGCAGGCGCCCTGCCCGCGTAGAATCCAGGATTCGCCCCCGGAGCCTGCCATGCCTTCATTCGACATTGTTTCCAAACTCGATTCGCACGAACTGACCAACGCGGTCGACCAGGCCAGCCGCGAACTCGACAAGCGATTCGACTTCAAGGGCAGCGGCGCGAGTTTCGAGCTCAATGACGGTGTCGTCGTGCTGAAGGCAGATGCCGAGTTCCGCCTCAAGCAGATGCAGGACATCTTGCTGCAGCGCCTCAGCGCACGCGGCATCGATGTGCGCTGCGTCGATATCGCCGATGCCGAGGTCAATCTCGCCAGCGCACGCCAGAATGTCACCCTCAGGCAAGGCATCGAACAGGCACTGGCGAAGAAGATCATCAAGCTGATCAAGGATTCCGGCAGCAAGGTGCAGGCGCAGATCCAGGGCGACCAGCTCCGCGTCACCGGCAAGAAGCGCGACGAGCTGCAGGACACGATCGCCCTGCTGCGCAAGAGCGAACTTGAAATGCCGCTGCAGTTCGAGAACTTCCGCGACTAGCGCGTGTTGCGCGCGATCAGTTGCGCGATCAGTGAACGCAAGGCCAGTGGCTTCAGCGGTTTGTGCAGGAGCTGGCAACCGGCCGCGGCAACGGCGTCGGCGACCGCCTTGCCATGATCGGCGGTGATGATGACGCATGGAATCGACAGCGCCGCCTGACCCAACGCGGCGCGCAGCTCAAGCCCGCTGACATGGTCATCGAGGTGATAGTCGAGCAGCAGCAGATCGGCACCATGCGCGGCAAACAATTGGCGAGCCAGCTCCGGCGCCTGCGCCGCATGCACCTCGGCCTTCCAGCCGGCAAGCAGGTCCTGCATGGCCCTGAGCACGGCGGGATCGTTGTCGACGACGAGCACGCGCAAGCGCGGCAGTGGCGGTTCCGCTGCTTTGGCCTCCGGCGGTGGCAGATCCATTGGCGTCGCCATCGGCACCTCGACTGCGAAGACCGAGCCGCGGCCGAGCCGCGAATCCAGGCGCAGGCGATGATCGAGCAGGCGCGCAATGCGCTCGGCAATCGCCAGACCCAGCCCCAACCCTTCGCCGGAATGCCCGAGACGGCGGAACTCCTCGAAGATCAATTCCTTGTCGCCTTCGGCAATGCCCGGACCGGTATCCCAGACCTCGATCGAGAGATGCCGGCCGCGACGGCGGCAGCCCAGCAGGATTCGTCCCGAGCGCGTGTGCCGCACGGCATTGGCGAGGAAATTCTGCACGACCCGGCGCAACAATTGCGGATCGCTGCGCAGCCACGCCCGTGAAGGGACCCAATCCAGTTGCAGGCCGCGCTCTCCTGCCAGCACGTTGAACTCCGCAGCCAGGCTGCGCAGCCATTCATCGATCGCGAAGACCTCGAACCTGGCCCGCGTGCGCCCGCCATCCAGACGTGAAATATCGAGCAGGCCGGCGAGCAGGCTTTCCGCCGAAGTCAGCGCGCCATCGATATTCGTGATCGACTCGCGGTACTCGGCATGAGCGAGGCGCTGCGCAAGCGCATGCGTGAACAGGTGCGCCGCGTTCAGCGGCTGGGCAAGATCGTGGCTGATCGCCGCGAGGAAGCGGGATTTCGCCTGGTTGGCCTTTTCCGCCTCCTGGCGGGCGAGGTCCAGCTCCGAGGTGCGGTCTATGACGCGTTGCTCCAGGGTCTCGGCGACAACCTTCAGCTCGGCTTCGTTGCGGCGAAATTCCGTGACATCGGTGAAGGTCGCGACAAAGCCGCCTCCCGGCATCGGGTTGCCGCGGATCTCGACCACGCGCTCACCCTTGGCCCCGGGGAAGCGGCGCTCTGCGACGTAAGGCGTGCCGGCACGCATGTGCTCGATGCGCTTGCGCACCTCATCGTCGACGCGCTGACCGTCCGCGCCAAGTCCACGGGCGAGATTCCAGCGCACCAGATCGGCCACCGGCACGCCGACCCTCAGCAGCTCTGGCGGATAACCGAACAACCCGGCATAGGTTCGATTCCAGGCGACCAGGCCGAGGTCGCGGTCGACCACGCTGATGCCCTGGCTCATGTTCTCGAGTGCCGCTTCGAGGACACGTTGATTGAAACGCAGATCCTGCGAGGTCTCGCCGACAATGTCTGCAACCGCCTCCAGTTCGTCCGTTTGCTCGCGGCGGGCGACGGTCAGCAGCAGGCGTGCCGACGACGCGCCGATCACCGCTGCCAGCTCATGTTCGATGGCAGCGACCAGCGCTTCCGAGGCCGAGGCAGCGGGATCTGCACCGACGAACAACATCTGCACCTGCTCTGCGGGCAGGAAGCGTGAGGACAGTGCGCGCAGGTCGGCAACGCCGACACGGCCACGCATGCCCGCCAAGGCCGGCCTGGCAAAGCGCGAGCCGGCCACCAGCACGAGCACGCCGATGTTGGCGGCCAGACTCGCCACCACTGCCCGCGCCAGGCGGCTCCAGTCGCCAAGCCCGAACAAGTGGTCCGGTGCCAGCCATTGCTTGCCGAAGGGTCCGCTCTCGATCCACGGCATGGATTGGCCGGCCAGCAGGGGCAGCATCAACACATAGACCCAGATCAGGCTGCCGACGAAGAGTCCGGCACTCACCGCGCGCGCACCGGTCTGCGGTCGGTACACTGCGACCAGCACGCCCGGCGCAATTGCCGACAAGGCCGAAAACGACACCGCGCCAATATCGGCCAGGGCCGCATTGGCGACCAGCACGCGACTGTAGACCCACGCCAGCAACACCACGACGAGGATGATCAGGCGCCGCTGCATGAGCACCTCGGACCGCAGGTCGCCGCCCCGCAGGTCGCCGCCATCGCTGGCACGACCCCAACCCGCGCGCACGCGCAGCGGCGCGATCCAGTGGTTGCCGATCATCAGGCTCAGGGCCAGCGTCGCCACGACCACCATGCTGGTAGCCGCACTCAGTCCACCGAGAAATGCCATCAGGGCGAGTGCGCCATGACCCTGCGCCAGCGGCAAGGCCAGCACGTACAGGTCAGAGGGCACGCCCATCGGCCCGAGCAACGCTTCACCGGCATGCGCGAGCGGCAACAGCGGCAACGCGATCAACAACATGTACAAGGGGAAAACCCAACGTGCCGTACGCACATGTTGCGCATCCCGGCATTCGACGACGCCGGCGTGGAATTGATGCGGCAAGGTGAATACCGCCAGTGCACCGAGCAGGATCAGCGGCGGGAAACCCGACGTCCCGCCCGGCTCGGCGACCACTTCGGCCGTCGCTGCCGGAACTTCCAGGCCGAACCAGACCAGCGCACCCAAGGCCAGCATCGCCACCAGCTTGAACACCGATTCGAACGCCATGGCCAGCACGAGACCACGATTGTGTGCGTTGGCGCTGGCCCGGCGGGCACCGAACAACATGGCGAACAAGGCCATCGCCAAGGCCACCCACAGCGCGCTGTCCTGCCAGGCGGGTGCGGCAAGGTCATGGCGACGCGCAAGCATGCCGTAACTCATCGCCACCGATTTCAACTGCAGGGCAACGTAGGGAATGATGCCGATGATGGCGACCGCCGTGACCAGCGCAGCCAGCAACGGGCTGCGATCGAGGCGAATGGCGATCAGGTCGGCCAGCGAACTGCTGTTGTGCGCACGCGCAATGGTCACCAGGCGCATGAGCAGGCCAATGCCGAAGACGTACAGCAGAATCGTGCCGACAAAGGTCGGTGGCAGCCACCAGCCCGAACGCAAGGCCTGGGTGACCGTTCCGTAGAAGGTCCACGAGGTGCAATAGACGGCCAGCGAGAGTGCGTAGATGTACGACCAGTGCCTGGCGAAAATCCGCGGGCGGCGATCGCCCAGCACGGCGACGCCAAACAACACGCCAAGCCAGAGCACGCCAGCGGCGAGAATGCTCAGGTCAGGCAGCATGTGTGGATTTCTTCACGCGGCACCATGCCGGAAGCTGCGACGCCAGCCCGGGTTCGCGCCGGAAGCCGCTTTCAGAGCCCGATGCACATCCCGGCCGGGATGCACACGCGGCGTGGAGCGGAGCGACCGCATCCACCTGATTCGACAGCTGCGGCGGGATCGTCTTGGGCCGATCATGCCGGGCTCCCGAATGGTGCCTGAGCACCCTGCGCTGAAAGCGACTACTGACGCGAATTTCAATGGACGAGGCTGCACACCGCTTCGTCGCAAATCCCGGTTGTCCTATTCCAGTGGTGCGCCGAGAGCAGCAGCGGCGTTGGCCATCCAGCGCAATTGCACGCCCTGGCGCGTATCGTAATCCGACCCGGAATAACCCCACCAGTCCCAACATGCCTTTGGATTCAATGGCGCGTAGCTTGCGCGGGTCTGAGGATATAGCACGACCAGGTGCCGGGCATCTGCCCAGCGGTTGTAGCCGGCATCGCGGGCGAATGCTTCGCCGACGGCATCGGCATTCTGCTGGCAGCCATGCAGGGCGATATGCAGGCCGCAGGTTTCGCCGGCCGCACAGGATTTCGGCACATAGACAAAGCCGATGTCGGCCAGCATCGCGTCCTTTCCATCCGGCAGATAGGCCTTTTGATCGAAGCGGCGCAGCTCGCCCGCAGCAGTTGTCGGCGTAGCCGGTTTGTCAGCATAGAGGGCGGCCAGCAGTTCGCCGGCACCGTCGAACCCGCACTTGCCGATATACGGCGCTTCGCTGTCCGTGCAGGCGGTGCCGGTGGCTTCGGTCGGGAAGGTATGTGCCATCTCGCGCGCGTTGTCTTCGACGACCTGCGCGACACCGAGCTTGCGATAGAACTCCGCCGCAGCCGCGCTGATTGCCGTGCCCACCGTCGCATCGAGCGTGCCGTGCATGACAAACACCCTGTCGTCGGCCACGCCTTCAAGCGGCGCAAGCGCACCACTGCCAGCCCGCGATCTTGCATTCTCGACCAAGGCATCGACATCAGGCGGGTTTTCCCCTGCCGGATTGAGGCAGCGCGACAGCGCGGTTTCAAGGTTGCCTTGCGCACAGGCGTACGGCCCCCCGGCGATCATGGCGACCCCGGCGACATGGCTGGAGAAGGCCATGTGAACCTGGGTCGCCATGTACGCACCGGACGACAGCCCCGAAACCGTCGTCCGCGTTGCATCCAGGTTGAGCTTGGGCAGCGGCATTCCCGCACCTGCAGGCTTGCTGCCGCACGCGCCCAGCCCCATCCCGAACAGGCAAGCCAGGGACGTGGCGAGTACCAGCCTGGCCGGCAAGGACACGCGCCCCCGGCCCGATGCCTTCTTCGTCACGGCGCACAAGCGAGTCGGGTCCGTCATCAGAAGTTGTACCGCGCGGTCAGATAGTAATTGCGTGGCATGGCGTAATAGGCGGTCTGGATATTGCCGACGCTGCTGAATTCCTGGGCGTCGGTCTTGTACAGCTTGTCGGTCAGGTTACGCACGCCGGCACGCACCTGCCACTTGTAATCGGCCGAATCCCAGATTCCGAACAGGCCGACGGTGGTGAAGGCGTCCTGGGTGAGCACATCGCGGTTGTCGACGCTGAGCCAGCTCTTGGCGCGATAGGAAACATCGCCGCCGAAGGTCAGGCTGCCGGCATCGCCAAGTCCGAAGATATGGCTGGCGGCGATGCGCGATGTCCACTTTGGTGAAAATGGCACATGGTCATGCAGGCCGGCCAGCGCCGGGACCGTGGCCACGCGCGGATCGTTGAACTCGCCATAGCGCGCATCCAGCCAGCCGATCTGCGCCGACAGGCGGGTGCCTTCGCCAACCATGGCGACGCCTTCGAACTCGATCCCATCGACCTTGACCTTGGCCGCATTGAGCACGGGGAAGCTGCCCACGACCTCGCCGCTGACACGGGCCTGGAAATCATCGTAGTTGCTGTGGAAGGCTGTGATGTTGCCGAGCAGGCGGCCGTCGTCCGAGCTCATCTTCAGGCCCATTTCATAGGTCCATACGGTCTCCGGATCGAATTCCGGGCGGGTCGCTTCGGCCACCGCATTGGCACGACCATTGAAGCCGCCGGACTTGAAGCCCTTGTTCGCCGAGACATAACCCATCACCCGATCCGAGAACGCCTTCTGCAGGCTCAGTGATGGCGTGACCGCGGTCCACGACTTGCTTGCGTCGAAAGCCACGGTTCCATTCAGGGCGGCAAACGCCGGGCCCCAGAACGTGCTGGTGGTGCGGTCGTAATCCTTGGTCTCGCGCGTATAGCGCACGCCGGCACCGAGCGTCCACGACGGTGCGAATTCCCAGTTGAGCTGGCCATAGGCCGCCGTGCTGCGCGTGGTCAGGTCGTCGCCGATCGTGCGCAGGAAGGTGATGGGCGAACCGGCCAGGGCATACAGGTCATCGGCGTAGGCCTCCTGATTGGAAGGCACATGCTCGCGCAGGAAATACAGGCCGTAGGTGGCGTGCAGGTTGCTGCCGTTGTCGTACTGCGCCTGCAGCTCCTGGCTGAACTGATCCTGGTGGAAGCCGACGAAGACATCACCCAGTTCGAATTCGGAAGCATCGATGTCGATGAAGGACTTGCTGTCGAGTTCGCGGTACGCAGTGATGCTTTTCAGCGACCACGCATCCGACAGCGACCAGGTCAGCGCGGCCGAACCACCCTTGTGGATCAACTTCTGACCCTTGTCCGGTCCGAGCGAGGTGCGCGTGCGATAGTCGTAATCCTCCGACGGCGAGGGATGCAGCACGATCGCGCCCAGCGCGACGTCGGTCTGGATCAAGGGCGCTTCCGGATTACCCAGGGTGAGGGCGTTGTCCTGGTGAGTGTAGTCGAGCGAGAACGCCGCCTTGAAGCTGTCGTTCGGGTTGCCGACCAGCTTCAGGCGAATGGCCTGGGTGTTGTCGTCGTTGTAATGCCGGCGCGTGTCCGGATCCTTCACGTAGCCATCATTGCCACTGCTGACGATCGCCGCACTGAGTCCCCAGGTGTCGCTGAGCGGCGTTGCCGCATAGGCCTTGGCCTCAAGCAGACCGAAGCTGCCGGCGCTGATTTCGACACTGCCGGCAGTTTCCTGGCCGGGATCCCTGGTCACCACCTTGATCGCGCCACCGGTCGAGTTCTTGCCGTACAGGGTGCCCTGCGGACCGCGCAACACTTCGATGTGGTCGACGTCATAGAGCTTGAACAAGGCTCCCTGGATGCGCGAGTAGTAGACGTCGTCGACGTACATGCCGACACCTGGATCAAACGTCTGCAACGCATCCGGCTGGCCGATGCCGCGAATGAACACGTTGACCGACGATGCCGAGCCGCGCCCTTGCACGATGTTCATGTTGGGCACACTGCCTTGCAGGCTGTCGATGTTGTTGGCCTGCATCTCGACCAGATCGGCATCGCTGAATGCGCTGACGGCAACGGGCACTTCCTGCAGGGTTTCCTCGCGCCGGCGCGCGGTGACCACGATTTCGTCGAGGCGTGCAGTCTCCTTTTCGGAAGGATTGGCAGGCTCCGGCGTGCCTTGCTGGGCCTGCGCCATTGCCGACATGCCGACGAGCAAGCCGATGGCAAGACTCAAATGCGTACGTTTCATCGTGTTTCCCTTTCTTGTGATGAGGCAGTCGGGGCCGACCGCGGGCAGAATGGCCGCAGACTAGCGGCATCGGCAAAGGGTCGACACCTGTACCTTGGTACAGTGGGCTGGCCGAGCGCAGCTGCCGATACTGCGCAACCGCAGCGTGTTGCGCATTGCCGCCCGGAGTCCATGGATGTCCCTGCTGATCGTGCTGGCCGCGCTGGCATTCCTGATGTTCGTCGCCTATCGCGGCTACAGCGTGATCCTGTTTGCGCCGATCGCCGCGCTCGGTGCCGTGCTGCTGACCGATCCTGCGCTGGTTGCGCCGATGTTCACCGGCCTGTTCATGGACAAGATGGTCGGCTTCCTCAAGCTGTACTTTCCGGTGTTCCTGCTTGGCGCGGTATTCGGCAAGCTGATCGAGATTTCCGGATTTTCCAAATCGATTGTCGCCGCGACCATCCGCGTGGTCGGCGCACAACGCGCCATGCTTTCGATCGTGCTGGTGTGCGCCCTGCTGACCTATGGCGGCGTCTCGTTGTTCGTGGTGGTGTTTGCCGTCTATCCGTTTGCCGCCGAGCTGTTTCGCCAGAGCGACATTCCCAAGCGCCTGATCCCCGGCACGATCGCGCTCGGTGCGTTCACCTTCACCATGGACGCCCTGCCCGGCACGCCGCAGATCCAGAACATCATCCCGGCGCCATTCTTCGGCACGACCAGTTGGGCAGCCCCGGTGCTCGGCACGCTCGGCGGGATCTTCATCCTCATCGTCGGCATGATCTATCTTGAATCGCGGCGCCGTCGTGCAGCGCGAAATGGCGAGGGTTATGGCGACAACCTGCTCAACGAGCCGGTTGCGTTCGCCGGTGAAAAACTTGCCCACCCGTTGATCGCGATCCTGCCGCTGCTGCTGGTCGGCGTCGCCAACTTTCTGCTCACGCGCTGGATTCCCGGGTTCTACGGCGAAACCCAATCGTTTGTTCCCTCGGTGATCGGGTCACCGGCACCGATCGTGCAGGAAGTCTCGAAGATCGCCGCAATCTGGGCCGTGCAAGGTGCCTTGCTGATCGGCATCGTCTGCGTGTTCGTCTTTGCCTGGCGCAATGTCATGGCAAGCTTTGCCGAGGGCAGCAAGAATGCGATCAGTGGCTCCCTGCTGGCTTCGATGAACACCGCTTCCGAATATGGATTCGGTGCGGTGATCGCGGCCTTGCCCGGATTTCTCGCTGTCGCCACGGCACTGAAAGCGATTCCGAACCCCTTGGTCAATGAAGCGGTTTCCGTCACCGCCCTGGCGGGCATCACCGGCTCGGCATCGGGCGGCATGAGCATCGCCCTGGCAGCGATGGCCGACAGCTTCATTGCAAATGCCAATGCCGCCGGCATTCCGATGGAAGTCCTGCACCGCGTCGCCTCGATGGCGTCCGGTGGCATGGACACGCTGCCGCACAATGGCGCTGTAATCACCTTGCTTGCGGTCACCGGCCTCAGCCATCGCCAGAGCTACAAGGACATTTTCGCCATCACCCTGATCAAGACCACCTCGGTCTTCGTCATCATCGGCCTGTTCTATCTGACCGGCTGGGTTTGAGCCGAAGCCATCGCCCAGGCACCCATTGCCGGCGCGCAGGATCACCGCGTATTCATGACCGGACGGCCCGGCGATCGCGCGACGCCGCAGTCGATCACGCCTTGCGTTGATTTCCACCAGGGCCGCGCCCGCCGCCTTCGACGATGACGTGCGGTGCATGGCCCAATCCAGCGCGTGGCCATCGCCGACAACTGCTCGGCAACTGCTCCTGCGTTGCTCTCGGCCCTTGTTCCCGACAGGGCTCTACCGCCTCCATCCTTGGAGGCGTACCTCCTGCATCCGTGCAGTCGTCCTGCGTTGTCGGCATACAGGCCATCCATGGCCATAAAAAAGGGTATCCGGATCGAGCTGTGGGATTGCTCGTCATACAGTATGCTGATCTAGCTTTCTATTTCGGATTCTAGTGTTGGCTCAGTCAGTGAATGTGTTGGAGTAAATCTCGGACTTCACTGTGGGGCTGCGCATTACCGATTTGCTGCAGTTATCTAGCCTCAAGACGGTATCGGTTATTTCGCAAGACGACGCGTACGTCGTCGTCGCTGAGGGGCGGATGGTCCCGAAAGCGTGTCCCGATTGCCGATCTGGCCGGCTGTACGGCCACGGGACCAACGGGCAGACTTATCGCGATACGCCGATCCACGGCAAGACGGTCCAGATCACGGTGAACCGCAGGCGATATCGGTGCCAGAATTGCGGCAAGACGCTGTTCGATCCGATCCCAGACTTAGACGCCAAGCGGCTTGCCACCAGCCGCTTGATTGCCTACGTGCGAGCCAACTGCTTCCAGGAGCCGTTTGCCGTCGTCGCTCGCCGCGTGGCAATGGACGAGAAGACAGTTCGCCAGATTTTCGGAGATTACGTCGAGGAACTGGAATCGACGATTCGCTTCGTGACGCCGCGCATTCTTGGCATCGGCGAGATCAAGATCATCGGCGACTATCGCGCCATGATCACGAACATTGAGCACCATACCCTGTTTGACATGCGGGAGAGCCGCAAGAAGCCGGAGCCGCTCGCCTACTTCAAGACGCTGCGCGACAAGGACCGGGTCGAGTGGGTGGCGATGGACATGTACCACGTCTATCGGCAAGTGGTTCAGGCTACGTTGCCGCAGGCGCGTAGTACCACCCGAGCAGAAGCCGGTGTTCAAGGATTTGCTTTCCGCAATGACAAACTGGTCGAACGAAATCTTCTCCTTCTTCGAGCAACCGATCACCAATGCCTATACTGAATCCGTCAATAGTCTGGCCAAGGGGATGAATCGCATGGGACGTGGCTACAGCTTCGATGTGATCCGGGCACGCATGCTTTACGACCCCAAGGCGCGCAAGATGGGATCGGTTCAGGTGGCCGAACCCGTTCGGACTTCAGATGCCGGAAATCATGTCGAGTTCATGACGGCGAACTCGATGAGTCGACCTGTGAGGATGCATCGGCGCACCATCGAGTATGGGGCGCATATCCCAACCTTGGTCAAGCTGCTCGATTCTGGGTACTTCGAGCAGCCAGGCACAAATGAGACGCCGTGATGCGCTGGGTAGGCTCGCTCTCAATCAAGGAGACGAAGATGAAACGCGTGTACTTCAAGGGTGTAGCAGCCTTCATTTTTGCATTATATGTGCAGATCGCTCATGGGTTCGTTGACCCGCCGGTCATTTTGCCGGTTGATCCTGTCGCAGGGCAGGCGCTGTCTGTCAGTGTCCGATCGGGTATTTGCGACGGCTTCTTTTCGAACGAGCCAGCGCAGGTCATTCGCACGGGCAACTCGGTTCGTGTCGTGCTTGAAGGCGTCCACGAGGAAGATCCGCTTCACTGCATCATGCCTGACTACACGAGCGTCTATCCGATCGGCTCTTTCGAGGCGGGCTCCTATACGTTCCAGATTGACAGGCACTATGTACCATTTGGCGGGACCAGCACCACGGAGACGCTACGCACGCTACAGGTTGTCGTCGCTGGAACGCCGAATGTTCCCCTTCCAGCGATTGGCCCCATGGCGGCGCTTGCCGTTGTGCTCGCCTTGTTCTTTGCCGCCGCATTCCGACTGCGGCGGCACCATGTCTCCTTGATCGTGATGCCGTTTCTTGCGCTGCTGCCGTTGTTCAGTAATGCGCAGGAGCCGGACCGCTACATCAAGGTACTTGTGTCAATCGAGCCCGGCGCTCCGACCGCGTACGACCTGGTTCACTACCTTGACTTCTCGCCCCCAGCCGGGCCTCCACCCCTGGAGGCATTCAGCGCCATACCGCCGGCGGGAGTGAGCTACTTGCTGCCGTTGCGCGCGTCTGGCGATTTTCTGGCCTACCTGGAGGCCAATCCGGAATCCGTGCGCGCCCGTCTCGAGCGCTATGTGCTTGTCGCTTATACCGCCCAGACGGACTATGAAGCGGCCCTTCAGTCACTTCGATCCGACCCGTACGTAATGGCGGCCTATCCGTCGTTGGAAGTTGAATTCTCGTCCGCGTCGCTTATCGATTTCGGGATTGAGGATCAAGCGCACCTGGGATCTGGTTTGCAGGGAATCCCGGCGCAGTACGGGTGGGATTCCCTCAACATCGGTGCAGCGTGGGAACTCGCTGGCGGCTACGCCATGATCGGAAGCGCCGACTCAGGCTTGGCCGTTGCGCATCCCGCACTGCGACAGTTCTCGGCGACAGGTCAGTACCTGGGAGGGAACTTCATTCCAGCGTCTTCGCTTGATCTTGGAGACGGACCGGGTTTCTACGACGCCGATGTTAACGAAGTGACGCCCATGCCGTTGCCTGTGAATTCTCCGTGCAATCCGAATGGCCTTCCTGCCGTTGAAACGTCAAGAGCCGGACACGGAAGCCATGTGGCCGGTTTACAGGCTGCAAATGGCGCGAGTGGGCTCGGTGTGAAGGGCACCTGCAAGCATTGCGGGATAGCGATGTGGAAGATTGCCAGGAATCAATGCATTGGTGGGCTGGTTCTTCCTCGTGCAAATTCCGATGTGCTCGAACCAGCGCTCATTCACATGACGGATACAGGTTCACAAGTTGTTAATCTCAGCCTTGGAGTTCAACGATCGCCGCAATCGCCGGAGACCGAATGGTGTCCAACGCATCTCAATGACCCATGGTGCCTGGGGTTGGCTCATGCGGAATTCCGAGGTGCGGTGATTGTCGCATCGTCGGGGAATCATCGTGATCGCTTGCAGTTTCCGGCAATGGAGTCGAGTGTGATCGCGGCCGGAGGCTTCGATAGCAATCACGCATTGTGGGACGACTCGCCGGGCAGTACGACGTTTTGCCCGAACCCGCCGAGCAGCCTGGAGTGCGGTTCCAACTACACGAAGAACCTGGGTGAGGCGCGGCAGGAGTTGATGGCGTCGGCTAAATCCGCCTTTTCTACGGTGTATCCCGGTAAAGACTATTCAATAGTCTCTGAGTGCGGCGACTCGTTTGGCACTCCCATGAGCGACGGGTTGGGCCTATGCACGGGAACATCAATGTCAGCGCCACAGATAGCTGGTGTCGTTGGGATCCTCCGCTCCATCAATCCTCTCGTGATTGCGGGCAAGCCGGTCCTGCAGTTCGGAGACGTGGTGGGCATTCGCACGGTTCTTGCGCAGACCACAGTGGAAGCACAGAACGGTCAGCCGTGGACGCAGACCTTTGGGCATGGTCAGCCAGACGCAGCGGCGGCAGCTGCCCGCATGCTCGGAAAAGTCCAGGAGCGGACCGTCAAGAATCGAGCTACGCCGTTGTTTCGGATGTACAGCGCGAACTCGAAGGATCACGCCGATACCACGTCGCCACAAGGCACGCTCGCCTTGCTCATCAACCAAGAGTCAGCCTATCAGCCTCAAGGTTCGTTTGTGCCCGGTTATGCCAATTTTCCCACCGAGCCGGGCACGACGCCGCTGGCAGCACCTCGCGCTTCGATCTACGTGCTGACCACGGAGTACAAGCCGCGCCCCGAATGGCCGGCGCTCGTGCCTCTTTACCAAATGGATCGGTCACGAAACTATCCGATCGGGTGCACGCCGCAGACGCCAGGCTGCAACACTGCGAATCGTGATTTCATCTTGGTCACGACGACGGCGAATATCGAGCAGGCGTATGCGGACGGGTACAAGCTGCGCAATATCCAAGGCTACATCTACCAGCCGTGTACCGTGGAACCCGCCTGCATCCCGCCCGGTGCCGAGAAAGTCTATCGCGCGTGCAAGGTCGCGGACGATGACTGTGCAACGTTCCTCGAAAGTGAGCGCACGACGTTTGAGGCAGTGGGCTACACGGCAGCCTATCCGAGCGGCAGCAACAAAGTACTGGGCTATGCCTATCCCTATGCCGACAATGATCCCCCGCGCTTCCCGGGTGGTCCGGTAGGCGACGGATTGGTCGACGGATTCGAGCGCGTGATCGGCACCAAGATCGACTCCTGGGATTCCGACGGAGACGTCATAGGCGACGCAGAGGAGTTTTCGATGGTCGGCGTCGCCGTAAGCGACCCATGCAGTGGCACGAGTGGCCGCAACTGTCCAGCAGATGTGATTTTCCAGAACGGGTTCCAGTAGCAAAGCTATCGATCATCGTCTTCACGAGTAGGATCCGGCGACGTGTCAGAGCTTAATGAGTCATGGTACTCGTGCACCGCCTCACCACGCGGCGGTTCGTAGTGAAAACAGGAACCGGCACGACAAACCGCCCCAATACCTGACGTCAATCCATTCCCACACGAATTCCGCTGCGCAGATCGACTCGCCGCATCTGAGTTCCACCAACGACTGCGAAAACCCCGAGTTGCGATCGAGCGCCTGCCCCACAGTCGAATCCGATTGCCCATAAAAAAAGCGAACCGCGATTGCTCGCGGTTCGCTTGCTCCTGCAGCCAGGATTACGGTGTCGCTTCGAAGCCGTTGGCGAAGATCACGTCGCTCCCGGCCGTGCAACCCTGGACTGTGACATCGTCGATTACAAAGCCATCCGGGGCCCGTCCGGCCGATGAATCGGTGCCCATGCGGAAGCGAAAGTTCACGGTCTGCCCGGCATAGGCATCAAGGCTGACAACATAGCGCTGCCAGGCCTGCGGATCACCGCACCAGGCGTTGAGGCCGGCCAGCGGATTGCTGAACCCCGTGCTGATCGGGCCCTGGTACTGGCCGATCAGCAGTTCGGCATTGCCGATCTGCGTCCACGTGCTGCCGGCATTGGTCGAAATCTCGAGGATTGCGCCGTCAAAACAGCCGCCCGTGCGATCTTCGATCGATTGGCGATTCCAGAACAGCAGGCTCAGCGGCGTTTGCCCGGTCGGCAGGGTCATGGTTGGCGAGACCAGTCTCTGATCGGAAACCGAGGTTGCATCCTGGGCCAGGAAGGCCTTGGTTCCGCTGTGCGGATTGACGCTCGTCACCGCCCATGTGTTTTGCGTTCCCGAACTGGTCCAGGCGGAATTGTCGCCCTCGAAATCCGTCGAGTAGGCATTCTGCGCGGTCGAACCCAGTGAACAATCGCCGGGAAGCGGCAGTGTCGAGAACGAGAAAATGGAACTTGCCAGGGTGTCACCGCACTCATTCTGGGCGGCAACCCGCCAGTAGTACTGCGTGGCACTGTTCAGGCTGGTACCCACTACCAGCGAAGTTGTCGTCGAACTTCCCGTGTAGACGATATTGCTGAAGCCGGCATCGGTGGCAATCTCGACCTGGTAGCTGGACGCCTGCCCGGCTGCCGTCCAGCTCAAGGTCGGACTCAAGGCCACATTTGTCGCCGCATCGACGGGGGCGCTCAGGCCAAAGCTGGCCGGACTGGCGGTGAACAGGTCAAGGGCAATGCTGCGCGTCTTGACCTCGGCCGCAGCCGTGCCGGTGACATTGACGGTGTAGGAGCCCGCCGCCGCACTGCCCAGATTGCCGAGAGTCAGCGTGCTGTTGCCCGGCAATGGAACCGGATTGATCGAGAAGCCGGTTGTCGTGCCGACCGGGTTGTTGGTCGCCGCAAGAGTGACCGGCGTGCTGAAACCGAGAATCGAACCGAGCGAAAGATTGAACGCTGCCGACGAGGTCGTCGCCGTACACACCTTGGCCACAACCGGATCGATCGCCATGGTGAACGTGGGCGTCTGCGCACAGTTGTTGCAGACCAGGGCGAAATCCTGGTCGGTGGTGTCGCCGACATTCGGCACACCATCGCCGGCAATGTTCAGCGCCTTGACGCGGATCGTCACGGTATCGTCGGCACCCGAAGGCAGGAACACCGCCTCGTAGTTGTTCTTGTTGTCAGCCGTGCCGCCCGACACGCTCCACTGGCCGGTAAAGCGATTGCCCAGATAGGTGGTGGCACCGACATCGACTTCCAGATCGAGATTATTGACCTGCGGACTGGTGCCGATCGCGCC
>Ga0209476_10001078_pt1 | contig 18608 bp, 18 predicted proteins | sample KloWWTrecipitate_FD_187179 | JGI IMG/M metagenome (GOLD analysis project Ga0209476, IMG submission 187179) | Active sludge microbial communities from Klosterneuburg, Austria, studying microevolution and ecology of nitrifiers - Klosterneuburg... | ecosystem: Engineered > WWTP > Aerobic digester... | reverse complement strand
GGACTTTTCAGCGTTCCGTGCCGCCGGGTGCCAGGCCAGATCGCCGGTGAAGACGCTGCATCGCGCCGAGGTTTCGCGTCACGGCGATTGCATCGTCTTCGATTTTCGCGCCAGCGCCTTCCTGCACCACATGGTGCGCAACATGGTCGGTGCCCTCGTCTATGTCGGCAAGGGCGCGCATCCGCCTGAATGGATTGGCGATCTGGTAGCGAGCCGGGATCGCAGCCTGGCGGCGCCGACCTTTTCGCCGCACGGCCTGTACCTGTCCGGCGTCGAGTACGAGGCGCGCTGGCAGTTGCCCATGAATGGCCGTATCATCGCGCCTTTCGATCCGCTTGCCTTCTAGCTTGCAAAGAATCCGCATCAAGATCTGCGGCATCACCCGGCCCGAGGATGCACGCGCCGCCGTCGATCTCGGCGCCGACGCCATCGGCCTGGTTTTCTACGCGCCCAGCCCGCGTTGTGTCTCGGTCGAGCAGGCTTGGGAGATCGCCCGCGTCGTGCCGCCGTTCGTCACCCTGGTCGGCCTGTTCGTGAACGAGTCGAAGCTGACGGTTCGCCGGGTCATGGAGGCGGTGCCGGTCCAGCTGCTGCAGTTCCACGGCGAGGAGGAGGAATCCTTCTGCCGATCCTTCCATGCGCCTTACATAAAGGCGGCGCGGGTGAGGACGGGCCTCGATTTGGTAAAATACGCCGAAGCCTACCCAACTGCGCAAGGACTGCTCCTCGACGCCTTCGTTGAGGGCTATGGCGGCGGCGGCAAGTCCTTTGACTGGTCGTTGATTCCGCCGCATCTGCCCCTGCCGGTCATCCTGTCGGGTGGCCTGGATCCCGGCAATGTGGCCGAGGCGGTGCGCACCGTGCAACCCTGGGCGGTGGACGTCAGCAGCGGGGTGGAGTCTGCCAAGGGAATCAAGGACGCGGGCAAGATGGCTGCGTTCATATCTGGAGTAAGAGATGGGGAAGCCGGAAGCACCCTATAACATGCCCGACGCGCGCGGCCATTTCGGCCCCTACGGCGGCACCTTCGTCGCCGAGACGCTGATCGAGGCGCTCGACGAACTCAAGCGCGCCTACGCCGCCGCCAAGGCGGATCCCGCCTTCAAGGCCGAGTTCGACTACGAGTTGAAGCACTACGTCGGCCGCCCGAGCCCGATCTACCACGCCAGGCGCTGGTCGGAACTGCTCGGCGGCGCGCAGATCTACCTCAAGCGCGAGGACCTCAACCACACCGGTGCGCACAAGATCAACAACTGCATTGGCCAGGCCATGCTGGCGCGCCGCATGGGCAAGCCGCGCGTCATTGCCGAGACGGGCGCCGGACAACACGGCGTTGCCACCGCCACCGTCGCCGCGCGCTACGGCATGGAATGCGTGGTCTACATGGGTTCGGAAGACGTCAAGCGCCAGGCCGCCAACGTCTATCGCATGAAGTTGCTCGGCGCCAGCGTGGTGCCGGTGGAGTCCGGCTCGAAGACGCTGAAGGATGCCCTCAACGAGGCCATGCGCGACTGGGTGACCAACGTCGGCAACACCTTCTACATCATCGGCACGGTCGCCGGCCCGCATCCCTATCCGATGATGGTGCGCGACTTCCAGGCGGTCATCGGCGAGGAGTGCCGCGTGCAGATGCCGGAGCTGGCGGGGCGCCAGCCGGATGTCGTCATCGCTTGCGTCGGCGGCGGCTCCAACGCCATGGGCATCTTCTATGATTACCTCCTGGAGGAGACGGTGAAGCTGGTCGGCGTCGAGGCGGCCGGCTACGGCCTGGATAGCGGCCAACACGCTGCCTCCCTCATCGCCGGCCGGCCCGGCGTTCTGCACGGCAACCGCACCTACCTGTTGCAGGACGAGAACGGACAGATCATCGAGACGCACTCGATCTCCGCCGGCCTCGACTATCCCGGTGTCGGTCCCGAGCATGCCTGGCTGAAGGACAGCCACCGTGCCGAATATGTCGCCGTCACCGATGAAGAAGCGCTGGCCGCCTTCCATGCCCTGTGCCGCTACGAGGGCATCATCCCGGCGCTGGAGTCTTCGCATGCGCTCGCCTATGCCGCCAGGCTGGCGCCGACGCTGCCGCAGGACAAGCTCCTGCTGGTGAATCTCTCCGGACGCGGCGACAAGGACATGCATACCGTCGCCGAGAAATCGGGAATCCAGTTCTGATGTCGCGCATCAAGAACACCTTCGAGAAGTTATCCGGGCAGGGACGCAAGGCCCTGATCCCGTTCATCACCGCCGGCGACCCGGACCCTGCCCTGACCCTGCCGCTGATGCGGGCACTGGTGGCCGGCGGCGCCGACATCATCGAACTGGGCGTGCCTTTCTCCGACCCGATGGCGGACGGGCCGACCATCCAGCGCGCCTCCGAACGGGCGCTCAAGCACGGCATGTCACTACGCCAGGTGCTGGCCATCGTGCGCGAATTCCGCGCCGGCGACATCGCGACACCGGTGGTGCTGATGGGCTATGCCAATCCGATCGAGGCGATGGGGGTTGGCGCCTTCGCCGCCGAGGCGAAGCAGGCCGGAGTTGATGGCGTGCTGGTGGTCGATTACCCGCCCGAGGAATGCGTCGACTTCGCGGCGAAGCTCAAGGCGGTCGGCATCGATCCGATCTTTCTGCTGGCGCCCACCTCGACGGACGATCGCTTCGGCCAGGTGGCCGAAGTGGGCAGAGGCTACATTTATTATGTTTCGCTGAAGGGCGTCACCGGCGCCGGCCATCTCGACCTGGACGAGGTGGCGCGGCGCATTCCGGCCATCCGCCAGAAGGTCGGCATGCCGGTCGGCGTCGGCTTTGGCATCCGCGATGCGGATAGTGCGCGGCGCATCGCCGCCGTGGCCGATGCCGTCGTGATCGGCAGCCGCCTCATCGAGGAGATCGAAAACAGCCCGCGCGAGCAGGCGGCTGCCAACGTCACGACCTTTCTGCGCGGCATCCGCAGTGCGCTGGACGAGCTGGCCGTTTCCAGGGAGGCGTCATGAGCTGGCTGCAGAAGCTGCTTCCGCCGAAGATCAAGCGCGCCGAAGGCGCCAAAAAGTCGATACCCGAAGGCCTCTGGTGCAAATGCCCGAGTTGCGAAGCCACCCTCTACAGCTCGGACCTCGAGAAAAACCTCAACGTCTGTCCCAAGTGCGGCCATCACCATCGCCTGCGCGCCCGCGCCCGGCTCGACCTGCTGCTGGATGCGGAAGGCCGCTTCGAGATCGGCGCCGAGGTGCTGCCGGTCGACCCCCTGAAGTTCAAGGACAGCAAGCGCTATGCCGAGCGGCTCAACGCCGCCGCGGACGAGACGGAAGAGGGCGACGCGCTGGTGGTGATGCAGGGCGCGGTGAAGACCCTGCCGGTGGTGATCGCCGCCTTCGAATTCGATTTCATGGGCGGCTCGATGGGCTCGGTGGTCGGCGAGCGCTTCGTGCGCGGCGTGCGCGTGGCGGTCGAGCAGCAGATGCCCTTCGTCTGCATCACCGCCACCGGCGGTGCACGCATGCAGGAGGGCCTGTTTTCGCTGATGCAGATGGCCAAGACCACGGCGGCCGTCACGCAGCTCTCAGCCAACCGGCTGCCCTTCATTTCCATCCTCACCGATCCCACCATGGGCGGCGTCTCGGCCAGCTTCGCTTTCGTCGGTGACGTCGTCATGGCCGAACCGGGGGCGCTGATCGGCTTCGCCGGGCCGCGCGTCATCGAGCAGACGGTGCGCGAGAAGTTGCCGGAAGGCTTCCAGCGCGCCGAATTCCTGCTCGAGAAAGGCGCCATCGACATGATCGTCGACCGGCGCGAAATGCGCGACAAGCTGGCATCCCTCCTGACCCTACTGCAGAAAATTCCCGCGCTCTGATCCTGGCACCTACCCCTCGCCATACTCTGCAGGATTGGCTGGCGCACATCGAGCGGCTGCATGCCCAGCCCATCGCCCTCGGACTCGATCGCGTGCTGGCCGTGAGGCGCGTGCTCGGTGCGCGGCAGAACGCGCCGGTTATTTCTGTCGGCGGCACGAATGGCAAAGGCTCCACCTGCGCCATGCTGGAGCGCATCCTGCTCAGCGCCGGCTATCGCGTCGGCCTGTATACTTCGCCGCATCTCATCGACTACAACGAGCGGGTGCGCATCGACGGCCGCCCGGCCTCCGATGAAGTGCTGTGCGCCTCCTTTGCGAAGGTGGAGGCGGCGCGCGGCGACGCCTCCCTGACATATTTCGAGTTCGGCACCCTGGCGGCGTGGGAAGCCTTCTCCGGGGCGGCTGTCGACGTGGTGATACTCGAAGTCGGGCTGGGCGGGCGGCTGGACGCGGTCAATGTCTTCGATGCCGATTGCGCCGTCGTCACCTCGGTCGACCTCGACCACATGGACTACCTCGGCGAGACGCGCGAGGCGATCGGCTTCGAGAAAGCGGGGATTTTCCGTCCCGGCCGGCCGGCCATCCTCGGCGAGGCGCAGCCGCCGCAAAGCCTGCTCGACCATGCCGCAAGCATCGGCGCCCGGCTGCAGATCATGGGCCGGGATTTCGGCTACATGGCCGAGCAGGGGCAGTGGACATTCTGGAGTCGCCGCGGCCGGCGCGGCGGGCTGGCCTATCCGGCCTTGCGCGGCGCCATCCAGCTGGCGAACGCCAGTACGGCAATTGCCGTGCTGGAGGCGCTGGCTGAGAGGCTGCCGGTATCCATGCAGGACATCCGCCGCGGCCTGATCGAAGTGGCATTGCCGGGCCGCTTCCAGGTGCTGCCCGGCCGCCCGACCGTGGTGCTGGACGTCGGCCACAACCCGCAGGCGGCTGGCGTGCTGGCCGAGAATCTCGGCGGCATGGCCTTTCATCCCGAGACCTGGGCGGTGTTCGGCATGTTGCATGACAAGGATATTGCCGGGGTCGTAGAGCGGGTCAGGGGGCGAATCGACCGCTGGCTGGTGACCGGCCTGCCTGGGCCGCGCGGCCTGGGTGCGACCGGGATGGCGGAGTTGCTCGAAAGTCTGGGCATCCACGTCGAAGGGCGCTTCGATTCCCCGGCCGAAGCCTATCGCGCGGCGAGGGAGCGCGCAGGGGAAGATGATAGAATTGTCGCCTTCGGTTCCTTCCTCACCGTGTCAGGTGTGCTGCAGGCGATAGACGATGAGCGAAAACGACGCACAACTTGAGCTGAAGAAGCGCGCGCGCCGCCGCCTGGTCGGCGCTGCTGCCCTGGCGGTGCTGGCAGCGATCGTGCTGCCGATGGTCATGGACCAGGCGCCCAAACAGCAGCCGGCCCAGGACATCCAGATCCGCATTCCCGCCCCGGATGCCGGCGCCTTCACCTCGCGTATTCTGCCTGTCAAGCCTGGCGCTACGCCGACCCCGCTGCCGCCGGCTACCGTTCCCGAAGCCAATACTTCGGCAGCGGTCAGGCAGCCAGCTGCTCCGGCCAAGCCCGAGCCGATGCCGGAACCCAAGCCGGAACAGAAAACGGCCGCAGCCAAGGCGGAAGTCAGTCCTGGCGCTACGGCAACCAAGCCATCCGAGCCCCGTAGCCAGGCACCGGTTGATGACAAGCTGCCGGCAAAAAAGCCTGAGGAAACCAAAGCCAAGCCGGCGGTGGCCGGCAGCGGCGGACAATGGGTGGTACAGCTTGGCGCCTACCGCGATCAGGCGAACGTGCGTAACCTGACGGCAAAGCTCAAGCAGCAGGGCTACAATTTCTATACGGAAGTGCTGTCCTCCCCCGACGGCGTCAGCAAGACCCGTGTGCGGGCAGGCCCCTTTTCCAGCAAGGAAGCCGCCGAGGCGGCACGTGATCGCATCAAGCGCATCGGTGTGGACGGCATCGTCGCCGAGAAGGGTGCATGACGGCTTTCGATTACGCCGTGCTGGCGGTTTTAGGGCTGTCCCTGCTGCTCGGCGTGTGGCGGGGCCTGGCGAGCGAGGTGCTGGCCCTGGCGGCCTGGATCGTCGCCTTCCTGGCAGGAAAGATGCTGGCGCCGGAAATGGCCCCGCTATTCGGCGAATGGATTCGTGAACCGGCGCTCCGCTACGCCGCTGCCTTCGGCGTCATCGCGGTGCTGGTGCTGGCGGTGGCGGCGATAGCACGCTTGCTGCTGTCGAAGCTGTTGCGGGCGGTCGGTCTGGGACCGCTGGACCGGTTTCTGGGCGCAGCGTTTGGTGTTGCCCGCGGAGGGCTGATCGTGATGCTGTTGGTGCTGATCGGAGGCATGACGACACAGCCGCAGGAGGCTTGGTGGCGCGAGGCGAAGCTGGCACCACCGCTGGAAACGGCGGCGCTGGCTTCGAAGCCGTGGTTGCCGCCGGAGGTGGCGAAGCGCATTCGCTATAGGTGAGACATGTGCGGAATCCTGGGCGTCGTCGCGACGACGCCGGTAAACCAGCTTCTCTATGACGGACTGCAGGTGCTGCAGCACCGCGGCCAGGACGCGGCCGGCATCGCCACGGCCGAGGCCGGCGTCTTCCACATGCACAAGGGCCCCGGCCTGGTGCGAGACGTCTTTCGCACGCGCAACATGCGCAGCCTGGAGGGCAACTGGGGCATCGCCCATTGCCGCTATCCGACAGCCGGTTCGGCCCACAACTCCGCCGAGTCGCAGCCCTTCTACGTGAATTCCCCATTCGGTCTGATGCTGGCGCACAACGGCAACCTGACCAATGCCGAGGAACTCAAGCGCGAGATGTTCCTGCAGGACCTGCGCCACATCAATACCAACTCCGACTCTGAAGTGCTGCTCAACGTGCTGGCGCACGAACTGCAGGCGGCGGCGACCAAGTACCAGCTCGATGCCGAGACCATCTTCAAGGCGGTGGCCGGCGTGCATCGCCGCGTGCGCGGCGCCTATGCCGTGGTGGCGATGATCGCCGGCTACGGCCTGCTCGCCTTTCGCGATCCCTACGGCATTCGTCCATTGATCGTCGGACGCAACGTCACACCGGCCGGCAATGAGTATCTGGTGGCCTCCGAAAGCGTTGCGCTCGACACGCTGGGCTTCCAGATCATGCGCGACGTGGCGCCGGGCGAGGCGGTGCTGATCGACATCCAGGGCAATTTCCACAGCAAGCAGTGCGCCGAGCACACCCTGCGCGCGCCCTGCATCTTCGAGTTCGTGTATCTGGCCAGGCCGGACTCGCTGATTGACGGCATTTCCGTCTACGAAAGCCGCGTCAAGATGGGCGAGCACCTGGCGGACAAGATCCGCCACACGCTGCCGCACATCGAAATCGATTCGGTCATTCCGATTCCGGATTCCAGCCGCCCCTCGGCCATGGAATTGGCCACCCGCCTGAACCTTCCCTACCGCGAGGGCTTCGTCAAGAACCGTTACATCGGCCGTACCTTCATCATGCCCGGCCAGGCACAGAGGCGGAAATCGGTACGCCAGAAGCTGAATACCATCGCCCAGGAGTTCCGCGGCAAGAACGTGCTGCTGGTGGACGATTCGATCGTGCGCGGCACCACCAGCAAGGAGATCGTGCAGATGGCCCGCGACGCCGGCGCCCGCAAGGTGTATTTCGCCTCGGCGGCGCCGCCGGTGCGCTTCGCCAACGTCTATGGCATCGACATGCCGAGCCGGCACGAGCTCATCGCCAGCGACCGCAACGATGAGGAAATCTGCCGGGAAATCGGCGCCGACGGCCTGATCTACCAGGATCTCGAGTCGCTCAAGGCGGCGGTGCATTCGCTCAATCCGTCGATCACGGTGTTCGAAACGTCCTGTTTCGACGGCTGCTATGTCACCGGGGATGTCAGCGCCGAATACCTCACCAGTGTCGAGAACCAGCGCAGCGACGGCAAGCTGAGCGGCGAGGACGGAGAAGTGGCCCAGCTCGACCTGAATCTCGTCGTGGCGGATTGACAGGAGCCCGAACGCCGTGTAGCTTTCGATCTGCGCCGATTTGATATCAGCTTGCGGGCGCCTTATAAATGCGGCTAAAGCGAGGGGAAAACCCGGTCGCTCAGCTGCGCCGGGTTTTCTGCTTTTGGGGTTTGAACATGGACAAGGAATTCGATCTGGACACGCTGGCGGTGCGCGCGGGCATTACCCGCAGCCAGTTCAACGAGCACGCCGAGGCGCTCTACCTCACCTCGAGCTTTGTCTTCGACAACGCCGCCCAGGCGGCGGCACGCTTTTCCGGCGAGGAGGACGGCTTCGTCTATGGCCGCTTCTCCAACCCCACCGTCAGCATGCTGCAGGAGCGCCTGGCGGCGCTGGAAGGCGGCGAGGCCTGCATCGCCACCGCGAGCGGCATGGCGGCGATTCTGTCCACCGTCATGGCGCTGATGAAGGCGGGTGAGCACATTGTCGCTTCTCAGGGCATTTTCGGGGCGACGCAGCAGCTCTTCGGCGGCATCCTCAGCAGGTTCGGCGTCGACACCACCTTTGTCGCTTCGAATGCCCCGGCGGCGTTCAGTGCGGCGCTCCGGCCGCAGACGAAGCTGGTCTTCATCGAGACACCGTCAAACCCGCTCACCGAGGTGTTCGACATCGCCGCCCTGGCCGAGGTCGCCCATGCCGGCGGCGCACTGCTGGCGGTAGACAACTGCTTCTGCTCGCCGGCGCTGCAGCGGCCGCTGGCACTGGGCGCCGATCTGGTGATCCATTCCGCCACCAAGTATCTCGACGGCCAGGGCCGCGTTCTCGGTGGTGCGGTGGTGGGGCGCAAGGAACTTGCCGAGGAGGTGTTCAAGTTCCTGCGCACCGCCGGGCCGTCGATTTCTCCGTTCAATGCCTGGATCATCCTGAAGGGCCTTGAAACCTTGCGCATCCGCATGGCGGCGCAATCGGCGGCGGCGCTTGAGCTGGCGCGCTGGCTGGAGGCGCAGCCGCAGGTGGCGCGGGTCTACTACCCCGGGCTGCCTTCGCATCCGCAGCATGCGTTGGCGATGCGCCAGCAGAAGGCCGGCGGCGCCATCGTTTCCTTCGAGGTCAAGGGCGGTCGCGAGGAGGCCTGGCGGCTGGTTGACGCCACGCGCCTGATCTCGATCACGGCGAATCTCGGCGATACCAAGAGCACCATCACCCATCCGGCCAGCACCACGCACGGACGCATCAGCGCCGAGGCGCGCGCCGCTTCAGGCATCCGCGACAGCCTGCTTCGCGTGGCCGTCGGGCTGGAATCGGTGGCCGACTTGCAGGCCGATTTGGCTCGCGGCCTGGCCTTGATTTGACAAGTCAAACGGCGGCGGGCGGCCATTCAAGCAGGCGGCAGCCGGACGCATCGCAGGCGAGATAGCCACCGCGTTCATACCAGTCGGGCAGCACCCAGCGTTCGCAGGCTTCGCCGGCGACCGCCAGCCGGTGAAGCGCCGGTCGATGGGTATGGCCATGGATGAGCCGCGTGCAGCGATGGGAAGTCAGTACCTGCAGCACGGCGGCAGGATTGACGTCCATGATCTCTGCCGGCTTGGCGCGCTTCTGTGCCTCGCTTTCCTGCCGCAGCGCCTCGATCTTCGCCTTGCGCTGATCCAGCGGCAGGGCGAGAAATGACTTGCGCCACTCGGGCGAGCGTACTTCAGTGCGGAACATCTGATAAGCGTCGTCGTCGGTGCACAGCGTGTCGCCATGCATGAGCAGGACGCTCGCCCCGGCGATCTCGACCAGCGCAGGGTCGGGCAGCAGCGTCAGGCCTGCCTTGCTTGCAAACCCGTCTCCGGCGAGAAAATCACGATTTCCCGCCATGAAGAACAGGGGCACATCGGATTGCGACAGCCGCTGCAAGCCGGCGCAGATTTTCGCATTGAAGGGATCGTCGAGATCGTCGTCCCCCGCCCAGTACTCGAACAGGTCGCCGAGCACGTAGAGCGCCTCGGCCTGGCGGGCCGGGCCAGCGAGGAAATCGAGGAAGAGCCGGCCGATCTGCGGCCGGCTCGGGCAGAGATGGAGGTCGGAGATGAACAGGCTTGCCATCGCCGCCCCTGCCGATGTCAGGCGACCTCGGCCTTCTGGATCAACACGTCGTCGGCCGGCACGTCCTGGTGGAAGCCCTTCGATCCGGTCTTGACGCCCTTGATCTTGTCGACCACGTCCATGCCCTCGACCACCTTGCCGAAGACGCAGTAGCCCCAGCCCTGGCCGCTCGGCGCGGTGTGGTTGAGGAAGGCGTTGTCCTTGACGTTGATGAAGAACTGCGCGGTGGCCGAGTGCGGGTCGCCGGTGCGCGCCATGGCGACGGTGTAGCGGTCGTTCTTCAGGCCGTTGGCGGCTTCATTCTGGATTGGCGCATTGGTCGGCTTCTGGTTCATGCCCGGCTCGAAGCCGCCGCCCTGGATCATGAAGCCGTCGATGACGCGGTGGAAGACCGTGTTGTCGTAGTGGCCGGACTCGACGTAGGCGAGGAAGTTCTTCACCGTCTCGGGCGCCTTGGCGGCATCCAGTTCGAGGACGATGGTGCCGAAATTGGTGTGCAGCTTGACCATGGTGTCTCCTGATTACTTGGCGGGTTGGGCTGCCGGCAGCAGCCGGGCGGATTCGATGATGACGGGGTCGACCGGAACGTTCTGGTGGAAGCCGGCGTTGCCGGTCTTCACCTTGGCAATCTTCTGCACGATGTCGAAGCCCTGGGAGACCTTGCCGAACACCGCATAGCCCCAGCCGTCGCGCGAGGGGTAGTCGAGCGGGCGGTTGTCGACGAGGTTGATGAAGAATTGCGCCGAGGCGGAGTGCGGGTCCTGGGTGCGCGCCATGGCCAGCGTGCCGGCGGCGTTCTTCAACCCGTTCTTCGCCTCGCTGTCGATCGGCGCGCGCGTCGGCTTCTGCTTCATGCCCGGCTCGAAGCCGCCGCCCTGGATCATGAAGCCGTCGATGACGCGGTGGAAAATCGTGCCGTTGTAGAAACCATCTTTCACATATTGCAGGAAATTCTCGACGGTCTTCGGCGCCTTGTCGGCATACAGTTCGATGACGACAAGGCCCTGGCTCGTCTTCATCTCGACGAGCGGATTGGCGGCGAGGACGGAGAGACTCCAAAGCAGGCCGGCGGCCAGCGCAAACAGGTTTTTCATGGTCATGATGTTGTCGGTGGGAATTTTCATTGCCTGACGGCAGGCGCGATTTTCGGTACCGCCGCCGGGCGAGGCGAAACCTTCAGCAGATCGCGGATCAGGGCCTGCTTGGTCTGCGCACCGGCATTCGATGCGTCGATCTGCAGCGCCCTGTCATAGGCCTGGGCGGCCATGAGGGCATAGATGTCGCCCAGATTCTCGTGAGCCGTCGCATAGGAGGGCTGCGTGCGGATGGCCATCTCGATTGCGTTCCTGGCCTTCTCGAACTGGCGCTGCTGGGCATAGAGCGCTGCCAGATTGTTGTAGGGCTCTGGCAGTTCCGGGTAGTCTTCTGTCAGCTTGGTGAATATGGCGATGGCCTCGTTGTGGCGGTTCATGTCCGTCAGGATGAGGCCCTTCAGGAAGCGCGCCTGGGCGTCCCCGGGCTTGGCAGCCAGCAACTGGTCGGTCTTTTCCAGCGCCGGCGCGAGCTGCCCCTGCTTCATCAGCAGATTCGCCTCCTGCAGCGCGTCGGCTCGAACCACGACCGGCGCCAGGGAAAGAAGGCCTGCGCAAAGCAGGGCCGCCAGGGATTTGGGAAAAGCGAAAAATCGACGTAAAGTCATTGTGTTATACTGTTGCGCGGTGGATCCTTGAAGAGCTTGTCATTCTAGCAAGAACGGCAACACCATACCAACAACGATAATTGTCGTGTGAGCCGCGCCCTCGCTTTCCAAGTCCTGCTTTTTTCCCGATGCTGAAAATCCACAACACCCTGTTGCGCGACAAGCAGGTATTTGCCCCGATTCAGCCCGGCCTGGTGCGCATCTACGTCTGCGGCATGACGGTATACGACTATTGCCACCTCGGCCATGCCCGCGTACTGGTGGTGTTCGACATGGTGACCCGCTGGCTGCGCGCCTCCGGTTACCGGGTGGTCTATGTCCGCAACATCACCGACATCGACGACAAGATCATCCGGCGGGCGCAGGAGAACGGCGAGTCCATCCAGGCGCTGACCGGCCGCTACATCGCCTTCATGCAGGAAGATGCAGCGGCGCTGGGCGTGCTCAAGCCCGACCACGAGCCGCGGGCGACGCAGCACGTCGCCGCCATGCAGCGGCTGATCGGTGCGCTGGAGCACAACGGCTACGCCTACGTCGCCGCCAACCGCGACGTCTGCTACAGCGTGCGCAAGTTCGAGGGCTATGGACGGCTCTCCGGCAAGTCCCTGGAGGACCTGCGCGCCGGCGAGCGCGTCGACGTCATGGAAGGCAAGCACGATCCGCTCGACTTCGTCCTCTGGAAGCATGCCAAGGAAGGCGAGCCGCCGGAGGCGAAATGGGATTCGCCCTGGGGCAGCGGCCGCCCCGGCTGGCACATCGAGTGCTCGGCCATGAGTTCGGAACTGCTCGGCCCGCATTTCGACATCCACGGCGGCGGCCAGGACCTGCAGTTCCCGCACCACGAGAACGAGATTGCGCAGAGCGAGGGGGCCAACGGCTGCCGCTTCGTGAACTACTGGATGCACAACGGCTTCGTGCGGGTGGACGACGAGAAGATGTCGAAATCCCTCGGCAATTTCTTCACCATCCGCGAGGTGCTCAAGCAATACGACGCCGAAGTGGTGCGCTTCTTCATCCTGCGCGCACACTATCGCAGTCCGCTCAACTATTCCGATGCGCATCTCGACGATGCGCGCGGTGCGCTGACGCGGCTCTATACGGCGTTGAAGGGCGTGGCCGCGGCGCCGGTGCAGATCGACTGGAACGAGCCGCATGCCGCCAGGTTCCGCGCCGCGATGGACGACGACTTCAATACGCCCGAGGCGATTGCCGTCCTGTTCGAACTGGCCAATGAAGTGAACCGCTCTCACTCTGCCGCCGCGGCAGGCCTGCTCAAGGCCCTCGGCGGCGTGCTGGGCCTGCTCGAGCGGGATCCGGTGGCTTTTCTGCAGTCGTTGCCGGCAGCCGTCGGCCACCTTGCCGCGGCGGACATCGAGGCCCGCATTGCCGCGCGTGCCGCTGCCAAGAAGGCGAAGAATTTCAATGAGGCCGACCGCATCCGCGCCGAATTGCTGGCGCAGGGCATCGTGCTCGAGGACAAGCCGGGCGGCGCCACCGAGTGGCGCCGCGCCTGATCAGTGCAGGAACTGCCCCGTCTTGCTGATGATCGACAGGTCGACGAAGCTCGAGCCGGCGCGCTTGCCACTCGAGTAGTCGACGATGAAGCCGCCAAGGTCGATATTGTTGAGCGACTCGAGCGCAGTGAAAAGCTTGTCGCGGCTCAAATCCTTGCCGGCGCGGCGTAGCGCCTCGACGAACACCTTGGCCGTGAGATAGCCTTCCAGGCTGTTGTAAGTGACATCCTTGCTGTCGGACTTCTTCGCCGCGGCGAGGAATTCCTTGGAAATGCCGTAGCTGGTGCGAAGCGGAGAAGGCACCACCTGGGCAATGACGATGCCGTGGGCAGCCGAGCCGAGTTCACCGAGCAATGCCTTGGCGCTGAGCACCGAGACGCCGAAGAACTGCGGGCGCTGCCCGGTTTTCAGGTACTCCCGGATGAACGCCGTCGACGCCTTGCCGGCTGTGACCATGATGATGGCGCCGGGCTGGGTCTGCTTCACTTTGTCCACGGTCGGCCCAAGGGCCTCCAGCTTGTTCATGTCGATGGACGCCTCGATGGCCGGCTTGACTCCCTGGCGCTCGAAGGCGCCCTGCGCCGACTTCAGGCCGGCCTTGCCGAAGGCATCATCCTGGTAGACAACCGCAATCGACTTCACCCCGGTGGAGTTCAACTGCTCCACCATCTTGCCGGTTTCATCGCTGTAGCTGGCGCGGGTATGGAACAGCAGTTTCAGTTTGGGATCGCGCAACCCATCCGACCCGCTCAAGGAACCGACGACGGGTATCCGATGCTCACTGACGAGGGGCATGGAGGCAGCCGTGGCGCCAGTGCCGATCAGGCCGAAGAGGGTAAATACCTTGTCTTCGACCAGCAGCTTCCTGGCGTTTTCCGCTGCCAGCTTCGGATCGAACTTGTCGTCATAGGACAACAGCTTGATCTTGCGGCCGTGGATGCCGCCCTTGGCATTCACGGCATCGAAATACAGCTGGGCGCCGGCGCGGTATTGCAATGACGGCTCGGCGACCGGGCCGGAGAACACGCCCGTCTGGCCGATCAGGATGCTGTCGGACGAAATGCCCGGGTCCACGGCGCTGGCGCAAAGCGCATACATCAGCGGGACGAATGCGGCCAGGAGCCGCGAGATGGCTGGTTTCATGCTGGTCTCCTCCAGATTGATGGTGTGCGCCGGTAACCCCATGCCAGTCGTGGCTTGGCCGATAAAGCGATACCATGCCAGGGGATATGCCTTCAGGATGGTATCGCCGGTAACGGCCAAGGCCAGCAGAGCCTTCAGGCAACGGATCCGTACCCTGTTTTTTTAAATGATACAAAAAAACAGGAAAATAAACTACTAGATGTAATAAAAGGGGGTTGCTGGGTCAGCCCCCGAAGAAGTCCTTGACTTTATCCATCCAGGACTTGGCGCGCGGATTGTGGCGCGAGCCGTCCTTGACGTTGATGGACTCGAGCTCGCGCAGGAGTTCCTTCTGGCGCTCGGTCAGGCTGACGGGGGTTTCCACCACGACATGGCACATCAGGTCGCCATGGCCGTGGCTGCGCACGCCCTTGATGCCCTTGCCGCGCAGGCGGAACACCTTGCCGCTCTGGGTTTCGGCCGGGATCTTGATCTTGGCCATGCCGTCGAGGGTGGGGATCTCGATTTCACCGCCGAGCGCGGCGATGGTGAAGCTGATCGGCATTTCGCAGTGCAGGTCGTCGTGGTCGCGCTGGAAAACCTGATGCGGCTTGATGTGGATCTGCACATACAGATCGCCTGCCGGCCCCCCGCCTACGCCGTGCTCGCCCTCGCCCGAGAGACGGATGCGGTCGCCCTCATCGACGCCGGCCGGGATCTTCACCGACAGGGTCTTGTGCTGCTTGACACGCCCGGCGCCGTGGCAGGCCGGGCAAGGGTCGGCAACGAAGCGGCCGCTGCCGTGGCACTTCGGGCAGGTCTGCTGGATCGAGAAGAAGCCCTGCTGCATGCGCACCTGGCCGTGGCCGTGGCAGGTCGGGCAGGTCGTGGGGCTGGTGCCCTTCTTGGCGCCGCTGCCGCCACACGACTCGCACTCTTCCATGGCCGGGATGCGGATGCGCGTCTCGGTGCCGCGTGCGGCGTCCTCCAGGGAGATTTCCAGGTTGTAGCGCAGGTCGGCGCCACGATACACCCCGCCCCGGCCGCCGCCCCCCCGGCCGCCGCCGAAGATGTCGCCGAAGATGTCACCGAAGGCATCGGCGAAGCCGCCCATGCCGGCGCCGCCGGGACCAAAGCCGCCCATGCCGGCCTGCGGGTCGACGCCGGCGTGGCCGTACTGGTCGTAGGCAGTGCGCTTCTGCGCGTCGGAGAGGATTTCGTAGGCCTCCTTGGCCTCCTTGAAATGCTCCTCGGCCTTGGGATTGTCCGGATTGCGGTCCGGGTGGTGCTTCATGGCCAGCTTGCGGTAGGCCTTCTTGATCGCGTCTTCCGATGCGTCGCGGTTGACGCCGAGGACTTCGTAGTAGTCTTTTTTGGCCATGATCGTTACACATGCGCTACCGGAAATACGGCCGGGTCAAGGGGCGCTGCAGGTGCCCTCATCAACCCGGCCCGCCAGGACGTCACCCGGGTGACGGGTTAATCCTTCTTGTCCTTCACTTCCGTAAACTCGGCATCGACCACGTCGCCTTCGTCCTTCTTGCCGCCGGCTTCGCCGCCCGGGGCACCGCCTGCCGCGCCTGCGGCCGCCTGCTGCTCGGCATAAATCTTTTCGCCCAGCTTCTGGCTGACCTGCGCCAGAGTGGTGGTCTTGGCTTCGATCGTTTCCTTGTCGTTGCCCTTGTGCGCCTCTTCCGCCTCCTTGATGGCGGACTCGATCTTGCCCTTCTCGTCGGCGTCGATCTTGTCGCCATAGTCGGCCAGTGCCTTCTTCACCGAGTGGATCATGGCATCGCAGGCGTTGCGCGCAGCCACCAGTTCCAGCACCTTCTTGTCTTCCTCGGCGTGGGACTCGGCGTCCTTCACCATGCGGTTGATCTCGTCTTCGTTCAGGCCCGAGCTGGCCTGGATCTTGATCTTGTTTTCCTTGCCGGTGGCCTTGTCCTTGGCCGAGACATGCAGGATGCCGTTGGCGTCGATGTCGAAGGTCACCTCGATCTGCGGCATGCCGCGGGGCGCCGGCGGGATGTCGGACAGGTTGAACTGGCCCAGACTCTTGTTGCCCGATGCCACGTCGCGCTCGCCCTGCAGCACGTGGATGGTCACGGCCGACTGGTTGTCGTCGGCAGTCGAGAACACCTGGCTCGCCTTGGTCGGAATGGTGGTGTTCTTCTGGATCAGCTTGGTCATGACGCCGCCCAGGGTTTCGATGCCGAGGGAGAGCGGAGTGACGTCGAGCAGCAGCACATCCTTCACCTCGCCCTGCAGCACGCCGGCCTGGATTGCCGCGCCCACGGCCACGGCCTCGTCCGGATTGACGTCGAGCCGCGGTTCCTTGCCGAAGAACTCCTTTACCTTCTCCTGGACCTTGGGCATGCGCGTCATGCCGCCGACCAGGATTACGTCGGAAATGTCGCCTACCTTGACGCCGGCATCCTTGATGGCGATGCGGCAGGGCTCGATGGTGCGCTGGATCAGTTCCTCAACCAGGCTTTCGAACTTGGCCCGGGTAATCTTCATCGCCAGGTGTTTCGGTCCCGAGGCATCCGCCGTGATGTAGGGCAGGTTGATCTCGGTCTGCTGCGCGCTCGAAAGTTCGATCTTGGCCTTTTCCGCCGCTTCCTTCAGGCGCTGCAGGGCCAGCACGTCGTTTTTCAGGTCGACGCCCTGGTCTTTCTTGAATTCGGTGACGATATAGTCGATCACGCGCTGGTCGAAATCCTCGCCGCCGAGGAAGGTGTCGCCGTTGGTCGACATCACCTCGAACTGGTGCTCGCCCTCGATCTCGGCGATGTCGATGATGGAAATGTCGAAGGTGCCGCCGCCGAGGTCATATACCGCAATCTTGCGGTCGCCTTCCTTCTTGTCCAGGCCGAAGGCGAGCGCGGCGGCGGTCGGCTCGTTGATGATGCGCTTTACTTCCAGGCCGGCGATCTTGCCGGCGTCCTTGGTGGCCTGGCGCTGGCTGTCGTTGAAGTAGGCCGGCACGGTAATCACCGCCTCGGTGACTTCCTCGCCGAGATAGTCCTCGGCCGTCTTCTTCATCTTGCGCAGCACCTCCGCCGAAACCTGCGGCGGCGCCATCTTCTTGCCGCGCACTTCCACCCAGGCGTCGTTGTTGTCGGCCTTGACGATCTTGTAGGGCATCAGGTCGATGTCCTTCTGCACTTCCTTTTCCTCGAAGCGGCGGCCGATCAGGCGCTTGACCGCGAACAGGGTGTTCTTGGCGTTGGTCACCGCCTGGCGCTTGGCCGAAGCGCCGCACAGCACTTCGCCGTCGTCCGTGTAGGCGACGATGGAGGGCGTGGTGCGCGCGCCCTCGGCGTTCTCGATGACCTTGGGCTTGCCGCTCTCCATGACGGCGACGCAGGAGTTGGTGGTGCCGAGGTCGATGCCGATGATCTTTCCCATGATGGTTCCTTGGATGCGTTGTTAAGCCTGTGTTTGATATGGGGTTTCGGAGCTGCTTTTCAAGCTTCCTTGGCCTTCGATACGACTACCAGCGCCGGACGGATCACCCGTTCGTTGAGGGCATAGCCCTTTTGCAGGACCTTGATGACCCGGTTGGCCTCGCCTTCATCCTCGAGCGCACTGATGGCCTGGTGGCGGTGAGGGTCGAACTTTTCGCCCAGAGGGCTGATCTCGACCAGGCCGGACCTTTCGAACGCGGCGGAAAGCTGCTTCAGGGTCAAGTCGACGCCGCTCCGCATGTTGTCGACCGTGGCGTTTTCAGTGGCCAGCGCCGCTTCCAGACTATCCTTGACCGGCAGCATCTCGGCCGCGAACTTTTCGGCGGCGTACTTGTGCGCTTTGGCGATGTCCTCCTGGCTGCGCCGGCGCAGGTTTTCGGTTTCCGCCTTGGCGCGCAGCCAGGCATCGTGATGCTCGGAGGCCTTGATCTCGGCCTGCCGCAGCAGTTCCTCAGGACTGGGCAGGGTTTCGACCTTGCCCTCCTGGGCGGTTGCGGCCGCTGCCGGGCCGTCCGTGCCGGGCGCCTCGAAGCCGGGCGTGGCGGGTGGGTTGTCTTGCATGCTTCTTCTCCCTGCAAACGATCTTTGCGAAGTTGAGGCGGTTTTGGCATTTTCAAGGGGCGCGTTGCAACTATTGGCCTCGATCCGTGATTTGTACCCTTGCCGCCTGTTCCCGCCCGGCCTAGCATAGTTGCGATGAGCAAGGCGGATAAGATTGAAAACATCGGCAAGTACCACGTCATCCGGGAACTGGGGCGTGGTGCGACGGCTACGGTCTATCTGGCTGAAGAGGCCGGGCGGCCGGAACCGGTGGCGATCAAGCTGGTGCGCTTCAGCGGCGGGGCAGACGAGGCACAGTGGACGCGCCGGCTAAAGAAGCTGTTCGCCACCGAAGGGGCGATGGCGAAGAAGCTC
>Ga0209476_10001077_pt1 | contig 18614 bp, 15 predicted proteins | sample KloWWTrecipitate_FD_187179 | JGI IMG/M metagenome (GOLD analysis project Ga0209476, IMG submission 187179) | Active sludge microbial communities from Klosterneuburg, Austria, studying microevolution and ecology of nitrifiers - Klosterneuburg... | ecosystem: Engineered > WWTP > Aerobic digester... | reverse complement strand
GCTGAACACCAGCCGCGCTGACTTGCCGCCCTCTTCAACATCGATCTGCACGAACGATGAGCCAAGGATGTGCCCGGCGTTGATGAACCGTGCCGTAACCCCGCTCCCGAGCTTCAGCGGCTCCCGGTAATCCACCGTCTTCAGCAGCCGCAGCGCCTGTTGTGCGTCTTTCACCGTGTACAGCGGCAGTGCGGGTGTGTGCTTGCTGTAGCCCTTCCGGTTCGCGAAGGCAGCGTCCTCTTCCTGGATCTCCGCCGCGTCCATCAACAGGATGCGGACCACCGCCGCGGTCGCTTCCGTGCAGTACACCGGGCCCCGGTATCCCTGTTGCACCAGCCGCGGCAGGTAGCCCGTGTGATCGATATGCGCGTGCGTCAGGAGGATAGCATCCGGTTCGTTCGCCCCGAACGGTGTCGGTAGCCAGTTCAGCTGCCGCAGTTCCTTCAGCCCCTGGAACATGCCGCAATCCACCAGGATCTTTGTGGAACCGGCCGTCAGCAGGAACTTCGAGCCGGTTACCGTCCCGGCGCCACCGTGAAATGCCAGGTTCAGGTTCACAGCTGCAACCCCGGCCGGTTCTCCCGCATCGCGCGCTGCCATTCCAGTACGAACGGGTTGTGCGCCTTTTCAAACGCGACGGTGGTCTCCTCCATATGCCCCGGCAACACCGCCGTCTCCTCGGGTAACACCAGCAGCCGCTCGCAGATACTCCGCATCTCCTGTTCCATGCTTCCGCCCGGCAGGTCCGTCCGCCCGATTGACCCTCGGAAGAGCGTGTCCCCGCTGAAGACCATCCCTTCCTCCGCGTAGTAGCTCACGCTCCCGGGTGTGTGGCCGGGCGTCGTGATCGCCCGCAATCGGAGGCCCGCCACCTCCACGATGTCGCCGTCTTTCACGAACATGTCCGGGTCGGGCGGCCCCTGGCTCACGTCCAGGCCGAAACGTCCCGCCATTCCCTTCCAGCCGTTCCGGAGCAGCTCCAGGTCCGCCTCGTGCAGCAGGAACTTCGCGCCCGTCGCCGAATGCACCCCGGCCACGCCCATCACGTGGTCGATGTGCGCGTGCGAGTTGGCGATGTACTTGATGTTCACGCCCATGTCCCGCGCCAGCGCCAGGATCTCCTCCGGCTGGTCGCCGGGGTCGATGCAGATCGCCTCCCCGGTGCGCCGGTTGCCGATAACCCAGCAGTTCTCCTGGAACACCCCGACAACGATGCCCCGGACCATCAGCTCATTCGCGACTTCCATGCCTGCAAGCGTACAGGCAGCCGCACTCCCCGGCACGGATCGGCTGTAGCCCCATCCTCCGCTATAACGGCTCGATGGAGCTTCACACAGCCGCCGCGATCATCCTCCTCGCAGCAGTAGCCTCCTGTATCCAGGCCCTTTCCGGCTTCGGCTTCTCGCTTTTCATCGTCCCATTCCTCTCCCTGCTCATCGGCCCGAAGGACACCGTCGTCCTCGCCAACCTCCTCAGCGTGACGGTGAACCTCATCCAGTTCCCGCGCCTGCGCCACTCCATCGAACGGCCGACCGCCACCGTCCTCGCCGTGGGCTCGTTCGCCGGTATGCCGGTTGGCCTCGCGGTCCTGCTCCTCATCGATCCCGCCGCGCTCAAGCTGCTCATCGCGGTGGCGGTCCTCGGGTTCACCCTCCTCATCATGCGCGGCCTTCGCATTCACGGGGGTGGCCTCCCGGGAGGCCTCGCAACCGGCTTCGTCAGCGGCATCCTCAATACTTCCACCTCCATGTCCGGGCCGCCCATCGTCCTCTACCTCCAGGGCAAGGGGCTTTCGCCCGCGGCCTTTCGCTCCACCACCAATGCCTTCTTCCTCGTTACCGCTGTCGGCGCCGTTGGCTTGCTCTTCGCTTCCGGCGCGGTCAAGCCCTGGATTCTCGGCGCGTTCGCCCTCGCTCTGCCCGCCGCCGAAGCAGGCCGCATCTTCGGAAACCGCATCTTCGAGCGCATCGACGAACTCCGGTTCCGCCGGCTCGTCTTCGCCGTCCTTCTTACGACTGGATCGGTGGCACTGGCCGGGGCCCTGGCACGGCTCCTCTGAGCCCGGTCCGCCGGATCGCCATCGCGGCCGCCATCCCCGCGCCGGTCAACACAGATTGGCGGATCAGCCCGCTCCCAAATCCCGGTGCATCCATCAGGCTCACCCCGAAAACCGCCCAGCAGAACGCCAGCACCCAACCCGTTGGCAGCCCTGCCCGCCGCGCCGTCCAGTCCGCTCCTCCGGCCGCCAGGATCCCCAGCGCCACGAATCCGAGCACCAGGAGCCGTTGCGTGTCGGTCGCAAATAACAGCTGGGTGTATGCCAGCGCGAGGAAGGGCAGCAGGCGCGCCGCCCGCCCCGGCGCCGCCACCACGCCGGCCGCCGCGAGCGCAAGCAGCGGCACGCCAAAAGGGTCCCCCAGGTAGATGTCGAAATCCGCCCAGCGCAGGTGCTCCCAGCGCTGCTCCACGAAGATGACCCGGTAACGCTCGCCGTACGAATACCGCGGGAAGAGCTCCGGGAACTGCCCAATCTCCCGGGGGAGCGATCCCAGGTAACTCGCGTCCCCGTTCGCCTGCCGGATCGCCACCCGCACCGCGCCAAGCACGGCCGCACCGGGCGCCACAACCACCGCCGCCCGCACCACCGTGCGCCAGTCACGCCAGCTGCGCACGTGCCAGCTATACGCCAGCACCCCCGCGAACACCACGCTCTCCTTTACCAGTACCCCCACTGCGATCGTCACCGCCGCCGCCACCCAGTGCTTGCGGATCACCATCCCCGCCGTCAACACCGTGAGCGCGAACCCCGGCGCATCCGGCACCCAGAAGTCGCTCAACTGGTACCGGGCCCCCCACCCGAGCGAGTAATAGAGCGGCACCACCGCCAGCGATGCCGCCCGCGATGCCCCCGTCCCCCGCGCCAGCCAGTACAGCGCGGGCCCGGCCGCCACCAGCGATACGACCGTCACGCCTGCGAACCCTGCCTGCAGATCTCCCGGCAGCACCTTCGCCAGGAACGGCCCCAGCACCCGCCAGCAATACGGCGCCACCCGGAAGTCCAACACGTCCCTGCGTGCCATTTCCAGGTAGAGGTGCCGGTCCCATCCCGGGTCGCCAAAAAGCGCTGTCCCCGTTGTCCGGAACTCCACAACCAGCGCGATGAGCCCGATTGCCGCCGCGCCGCTGGCAAGCGCCACGGCCCATTCGCGCCACGCCCGGTCCGCCAGCGGCCGCCTCCCCGCTTCCTCTCTACGCCGATCGAGCGGTGCCATTCCTCGCACTCTAACTCCTCGGCCTTCCTGCATCACGCCCCGTTTCCCCGTACCGCACTCCCCTTGCCAGCCTGTACGCTAGCGTCACATGGAATGGCACGACCTGCCCGAACTCCCCACCCGCGCCGATCCGCGAGATCCCGCTTTCAAGGCCAACCGCGCCCAGAACCTGGCACTCGCCGCCGATCTCCGCGCCCGCCTCGATCGCATTGCCCGCGCCGGCGGCGATGACTACGTCGCCCGCCACCGCGAGCGCGGCAAGCTCCTCGCCCGCGAACGCATCCAGCGGCTCATCGATCCCGCCACCACCTTCCTCGAACTGAGCCCCCTTGCCGCCGGGGGCGTCTACGAAGACGACATCCCGGGCGCTGGCATCGTCACCGGCATCGGCGTCGTCGCCGGCCGCGAATGCGTCATCATCGCCAACGACGCGACCGTCAAAGGCGGAACCTACTATCCCCTCACCGTAAGAAAGCACCTCCGCGCCCAGGAAATCGCGGAGCAAAACCGTCTCCCCTGCATCTATCTCGTCGATTCCGGCGGCGCCTTTCTCCCCCTCCAGCACGATGTCTTTCCCGATCGAGACCACTTCGGGCGCATCTTCTTCAACCAGGCACGCCTCAGCGCGAAGGGTGTCTACCAGGTCGCCGCCGTCATGGGCTCGTGTACCGCCGGCGGCGCCTATGTGCCCGCCATGAGCGACGAAACCGTCATCGTTCGCGGAACGGGCACCATCTTCCTGGGCGGTCCGCCCCTCGTGAAGGCCGCCACCGGCGAAGTCTCCACCGCCGAAGAACTCGGTGGCGCCGATGTTCACACCCGCCTCAGCGGCGTCGCCGATCACCTCGCCGAAGATGATGCCGATGCCCTCCGCATCGTCCGCAACATCATCCAGAGCATCCCCTACCGGCGCGAGACCCCATGGGACATCGCCCCGCCTGAGGAGCCCGCGCAGGATCCCGCCGACCTCTACGGCCTCATCCCCGCCGATAGCCGCCAGTCCTACGATGTCCGCGAGGTCATTGCCCGCCTCGTCGATGGCTCCCGATTTCACGAGTTCAAGGCGCGTTACGGGCCGACGCTCGTCTGCGGGTTTGCCCGCATCATGGGTTACCCCGTCGGCATCGTCGCCAATAACGGAATCCTCTTTGGTGAGTCCGCACTGAAGGGCGCCCATTTCGTTCAGCTCTGCGCCCAGCGCCACGTTCCCCTCGTCTTCCTCCAGAACATCACCGGCTTCATGGTTGGGCGCCAGTACGAAAATGCTGGCATTGCGAAGGACGGCGCCAAGATGGTCACCGCCGTCGCCTGCGCAAACGTCCCGAAGTTCACCGTCGTCATTGGCGGTAGCTTCGGCGCCGGCAACTACGCCATGTGCGGCCGCGCCTACGAACCCCGCCAGCTCTGGATGTGGCCCAACGCCCGGATAAGCGTGATGGGTGGCGAACAGGCCGCCTCGGTCCTCCTTCAGGTCCGCCTCGACCGCGGCGAGCAGCTTTCCCCCGAAGAACAGGAGCGCTTCAAGGCGCCAACCATCGAGCGCTACGAACACGAAGGCTCGCCCTATTTCAGCACGGCCCGCCTCTGGGACGACGGCGTCATCGACCCGCTCGATACCCGCCGTGTCCTCGCGCTCGGCATCTCGGCATCGCTCAATGCACCGTTCGAGCCTACCGATTGGGGCATCTTCCGGATGTGACGCTCCCGGAGCGGGCCGGCGTGAAACCGCTCACACTCCGCCGGGAACAAATCCCCCCCAACTACCGTCTGGTTGTCCGAGGGGTCGGAAAAACCTGGAGGTACGTTTGTCCGAAAATCCGAAACCCGCCGCCCGCAAGCCACTGCTCTGGCTCGCCGTGGTCGCCTTCGCCTCGGGGGCTCTCGCTGGCCAGGTCATCTCCGATTCCGGGGCTAGCAGCCCGGATCGCTCTCCCGCCAGCGGTGGCGAAGCCCCCGCCCCCGCCGACCTTCCCGCGGTGCTTTCCCCCGGCGCCCAGATCGCCGGCAAGGACCAGGGGGCTGCCGATGGCGGATTTGGCGGTGCCAGTGTGCCGCGCTTCTCCCAGTGCCGAACCGCCCTGCCTGGCGGATTGCTAACCGCCGGCGGCATCGACCTCTCCAAAGCCGGGTTCAGCGCGGCGATCCCCCCCGGGTTTACCGCCCTCTCCGCCGCCCTCTCAGTGCTCTCCGAATGCGATGAGAACGGCATCGGCAAGCCCGGTGGTGACCTCACCCTCGAAACAGCCTGGCGCGACGATGCCTCGGGCATCGAGGCCTCCATCTCCCAGCGCAAGTCCGATGAGCGCATCGCCAGCGTCTTCCGCGGTGACTTCGCCACCTTCTGGGCCAACGGCTACCAGTACTCTGTCGGAGTCAACCGCTACGATGTCCGCCCCGCTGCCAGCGCGCCGGTTGTGGAAACGGTCTCCCCGTCTGGCGATCCCCGCGCGGCCGAGGTACTGCGCTCTCTCGTTGCCCGGCTCGCCGGGTCCAGTGATGCGCTCAAGTGCTTCTGGACCCTTCAGGCTGGTGATTGGCCGAGCCTTGCCACCATTGGGGTCGGCGATCCGCGCCCGGCCATCCCGGCCGGATACGTCCTCACCGATTTTTCCGCCAGCATCTTCGCGCCACCGGCCGCCGGTTGCGATACGAGCCTCGAGCCAACCGATGGCGCCAGCATGAATGCCGGCTGGACACGAGGCGCCGGCAGCAGTGACTTCTCCTACCTCGGGGTCTCGGCCTGGGCGCTGCCCGAAGGCTACGACGACCCGGGGCCCGGCTCCCTGAACCAGTTCGGCGCCAACTGGAACAATGGCAAGTTCCAGTTCAGCGTCTATGCCAAGACCGAAAAAGGACTCCCCCTCGATACCATCCGCGCAATCGCCCGCGCCCTTGACCCCTCCTTCAACGAAGCCTGCCTCATCCACGAGCGCCAGCTCTCCGCGGCCGACATGACCCGGCTTGGCTTCCGAGCGCCGGTTGGCCAGGACGGGTACACCATTATCCGTTCCTCTACTGTCGCCCAGGAAATTGGTGATGGCTGCCCGAAGCCCCAGGGCTGGGAGCCCAGCTACAACCTCGCCTGGACGCTTGAACGCGGCCCCGACACCATTGAGGCATCCGCCAGCCGCTATGGCGATGCCGATGAGGGCGCTGGCGGGTTCATCGGCCCCAACGCCATCTGGTGGACCGATGCTGCCGGGACCCACTTCTCCGTCAACGGCTATTCGCGAGGCGTCTCGCCCGAAGTCCCCCGCGATGACCTCATTGCCGTCGCGAAAAGCATGGACCCTGCCTTCGATGAATCGAAGCTGACGGCCGGGCCTGATGTTCCGCAGGCGATGCCAGAACGGGCAACCACCGCGCGCTGATCGGCACTCCCTCCCTGTGCCAAAGGGCCCGTCCAATCCCGGACGGGCCCCTCGCTTCTCGCTCCCACGGCAGCGCGCCAGTTAGATTCCCTGGAATTCCGGCTCCCGCTTCTCCATGAACGCCCTCACCGCCTCGCGGCTGTCGGCCGAGAGCCCACTGATCCGCATGAGGAGCGCTTCCTGGTCCAGCAGCGCGTCCAGGGTCGCCGTCTCACCGAAGTTCAGGTTCTCTTTCATCCGCCCGAAGGCTGCCGTGGGGCCCGATGCCAGCTTCGCGCAGAATTCCAGGCCCCGCGTCAGCAGCTCATCGTGCGCGACCACCCGGTTCACCAGCCCAATCTCCAGCGCCTTCGCCGCATCGATGATCTCCGCCGTGAAGTACATCTCCCGCGCCCTTCCCATGCCCACCAGCCGCGGCAGCAGGTAGGTTCCACCGAAGTCGCCGCTCAGGCCAACGTTTCGGAACGCCGTCCCGAACCGCGCCCGTTCCGAAACGATCCGGATGTCCGCCCCGAGGCACAGGCTCAGCCCCGCGCCCACCGCCACGCCGTTCACCAGCGCAACCGTTGGTTTCGCCATCGTATGCAGCCGTAGCGTCGTCGCATCGTGCGAGCGCCGCAGCCCCGCCGTCAGCCGATCGAGCACCGTTACCGGGTTGCTCCGCTCCTGCCCCGCTTCGCCAGATTGCTCATTCCGCGATTGCATCCCGCGCACATCGCCCCCCGCGCAGAACCCTCGGCCCGCCCCCGTCAGTGCCACGCAGCGCACTGCCCGGTCGCGTTCGCACTCCTCGAGGTACTCCCCGAGCAGCACCACCAACTCGTCGCTCATCGCGTTCAGGCTGTCGGGCCGGTTCAGGGTGATAAGCGCAACGCCGTCCGCCCGCTTTTCGAAGAGCACGTCTGTCATCTGGAGTCTCCCGGGTGAGTTGAGCCGTGATACTCGCCGAAACCTCCAGCTTCCGCAAACTTCTCTCGCTGCACCGGGAATTCCCGCTATCATGCGCCATCCCCAATCACGGGCGGCCAGCCCGGCCGGACTCGCCAATGGAAATCAGCTTCAGGCCCGCCACCGCGTCCGATGCGTCCGCGCTCCGCGCCGTGTTTGGTGAAGATCCGTCCGATGAGCAGCTCGCCATGGCGGGAGGCGATCCCGCCCGCGCCCGCCGCTTCCGCCGCCTGATGGCCGGTACCATCGCCGGACCCTCTGGCATCAATCGCACCACTGTCGCCGTCGCCGATGGCGAGGTCGTCGGCCTTCTCCAGGCCGGCGCGGAAGCCGGGGATCGCGTCTCGCCGGCACTTGTCTGGGGCCTCCTGCGGGCGGCCGGCTTCCCCGGGATCATCGGCTTCCTTCGCCGCGACCGGCTCCGTGGCCGCGTCCACATCGCGCCCCCGCCCGGTGCGTTCCACATCGCCGAAGTCCATGTCCTCGGCTCCCGCCGCAACCAGGGCATCGGCGCCGCCCTCATGGCCGAAGCCGAACGCCAGGCCCGCGCGGCTGCCGCGCCCCGCATTTCACTGACTACCACCACCAGCAACCCCGCCCGCCGCCTCTACGAACGCTCCGGTTTCCGGGTCACGGAAGAACGCACCGATCCGGAGTTCGAGGCGCTCACCGGTGTGACGGGCCGCATCCTCATGGTCAAAGATCTGGTCTGATCCATCGGCTCCCGGGGTGGTGCCCGGGGCGGAGCGGCCGGCGTGCCCCCGCGCTGCCGCACCCGTCCGTAGAATGTGGACATCTCACCACCGCCGGCAGCACACCGCCCGGGGGCTCCGAAAGGCCCAATGAACCGCATCGAAATCGAAATCAAGCTCAACCGCGACCGCTCATGGCTGCTCGAAACCCTTGCCGCAATGAGCGAGGCCGATCTTCGCGCACCCCGCACTCCCAGCGAACACGATCCCGAGAAGACGTGGTCCTACGCCGACCACTTCATCCACACCACCCTCATCGAAAAGAACTGGAACGACATGTTCCGCCGCCACCTCTCTGGCGAACCCGGTATGCCCCGCCGCGCGAACGCGGACGGCTCCTCCCAGCCGATGGAGCAGGTGATGGCCGGCATTCACCGCTGGACGGAGCGGTGGGCAGATGAACACCGCGGGAAGCCGCTCCCAGAGCTTGTCCGCATCGGCCTCGCCGCCCGCGCCGAGACGCTCCAGCTGCTCGCCGAACTCACCGATGACCAGTTGGATTCAAAAATCCCCGGCGCGCCCTGGGCCGATGGCACCGTCGGCGGCATCATGGCGGCCAACGCCGACCACGGCCTCTTGCACTTCAACTACGCGAAGGATGGCTCGCTCACCACCTGACGCCGCTACCCGATGTACGCCTCTCCACCGATCTTCTCACGGCCTGTTCGCGCCATCACGAACCGCCGTAGCTCGCGTCGCTCGGCCGGCAGGAAGCAGTGCGCGCAAACGCGCGGCCGGGGCATCTCGACTGGCACAAGCAACCGGTGCACGCCGTGCTCCGCGCATGTCAACTCGAACTCAATCACTTCGATGTTCATGGCGTCCTCCCGCGCCCATCTCCCCCGGATGGAACTATAGGATAGACGTATCGAGACGTTTGTCTACGGTCATCCGGCCTTACATATGTAAACGTTTGGACGTGCCAACTTTCCTCGCCCCATTCCGCCCCCGGGGCGCCACCTATGGAATCGCAGCCTCCAATAGGGGTAGTATTCCCGCCATCACATGCGCGGAAGCCCGGCAGGGGGTATCTGTGGACCCAGGGCAAGCTGGCGCGCTACCTCACCTCAACGCTGCCAGCCTTCTTTTCGTTGATAGCCCGTCTCCCATGTGGATCTACGATCCAGGGACGCTCCGCATCCTCGATGTCAACACCGCGGCTATCGAACTCTATGGCTACTCCCGCGCGGAGTTTCTCTCTCGCACGCTCCTCGATATTCGCCCGCCCGATGCCGCGCACGCCCTTCGCGACCACCTCGAACGGCTCGATCCCCGCGAGCTCATACCATCCCGCTGGCAGCACCTCACTTCCGATGGCCGGCTCCTTTCCGTCGATGTCACCGCCCAGGGGATCGACTTCGAAGGCCGCTACGCCCGCCTCGTCGTCCTCCGCGATTCCACCCCGCTCGATGCACTCGAAGCAGCCCGCCTGGATGCTGAAGCCCGCTATCGCATCCTCGTCGAAAATCTGCCCGATGCCGTCCTCCTCCTCGATGTGGAAACCGGCCACTTCATCGAAGCCAACGAAAACGCCTGCCGCCTGCTCGGACTCACCCGCGAAGAGGTCCTCCAGCTCGGCCCCGCCGATATCGCACCCGAGTTCCAGCCCGGTGGCATCCGCTCTGACCTCGAAGCACCCGCCGTCATCGCCCGTGCGATGCAGGGAGAGACCATCGTGGTCGAATGCACCGTCCGTTCCGCCTCGGGCGAGGAGATCCTCTGCGAAGCCCACCTGATCGGCGTGCCCTCGACTTCTGGCCGCCTCGTCTGTGGCCGCATCGTCGATATCCGCGAGCGCAAGGCGGCCGATGCCGAGCTCGCCCGGCTGGCCTCCGTCGTCCGCTTTGCCCACGATGCCATCATCGTCACCGACCTTGCCGGCCGCGTGATCACCTGGAACCATGGCGCCGAAACGCTCTTCGGCCTCCCCGCGGCTGAGATGCTCGGCGCCACCACCGACGTCATGCTCCCACCGGACGATCTCGATCTTCGTATCGACCTTCGCCGCCGCGTCATCGATCTCGGCGAGAGCGTCGATCTCATCGAGCGTCTCTGGACGCGGCCCGATGGCGCCACCATCTCGGTCTCTGCCTCGCTCTTCCCGATCCGCGATGCCGCAGGCAGCGTCACCGGTATCGGCACCGTCGTTCGCGATATCACCCGGGCCTCCGCCATCGACACCGCCCTCCGCCTCAGCGAGCAGCGCCTTCAACTTGCCGTCGATGCCGCCCGGATGGGCATCTGGCACTGGCATCTCGATACCGGTGCCATCGAATGGTCTCCAGAAGCGGCCGCAATCTACAACCGCCCGCTTTCCGAAATGCCGCCGGATGTCCGCAGCCTCGTCCGCAACCTCCATCCCGATGACCGCGCGACGGCCCGCGCCACCTCGGCTCGCGAGGTCGCCTCTGGCGAGCTCGCTGAGTCGCGCGTCCGCCTTCCCGATGGCTCCTACCGATGGGTGGTTACCGCCGGATTGCCACTCCCGGGCGATCCGAACACCGTGACCGGTTTCGTCCAGGATATCCACGACCGCAAGATGGCCGAGGTCGAAATGCTCGAGGGTGCGCGCCGCCTCCGCGAAATCATCGCGACCCTGCCAAGCGCCGTCTGGATCGCCACCGGCGACTCCGCACTCATGGTCAACCCCGAACTCGAACGCCTCACCGGCTTTTCCGCCGCCGATCTTCTCGCCGCCGATGCCCTCGATCGCGTCGTCCACCCCGATGACATCCCCCTGATGACCGAGCACTTCGAAGCTCGGATCGCCGGCAAGGAGGCCGTCTCCCGTTACATCATCCGCATCATCCGCTCCGATGGCGAAATCCGGCACCTGGCTGTCTCCGCTACCCAGATCGCCCTCGGAGGGATCCCGGCATCCCTCCTCTCCGCAATCGATATCACCGATCGCCTCCTCGCCGAACAAGAGTTGCGCCAGAGCGAGGAGCGGTTCCGCACGCTCATCGAGACCGTCCCCGTCGGGATCTGGGTCTGGGATGGCACCGATATCGTCATGGTCAACGCCGCCCTCGAACGGCTCCTCGGCTACTCCCGCGAACAGCTCACCACGCGCGCCTTCCTTGGCTCCCGGATGAACCCCGATGACCTCGCCACCATCCGCGAGCGTGGCCGCCTCCGGATGGCAGGCTTCCCCGTCACCCCTCCCCACGTCGAAATCCGCATCCAGGATTCTGCCGGCAGTTGGCTCACCTTCGAACTCTGGGCGTCCATCATCGAAAACGATGGCGGCCGCCTCTGGTTCAACTCCGTCGTCGATCTCACCGCCCGCCGGGCTGCCGAGGCCGAACGCCAGCGCATCGACCAGCAGATCCAGCAAACCCAGAAGCTCGAAAGCCTCGGCATCCTGGCCGGCGGCATCGCCCACGATTTCAACAACCTGCTCGTTGCCGTCCTCGGCAACGCCGGCCTCGCCCTCATGGAGCTCCCGCCCGAATCGCCCGCCCGCCAGACCGTCCAGGCCATCGAAATCGCCGCCCAGCGCGCCGCAGATCTCACCCGCCAGATGCTCGCCTACTCCGGCAAAGGCAAATTCGTCATCGAGCCGCTCAACCTCTCCCGCATCGTCGAGGAGATGGCACACCTCCTCGAAGTCTCCGTTTCCAAACGCGCCGTTCTGAAGTACCACTTCGCCCCGGACCTTCCCCCGATCGAGGGCGACGCCACCCAGGTCCGCCAGGTCATCATGAACCTCATCACCAATGCCTCGGATGCCATCGGCAGCCGCAGCGGCGTCATCAGCATCTCCACCGGCCTCCAATACGCCGACCGCGACTACCTCGCCGAATCCTATCTCGATTCGAACCTGCCAGAAGGCGATTACGTCTACATCGAAGTTGCCGATACCGGCGAAGGCATGGACGAACCAACCAGCGCCCGCATCTTCGATCCCTTCTTCACCACCAAGTTCACCGGCCGCGGCCTCGGGCTCGCCGCTGTCCTCGGTATCGTGCGCGGCCACCACGCCGCCATCAAGGTCTATTCCGAACCCGGCCGCGGTACGACTTTCAAGGTCCTCTTCCCTGCCACCGCCTCCGCCACCCCTGTGGCGCCTCTGACCGAACGTCCGCTCCCTCGGCCGGCCGCCAGCATGGCTCGTGGCGCCATCCTCGTCGTCGATGATGATGAGACCGTGCGCACCGTCACCCGCCGCATCCTCGAACGCGCCGGTTTCGATGCAATCCTCGCCGCCGATGGCGTCGAGGCGCTCCATGCCTACCGCGCCACTCCCGGCATCGTCCTCGTCCTCATGGATATGACCATGCCGCGCATGGATGGCGAAGAGTGCTTCCGCGAGCTCCGCCGTTACGATCCCGCCGTCCGCGTCATCCTCACCAGCGGCTACAACGAACAGGATGCGACCACCCGCTTTGTCGGCAAAGGCCTCGCCGGCTTCATCCAGAAGCCCTACCGCCCCACCGATCTCATCGAAAAGGTCGAATCTCTCCTCTCTGCCCCCGGCCAGTAACGCCCCCTGCCCGGAAGGGCAGGCCACACCCTCCCCGTTTGGCTGATGTGGCCCCGCCGCGCCTCCCACACCATGGATGTGGCAGATCCATTCCCCGTGGAGGAACCAATGTCCGATTCAACCGCCAACCTCTCGAACCTCTCAGCGGCGCTCGCCGCCGCCGTCGCCCGCAACGCACCGTCGCTTGTGACCGTCAGCGCCCGCCGCCGGTTTGGCGCCACCGGGTTTGTCTGGTCTTCCCAGGGCGTCATCGTCACCGCCAGCCACGTCGTCGAACGCGACGAAGCCATTGAGGTTCGCCTGCCCGGAGGTGATCGCCAGCTCGCAACCCTCGCAGGCCGGGACCACGGCACCGACCTTGCCGTCCTCCGGGTCGCAACAGACGGGCTGGCCCCTGCCGTCCTGGCCCCCGCCGATCTCCAGGTCGGCAACATCGTTCTCGCGCTTGGCTGCCCGGCCGGCGAAGCGCCAATGGCCTCGTTCGGCATCGTCTCGGCCATCGGCGGCCCCTGGCGAACCGTTCGTGGCGAAGAAGTCGAGGGCTACATCCGTACCGATGCCACCTTCTTCCCCGGCTTCTCCGGCGGCCCACTCATCGATGCCAGCGGCCGCGTCGCCGGGCTCAACAGCAGCCGCCTTGGCAGGGGCAACGGGCTCACCATCCCCGTTCCCACCCTCACCAGGATTGTCGCCGATCTGCTCGAACGGGGGCGTGTCCGCCGTGCCTACCTTGGCATCAGCTCACAGGTGGTTCGCCTCCCGGAAGCGCTATCCGCGGGCCTCGAAGGGCAACAGACCGGGCTCCTCGTTACCTCTGTCGAGCCTGCCAGCCCGGCCGGGTCGGCGGGCCTGCTTGTCGGCGATATCCTCGTCCGCTTTGCCGGCGAACCGCTCGCCGATACCGATGACCTCCAGACTCTTCTTGGCGCAGGCCGCATCGGCCAGCCAACGCCCGTCAACCTCATCCGCGGTGGCACTCCCGCCGAGGTTACCGTCACCGTCGGCGAACGCTCCTGATCCCCCCGGGACCGACCCGCTACCATCTACCCGTGGAAGTGCCCTCGGTCAGCCCACACCAGGAGGCCATCAGGGTGGCAGTCCATTCCCCTTACCCGTCCGCCCGGGTCGGCCTCCGCGCCATGCTCGCCGGCGAAACTGGCATAGAAATCATCGACGACGCCTCGGCGGCTGAAGTTCCGGGCGTCGCCGTCATCGATCTTGATGACGGCGGCGAAGAACGGGCCCTTCCGCCCATTCCCTCGGTTCTCCTCGCCACGTCCCCGGAGATGGTTTCCATGCCGCCTCCGGGAGACATGGTCCCCAGGGCCTATCTGCTCAAGGATTCATCCGCCACCGAGATCGTGGCCGCCGTCCGGGCGGTCGCGGCAGGGCTCATCGTGATCGATCCATCTATCGCCGCCGCCCTCGCATCCAGTTTCGAACCCGGCGCGCGCTCCGCCGAAACCGGGCTTACCGGTCTCACCCCCCGCGAGACCGAAGTCCTTCGGCTGGTCGCCGCCGGGCTCCCCAACAAGTCCATCGCTCTCCAGCTCGGCATCAGCGACCACACCGTCAAGTTCCACATCGGCGCCATCCTCGGAAAGCTCGGCGCAGCCAGCCGCGCCGAAGCCGCCGCCCGCGCCATTCGCGCCGGCATCCTCCCGCTCTAACCCATCTCCACCAGCAAGTCCCCTTCGCGCACCACGTTGCCCGCTCCCGCCACGATCGCTCGCACAACGCCGCTCTGTGGCGCCACGATCCGGTGCTCCATCTTCATCGCATCGAGCACCACCAGTACTTGCCCCTCCTCGACCGTCTCACCCTCGCCCACGCGAACGGTGGCCACCGTCCCCGCCAGCGGTGCGGTCACCGCCACCACGCCCGCGGCCTTCACCCGTGTTCGCTTCGGGGGCGCCGGTGGTCCGCCCACAGCGAATCGGCTCTCCCTTCCTTGCTCATCCCGGATCACAAGTGCTCGCGGCACCCGCTCATGGTCCAGCGAGACCACTACTGCCGCATCCAGGCCCGGCGCGCTGCACCTCACGCCGCTATCACCGATCCGCTCGACCACCACCCGGTGCATCTCGCCCGCCGCAGTCACGTCAAATCCATTGGCCACCGGCTTCAGTGCTACCGGCTCGCACTCCGGTCCGCTCCTCAGCCAGCACACGGCCGCCCCGGCCCCCAACCAGCCGGGGCCGTCCCATGGCCCCGTGGCTCTCCCGCCCGGCAGCTTCCCCGATGCCATCGCCGCGGCGGCGGCCGCCCAGTGCCACCCCGGCACGCGCTCGCCCAGGAGCCCACTGAGCTCGCGGTCGAGCCAGTCCACCGTGGCGGCTCCATCCCGGAAGTCCGCGTGCTCCAGGATTCGTTCAGCCAGTGCGAGATTCGCCGGCACCCCCTCGATCTCCAGCGCCCGCACATCCGCCACTAACCGTGCGATTGCATCCAATCGGTCGCTTCCATGGGCGATCACCTTCGCGAGCAGGGAGTCGTAACTCCCCGGCACGCTATCCCCCTGTTCGTACCCCGCATCGATCCTGGATCTTCCCTCCGCCTTCCATGCCACGATCCTCCCCCCGCTTCCCCGGAACCCCTCCCATGGGTTCTCTGCGTTCACCCGGACCTCGATCGCGTGTCCCGTGAAGCGGACATCCTCCTGGCGCACCGGCAGCCGCTCCCCGGCAGCCACCCGCAGCTGGAGTTCCACCAGGTCCAGCCCCGTCACCGCCTCGGTCACCGGGTGTTCCACCTGCAGCCGGGGATTCACCTCGAGGAAGTACCAATCGGGCGATGGCCCGCCCGCCACAAGGAACTCGAACGTGCCGGCATTCTCATACCCTGCCGCCCCGGCGAGCCGCAGCGCGGCACCCGTCAGGTCCGCGCGCAAACACTCATCCACCACCGGGCTCGGCGATTCCTCGATGAGCTTCTGATGCCGCCGCTGCACCGAACAGTCCCGCTCACCGAGGTGCACCATGTTGCCCTGCCGGTCGGCCACCACCTGCACTTCAACGTGGTGGGCATTGCGCACGAGCTTTTCCAGCAGCAGCCCGCCATCGCCGAAGGCCGCCAGGGCTTCGCGGCGCGCACTCTCGATCGCCTCGGCCAGGTCCCCCTCCGCGAGGATCTGCCGCATCCCTCTCCCGCCGCCGCCGCCGCGCGCCTTCAGCATGACCGGGTACCCGATGGCGCTCGCTGCCCGGGAGAGACTCTCCGCATCATCCGCGCCGTCCCATCCAGGTGCGACCGGTACTCCGTTGGCCACCGCCAGCCGCCGTGCCGCGCTTTTGTCCCCCAGCGCGCGCAGCACGCCAGGCGGAGGGCCGACGAAGACAATGCCCTCGGCCGCGCATCGCTCGGCAAAGTCGGCTCGCTCGCTCAGAAACCCGTAACCCGGGTGGATCGCCTCGCAGCCTTCCGCCTTCGCCGCCGCGATCACCGCCTCCACATCCAGGTAGGTATCCGCTGCACTGTAGCCATCAAGGATTACCGCCCCATCCGCCATCCTCACAGCCAGGCTGCGCCGGTCCGCCAGCGATGCCACCACCACCGCCCGTATCCCCATTCGCCGCAGCGTCCGGATTGTACGAACGGCGATCTCTCCGCGATTGGCAACCAGCACACAGCGAAACATCGCCCGCATTCAACCACACGCCCGCGCCGGGTGATAGCGCCCGTGTTATCCCGGCGCGTCCGGCGCGAAGGCCTCGCGCTCTCCGGCCCCGGCGGCCAGCTCCGTCCCGTTCTCTCGCTTGTCCAGGTAGTAATCCAGCACCACCCTGGCCGCCGCCGCTGCCGGCAGCGCCAGCAGAACACCGGCCACGCCCAGCAGCTCCGCACCCACCAGTACGGCAAGCAACACCACCAGTGCTGGCAGGTTCAGCGTCTGCCCGTAAATGCGCGGGACCAGGAAGCGGTCTTCGAACTGCTGGTAGATGAGCAGCGCGATCAGCACGATCAGCGCCTGCGTTGGTGATTCCTGGAACGCCGCGACCACCGCCGGCACAATCGCGATAAGCGCACCGATCAACGGGATGATATCCGCGAACGCTGCCAGCACACCGAAAGCCACCGCGTTCGGCACCCCGAGGATGAGCAGCACCACCAGCGTATACAGCCCGATGATCGTCGATGTGATCAGCTGTCCCCGGACATATCCACCAACCACCCGGCTCAGTGCCCGGATGAAGTGCTCCGCATCCGGTACCCGCTCCGCCGGGACGAACCGGAAGAGGAACGTCCGCAGGCGGGCCGTATCCACCAGCAGGTATGCGGTCAGCACCAGCACTGTCAGCGCGGAAATGACCCAGAACACCACCCGCTGTCCGTAGTCGACCGCCTGGCTCCCGCTGATCAGGTTCCCCCAGTTGATCTCCTCTGCCCGCTCCGGCAAATCCCACCGCTCCGTCTCGAATCCGAAGTCCGACACGAACGCCTCGAAGTCTGTCGCGTACTCCGGCAGGTTCGAACGAAGATCCCTGAACTCATCGAACATGGCCGGTGCCACGATCGCCACCATCGAACCGATCCCGACCAGGATCACGAGGAGGATGAGCAACACCGCCGCTATCCGGTTCACCCCCCGGCGCACCAGCCAGTCCACATACGGCAGCAACGCCGCCATCAGGATGAACGCCGTGATCACCAGCAGGACTACCGGCCACAGCCTCAGCAATGCCCAGATCGAAAGCGCCGCCAGCCCGATGGCGACCAGGCCCCGGTAGGAGAGCTCAACCTTCAGCACTGGAAAGCCCCCGGGTTCACGATGGCCGTAGCGTATGGCCACGCACCCTGGCCGACAACTGGCCGGCATCCGGCAGCCCACTCTGCTAGGCTCACCGCCGGAGGTGCCGCCATGCTCACGTCAGTCGAAGCCTTTCTGCGCTACTTCGAAGGGGTGAACCGGCGCGCCATGCGCGACATTGCCGCCCTCCCTCCGGAGGCGGACGGCTGGATGCCTGCCTCCGGCGAAGGCGAGAACGCCTGGAGTATCAACACGCTCGTCGGCCACATGTGTGGCTCCCGCCTCTATTTCGCCAGCGCCTTCCTGGGCCGCGGCTGGCTCAGCCCCCGCCCGCCGGATGTCAGCTCGCGCGATCGCTGGCTTCCCGCACTCCAGGCCAGCTTCGAACAACTTCGCGAGTTACTCGCGGGCGCCCCGGACAGCCACCTCGACCGCGGCATCCAGATGATCGACTCCGGTGGCACCCTCTCCGGCGGCCGCATCCTCCTGATGATGATGGAGCACGACATCCACCACCGTAGCCAGATCGATACCTACGCTGGTATCAATGGCTGGGACGTCCCCGATATCTACAACCGCAGCGCCGAGACCATTGGCTCGCTCCAGGCCGGACAGCGCGCAAAACACAACCAGCCGTAGGCGCCCCGCGGCGCCATCCGAGGCGCGCCAGGGATGGCGCGCTGCACTGTCACTGCCCCGAACGCCGCCGGCCTGGAACCACGACCGGTCGGACCCCCATCCGAGGCGCGCCAGGGATGGCGCGCTGCACTGTCACACCCCCGAACGCCGCCGGCCTGGAACCACAACCCCCGGCGCCATCCGAGGCGCGCCAAGGATGGCGCGCTGCACGGTCACTCCCCCGAACGCCGCCGCCCACCATCCCACCGTCCCCTTAGTCGCTGCTGAACGGCAAATCACCCTCGACGCGCCGCCCCTGCGAGGCATGGAACTTCGCGATCTTCTCCGGCTCCGGCTCGTGAACCGTTGTCGTCTTTGTCCCACGGACCATGGCGATACGCCCGGTCCGCGAAAGCTCCC
>Ga0209476_10001076_pt1 | contig 18615 bp, 17 predicted proteins | sample KloWWTrecipitate_FD_187179 | JGI IMG/M metagenome (GOLD analysis project Ga0209476, IMG submission 187179) | Active sludge microbial communities from Klosterneuburg, Austria, studying microevolution and ecology of nitrifiers - Klosterneuburg... | ecosystem: Engineered > WWTP > Aerobic digester... | reverse complement strand
ATCACCTTCCTCGTCTTCTTCGTCATGTCGTTCTCGAAGGTCGATCCCTCCATCACCGCGCTGGGTGAGGGCGCCTCGCTCGAAGCCCGCCAGGAGTACCGGCTCCAGCACGGCCTCGATCTTCCGCTGCTCACCCGCTACGTGAACTTCCTCGGCGGGCTGGCGCACGGCGATCTAGGCACCTACACGGCGCGCCAGCTCCCGGTCATCGACGAGGTCCTGCGGGCATTCCCGATCACGCTGCAGCTGACCTTCCTCGGTCTCGTCATCGCCGTCATCTTCTCGCTCCTGCTCGGCGTGACCGCCGCGATCTATCGCGACCGCTGGCCCGACCAGGTGATCCGTGTGGCGTCCATCGCCGCCCTATCGACGCCATCGTTCTGGCTGGCGGTCCTCTTGATCCAGCTGCTCGGCAACAAGGTCGGCATCTTCTCGGTCTTCCCCACCTCGGGACGGCTGCCGGCGATCACCGACAACTTTGGCGGCTGGATGAACCGCATGCTGCTGCCCGCCTTCGCCCTCGCGGTGCCCGTCATCGGCCAGCTCTCGCGCGTGGTGCGAACCGCGGTCGTCGAAGAACTGGACAAGGACTATGTGCGCACCGCGCTCGGCGCCGGCATCCCGCGTCATGTCGTGGTCGGCCGCAACGTGCTGCGCAATGCACTCATTACCCCGATCACCGTTCTCGGACTGCGCGTCGGCTATCTCATGGGTGGCGCGGTGATTATCGAAATCATCTTCAACATCAACGGGATGGGGATGCTGATACTGAACGGCGTCACCAACAACGAGCCCAACCTCGTGCAGGGCGTGACACTCACGGTGGCGCTCGCCTTCATCGTCATCAACGTGGTCGTCGACCTGCTTTATGTGCTGGTCAACCCCCGCATCAGGACCATCTGAGATGATCCGGAGCGAACTCACCGAAAAGCTCAGCACCCGCCGCTTTCAGCTCAAGGGATTGGCGAACCTGCCGATCGCCTCGAAGGTCGCGCTTGGCGTGCTCGTCGTCGTCTGCCTTGCTGCGATCTTCGCCCCGTTCGTCGCCATGCACGATCCGCTGGCGACGGGGCTGACCCGTGGTCCCGCTGCGCCTGACGCCGCGCACTGGTTCGGCACCGACCGGCAGGGGCGCGATATCTTCTCGCGTCTGGTCTACGGCGCGCGCTACTCGCTGGTTATCGGCATTGCTGCGACGGCGGTCGCGCTGCTCGCGGCATCGATTCTCGGGGCCATCACCGCAACGTCCGGCAAGTGGGTGTCCGAAGTCGTCATGCGGATACTGGACATGGTCATGTCTTTCCCCGGCATTGCCCTCGCAGTGGTGTTTGTCTCCGTCTTCGGGCAGTCGCTTCCGGTGCTCGTGCTGGTCATCGCCTTTCTCTACACGCCACAGCTGGCACGGGTCATCCGCGCCAACATCATCGGCCAGTACGGCGAGGACTATGTCGCCGCCGTCAAAGTCATGGGTACGCCGACCCCACGCATCCTGATCAAGCACGTGGCGCGCAATTGCCTCGCGCCGGTGCTGGTGTTCGCCACCGTGCTGGTGGCCGATGCGATCGTGTTCGAGGCGTCGCTGTCGTTCATCCAGGCTGGTGTCCCCGATCCGGAGCCCTCGTGGGGCAATGTCATGGCGGCCGGGCGCCAGCTGGTGATGTCGGGCGGCTGGTGGCCGACCTTCTTTGCCGGCGTACTGATCACCGTCACCGTGCTCGCGCTCAACATTCTCGCCGAAGGCATGACCGACGCAATGGCCGCTCCGCGGGCTCGCAGCAACGTCAATCCGGCCGCCGTCGCTGCCGCGATCGACCGGCTGGAGCAGCCCGCAATCGCCGATGCGCCCGCCGCCGTCGAACCGGCCGTGTCGCTGCAGCAGCGCCTCGATCAGTTGCGCCGGACGGAACTGGCCCGCACCGACCGGCTCGTCTATCGCGGCGACGGCAAGCCCCTGCTTGAGGTCAAGAACCTGAGCATCGGATTCCCCCGGCATGGCGACGTCAATGTCGTGGACGATGTCTCGTTCAGCGTCCGGCGGAGCGAGACCGTTGCGCTGGTCGGCGAGTCCGGCTGCGGCAAGTCGATCACCTCGCTCGCCATCATGGGTCTGCTCGATCCGAAGGCCCGCATCAGCGGCGAGATCCTGTTCGAGGGCACGAACCTGCTCACCATGTCTGAGCGCGAGCGCAACGCCCTGCGCGGCAAGGGCATCGCGATGATCTACCAGGATGCGCTGTCGTCGCTGAACCCGGCAATGCTGATCCGCTCGCAGATGGCGCAGCTTACGTCGCGCGGCGGCACGCGTAGTGCGAAAGATCTGCTCGAGATGGTGGGCCTCGATCCGGTGCGTACGCTCAATTCCTATCCGCACGAACTTTCGGGCGGCCAGCGCCAGCGCGTGCTGATCGCCATGGCGCTGACGCGCGACCCCAAGCTCGTCATCGCCGACGAGCCGACCACGGCGCTCGACGTGACCGTGCAGAAGCAGGTGGTCGATCTCCTCAACCGCCTGCGCGAAGAGCTTGGCTTTGCCATGCTGTTCGTGTCGCACGACCTCGCCCTCGTCGCCGAACTCTCGCACCGCGTCGCCGTCATGTATGCCGGCCAGATGGTGGAGCAGGGCGCCACCCGCGAAGTTCTGACTCAGCCCATCCACGAATACACCCGTGGCCTCCTCGGTGCCGTGCTCAGCATCGAGGCCGGCGCGGCGCGGCTGCACCAGATCAGGGGCACCGTTCCCTCGCCCCGCGAGTTCCCGGCCGGCGATCGGTTCGCGCCGCGCTCATCGAACCCAGCGCGCAACGCGGGCGTCACCCGTGTGCTCCGGCAGGTCGGCGGCGCCGATCACTTCTACGCTGCCCATCCGGACGACGATCTGGTGGTGCCGGACAGGGAGCCCGCATGACCATGAGCGCTTCGACCGCCAATACGCCTGAGCCGGTGATCGAACTGCGCGACGTGTGCGTCGATTTCAGCACCCGCGCCTCCACCCTGTTCAAGCTCTCGACCATCCGTGCCGTCGATCACGTCTCGCTCGCGGTCCACCGCGGACGCACCCTCGGCGTCGTGGGCGAGTCCGGTTCCGGCAAGTCCACCGCGGCCAAGGTCCTGATTGGGCTGCAGGAGCCGAGCCTCGGCGAAGTCCGCTTCGGCGGCGAAGCCGTGCGCCGGTTCGACGCCGCCACCCGTCGCCGCATCGGGCGCGTGGTGTCGGTGGTGTTCCAGGACCCCGCGACGGCGCTGAACGCCCGCATGCTGGTGCGCGATGCGCTGACCGATCCGCTCGAAGTTCATCATATCGGCAACGCCGCCAGCCGCCGCGCCCGCGTCTCCGAGCTCATCGATCTGGTCGGCCTGCCGCAATCGGTGCTCGATGCCATTCCCGCCCAGCTCTCCGGCGGTCAGCGCCAGCGCGTCGCCATCGCGCGGGCCCTGTCTCTCGAGCCGCAGGTGATCGTTGCCGACGAGCCGACATCGGCGCTCGACGTCTCGGTCCGGGCCCAGATCCTGAATCTCCTGATGGATCTGAAGCGCGAGCTGAACCTCGCGATGGTCTTCATCTCCCACGACATCCAGACCGTGCGGCACGTCGCCGACGAAATCGCCGTCATGCGCAACGGCCGCGTCGTCGAGTTCGGTCCCGGCTCGCAGGTCTTCGGCAACCCCTCGCAGGATTACACGCGCTCCCTTCTCGCCGCCGCGCCGAGCCTCCTCTAGGCACGCGGCTCCCGATCACTCCAACCATCCCAACGCTGGCACCAGGCCCCATGACCACCACGACTTTTCACGGCATCATCCCCCCCATCGTCACGCCGCTCCACACCGACGGCACGGTGAACTATGACGACCTCACACGGCTGGTCGAGCACCTGATCGCCTCGGGGGTGCATGGCATCTTCGCCATGGGGTCGACGGGGCAGGTGGCCTATCTCACCGATGCCGACCGTGTCGCCATCGTCAAGAGCATCCGCAAGACCGCGGCCGGCCGCGTGCCGGTGATCGCCGGGGCAATGGACCTGACTGCCGTCCGCGTGGCCGAGGCGGCCCGCGCGCTGCTCGATGCTGGTGCCGATGCGATCGTCACCACCGCGCCGCTTTATGCCATCAACGACGAAAGCGAAGTCGCCGACCACTTCCGCTACGTCAGGGCCGCGATCGATGCGCCGCTGTTTGCCTACGACATCCCGGTTCGGGTGCACCGCAAGCTGTCGCCGGCCTTCCTCGTCGGCCTTGGCAAGGAAGGCGTGCTCGCCGGCATCAAGGACTCGTCCGGCGATGACGTTTCGTTCCGCCGGCTCATCGCCATGAACGAGGCCGCGGGCCGCCCGCTTGCCCTGTTCACCGGCCATGAAGTTGTCGTCGATGCCATGGCCATGATCGGCGCGGACGGCGCCGTGCCCGGCCTCGCCAACGTCGATGCCGCCGCCTATGCCCGGCTGTGGAACGCCGCCAAGGCCGGCGACATGAAGACCGCCATCGCCGAGCAGGAATACCTCAACCGGCTGTTCGAGATCGTGTTCGTCGCCAAGGGTCGCTCCGGCGATGCGGCCGGCGTCGGCGCCTTCAAGGAAGCCATGGCGGCGATCGGCCTCCTCAGTTCCTCCACCATGAGCTTCCCGCTGAAGCCGCTCGAGGCCGCGACCGTTGAACAGATCCGTGCCATCGTGAAGAGTGTCGGCCTCGGGCAGTAGTCCCGCGAACGACCGGGTGCCGGCATGGCCGGCGTCCGGTTGCCGTCATGTGTCGAGAGAACCGAATGAATGACATCCTGCATCGGCTGAAGGGCGGCCTTGTCGCCTCCTGCCAACCCGTCGATGGCGGTCCGATGGACCGTCCGGACATCGTCGCGGCCATGGCGCAGGCAGCCGTTGCCGGTGGAGCCGCGGGGCTCCGCATCGAGGGCGTCGACAATCTCCGCGCCGTTCGCCCGGTGGTCGATGTCCCGATCATCGGCATCGTCAAGTCCGATCTGTCCGGCACCCCGGTGCGCATCACCGTCACCGTCGAGAATGCGCTGGCGCTGATCGAGGCAGGAGCGGACATCGTCGCCTACGACGCCACTGATCGGGCGCGTCCCGGTTCGCGCGACGACGTGCTGGCGGCGATCATCGCCCGCGGCCGTCTCGCCATGGCCGATTGCTCGAGCCTCGACGACGGCAGGCATGCGTTGCGTTCCGGCGCGACGATCCTCGGCACGACCCTGTCGGGCTACACCGCGGCAACCGAAGGGCTCAACGAAGGCCCGGATTTCGAGCTGATCGGTGCGTTCGCCACGCTCGGCGCGTTCGTCATGGCCGAGGGCCGGGTCAACACGCCCGAGCTCGCCGCCGCGGCGATCGAGGCCGGTGCCGACGCCGTCACCGTCGGCAGCGCCCTGACCCGCCTCGAACACGTGACCGGCTGGTTTGCGAGTGCCGTGAGGGACGCGCAATGAACCTCGCGGGCTTCGCTGTGGACCTCGGCGGCACCAAGACGGCCGTCGCCCGGATCGAGGCCGGCGAGGTGGTCGAGCGCCTGCAGCAGCCCACCGATGCCTCGGCCGATCTGCCAACCCAGGTCGCCGCAATGGCGGCGATGCTGGAGCAGCTCGGCTTCACTCCCGGCATGCCCCTCGGTGTCGCCGTCGCGGGCCGTATCGATAACGTCGGCAACTGGCATGCCGTCAACACCGGCACACTACGCGCCATCACCGCCGCGCCGCTCGGTGAAATGTTGCGCGAGCGCTTTGGCGCAGCGGCAAGGGCATTGAACGACGCCGACGCCGCCGCCCTCGCCGAGGCACGGCTGGGGGCCGGGGTCGGGGCCCACAACTTTGCCTACCTCACCGTTTCGACCGGCGTCGGGGGCGGGCTGGTGCTGGGCGGGCGGCTGATCGACAGCACGACGGGGCTCGTCGGCCACGTCGGCTTTGCCAGCTCGCGGTTCTCCAATTCCATGTGCGGCTCCGGCCGTTTCGGCACCGTCGAGAGCGTCGCCGGCGGCCGCGCCATCGCCGCGGCAGCAGGCCGCGAAGACGCCCGCGCGGTCTTCGCCGATCCGGCGCAGGAACCCATCATCGATCTCTCCGCCGCGGCCATCGCCGCGCTGATCGGTGATCTCACTGCCATCCTCGGCCTCAACCGCGTCGCCATCGGCGGCAGCATCGGCCTCGCCGCCGGCTATCTCCCGCGCGTGCTCTCCCACTTGGGCGAACTCCCCGACATCTTCCGCCCTGAAGTCGTCCCCGCCACCCTCGGCCAGGACAGCGGCCTCATCGGCGTCCTCCTCGCCTCGCTGGAAGCTGCCTGACGAAAGGGACGGGCCAATCCCGGGCGCCCATCCCGTGCCAACTCGCACCAGATTGACCGCTCGTGCGAACGACATTCGCACTTCAGCGGAAGCCCCCTTGACTCCCCTTACGTATATGTAAGGATCAAGCCAGCGCATCTGGACGCTGAGCGTGGGGCATGGGGATGGACGGCCTCAATCAGGGGTTCCAGCACGGGGGTACCGCGCTGGGTGCAGGCTGGGTCGGCACCACGGGACCTATATATTCCGCGCCAGCAACGTTCTGTATCTTCAGCGCGTCTCATGCCGCCATCGTTGAATCGCCGTTCCGCTGTCGCGTGCCGATGAATCCATCGGCGCGTGCTGGCGACGTGCCGGGCGCATGGCCCAGTCTGCCTCGAACGCATTGTCTCATGTCACGGGACTCAACCTGATCAGGATTGAGGCTTAGCGGCGTGGTGACAGCGCCGCACAGCAAAGGGGATGGAAGTGATGACTGCGAACAAGATTGGACGCCGCACCAGCCTGAGACTTCTTGCGGCGGGCGTCTCACTATGTGTGCTGCCGCTGTCCGCCAATGCTTTGGCGCAGGGTCTGTCGGGCGAACTGACCTTCATGGTCGCCGAGTACAGCCCCAAGACCGCGCCGTTCTGGGAGAAGCACGTCGCGAGCTTCGAGGCGGCCAACCCGGGCGTCGACGTGAAGCTCGAGGTGGTGAACTGGCAGCAGATGCATGACACGACGGTGCAGCGCATCGCCGCCGGGGCCATGCCCGACCTCGTCAACACGGCAACCATCTGGCTGCCGGAATGGGTGGATGCAGGCGGCATCAAGGAGGTCACGCCCGATCTCATCTCCGACACTGTGAAGGCCGACATTGTGCCGTCGCTGCTGGAGCTTGGTGCGAGCTATCAGGGCAAATCCTACGGCCTGCCGATGGCCGCCGCCGGGCGTGGCCTGTTCTACAACGCGGACCTGCTGAAGCAGGCGGGCTACGACGCGCCGCCAGCCGATTGGGCGGGCCTCAAGGAAGCCATCACCAAGATCCATTCGACCACCGGTCAGTTCGGCTTCGGCTACGACGCCAAGGGCGTGCAGGCCTTCCGCTACTTCGGCTACTTCCTCTGGAACAACGGCGGCGATTTCTTCAACGCCGATGGCACGGCGGCCTTCAACAGCGAAGCGGGGGTAGAGGCGCTGGCCTACCTCGTCGAGCTCGCCGGCACCAACGCCATTCCAGCCCCGGCCGGCAACGCCATTGAAGATCTCCAGCCGATGTTCAAGGCTGGGCGTCTCGCCATGCTGATCGATGGCAACTACTTCGCAACGGCCGTCCACACCGATGCGCCGACACTCAAGCTCGGCGCCGCGCCAGTGCCGGTCTCCAGCCCGGATGTGACGCCGGTTGGCTGGGGCGTGACCGATACGCTGGTGATCGGCAACAATGCCGAACCGGCGCTGGTGAAGGCCTTCATCGACCACATCTACTCGACCGCTGTGCGCACCGAGTTCGACGTGAACGAGGGCCTCCTGCCGGTGCTGATCTCGCAGGCAGCATTGCCGGAGTTTACGGGCGACCCAGTGACCGCCGCCTTCGTCGCGCAGTTGCCGACCTACCGGTTCGACCCGCTGCATCCGAACTACGCGCAGATGCAGGAACTGGTGAAAACGGCGATGCAGCAGGCGCTGACCGGCACCGACCCGAAGGTGGCGCTCGACGAGGCGGCCACGGCCTTCAACGCCCTGATCCAGTAAGCCCGGGCCGGGGCTCGCGCATGGAATCTCCCGCGCCCAACCGCAAATCCTATCAGGCGACGCCATCACGGCGCCGCCTGAGCGATGGACAGGCGGCAATCATCTTCCTCGCGCCGGCGGCGCTGCTCGCCGGAGTGTTCATGGTCTACCCGATCCTCAACACGGTGGTGATGAGCCTGTTCCGGGTCGACCAGTTCGGCCGTTACCGCAATTTCAAGGGTCTCGACAACTACATCGGGCTGTTCCGGGACGGCCAGTTCATCGCCGCCCTGTGGCGGACATTCGCATGGACTGCGGCGGTGGTAATCATCACGACCATCCTCTCGATGGCGCTCGCGGTGATCCTCAACCGCAGGTTTCGTGGCCGGGCGCTGGCGCGCGGACTGCTGCTGCTGCCCTGGGCGACCGGCCTCGTCGTCGTGGGCCTCCTCTGGCGCTGGATGGCGCAGCCCGATTTCGGCGCGCTCAACCACCTGCTCGCCACCGTCGGCATCACCGCGCGGCTCGAATGGCTGGCCAATCCGGCCCTGTCGTTTCCGCTGATGGTTGGCATCGCCATCTGGGCCTCGGTGCCGCCGACGACGCTCATCCTTATGGCGGGCCTGCAGACCATCGACCGCGACTACTATGAGGCGGCCGCAATCGATGGCGCGCGCGGGTTCGCGGTGTTCTGGGATTTTACCCTGCCGCTGCTGCGGCCGGTGCTGGCGGTCTCGATCCTGCTCAACGTGGTGTTCGTGTTCAACTCGTTCCCGATCATCTGGACGATGACCGAGGGAGGGCCCGCGGGCAGCACAGACACCCTCGTGACCTACCTCTACCGGCTGGGGTTCCGGCTCTACAACGTGGGCTCGGCGGCGGCGGTGTCGATGGTGATCTTCGTCATCCTTCTCGCCTTCGCAGTGGTGCACACTAAACTCACTTGGAAGAACGTGCTGCGATGACTCCGGCCCCGTTCGAAACCGACGGCAGGTTGCTGCGCCTCGCGGGGCTTGCGTTCCTGTGCATCGTGCTCGCGGTGCTGCTGTTCCCGTTTGTCGAACTGATCTCGACAGCTCTGAAGACACGGCAGGACCTGGCGCTCTTTCCACCGGTCTGGTTCCCCCCGAACCCGGCCTGGGCGAACTTCATCGACGTGTGGAGCATCGTGCCGATGCTCACCTACGTGCAGAACTCGGTGATCGTCTCAGTCGGCTCGACGGCGCTCAATGCCGTGGTCGCCATCCCGGCGGCGTTCGCGCTGGCGCGGTTCCGGTTTCCGGGGCGGCAGGCGTTCCTCTACTTCGTTATCGCGACGCAAATGTTCTCGCCCGTCGTACTGCTGCTCGCGACCTTCCGCATGATGTTCAGCTTCGGGCTGCTCAACACCTACTGGTCGCTGATCTTCATTAACGCGACGGTGACGCTGCCCTTCACCGTGTGGATGCTGACCTCCTACTTCTCAACCGTGCCGCGCGAGATCGAGGAGGCGGCGCTGATCGATAATACCGGGCGTTGGCGCATGCTGTGGGATCACTTCATCCCCATCTGCATGCCCGGGATCGTGACGGCGTTGACATTCTCGTTCGTCATCGCATGGAACGAGTTCCTGTTTGCGGTGACCTTCGTGACGTCGCCTGAGATGCGGCCGCTGACCACGGGCATCTACACATTCATCGGCCGGACCGAGACGCAATGGAACTTCCTCATGGCCGCATCGGCCATCTCCATCGTGCCGGTTTTCATCGGCTTTCTGCTCGTGCAGCGCCGGCTCATCTCGGGCCTCGCCGCCGGCGCCGTTAAGTAGGGATGTTTCGCCCGTGGCTTCGCTCAGTATTGAGAAACTCACCAAGACGTTCGGCGAGGGCCGCGTGGTTGACGACGTGTCTGTCGAGGTCGCCGACGGCGAGTTCATCGTCCTGGTCGGCCCATCGGGCTGCGGCAAGTCGACGACGCTGCGGATGATCGCGGGGCTCGAGGGCATCGACGGCGGCACGATCCGGATCGGCGGCCGCGAGGTGAACAGCCTCCACCCAGCGGACCGCGACATCGCGATGGTATTCCAGTCCTACGCGCTTTACCCGCACATGAACGTCTACAACAACATCGCCTACGGCTTGAAGCGGCGAAACATGCCGCGTGCCGAGATCGAGGAGCGGGTGGCGCGCGTCGCGGCCATGCTGAAGCTCGATGTGCTGCTGAAGCGCCGGCCGGCGCAACTGTCGGGCGGGCAGCGTCAACGCGTAGCGCTTGGCCGCGCCATCGTCCGCCAGCCGGCGGTGTTTCTGATGGATGAGCCGCTGTCCAACCTCGATGCGAAACTCCGCGTCGAGATGCGGGCGGAGTTGACGCGGCTTCATGCCGAACTGGGCGTCACCACCGTCTACGTCACGCATGACCAGGTGGAAGCCATGACCATGGGCAACCGCATCGTGGTGATGAATGCTGGCCGCATCGAGCAGCTCGGCACGCCTCTCGAAGTCTACGCGCGGCCCGCTTCACTGTTCGTCGCACGCTTCCTCGGCCTGCCGGAGATCAACACGATTGCGGGGCAGATGAGCGGTGGGACATTCGAGGGCGGCGGTATCCGCCTCGCTCTGGCGGGCGCGTCGCTGCCCGACCGCGAGGTGGTGCTCGGGCTGCGGCCGCAGGCACTGACGGGAACGCCCGGCGATGCGCCTGGACAATCCATCGGCGCCGCCGAGGTCGTCGTCGTCGAGCATCATGGGCCCGAGAGCTTTGCGAGCGTCATGCTGGGTTCGACTCCGCTGACCGTCCGCATCGCACCCGGCGACGACATTCGCGCCGGAAGCCGCGTCAGCGTTGGCGTTGATACGGGCGCCCCGCATTTCTTTGATCCGTCGAGCGGCCGCCGGCTGGCGACTGCCTGACCTCTGACTTCCTCAGGAGGGGACCTATGAACGACCAGTCGAAAGCCGCGCTCACCGCGCCGCTCGGCGATCTCGACATGTACATCGGCGGCGAATGGGTGAGCGCCAGATCCGGCAGGCGCATGGAGGTTGTGAACCCCGCCACCGGTAAGGCGATCGGCACCGTGCCCGAGGGCGCCCGCGAGGACGCGCAGCGTGCCATCGCCGCTGCGGCTGAAGCAGAAGAGGTGATGCGCTGGATGACGCCGCATGAGCGCAGCGCCATGTGCAAGCGTGTGGCGGAATCGCTGAAGCGCCATCAGGACGAGATGGCGCGCGCCATCAGCCTTGACCAGGGCAAGCCCTATCTCAAGGAGGGCAAATGGGAGGCCGGCGCCTGCCAGCACTTCTTCGCCGAGGCCTCCGAGGACATCATTCGCCTCCACGGCGAAACCATTCCCTCGCAGGACCGCAACAAGCGCGTCGTCTCCTATTGGCAGTCGCGCGGCACCTACGCCGTCGTGACGCCGTGGAATTTTCCCTACAACATCCCCTCCGAGTACATCTCGGCCTGCCTCGCTGCCGGCAACCCCATCGTCTGGGTGCCAGCGCCGTCGACTGCCGGCTGTTCGGTGGCCTACGCCCGCGCGCTGGCGGAGGCCGACCTGCCGAAAGGTGCGTTCAACCTCGTCACCGGCCTTGGCTCGGTGGTGGGTGACGAGATCGTTTCGCATCCGGCGACGCGCGGTATCGGCTTCACCGGCAGCCCGGCGACCGGCCAGAAGATCGCCGAACGCGGCGCCGGCAAACCTATGCTGCTTGAGCTGGGCGGCAACGGCCCGTTCGTCGTGCTCGCCGACGCCAATATCGACGCGGCGGTCGATGGCATTGTGTTCTCGGCCTACTTCAATTCCGGGCAGGCCTGCTCTGCGACCGAGCGCGTGCTGGTGGCTGCCTCAGTGAAGGACGAACTGATCGAGAAGCTGCTCAAGCGCACCGCCGAGGTGAAGCTGGGCGATCCCTTTGCCGACGACACCACCATGGGACCGCTGAACAACGCCGCCGTGGCCGAGAAGATGGACCGGCACCTTGCCGACGCCGTGGCGCGCGGCGCGCGCGTGCTGGCCGGCGGGCAGCGGGCGGCCGGGCTTGGTTCCAACCTCTTCTACCAGCCGACGGTGCTGGAGGGCGTGACGCCGGACATGGCTGTGCATCGCGAGGAAACGTTCGGGCCCATTGTGCCAATCACCACGTTCGAGACGAACGAGGAGGCACTGCGACTCGCCAACGACAACGAGCTGGGGCTGATCTCCGCGGTCTATACGCGCAGCCTCAAGGCCGCCTACTGGTTCGGCGAGCGCATCCGCACCGGCATCGTCAACATCAACGAAACGCCGAACTACTGGGAGACGCCGATCCCCTATGGCGGCGTCGCGGGGCGGAAGAGCGGCCTCGGCCGGCTCGGCGGCCCCAACACCATCCGCGAGGTCATGGACCAGCGGGCCATCCTCATGGACATCGAAAAGGGAGGGTTCTGAACATGGCAGACCTGCCGGAAGAACTCGAAGAGATCATCAAGCACTTCCCCAAGTTCTGGGGCGAGGCCGGGCACCTGTTCACGACGACGCTTTATGAGTCGGCCAAGCTCGATCGCAAGACCATCGAACTGATCCTGCTGGCGCTGCTGGCCGGGCGGCGGTGGGAGACGGGCATCACCGTGCACACTCAGGCCGCGCTTGATCACGGCGCGACACCGGACGAGATTCGCAGCGCGATCCTGCTCAGCATGGCGGTGTTCAGCACCAGCAGCGCCGTGCAGGGCCTCCACTGGGCCGAGCCGGTGTTGAAAAAAGCCGAAAAGGCCGGTTGAGTGGGTAAAGTCCCCGCCGCGCACACTGACGTCGGGGCTGTTCGAGCAGCCCGGATGCGGCTAGTTTGCGGCCCCTTGTGTCATGGTAGGATCACCTGATGGATTTCAGCACCATCGTCGGCCGCGTCGCTGCAGTTGTGGGGGCCGTCACCGTTTCCGTCCGGCATGCCGGCGACCCGATCCGCCAGCCGCTCTACGGGACAACCCCGAAGATTCCGGATCCTCGGCCGCAGGGCAACCTGCCGACGCTGAAGATGCCGACGGCTCGCGGCTGGAGCGGTGGACGAACCCCGGTTGCCGCGAAGGGCCTCAAGGTCAACGCGTTTGCGACGGGCCTTGTGCACCCGCGCAACATGCTTGTCCTGCCGAACGGCGATGTGCTGGTGGCGGAGTCGATGGGCGAGTCGGGCAAGTCCCGCACGCTGTTCGACCATGCCATGAAGGGCACGCTCAAGCGCGCCCGGGCGATGGGCGACAGCCCCAACCGCATCACGCTGCTGCGCGATGCGAATGGTGACGGGGTCGCGGAAGTCCGGCACACCCTCATCGACAATGTGCGCCAGCCGTTCGGCATGGCGCTCATTGGCAACACGCTCTATGTCGGCGCCAGCGATGCGGTGCTTGCCTATCCTTTCGAGCCGGGGACGACGCGCATCACCACACCGGGCCGCAAGCTCATGTCGATGAAGGCGGGCGGGCACTGGACCCGCAACCTGATCGCCTCCAAGGACGGCACGAAGCTCTACGTCGCCGTCGGCTCACTCACCAATATCGGCGACAAGGGAATGGAGGCCGAGGCTGACCGCGCCTGCATCCATGAACTCGATCTCGCAACCGGCACGTCGAGGATTTTCGCGGGCGGCCTGCGCAATGCGGTGGGCATGGCCTGGGAGCCGGGCAGCGATACGCTGTGGACCGTCGTCAACGAGCGCGATGGCATCGGCGACGAGACCCCCCCCGATTACCTGACCTCGGTGCGCGATGGCGGCTTTTACGGCTGGCCCTACTGCTACTGGAATCGTGTCGTCGACGACCGCGTCCCGCAGGATGCGGCGAAGGTCGCGAGCGCGCTCCAGCCCGACTATGCGCTGGGCGGCCACACCGCCTCACTGGGCCTCTGCTGGCTCCCCGCCGGCACCTTGCCCGGCTTCCCCGCCGGCATGGCCATCGGCCAGCATGGCTCGTGGAACCGCAGCAAGTTGAGCGGCTACAAGATGCTGTTCGTGCCGTTCGAGAACGGCCAGCCGAACGGCATGCCGCGCGACCTGCTCACCGGCTTCCTGTCGGCCGGCGAGCGGTACTCCTACGGCCGCCCGGTGGGCGTCGCGCTCGCGGCGGACAACGCGGTGCTGATGGCCGACGACGTTGGCGACGTCATCTGGCGCGTGACGCCCGCCTGACCTGCCGGCATCCCGAAGCGGCCTCGAAACCGCGTCGCCGCGACGGATGCGGGAGAACCTGTGAATCCGAACAGGGAATTGGCCCACCCGGCGCGGGCGCGCGTATTCTCCGATCCCTGCGTTTGCGGGTTTCGGGTGTCTCTGCGCTCTGCACTTCCATATTATGGATTTGCAGTTGGCAAAGTTCAGCGCATGCCTCATGATAATCCAGATTGTGGGATCGTGCCTCCCCTCTCTGCTGTGACCCTGTGAGGACTATCGATGCGTGGAGCCGCCTCTACCCCGCAGCCGCGTGCTGCTGAGGCTGGTGCACAAACACGGGGGGAATTGCTCGAGATCGGCGAGACCAACAGCGTCCTGAGCAACCCGTCCAGCGACCGCACACGGCGGCTTGTCGGGTTGGTACCGATCCCTGATTCCATCCTGGTGGCGAGCAAGTGGCGGCGCGCGTAACCCAGCCAACGGCGAAAGACTCTTCCATGCCAATCCTGATGCAGGCGGGCGCAACATTCTGAAAGCCCGAAGCTACCTTATCTACGTGATGGCGCGTTCGCTTTCTGCGCTCGCGCTGTCGATGCTGAGCCTCGTCGTTTCGTGGGCGCTCTACGATCTCACGGGAAACGCCATCTATCTCGGCCTCGCCGGGCTCGTCGTCTTCGCCCCGAGTGTGGTTCTCATGCTGGCCGTCGGCATGGTTGCCGACCGCTACAACCGGCAGTTGATCGTCGCGACCTGCTACGCAACTCTGGCGCTGGCTGCGGGGGCGCTAGCCGGCCTGGCGGGGCAGGGGCACCTGGCGCCGATTCCGATCCTCAGCATGCTGGCGGTGGTCGGGGTGGTGAGGGCGTTCCTCAACCCCACCGTGAAGGCGTTCCTCGTCAACGTGGTGGATCGCGATTATCTGCCGCGAGCGATCTCGCTCAATTCGATGCTGAGCAAGATCGCAGTCGCCAGCGGTCCGATTGTGGGTGGCCTGCTCTATGCCGTGTCGCCAGCCTTCGCGCTGTGGGCGGCCTCGCTGGTTTTTCTCGTCTCTCTGGTCTTGATCCTGCTGCTTCGCGGAAGCACGCAGGTCAAGGTCTCGACAGCGTTCAGGATGGAGGACCTGGCGGGCGGGTTCATCGCGATCGGGCGGGATCGCGCCCTGCTCGGAGCCATTTCGCTCGATCTCTTCGTGATGTTCATCAGCGGTACCACGGCGCTCCTGCCCATCTACGCCAAGGACATCCTGGGGACCGACCCGCTCGGGCTCGGCATCCTGCGCTCGGCGCCGGCGACGGGTGCTTTCCTGATGGCCGGGTTCCTGACCTTGCGGCCCATCCGCCGCAACGCCGGCCCCGTTATGCTGCTCTGCATTGCCGGCTACGGCGTCGCGATCCTGACTTTCGGGCTCTCCACGCTGTACTGGCTGTCATTCGCCGCCCTGCTGGTGTCCGGCCTGTTCGACATGGTGAGCATCAACGTGCGTGAAAGCCTGATCCAGCTGCGCACCCCCGATGAACTCCGGGGTCGCGTCACCACCGTCAACAGCGTCTTCATCGGCGCGTCCAATGAGTTGGGAGATTTTCGCGCCGGCAGCTTCGCTGTCCTTATCGGTGCGGTGCCCGCCGTATTGTTCGGCGGGGTTGCGGCCCTCGGTATCTCGGCCGCCTGGTACAAATGGTTCCCACAACTGGGCAAGGTTGACCGGCTGCAGTGACCGAGGGAGACTGCGGGCTGGCGCAGCGCGCGCGAGGCGGACCGGCCGCCTGTCACGCGGCGCATGGCGGTCTCAGGTGCCGGGAACGAGCAGGATCTTGCCCAGATGGCTGGATTGTTCCATCAGCGCGTGAGCAGCGCTCGCCTCAGAGAACGGAAACACGTGCCCGATCACTGATCGCAGCTGGCCGGTGGCGAACAGCGGCCACACCTGTTCGCGCAGCTCGGCGGCGATCCTGGTCTTGTATGCGGCGGGCCGGCTCCGCAGCGTGGAGCCGGTGAACGTGATGCGCTTGAGCATGATCGGCATGAGGTCGATTTCCAGCCGCGACCCCTGCGCGAAGGCCAGTTGGACGATGTGACCGTCCGGTGCCGCCGCCTTGATGTTCTTTGCGATATTGGGTCCGCCGACGATGTCGAGGATGACGTTCGCACCGCCGGCCTCCTCCCGGGTGACCCCGACGAAGTCTTCCTCGCGATAGTCGATGACTCGGTCAGCCCCAAGCGCCTTGCAGAAATCGCAGCGCGCCGCCGGGCTCTCGGTGGCAAAGACCTTCGCGCCAAAGGCTTTGCCCAGCTGGATGGCCGTTGAGCCGACGCTCCCGGCGCCGCCGTGGACGAGCAGCGTGCCATTTGCGGTGAGGCGTTTCGGCTCGAAGATATTTGACCAGACTGTGAAGAAGGGCTCTGGAATGCCGGCGGCAGCCTGCAGCGAGACTCCATTGGGCACCGGCAGGCAATGGCCGGCATCGACGGCGCAATATTCGGCGTAGCCGCCACCATTGGTCAGCGCGACAACCTCGTCGCCGATCTGCCACCCGGTAACGCTCGTGCCGGTCGCGACGATGGTGCCGGAGACTTCGAGGCCGATCAGGTCGGAAGCGCCCGCCGGAGGCGGATAGAGGCCCTTGCGTTGCATGAGGTCCGGGCCGTTCACGCCCGCCGCCGCCACCCTGATCAGGACCTCCGACCGGGCGGGGATGGGGAGCGGCCGCCGCCCCACGGCCAGCATTTCGGGCCCGCCTGCTGCGGTCATTTCGACCGCTGCCATGTCAGATGGCAATTCGAATGTCTGCTTGCTGTGGTTCATGCTGGGCTCCGCTGGCCGGTCATTCTAGAAATCGTTGGACTTGAAGATTCGGTTGAGGCGTTCCTCGTCGTCGGCATCGGGCTGTGTCCAGGGTTCGCCCCGTTTGCGCAACCCGCCCGTGAACTGCGGTGGGCGCCGTTCGTTGAAGGCGTTCCGGCTCTCACGTGCATCGGCGGACGCGTACATCACGAACGAGTTCATCATGGTCTGTACCTGCCAGGCTTGATCGGTGGGCATGTCACCGAAGCGGACGACGAATTCCTTCATCATCCGCACGGCGACCGGCGGCAGCGCGACGATGTGGCGCGCGATCTCTTCCGCCCGTGCCAGCAGCGAAGCATGCGGCACAACCTCGTTGACGAGGCCGATCCGCAGCGCTTCCTTCGCATCGAACGGCATGTCCGTCAGTAGGATCTTCATTGCATCGGCATACCGTATCTGGCGCGTCAGAAGCGTCGCTCCGGGCCCGTGTCCCACCCAGCCCTGGGACAGGAGGGCGAACTTGAACCGGGCGTTCTCGAGGCTCGCAATGCGGATGTCGGTCGATGAGAGCAGCGTATAGAAGCCCGCGCCGGCCGCCCACCCGTTGACCGCGGCAATGACCGGCTTCCAGACGCGCGGGTAGTGGTCGCCCATGCGTCCATCGACCCCGGTCTTTTCTCCGTTGACGGTGCCGGCCTGCGGCCAGACCATCCGTGTCGCCTCGAGATACTCGCGTTCCTCTTCGCTGATCTCGGGGCTGGTCGCCATGCTGTGCCCGGCGCAGAAGTGGCGATCGCCCGTGCCGGTCAGGATGGCGCAGCGGATGTCGCGATCTTCCCACATGTCGCGCCAGGCGTCGGCCAGCGCATCGGAATCGTTGCGATTGATGGAGTTGGCTTTGCCGGGATTGTTGAACGTGATGTAGGCGACGCCGTCACGCTTTTCGTAGTCGATGGCCATGGTCTGCTTCTTTCAGTTCGTTGGTGCGCTTGGTGCAGGCTAGCTACTGATGCGTAACCATGGCCTCGAACTCCTCGTCGCTGAGGCCGAGCAGTTCACGAAGCACGTAGTGGTTGTCTGCCCCCAGTTCAGGCGCGGAAATGGCCTCGCCTCGCCAGCCGGTATCGGCATCTCGCCAAGGCAACGTATAGTGAGGACTGCCGTCGGCCAGCGTACCAAACGTGCCGCGGGTCCGGATGGTCTCATCCTCCATGACAATCTCGAAGGAGCGCGTGGCGGCAGCTGATACGCCCGCTGCACGCAGCAGTGTCGCCGCCGATTCGGCGGAGCGCTCGCGGCACCATTCCGCCACGATACGATCCAGCGCGGCCTTGTCCCGTTGGCGATCAGCGTGGTTTGGATAGCGTTCGGCGAGTTCTGGCCGGCCGATTCCGCGGCACAACCCTGCCCACTCGGGTTCATTGTCAACCGTCACAGCGACCCACGCATCGTCACCGGCGCAGCGAAAACATCCCCCCGGAGCGCTCTCGCCGTCGGAAGGCCCCTCCGGTCCGTGACCGCCGGCGCCCGTCGAGATGCGCATGAGCGCCTCGGGGAGCAACGCCACCGTCGCCTCGAGCATCGAGAGGTCGATATAGCTGCCCCGTCCCGTGCGCCGCCGGTGGTAAATGGCGGAGAGGATTGAAAAGCCCTCCCAGATGGCCGTGACGGGGTCGGTCTAGATCGGCAGGATGCCCATCGCCT
>Ga0209476_10001073_pt1 | contig 18685 bp, 20 predicted proteins | sample KloWWTrecipitate_FD_187179 | JGI IMG/M metagenome (GOLD analysis project Ga0209476, IMG submission 187179) | Active sludge microbial communities from Klosterneuburg, Austria, studying microevolution and ecology of nitrifiers - Klosterneuburg... | ecosystem: Engineered > WWTP > Aerobic digester... | reverse complement strand
TTGTGCAAATTTAATTGCTTCATCCAGCGCACGTTCTGAAGTTGCGCTGCCATCAATCGGTACTAAAATTCTCTGATACATGATCCATCCTCAAAAGTGATGTTTGATAAAGTCATGCCAATAATAAAGCTTGCAAGCAAGCTTTATATTAACTGATCTCTATCTGATTCTGAAATAACAAAAACAATTGTAGAGTATTGGGAATTGCAACGAGAGAAAATCATCACGACCAACCAGTCTGAAAAAGGATAATGCATCTATCCTATTTGAAATGCAGCGTTACCGATAAGAGCGTAACCGGTTAACCAAACTTGCCGGTAATGTAATCCTCAGTGGCTTTTTGCTTGGGTGTGGTAAAGATAAGATCGGTGTTACCAAATTCAATCAATTCTCCCAGATACATATAAGCCGTATAGTCGGAAACCCGCGCGGCCTGCTGCATATTGTGAGTGACAATGACGATGGTGTAATCTTCTTTCAATTTGAAGATCAGGTCTTCAATATGTGCAGTAGAAATTGGGTCGAGCGCTGAAGTCGGTTCGTCGAGCAAAACGACTTCCGGCTTCACTGCTATCGTGCGCGCAATACACAAACGCTGCTGCTGCCCCCCGGAAAGGCTGGTGCCGCTCTGATTCAGTTTATCCTTGACTTCTTCCCACAAGGCCGCTTTATGCAGCGCCCACTCAACCCGCTCGGCTAAATCATGACGGTTTAAGGATTCATACAGTTTTACGCCAAATGCTACATTATCGAAAATGGACATCGGGAATGGTGTCGGCTTCTGAAATACCATGCCCATTCTGGCTCTCAGCATATTAAGATCCTGCTTATTATCAAGAATATTCGAACCATCCACCATGATTTCGCCTTTGGCCATCTGACTGGGATAGAGTTGATACATGCGGTTGAATGCGCGCAGTAGCGTGGATTTTCCACATCCGGAGGGACCGATGAAAGCGGTCACTTTGTTCTCCAGAATCTCCATATTGATGGATTTCAGCGCATGAAATTTGTCGTAATAGAAGTTCAAATCATTAATGGTGACTTTGGATACATTAGCTCGCATAAGATGTTCTCGGTGTTTAATTGGATAACGTGTGTTTACGCATGAATAGTCGTGCCGCGATATTGAGTCCCAAAACACTCAGCGTAATGAGTAGCGCTCCAGTCCAGGCTAATGCTTGCCAATACTCGTAGGGACTCATGGCAAACTGAAAAATGACCACAGGCAAATTAGCCATGGGGCGATCCATGTCCGAGCTCCAGAATTGGTTATTCAGTGCAGTAAATAGCAAGGGCGCCGTTTCTCCGCTGATGCGCGCAACCGCTAATAATACACCGGTCATAATGCCGACTTTGGATGCTCGCCATGTGACCAGTGTGACCACTTTCCATTGCGGCGCTCCCAAAGCAGCAGCGGCCTCGCGCAGGCTGTCAGGGATGAGTCGCAGCATATCCTCAGTAGTTCGCACGACCACTGGAATGACAATGAGCGACAATGCCAGCGCCCCTGCCCAGCCGGAAAAATGTCCCACTTTCGCAACATAAACGGTATAAATGAAAAGGCCGATCACAATCGACGGAGCGGACAGCAGAATATCGTTGACAAAACGTGTAGTAGGCGCAAGCCACCCTCGCTGGCCGAATTCAGCCAGATAGGTACCCGCCATGATACCCACCGGAGTACCGATCAGAGTGGCAAGCGTAACCATCGCCAAACTACCGACGATAGCATTCAGCAAGCCGCCGGTACTGCCTGGTGAGGGTGTCATTTGGGTAAATATATCCAAGCTGATGCCACTCAAACCTTTATCCAGCAGAGTCCATAAAATCCAGAATAACCAAAATAAGCCAAACAACATGGCCAGAAACGAGAAAGTCAGATTAATGGCATTGATGATGCGTCGACGAGTATAAATTGGAATCATAAGCAATCTCTACGTGATATTACCTTCGCGCTTCTTGAGTTGCGCCAACAGAATCTTGGAGCACGCCAATACGATGAAAGTAATAAAAAACAAAATCAAACCCAGCTCAATCAAGGCCGAGGTATATAGCTCGCCATCAGCCTCAGTAAATTCATTTGCCAGCGCTGAGGCGATACTATTTCCCGGCATGAATAGGGAGGCATGCAATTGATGCGCATTGCCGATCACGAATGTGACCGCCATGGTCTCTCCCAAGGCACGGCCAAGACCGAGCATAATGCCGCCGACGACACCGATCTTGGTATAGGGAAGCACCACGTTCCAGATGACTTCCCAAGTGGTTGCCCCCAGTGCATAAGCGGATTCTTTCAGCATGAGAGGAACCACTTCGAAAACATCACGCATGACTGCAGCTATAAAAGGAATCACCATAATCGCCAGAATGATGCCGGCCGTCAAAATACCAATGCCCATAAAGGAACCTTCAAACAACAATCCAATGCCCGGTATCTGTCCTAATGTGTTTTGTAGCCAGGGTTGGATGGTTTTAGCAAACAAAGGCGCAAATACGAACAACCCCCACATGCCATAAATAATGCTGGGAATGCCCGCCAGTAGCTCAATGGCCGTACCCAGCGGGCGGCGTAACCAGGGAGGAGATAATTCCGTCAGAAACAGCGCAATGCCAAAACTGACCGGGATGCCGATCGACAAAGCAATCAGTGAAGTAACCAACGTACCAATGATAGGTACCACTGCACCAAATTTTTCGGTAACAGGATTCCAGTCGGCGCTAACCATAAAATCAAAGCCAAACGCTTTAATGGCCGGCAAACTGCCTATTAACAAAGAACCTATGATAGCCGCCAACAATGAGAAGACGACCAGTGTAAAAAACCAAGTGGTTTTACGAAAAATCAGATCAATCAGGCGTTGTTGCTTTAATTTTTCTTCAGAATGTGCTTTTGACATCTATTGCTTCTTCAAGCCAAAGAATAGCTAATTATGTTTCTAAGAATTATCTTCAATCCATATGGCAAAGGCTGCAAAGCGACTTACGCTAGCGCACATTACCCATACCTTCACATTAGGCACAACACGAAAATCATTTGCAGCCCTATAGGTTGAATCGACGATTATTGGTTAACGGAGTAAATATCTTTTCCATCTTTGGTTTTGAGGTTGGCTCCCCAGGAAGCTTCGATCAGCTTCACTGTGCTATCGGGCAACGGGATGTAATCCAAATCCAGCGCCATTTCATCGCCTTTGGCAAAGGCCCATGCAAAGAATTTCAATACTTCTGCCGCTTGAGCAGGATTGGCCTGAGATTTGTGCATCAGAACAAAAGTGGCGCCGGTAATGGGCCAGCTATCCTGTCCAGCTTTATTGGTCAGAATCTCATAGAATCCCGGTGCTTTGTCCCACTGTGTATTCGCAGCAGAAGCCTGCAGACTGCTCTCCGTAGGTTTCACATAGGCGCCATCCAGGTTCTGTAGCTGCACATAGTTCATCTTGCTTTGTTTTACGTAAGCAGCTTCAACATAGCCGATGGAATTTTTGATTTGCCTGACAAAATTAGCCACCCCTTCATTACCTTTTCCACCCGTGCCAATTGGCCAGGCCACGGAAGCATCAGCACCCACCTTTTGTTTCCATTCCGGACTGACTTTGCTCAAATAATCGGTAAACAAGAAAGTGGTGCCGGAGCCATCAGCACGATGGACTACGGTAATGTTACTTGCTGGCAGCGTTATTCCAGGATTCAAATCGACAATGGCAGGATCATTCCATTGTTTGATTTTTCCCAGAAAAATATCTGCCAGAACTACTCCTGTTAATCTCACCACACCTTCTTTGACTCCATCCAGATTGATCACTGGAACCACGCCTCCCACGACTGTCGGAAACTGAATCAGACTCTCTTTTTCTAATTCTTGCACGGTCAGCGGCTTGTCAGTTGCTCCAAAATCAACCGTCTTGGCTTTAATTTGCTTGATGCCCCCACCGGAACCAATGGATTGATAATTCATGCGCACACCGGTTTCTTTTTTATAGGCCTCAGCCCATTTGGCATAAATCGGATAAGGAAAGGTAGCACCAGCACCAGTAATATCGGCAGCAGAGGCTACCGTAGGGACAAGCAGTGCCGCAGCTATCAACAGCGCAGGACCGAATTGCAGCTTCATCTAAAGTTCTCCTATCGAAAAATATCGTACATAAGTTAGATGAAAATCTTAAGCGCTCCACATGACAGAATGATGACAAATCCGTTTTCAGGAGAATTTACTCAGACACCGCTTGACATGGTCAAGTAAGGGGTAGATATACCCGTGGTGGGGCGTGCCAGGAAGAAATGTCACAATTCTGATGGTATGAAGTTTTCTTAGAATGGAACTAGCTCGCAAGACGCTTCACGTGACAAAATGTTAAGTCGACGGCTTGCGGTGATAAAAATAAGCGCGAAGGTACAAGCTACACCTGCTAAAAACTAAATCACTACCAATCTGTGGAGAAAATAAAGTGGTGCGGATTTAATCAGATTTTTTAATGCCATATAATTTCATCCTGTAAGTAAAGGTAGACGGTTTAATGCCCAGTAATTCCGCGGCGCCGTCCGTGCCGGATATGCGCCAGTTTGCGTGCCGCAAGACTGCATACATGTTTGCTTTTTCCTTCTCACGAAAAACTATCTCGGTAACGAATTCTGTTTCCTCGATGGGTATATAGGCCGATATTTGCTTGGCTTCATGGCTGCCGGGCATCGCGAGATCGAGTCTGAGTCGCTTGCCTTTTGTCAGAATGACAGCCCGTTCCATGACATTTCTAAGCTCTCTGATATTACCCGGCCAATGATATTTATTCAGACTGTCAAGTTGTTGTTGAGTTAATGATAAAGGCTCATGTCCCAGTTCTGTGCAGATGCTCTGCAGGAAATGGACTGCTAATGGACCGATATCTTTGATACGCTCCCTCAATGGCGGCACTTCGATCGGAAAAACACTCAGGCGATAAAACAAGTCTTCACGAAATCGTCCGGCATCGACTTCGTCCTTTAAGTTACGGTTGGTTGCAGCAATAATACGGACATCAATTTTAATTGTTTTATCATCCCCCACACGCTCAAATTCATGTTCTTGCAAAACGCGTAATAATTTTCCTTGTAAATCCAGAGGGATCTCACCGATTTCATCAAGGAAAAGAGTGCCGCCCGCTGCCAGATGAAAACGTCCAACCCGGTCGCGATGAGCACCAGTAAACGATCCGCGCACATGCCCAAAGAATTCGCTCTCAAAAAGATTCTTAGGAATAGAAGCGCAATTCACTTTCACCAGTTGCTTGTCAGCTCTGGCGCTATTCGCATGGATTGCACGTGCAACCATTTCTTTTCCAACACCGGACTCACCCAGAATCAGCACACTGGTCGGCATTTTGGCGACTGCTTCAATCTGAGCAAGCGTACGTTTTAAGGCTTGACTTTCGCCAATAATCTCGCCGAAGTTGATCGTGATATTGATTTCATCACGTAGATAATCACGCTCATGCTCCAGCAAGTCTTTCAATATTTTGATCTGCTCATACGCCGCTTCACGTTGCTGTTCGTTTCTTTTGCGCTCAGTGATGTCTCTATAGACAACAACCGCCCCTTTCAGCTCGCCATTCTCACGAATAGGCGTACTGATATATTCAACGGGAACTGGCGTGCCGTCTGTGTGCCAGAAGAATTCATCATCTCCCTGGTGTATTTCACCATCTGTAAATGCACGATAAATCGGGCATTCGTTACTTGGATATGGCCTGCCGTCCAGATGGGAATGGTGGTGGATGTTGTGCAGCGACTTTCCAATGACATCTTCGGCACGCCATCCCAGAATCTGGGTCGCTGCCTCATTTACAAAGGTTGTATTGCCTTGCGTATCAACGCCGTAAATCCCTTCTCCCACCGCTTTAAGAATCAATTCATGCGTCTTTTGCAATTGATTGAGCTCATTGATCGCACGACTGTATTCTGCTGTTTCTGTAAATACTAGCAGCGCATATTGTCGTTTGTCGTCTGCTTGTTCTATGCGCCATGCCGACAGAATGCCCCGAAGCGTAACGCTTTCGGTATGGTCCTGTTCCGACTGTAGCCGCGACAGCGATACCGGCCTGCCACTCATCACAATACCGTTCTGTATAACCTGTGTAATCTCCTTGACGAGCGCAGCATCGTTCTGCTGGTTGAATAACGCCTCGAACGGGTATGAAACAGCATCGGTGCCCGGCAGCCCCAGATATTTTCGCCAGACCGTATTGATATCACGGCAGGCATATGTTTCATCGATAATCGCCGCAAACAACGGTGAATGGCGGAAGCACAAATCAAAATTAATTATCATAAAAATCACAAGTTTTTGTGAATCGTATCATAGAAATTTGGAAATCATAACTTTTTGATACCGCTATAATTAATAAATTATCTATTAATCAATAAATTATAAATTGGCACGATTGTTGCGATAAAGAGGTTATGACAGTTGCTTATACACTATGAGGAAATGTCATTTTTTAAAATCGTTTAATGATTTATGAAAACTAAACTAAAGAGGCATCGCTATGATACAAAAACAAAAAATGGGATTTATGATTGCAATCATTCTTTTTTTAACGGCTACAGCTAGTTTCGCAACTAGTGCCAATGCAGCAAGTGGAAATGAAGGAAAAAGTGATTCTTCTGTGATGGCAAAAGAACAAGACGGCAGTGTCAGTAAAAAAGAATTCGTGAAACACCATGAGTGGATGTTTGATCAAAATGACACAAACAAAGACGGTTACCTTAATCCCGATGAAATGAGAAACCTACACAAAATGGTGAAAAAAATGCATGAGCACTCTGAACATAAATAATAACTAGTGTATCGGTTTTATTTGAAGCTTTAGGTAAACACTCCACCGGCTAAAAGCCGGTGGCTTCATGGTTTTGCATCCTCCTTGTCTATCGACTGGGCTTGTAAAGTCTGTTCTTGCCGTTTCTTGCTTGTGGCCAGGCGATAGGATTCGCCATTCATTTCGAGAATATGGACATAGTGAGTTAAACGATCCAATAACGCACCGGTTAATTGTTCCGATCCCAGAGAACACTTGTTCATCACGTAACCGCTCCAATATTCGCACCGCAGTGTGTCGCTGCTTAACATGAACTTGTCTGTCAGCTTCCAGAATGGTATCAATGATGCCAGTGAATCCCGCAAGCTTAGGTGAAACGAACTCGCGCTTGCGCCGATAACCGGCGGCACTGCATATTGACACATCTTCTTGACAATCTTGCGGTTAATTCCAAAATATCGCGCAGCTTCCCATTCGCTTCTGCCTTCTACCATCACCGCTCGTCGAATCTTCACCTATAGTTCCACTGTATACATCTTCATCGCCTTTCACTTGATGCTCATCACATCAGCTTGCAGGGTTTAGATTGGTACACTTTTATCGATCATTCCAAAATAACTCACAATTTTTTGCGAGTTATTCCTCAGAATATTGAGAGTATCAAAATTCTGTTTTAATATACAAACAAAATATACATATAAATCATAATCTTGTTACTTGGCATGATTAATGCAAAAGAACCTTGCGATCAGCTCCGGTAAGAAAATTTATGAAATCAGCTAATTTTAAAGAAAAAGGAATGATATGATTTTTGCAAGAATATTTGGAAGACTAAGAAGATTTTGTCTATGTTTCATAGGGATGATATATCTGGTTTGCACGGCGCATGCGACCAATCCAACCGCAGTTCCGGCAAATACGAATATGCCTGCCGTGGCAACACCCGCCGCAGCAGCAACTGCAATCGGTGCGGGCAATGCAGGTTTCGATAAATCCAAAGTACCCTTTGTCTCGACACCATCGCGTCCCGGTTTATTCATGCTGCCCCCGACCACACCAGGCTATTACTCATTCTGGGACATGATCACAGGCAACAAACGTGAAAAACCTCCCGTCGCGCCATACGCACCTTTTGCGCTTTTGACTACTCCGGCATACGACATTGATTTTCGCTATTTGGCTACACCGGGACATGAAAAAGATATTTTTGACCCCGTTAAGCGAATACAGTTAGGCGACGACTGGTTACTTTCTTTTGGGGGTAGTTTCTGGTATCGCTATACGCATGAAACGGATAGTCGTTTAAATACAGCCGGCATTAATAATGACTTTCATCTGTTACGCACCCGCTTCCATGCGGATCTGTGGTATCGCGATAAAGTGCGGTTATTTGCGGAGTTACTCGATGCGCGCGCATTTGGTGCCGAACTGTCTCCGTTGATCACAGATAGGAATCACGCCGATTTGCTTAATCTGTTCGCCGATATCAAACTGGGCAATGTTAATAACGGCCCTGCTTATATTCGTGTCGGTCGTCAGGAATTAATGTATGGTTCGCAGCGATTGATCTCCACGCTGGATTGGGTCAATACCCGTAGAACCTTCCAAGGTGTCAAAGCTTTCTGGCGTACGCCGGAATGGGATGTTGATGCATTCTGGACACGCCCGATGATTACCGAAAAAGGTAATGTTGATAATTGGGATACACAACAAAACTTCTTTGGCTTATGGGCTACTCACAAACCTAAACCCGGTCACTTGATCGATCTTTATTTCCTCAGCCTGGAAAACGACCGGAATCTCACCCCGGCCAATATAGCGCGAGGAAACATTCTGCAGGGTAATTCCCATGTTCATACTCTCGGTGGCCGTTTTGCTGGAAATTTTGACAATTTCCTATATGAACTGGAAGGTATGTATCAATTCGGTCGACGATCCAATCTGGATATCTCCGCCTTTGCCGTGGCTACTGGCGTAGGTTATCGTTTACCTATGCCAATGAATCCGCAAGGCTGGATACGTTATGATTTTGCTTCCGGCGATGGCAGTTCTACTGATGGCAGAAGCAATACATTTAATCAGTTGTTCCCATTTGGCCACTATTATATGGGTTTCCTCGATCGTATAGGCCGTCAGAACGTACATGACATTAATGCACAATTTACCTTGCATCCCATGCCATGGATTACTTTTATTTCACAATACCACCGATTCTACCTGGCGAACGAACGCGATTATCTGTATAACGCAGCGGGCTTGGCGACATTCCGGGATGTCACCGGTCAGTCCGGCAGTCATATTGGGGATGAAGTAGATTTCCGACTAAATCTGCACGTAAATCGGCATCAAGATGTACTGGTTGGATACTCAAAAATGTGGAGTGGCGATTTCCTGAAAAAACAAGCACCAGGCGTCTCTCCGGATCTATTCTATGTTCAGTACAATATCCGCTTTTGATAATTAGATTGAGGGGGGCCTCAATGTTGCATTTTATTCTATTGATGTTTCTCGGTATCGCTGCGATAGCGAATGCGCATGGTGGCACACCTGTCATCGTGCCTGATACGATGACAGAGCGTGTTCGAGCCTGCACCATCTGTCATAGTGCTGAAGGCAAAGCAGGGCGTGATGCTTATTATCCCCGCATAGCAGGTAAACCGCACAGGTACCTGTTTAATCAGTTACGCAATTTCAGGGATGCCAGGCGCTATTATCAGCCGATGGCCATTCTATTGGAAAACATGTCCGATGAGTATTTATTGGAAATAGCGCAATACTTTTCTTCATTACAATTGCCCTATCCAGCGCCTGAACAAATTGACATGCGACCCGAAGAAATCAAGCTGGCAGAGCGTCTTGTCTATTCGGGGAAGCCGGAGCAGGATATTCCGGCTTGCAGTACCTGTCATGGTGATAGTTTGATGGGTGTGGAGCCTGCTATCCCGGGTTTGCTGGGATTGTCGCGCGCTTATATTACGGCGCAACTCAGCGGATGGCACAATGGAGGCATTATGCGAAGCCAGACGTCGGATTGCATGTCTGACATTGCACAGCAGCTAACTGACGAGGAAGTCAATGCGATTGCGAAATGGCTAGCGAACCACGTTGTTTCAGGAGAATCCAGCTCACTCGATGTGCTTTCACCGAAGCTGGTGCATCGTTGCCGCCAAAACATCCAGGAAAATGGAGGTGCACAATGAGGCATTTAACGATGACATTCATTACCAGCAGTTGGGTATGCATCGCTTTGCTGTGGGGGTGTATCGCATTTGCGGCAGATATGGTTACTGATGAACCTAAACGCGCTATCGAGAAGCAACAAGCAGCAGTAGATGGCGCTTATCTAACCCGCGTTGGTAATTGCATGGGATGTCATACGATCAAAGGCGGTCAGCCGTTTGCAGGTGGACGTCGCTTGTCGACATCATTCGGTATTTTTGTGACGCCCAATATTACGCCCGACAAAGCAACAGGCATTGGTCTATGGAGCGAAGAAGATTTCTGGCAAGCGCTGCATCAGGGCAAGTCGCGTGATGGGCGGTTGCTGTACCCCGCTTTTCCCTATACTGAATATACCAAAGTGACGCGGGAAGACGCCAATGCGATGTTTGCTTACCTGCAATCACTACCGCCCGTTTCGCAATCCAATCCACCGAATGATATCTTCTTTCCGTATAATTTTAAGCCGTTGCTAGCGATCTGGCGCGCGTTATATTTCAAAGCAGGTAGCTATGAACCGGATCAATCCCAAAGTGAAGCCTGGAATCGCGGCGCTTATCTGACGCAGGGATTGGGGCATTGTAATGCCTGTCATAGCACCCGTAATGTGTTAGGTGCCAGTCAGGATGATGCGCTGACGGGTGGGCAGATTATGGGCATGAATTGGTACGCTCCTTCTTTGTCTTCGCAACTGGAAGCGGGTGTGGGTGATTGGGCGATTGAAGAAATCGCTGCATTGCTAACAACCGGCATAGCCCAACGCGCCGTAGCATCAGGTCCCATGGCGACTGTCATCAGGCAGAGCCTGCAATATTTATCGCAAGCAGATGTCCACGCCATGGCAGTTTATCTAAAATCACTCACAGCAAATGAAAGTGGTACCGTGCCTGGCGTCAGCTTTTCGGTGATGTCGGGTAATTTGCGAAGGCATCTAGATTTGGGTGGGCAGCTGTATGAGGAGTATTGTCAAACCTGCCATGGTGCTGACGGAAAAGGTGCGTCAGGCATTTATCCTGCGTTGGCCGGTAATCGCAGTGTGATGATGAAGTCGCCAGTAAATGCCATCCACAGTGTGCTGAATGGCGGTTATTCACCCACCACGGCAGCAAATCCTAAACCCTATGGAATGCCACCGTTTCAACAGATTTTGCGGAATGAAGAAGTAGCACTCGTGGTGTCATATATTCGCAATGCCTGGGGAAATCGTGCGAGCCTGGTGACAGCACTGGATGTTGACAGGAATAAAGGCGGGGGCTATTAAGGGAATCTTGTTGTATAAATTCCTCGTTAGTAGACAGTTTGGTTTCCTTAAAGATCGATCTATCTTTTTAAGGAAACACTGATCTATTCGATCACATCGACTTGGCCCACTGAGGTTTGATAAAATACATCCTATTGATAAATATGGGATAGAGCGATGCAATCAAGTTTTTCTGACCTGGAATATGCGACCAAGAAGAAACAAACACGACGAGATCACTTTTTGTCCGAAATCAAAGCAATAACGCCTTGGTCCTCTCTGCTGAATGTCATTGCCCCGCACTATCCGGTTAGCGGTAAACGAGGCCATCCACCGATTGGTCTTGAACGAATACTGCGTATGTACATTGTGCAGCAATGCTTTGGTTTTTCGGATGAAGGCACCGAGGATGCCGTATATGACAGCCAAGCTGTAAATCAGCGTGCAAAACTTACCAGGGTTCTGGGTGAAACAGCGTTGAAAAGTTTCCATCCAGAATTGTTAAATTACCAAACGCATAAGGGGTCACATAAAGGATCAGGTCGCGAGTTGAGAATATCGCAAATGAGTTAAATTACCTCCGGCAGAGCCGGAGGCTTATAGCTGGAGCCTCTCAAAAGGGCTGTTTGAGGCGCTAAAGCGGCCTCTACATATCCAATTTCAACTGATCATATCGCTCATCTTCTTTTTCCTGATCTCGTATGTATGCTCTGACCATTTCTTCATCCAAACCCACAGTCGAAACAAAATATCCACGCGCCCAAAAATTTTCTCCCGTAAAGTTCTTTCTTCTTCCCAATTGACGCGCTATTGCTATCGCGCTTTTATCTTTGATAAAACCCACAACATGTGATACCGAATACTTCGGTGGCATGCTTATGCACATGTGGATGTGGTCCAGCATCAAATGTCCTTATACAATCACGCTTTCTTTCTGATTTGCAAGATCATGCAGCACTGCCCTTATGTGCTTCCTAAGCTTACCAAATATCATCTTCTTTCGCCTCTTGGGTATAAATACCACATGGTATTTACAATCCCAGCGTGTATGACTCAAACTTTGGCACTCCTTCATCTTTGACTCCTCGTCTCGTGGTTGGGACGAGAACGGTACGACGATTGCCGTAGCGGTCAAACCTTCAGGAGTCCCCCGGCAGAACCAGGGGTTTACCTATTATTAATTATTTACATTCCCCAGAATCCAAAGAATTGATCCAGCGGTCAGTTCTTTGGATGAAATAAAAGATTTTTCTGTACTAGAAGGCCTCCCAATTACTATCAGTACCAGTTTTAGCTCCTAATTCTAGTGAACGTATTACATTCTTGGCGCGATACGGGCCACGACGATTAATTTTAACCTCAACTTCCGATGAAGTTGTAGCAGGCACGGATTGTCTAGATGTATCAAGTGTTTTCTCACCTTGATTGATCTGAAACATTGCAATCGTTTGTACCAATTGTTGCGCTTGATTTTTCATGCTCTCTGCTGCAGCGGCAGTTTGTTCAACCAAAGCCGCGTTCTGTTGCGTGCTTTCATCCATGTGCGTCACTGCTTGACCGATTTGCGAAATACCATCGTTTTGTTCACTGCTTGCACTGTTGATTTCATTCATAATATCGGTTACATGACGAATCGAGATTACCACTTCATTCATAGTCATACCTGCTTGATCAACCAGTATGGTTCCTTGCTCGACACGTTCGACACTACTGGTGATCAAGCCCTTGATTTCTTTTGCAGCTTCTGCACTTCGTTGCGCTAGGTTGCGAACTTCTCCGGCAACTACTGCGAAGCCACGGCCTAGTTCTCCTGCTCGAGCGGCCTCTACTGCAGCGTTAAGTGCCAAAATATTGGTTTGGAACGCAATACCGTCGATCACACTAATGATATCTGCAATTTTTTGTGATGCTTCATTAATATCTTTCATGGTATTGACCACATCACTGACCACTTCGCCACCTTTCATTGCAACGTTACTCGCTTTCATCGCCAATTCATTAGCTTTTTTTGCGCTATCGGTATTTTGCTGCACCGTTGTACTCAATTCTTCCATCGATGCAGATGTTTCTTCCAACGAGCTTGCTTGTTCCTCAGTGCGATGACTCAGGTCAGTATTGCCTTGTGCAATTTCTGAACTGGCTGTTGCGACGCCTTCAGCGTTCATACGAATGGTGCCAATGATACTGGCCAACTCACTTTGCATGTCGTTCAGAATCGTCAATAGTCGGCCTTCTTCAGAGTGATCAGAGGTATTAATCTTTTGACTCAAATTACCACTGGAAATACCTTCGGCAATCCTACTGACATCTGATAACAACGCTGAGGTGCGTTTCCTGACAAATACTAACGATACTAAAACCATAATTGACATGATCACAGAAGCTGATATGGCTACCATTTCCCAACGTTCTTGTATCGTTTGTATCGCCATTAATTCACCCTGCGTGCGCTGATCGAGCAATATAAAAAACTCATTCATTGGCTTCATGATTTTGGCTTTGTATTGATGATAAATCAGGTTATGCATCATTTCGCGCGCTTTGGCTAAATCTGGCGCACCTTTGATGGTAAATTTGCCATTATCATCAGCATATAACCCTTTCACCATATTCATTGCAATCGTTTCAGTTTGTACCAACTCGTTAGAATTGGCTTGCGCTTCAGATAGCTTAGCTAATTCAACTTCCGAAACATCATGTTTTTTCATTAAATCGATTAGACCAATGGTATCGCCAGCACCTTTTGAGGGATCTACATCAGCCGCGCGAAAATCCCAATATATCTGTTCATAACCTTTCGGACGTGGAATTTTTCCATTCCGAATATCCAAAATTTCAAAATATTGTTTTTCCCATTTCGCATCACCTCCGCTGACGACATAAGTACGTGCAAGACGTGTTAAGTCATCCGAACTTTGACGCATTTCATCAGCTAATTGATACATTTGGTAGCGGTTCACCGCTGCCTGTTTCACTTGATCCCCGTAGTGGGTACTGATAACGATACTAGCCACGGCAATAACGACCAGAACTACAACCAAACTGCCAATTGTGGTAAAAATTTGCTTAAGATTCCAACTCATCACACTATCTCCTGTTTACTATGCTAAATTCTACTAATAACCAATAATTATTATTTCAATATCATTTGGTTATGGTCTTTCATCACAATTCTGATCAGTTCAGTTGCTTTTATACCTAGAGGTCTTTGCAGAGACCTCACCTGTTTCTGAGATATCAACGGATATCTAATTTTTTACTTTAGGAAACACCGATCTATTCGATCACATCGACTTGGCTCGCTGAGGTTTGATAAAATACATCATATTGATAAATATGGGATAGAGCGATGCAATCAAGTTTTTCTGACCTGGAATATGCGGCAAAGAAGAAACAAACACGACGGGATTGTTTTTTGTCCAAAATTGAAGCGATAACGCCTTGGCCCTCTCTGCTGAATGTCATTGCCCCGCACTATCCGGTTAGCGGTAAATGAGGCCATTCACCGATTGGTCTTGAACGAATACTGCGTATGTACATTGTGCAGCAATGCTTTGGTTTTTCGGATGAAGGCACCGAAGATGCCGTATATGACAGCCAAGCCATTCGCCGCTTTGTCGGCATTGACCTAAATCGAGAAGCGGCACCGGATGCGACGACCCTGCTGAAATTCCGCTCTTTGCTGGAAGCGCATCATCTGACTGAGTCCATCTTCAATACGATCAACGCCCATCTGGCTGAACGCGGGCTATTTCTTCGCGAAGGTACAATGGTTGATGCCACGCTGATTGCAGCGCCTCCTTCGACCAAGAACAAGAAACGAGCGCGCGATACCGGAAATGCATCAAACCAGGAAAGGCAAGCAGTGGCACTTCGGCATGAAGGTGCACATCGGTGTTGATGCGCAATCTGGGCTTGTTCACACCCTGATCGGAACGGCAGCGAATGTTCACGATGTCACTCAGGCACAAGCACTGCTGCATGGTAATGAAACCGATGTGTTTGGTGATGCGGGTTATCAAGGTGTTGAAAAGCGAGAAGAGAATCTTGAACTGCCCGTAACCTGGCATATTGCAATGCGTCCTTCCAAGCGCAAAGCATTGCCTCAAACAGCAATGGAAAAAATGATGGAGAATCTTGAACATGCGAGAGCCAGCATCCGTGCCAAGGTTGAACATCCCTTTCATGTCGTAAAGAATCTGTTCATGCACCGCAAAACCCGCTACAAAGGAATGGTCAAAAATACTGCTCAGATGTTTTCGCTGTTTAGGCTTGCCAATTTTCTGCTGGCTCGCCGGTAGTTAGGTAGTACTGACATCCAGATTGCGTTTTAAAGACATGAAATTAGGGGAATAATGCAAGAAATAGCGCAATTCAGCCCAGAATATGGCAAATCTTAACCCAATATCCCAAAACAGCTCACTTAGCCTCTGCTGTGCGATGAATTATTCAGCGTTTCCCTAACATTTCTAAATTCTTAAATTGGAAAATAGTGTTGCATCAAAGAGAGCTCGTATATTTTCTTTGTTCCTGCACTTAGTCACAATTTTTGCTTCAACCTTGAAGAATATCCCCGTTGACATAAAACCACTGCCCTGCCTCACGCACAAACCGGCTGATTTCATGTAAACGATGAGCCTGTCCATTGATTTTATAGCGCGCCACAAATTCGACCGTGGCCTGTTCCGCAGTCGGTTGCTCGTGGTGTTTCACGGTCAACCCCTGCCATTGGTTAAGTGGCTGAGCGGCAAGATCCAGTTTGGCGGGGCGTGTGTCAGGATGCCAGGTTGCCAGCAAATAATCTTCACGATACCGGGTATAAGCCGTGTAGCGTGAGCGCATGAGTATTTCTGCAGTAGCAGCCATTTCAGCATTATCCAGATAACGGCCGCAACAATTGGCGTATTGTTGTGTGTTACCGCACGGGCAATTTAATATTTTCGTTTTTGTCATGATCCAAAAGAGCCACTGAGATTTTTAAGACGAGTATGCATTTTTGATCAGTCAATGATGTGATTTTTCCCCTGTTGGAAAGTCGCAATCAATTCCAATTTCTTAATGCGCGATAGCGATTTTATCGCCATTTCCCGTTTGGAAGCTTCCGCCCTGTTTTCATGAAGCGCCTGATAAACTAGCCGGAAGGGTCCGCGGCCGTGAGTATAGCGCGCGCCTTTGCCAGTTTCATGGGCTTTGATACGCAGAAATAAGTTGGTGGTAATGCCAGTGTAGAGGCTCCCATCCGCGCATTCCAAGATATAAACCGTCCAACGCATTCTTTTCTTGCCTTTATTTGTAAGCTTTGTCTTTAAACTAATCTGTCATGTAAGCAGATATGCGCTTTGCTGTTACAGGCGGCTCGGTGGTTACAGGCATACGTTTTTGCCCGACTGCTTCACTCAAAGAACAATAATTGTAGGAACAATGGCGATTATGCTTGATCGTGATAATTTTTGCCGTATCGCGCCTTTTGGTGCCTATGTTTTTTTCATGCTGTTGGAAGATGTTTTGTTGACATGGGGCTGGGATGCTCATGATTTGCGTGCGCTCTATGCCGTGAAAATTGCTGTCGTGATCGGCTTGCTGTGGTGGATGAGAGGCGCTTATCGTGAGCTACGATGGCCAACAGAAATCAGTGTTGGTACCTGGTTTGTTGCCGTTGTGGCCGGGATCGTGGTATTTGTCGCCTGGATCAATCTGACCGCGGATTGGATGGTGATGGGCGATTCCGTTGGCTTTGATCCGCGGGATGAGGATGAAATTAATTGGCTTCTGGTCGGTGCAAGATTAATAGGTGCAGCCTTGGTGGTTCCCGTCATGGAAGAACTTTTCTGGCGCTCATTCCTGATGCGCTGGATTGAGCATCCCAAGTATCTTGCGCTAAATCCGGCACAGGTGGGACTCAAAGCATTCTTTATCACCGCAATCCTGTTTGCGATTGCACATAGTCTATGGTTTGCCGGATTTTTTGCCGGAATTGTCTATAATCTTCTCTATATGCGCAGCGGTACTTTATGGTCACCGATTCTGGCGCATGCAACTACTAATGCAATGCTGGGTATTTGGATCATCACGACGGGCAATTGGGGATTCTGGTAAATGAGATTGGTTGGAAATCTCATGCTTGAAGCGCTGTTAGTACTGCTAGAGCGAATTGAGTTTTCTTTCCGGGAGCATGATCTCAGTCGCTGTGGGAGTTTTGTTAAGGTAGATGACTTCTCTTTCAGGCAGTATGTTGAGCAGATTGTCGTGAGCAAAGCCCATGATAAATTGGTAAGTATTCGGATCCAGTTCTTTTAATATCGTTTTCACCCGCACGCCGATTTGACCTTGGTGGATGATGGGCTGTGCAAACTTTGAATATACCCAGCGCCCATGACTATCATAATGAGCCAACGCTCCGCACAGTCGCTCTGCCCAATCACTTGGCCGGAATATTCGGCCATTGGGTGTTACACCCAGAATTAACCATTCAATGGGCTCTATTTTCATATGTAATGAATCGTGGAAAGGGTAACTAAGCAGTTGTTTCATTGTCTGCTCTCCAAGTGAATATATTGTTGAGGTTTCTCTATGCCTAAATAAGAACTTTATTATCGGCTTCGCCGGAGAAAAATAGAGATCACCATATTTGATGGAGAAGGAGCATCACAAGAGAATTAATCAGAGAAAGTACTATCTAATTTGATAGTTGCGTAGTTAAATAAACTAAACTATTAATCAGCCTATTGATAATGAAATGCTATACATTTTGATTGAGTACACTAAAAAAATGAGTATGATGTTGCGATGTCTAACTGCATTTTGTCAGCATAGTTTTTCTAATTGCGCAGAAAACCGAGTGATTCTAAGCATGTCACCTATTCTTAGATTGATCATGATGACGAGTTCGATCATGTGGCTCAGTGCATGTGCCAATCTTCCTTATTATGCGCAGGCTGTCGATGGGCATTTTGAAGTGTTGCGTCGTTCGCAGCCGATTAGTGCATTGATCACGAATCCTGATACCGATGAGAAACTAAAACATTCGCTGAGCAAAGTCATTCAGATGCGTGAATTTGCTAGCCGTACGTTGAAATTGCCGGATAATCTGAGCTATACCAGTTATGCTGATTTAGAACGTCCGTTTGTGGTGTGGAATGTTTTTGCATCACCAGAGCTTTCTCTCAAATTGAAAGAATGGTGTTTTGTGCAGGCTGGGTGCGTTAATTATCGAGGTTTTTTCTCCCAAGCCAAAGCGGAGGAATATGCGCAGGAACTGAGAAATGAAGGGTATGACGTTTATGTCGGCGGAGTTCGGGCTTACTCTACCTTGGGCTGGTTCAGTGATCCGGTTTTGAACACTTTTATCAATTACTCTGAGATGAATCTTGCGCGCCTGATCTTCCATGAGCTTGCGCATCAAGTGGTTTATGTGCCAGGTGACAGTATTTTCAAT
>Ga0209476_10001072_pt1 | contig 18687 bp, 20 predicted proteins | sample KloWWTrecipitate_FD_187179 | JGI IMG/M metagenome (GOLD analysis project Ga0209476, IMG submission 187179) | Active sludge microbial communities from Klosterneuburg, Austria, studying microevolution and ecology of nitrifiers - Klosterneuburg... | ecosystem: Engineered > WWTP > Aerobic digester... | reverse complement strand
GGACGGTCGCTGGTGCCTGGTGGCGCTCGAGATACTTCTGCACCACCATGCCGCCCATCGAGTGACCGATCAGGGCCGGCGGAGCAGGAAGCGTGGCGGCGACTTCGACAACGTCGCGCACATAGTCGTCGATCGAGTAAGAGTCGAGATGATCACGTTGGCGGCTGCTGCCGTGCCCGGACAGCGACACCGCGTATGATGCCCATCCGCGTGCGGCGAACCAGGGCAGGAAATGTTCTTCCCAGCACCAGGCCGACACGTAGGCGCCATGCACGAAGAGCAGCGGCGTCGGGCGAGCGGCGCTGGCAGGCGAGTGGCACAGGACCTCGAGTTCGCCGAAGCGGCCCGCGTTCATTGCCGTGCCTCGCCTGTTGCGGGCGTGAACAGTCGATCAATGGCGTCGCTGCAGAAGCAGGACCTACCGAATGGCGAGTTGGAAAGGCAGCGCATGATGTACTCGGGAATCAGTCGGTTCGTGGCGGCACGCCGTGCTTGCCGGGCGTGTCCGAGGCGGGTTTAATTTGATTTTTGTTCATGGGCTGCGGACGATGCTCAAATGGCTGCTGGTCGTGGCCCTGCTGGTGCTCGTGAGTGGCCTGCTAAAGCCCGGCACGGCGAAACGTCTGCGCCTTGGGCGGCTGCCCGGAGACCTTGCGTTTCGCTTTCGCGGACGAGAATACCATTTCCCCTTCGCCACTACCGTGTTGCTGTCGCTGGTCGCATGGCTGATTGTGCGCGCGCTGTGAGTGGGCGTAATGTCGAATGCGTCACGCCGCTGGCGCATCCTTGTTGGGCGCATCTGCGCCCCCGTCGCGCAGTCTGAGCGCTCGCACCGCAGCCACCCGAGCACCATGAACTGCCCGCGGGATCTGCGCCTTGTCCGCGCACGCGCCGGCAATCGCGCCTGCATCGACGCTGCGCAGGGCCTGCAGCGCACTCAGCCACAACGCACGCGGCGCCCAGTCGGGATGGGGGCCACCGCCGCGACCATGATGGTCGCAGGCCGTGGCGTCGAGGGCGAGCACGAAGCGTTCGGGGCGGCGGAGAGCATCGCAGCGCTTCATCACCTTCACCATGGTTTCGGGGCGCAATATGGCTGCCTGGCTGAATATTCCGTGCTCCCGTGCGACCATTTCGGCCAGGTCGCGACACTCCGTCGGTGCTTTCAGGCGCACCGATACCTCGTGCGCGCGCCGCGCACTGACAGGTTCGTGACCATAGTGATGGGGCAGAATTGCGACGGGCGTGTCGCCCTTGCCCAGATCGTGCATCAGGCAGGCCCAGCGCACCGCCAGGGGTTGCCGGGTGGCTGCGGCGTGGTCGATCACCATCATGACGTGTTCGCCGGTGTCGATTTCGGGATGATATCTGGCCACCTGCGGCACGCCGAACAGCGCTTCGAGCTCGGGCACAAGGTGGGCAAGCGCGCCGCAATCGCGCAGGACGCGAATCATGCGCGAGGGTCTGACCTCCATCATGCCGCGGGCAAGTTCCTGCCACACCCGTTCGGCAACGAGGTGATCCACTTCGCCCGCAGCCACCATCTGTTGCATCAGCGTGAGTGTTTCAGGTGCGACCTCGAAATCGGTGAAGCGTGCGGCGAAGCGAGCGACGCGCAGGATGCGCAGCGGATCTTCGGCGAAGGACGGCGACACGTGACGAAACAGACGTGCGTCCAGGTCGGCAAGGCCGCCGTAGGGGTCGATCAGCCCGCCGTCCTGATCACGTGCGATGGCATTGATCGTGAGATCGCGGCGCAGCAGGTCTTCTTCCAGCGTGACTTCGGGCGCCGCGTGGCAGACGAAGCCGGTGTAGCCCTGACCGGACTTGCGTTCGGTGCGAGCGAGCGCGTACTCCTCATGCGTCTGCGGATGCAGAAATACCGGAAAGTCCTTGCCCACTGCACGAAAACCCAGGGCCAGCATGTCTGCAGGCGTGCTCCCGACCACGACCCAGTCGCGATCCTTGACCGGCAGCCCGAGCAGGGCGTCGCGCACCGCGCCGCCCACCACATAGCACTGCATCAGCCGTACAGGTCCTCGGCTTCGATCGACTCGGTCTCGACGCGCGCCGCGGCGGCCCACTCCTGCATGTGCGGGTTGGCCAGCATGGTGGCAAGGTACTCGCTGGCTGCGCCGTCCGTTTCCACACCATAGGTCTGGAAACGGAAGCACAAGGGAGCGAAGGCGGCGTCGGCGAGCGTGAAGTGGCCGAACAGGTAGGGCCCGCCCTGACCGAAGCGCGTACGGCAGTCATTCCAGATCGCGATGATGCGGGCGATGTCGGCATCCACATCCGGGCTGCGGCCGAAGCCCCGGTAGTCCTTGCGGATGTTCATCGGCATGTGGGTGCGCAGGTCGCGAAAGCCGGCATGCATTTCGGCGCTGACGGCGCGCGCGGTGGCGCGTGCGACCGTGTCGGCGGGCAGCAGTGTGGGCTGTTTTTCGGCGAGGTACTCGCCGATCGCAAGCGAGTCCCATACCAGCACCCCGCTGTCGTTCAGGCAGGGCACCTTGCCCGAGGGCGAATGCGACAGGATGCGCTCGCGGCTATCTGGCCGGAACAGCGGAATGTCGATCTCGCCAAAGCTGAATCCGCCTTCGCGCGCGGCAATCCAGGCGCGCAGGGACCAGGACGAGTAATTCTTGTTGCCGATGATGAGCTTCATGGCTGACTCCGTGGGGGTGAGGTGTTAGCGGCGCGCGTGGCGACGAAGGGGATAGTAGCTGGCGCGGACGGCCTCGTTGCCGAGCCATTGCGGCACCGCGGCTTCGATCGCGGTCGCTTGCAGACCGAAAGGCAGCGGTTCCGCGTCGGTGACGTTGTCGACGCGCATCGAACGCACGTTGTCGCGGCTCATCATGGGTTGCGGCGCGAGTTCGAGCAGGCGCGCCTGGAGCATGCCGAGGCTGCTGGGCAGCCCGATCACCGGTCGTGGCCTGCCGATCAGGGCCGAGACGTACTCGACCAGCTGACGCAGGGTGTAGACCGCCGGGCCGGCGACATCGTAGGTCTGGCCGGCGGCAGCGGGGGTCGTCAGGCTGCGCCATACGACTTCGGCGACGTCTTCGACATACACCGGCTGGAAGCGCGTCCCGGCACCGGCCAGCGGCAGGACCGGGAAGGTTGCCGCGAGCGAGGCGAACATGTTGAGAAAGCTGTCGTCGCGACCGAAGATCACCGATGGGCGCAGGATGACCCAGTCGAGATCGGCGCCGGTGCTGCGGATCGCAGCTTCGCCGGCGGCCTTGGAGCGCTGGTATTCGGATGGGCCGTCGGCGCTGGCGCCGAGGGCGCTGATATGCACCAGACGTTTCACGCCGGCGCTGCGGCAGGCGGCAACGATTTTTTTCGGCAGTTCGACGTGGGCGCGTGCAAAGTCCGGGCCATAGGGGTCGCCACTGCGCGAATGCAGCACGCCCACCAGGCTGACGACGGCATCGGCACCGGTGAACAGGCGCTCCAGCGTTGCTGAATCATGAACGTCAGTCTCGACCACCTCGACGGTGGGCAGCAGCAGGATGTGACCGGCGCGGCTGCGACGCCGGGTGGGGACGATGACGTTCACGCCGGATTCGGCCAGGCGGTTGGCGATGGCGCGCCCGACGAAACCGGAGCCGCCGACGAGAACGACGCGTTTGAGTTGCATGGTGAAGGCTCGCTGTTGTTTGATAGGAAAATGGGGTTCAGTCGCCGGCCTGTCGGGGGCCAACCATGCCCAGCCGCGCTTTCAGAGACTGTGGCTGACGTTCGAGCAGCGCGCTGTAGACAATGGCATTGGTCATCACCTTCTTCACATAGTCACGCGTCTCGTCGAAGGGAATGGTTTCGGCATAGATGGCGCCTTCCAGCGGCTTTTCATCACGCCAGCGGCGGGCGCGACCGGGACCGGCGTTGTAGCCCGCACTGGCCAGCACCGGATGATCGTCGAGCCCATCCAGGATCAGGCGCATGTAGCTGGTGCCGAGCAGGACGTTGATGTCGGGGTCATTGAGCAAGCCTTTATGGTATCGACTCAAGCCGATCTTGCCCGCAACCCACTTGCCGGTGGCCGGCATCACCTGCATCAGGCCCTGGGCGCCGGCGCTCGAGCGGGCCGGGGCGACGAAGCGGCTCTCTTGCCGCATCAGGCCGTATACCCAACCCAGCTCCAGTCCCTGCTTGTGCGCCTGGGGTTCGATCAGGTCACGGTAGGGTGTCAGGAAGCGCAACTCGTAGTTTGCTCGTGGGTTGGCCAGCTCAGCGCTGTTGATGGCGCGGTCGTAGATCTCGTGGCGTAGTGCGAGGTGAGCTGCAGCGAGCCGGAACTGCTCGTCGCGGTCGCGCAGGGCCCAGATCCACTCGCGGACGCCCTCGCTGCGCATGTCGAGCCGATACAGCGCGAGTGCACGCCGCAGGCCGGGGTCGTTCTCGGCCTCGTCGAGCCTGGAAGTGGGCAGCAGGCCGTTGGCGGCCGGTGGTGCAAAGCGCCGGCCAAGCTCTTCACTGGCGAGGATGCCGTAGAAGTGCGTTTCGTCGGTGATGCGGGCGAACAACTCGCTGGCCAGATCACTGCGGCCGCTGGCGGCGTGCGCGCGGCCGAGCCAGTACACCCACTCCGGCATCTGGCGTTCGGATTCGGGCATAGCCTCGATGCTCGTCCGCACTGCACGCCAGTCCAGCGCACGCAGCGCGGCGCGGGTGCGCCAGGCGCGCTGTAGTGGGCTCAGTTCGGCCTCGCTGGCCGCGCCGTAATAGGCGAGAGCCTCGGGCATCTGGTCGAGCGCGGCATGCATGGCGATGACCGCGTGAACATAACTACGCTCCTCGTGGCCCAGTCGATCCTGCAGGCTCAGCAGGCGGCCGTGGGCGGCGCGAGCGTCTTCGCGTGCAATGCGGGTCAGCGCGGCCAGGGCCAGCTCTCGTCCGGCGCGCGTCACGGCAAAGTTGGCCGGCAGGCGGTCAAGCCAGGCCGTGGGCGAGCGCAGGGCCTGTTCGACGTCGGCGACGGATGGAGCGGATCCGGCAGGCAGCCAGCTCCAGGTCAGGCGCGCATCCTCGGGCTTGCGGGTATCGGTCTGGCGACGCGCACGGCGCCAGACTTCGTCTTCGGCAATGTGTCCGGAGTCGTAGGCCGCGCGCAGCGCAGTCTCACAGGCGGCGGGGGCATCGTCCAGCGTGCTCCACTCGGCGGTCAATTCATCGAGTGCGCGGGGCTCGCCGGTCCTCAGGCGGGCAGTCCACGCCATGCAGCGCATTTCGCGATCGGGGTTTAGCAGGCCCGGGAAGAGGGCGACGAAGCTTGTCCAGTCACCCTCCTTCGCCAGCCGCCGCAGCCAGTCGGCGCGCAGGCGCTCTCCCAGCAAACTGCCGGATTCGTTGCGCAGGAAAGTGTCGAGCTCGCTGGCCGTGGGGGGCTCGGGGCGTGCCAGGACGTTGACGAAGTGCCAGTAGCGGACGTAGGCGTCCAGAGGATGCGGTGTGTGTTCGAGCGCGAGCTGCTCCAGCGTGATGCGGTCCCCCTTGCGCAGGGCCTCGCGAGCGGCGACGATGCGGTCGTCGCCGAAATCCGGGGCGGTTTGACCGAAACCCGTGATCGATAACAGCATCCCGACTGCGAACAGTGCAGCCCTTGCGCCTTTCTTCATGCTCTTAGTGCTCTCTCCAATACAGCCAACCATACCACAGTGATGAAGCCTGATTCCGACCTTGCAGATGACATCGAGCAGCGCCGCAAGCGACTGCGCCAGAACGCCCTCGAGGCGCGCCAGAACTTGAGCCCGGAGCACAGGCAGGCGCTTACCCAGCGGCTGGTGAGCCACCTCGATGGTGTCCTTGTCGAGCTGGCTCCGCGCGTGCTGGCGTTCTGCTGGCCCTACCGTGCTGAACCCGATTTGCGCTCCTGGGTGCAGGCCTGGCTGGCAGCTGACGAGCAACGGGTCGCGGCGCTTCCCGTGGTGGTCGAGAAGCACGCCGCGATGCACTTCCGGCGCTGGACGCCCGGTGCGGAGATGGTGGCGGATCGCCACGGCATCCCGCATCCGGCCGAGGCCGTCGAGGTGTTGCCCGAGGCGGTGCTGGTGCCGCTGAATGCCTTTGATGCGCAGGGCTATCGGCTGGGCTATGGCGGGGGCTATTTTGATCGCACGCTGGCGCAGATGGAGACCGTTGCAATTGGTGTCGGTTTCGAGCTCGGGCGCGTGCCGAGCGCGCTGCCCCAGCCCCATGACCGGCCGATGGCGTGGATCGTTACCGAGGCCGGGGCAGTGCGCGCCGTCCGCTGAGCGGCAACCACGTCAGAGGACCAGGTGGTGAGTGTCAGGCCGCCAGGAATAGTCGGTAGGCAGGATTGTCGGTCTCGGCCACGTAGTCATACCCCAGGCGTTGCAGGAAGTCCTCGAAGGCCGCCGTATCTTCGGGAGGGACCTGCATGCCGACCAGCACACGGCCAAAGTCCGAACCGTGATTGCGATAGTGAAACAACGAGATGTTCCAGTCCGAGCGCAGCTTGGACAGGAAATTGAGCAGTGCTCCCGGCCGCTCGGGGAAGACGAAGCGATAGACGACTTCGTGCTCGGCCTGCGGTGAGCGGCCTCCGACCATGTAACGAATGTGCGTCTTGGCCAGTTCATCGTCGGTCAGGTCGATGGCGGGCAACTCGTGACGTTCGAGCATCTCCACCAGACGGCCGGCCTCATTGCGGTTGTGCACCGTGACGCCGACGAAGATGTGCGCACGTTCGGCGTCCGCGTAGCGATAGTTGAACTCGGTGATGTTGCGATTGCCCAGCACGCCGATGAACTTGCGGAAGGAGCCCGGCTTTTCCGGAATCGTCACCGCCAGCACCGCTTCGCGCTGCTCGCCGAGTTCGGCCCGTTCGGCAACGAAGCGCAGGCGATCGAAATTCATGTTGGCGCCCGATGCGATGGCCACCAGGTGCTTGTCGCGCAACTTATGGCGCTTGACGTATTCTTTCGCACCGGCAACGGCAAGTGCGCCAGCGGGCTCGAGGATGGAACGGGTGTCCTCGAAAACGTCCTTGATCGCGGCGCAGATGGCGTCGTTGTCGACCGTGATCATCTCGTCGACGTACTGTTGGCACAGGCGGAAGGGCTCGCTGCCGACTTCCTTGACCGCGGCGCCGTCGGCGAAGATGCCGACCTGTTCAAGGACGACGCGGCGGCCGGCGGCCAGCGACTGAGTCATCGCATCGGCATCGACGGCCTCGACGCCGATGATCTTCGTTTCCGGGCGCAGGCGTTTGATGTAGGCTGCCACGCCCGCGATCAGACCACCGCCGCCGACGCAGCAGAACACGGCGTGGATCGGCTGCGGGTGGGCGCGCAGGATCTCCACCCCGATCGTGCCCTGGCCCGCGATCACGTCGGGGTCGTCGAAGGGGTGCACGAAGGTGAGTTTTTCGCTCTTCTCCAGTTCCAGCGCATGGGCGTAGGCATCCGAATAGGATTCACCGACCAGCACGACTTCGCCGCCCCGGGACCTGACGGCATCGATCTTGATCTGGGGCGTGGTGCTGGGCATCACGATGACTGCGCGCACGCCAAGTTTGGCGGCCGACAGCGCCACGCCCTGGGCGTGGTTGCCGGCCGAGGCGCAGATCACGCCGCGCTTGAGCGCCTGCGGTGACAGCTTGACCATCTTGTTGTACGCGCCGCGGATCTTGAAGCTGAACACCGGCTGCATGTCCTCGCGCTTGAAGTAGAGACGGTTGTGCAGGCGTGCCGAGAGGTTGGTCGCGAGGTCGAGCGGGGTTTCGATCGCAACATCGTAGACCTGGGCGTTGAGGATGCGCTCGAGGTAATCCGTGGGGGTGCTCATGAGGGGCTCGCGTGGGGGCTCGTGCCGAAGCAGCAAAGTCGACGAGGGTAGCAGCCGATGCGGCGCTGCCGCAATAGCGCCTTCAGCCGAGCTGATCGCGAGTCTTCCTGGCGGGGCGCAACGCTCAGCCGCCGTCTCCGGCGTCGCTGCCGGTCATCGCCTTGGTCTGACGGTCGATGAACTCCTCCATCGCATCGATGCCGCGCAACTGCAGGATGGTCGAGCGCACGGCGGCTTCGAGCAGCACCGCCAGGTTGCGGCCTGCAGCCACCGGCAGCACGACGCGCGCGATCCGGACGCCGAGGATGTTCTTGACTTCCTGTTGCAGCGGCAGTCGGCTCGGGTCGCCTTCGCCCGGCTGGCGACGTTCGAGGTGGCACACCAGGCGCAGGCGCATCTTACGGCGGCAGGCGGTTTCGCCAAATATGGTGCGGATGTTGAGAATGCCAAGGCCGCGGACTTCGATGAAGTCCTGCAGCATTGCAGGGCAGCGTCCTTCCAGCACCGTCGGCGCGATGCGCGAGAATTCGACGACATCGTCTGCGACCAGGCCATGGCCGCGCGAAATCAGTTCGAGGGCAAGTTCGGACTTGCCCGCGCCCGAGTCGCCGGTGATCAGCACGCCTACCCCGAGTACGTCCATGAAGACGCCGTGCAGCGAGGTCTTCTCGGCCAGTTCGCGCGAAAGGTAAAGCCGCAACTGGTCAATGACGCCAGCCGAGGGCTGGGGGGTGGTGAATAGCGCCACATCGTGCGTCTGGCACACGCCATGGATGATGTTCGATACCGTACAGCCGTCGGCCACGATGATTGCCGGCGGATGGCAGGACAGAATCTCGTTCAGGTGATGGCTCACCTTCTCCGTCGACTGGCGCTGGGCCCAAGCAAGCTCTGCGGCACCGATGATCTGTAGCCGCGTTGGGTGAATCAGGTTCAGGTGGCCGATGAGGTCCGCAGGCCAGATGCGCTCTTCTGCGACGGACAGGCTGGCGTCCAGACGTCCACTGACGTGGGTGAGCTGGAGGTGATCGTGTTCGGCCTCAAACAGCCGCGCGACGCTGGTCTGCCGCATCGGCGCCCCAGTTTACGAACATCTCGTGGATATGGGCGGCATCGGGTGCGCTCAGCAGAGCTTCGCGGAAGGCACGATCGCTGAACATTTGCGCCAGTTCGGAGAGCAGTTGCAGATGGGTTTCGTTAGCCTGCTCGGGAACAAGCAACACGAACAGCAGATTGACCGGGCGCCCATCGGGCGCGTCAAACTGCACCGGGGTGGCCAGCCGCAGAAACGCGCTCGCAGCGTCCTTGAGGCCCTTGATGCGGCCGTGGGGAATGGCGATTCCCTGACCGAGGCCGGTGGAACCGAGGCGTTCGCGGGCGAACAGGCTGTCGAAAACCAGGCTGCGGGCGATGCCCTGGTGATTCTCGAACAGCAGGCCGGCCTGTTCGAAAACACGCTTCTTGCTGCTGGCGTCGAGATCGACCACCACATTGGAGAGTGGCAGGAGTTGAGGTATCAGGCTCATTCGCAGGGGAGCTTGCGCAGCGCCGTTACCGCTGGCGCCGCGCTGGGCGATGGGACGGACCGGGTTGCGTTGAAGCGGCGTCTTGAAAACGCGCGCATTATACCCACACCCCGGACATAAAACCGCAACGAGACGATCAGGCCTCGGGCGGGGCTTGGTGCTTCACGGATTCGTGATTGTGATCTGCCAGCTTTTGCTTGTATTTCAGCACCTGGCGGTCGAGCTTGTCAGTCATCGAGTCGATGGCAGCGTAAAGGTCGGCATCGTCGCTCTCGACGAAGATGTCCTTGCCGCGCACGTGCAGCGTGACTTCAGCCTTCTGCTTGAGCTTCTCGACCGAGAGTATGACGGCTGCGCTGGTGACGTTGTCGAAATGGCGGATGACGCGATCGAGCTTGGAGCTAACGTAGTCGCGAATGGCCGGTGTGACTTCGACGTGGCGCCCGGTGATGTTGAGATTCATGGTAACTCCTGTTGTTGTCAGATCGATTTGCGCAGACTGACCGGCGGGATACCGAGCGACTCGCGGTACTTGGCAATGGTACGACGCGCGACCACGATACCCTGCTGGCCCAGAACTTCTGCAATTTTTGCGTCGGACAGTGGTTTCTTCCTGTCCTCAGCGTCAACCAGTTGACGAATCAGCGCTCGAATCGCCGTGGAAGACGCCGCTCCGCCGGTGTCAGTGGAGACGTGACTGCCGAAGAAATACTTGAGTTCAAAAACTCCACGCGGCGTTGCCATGTACTTCTGCGTGGTGACGCGCGATACGGTGGATTCGTGCAGCTCGAGCTGGTCTGCGACTTCCCGGAGGGTAAGTGGCCGCATCGCCACGTCCCCATGATCGAAGAACTGACGTTGCTGGTCAACGATGGCCTGGGATACGCGCAGGATGGTGTCAAAGCGCTGCTGGACATTCTTGATCAGCCAGCGCGCTTCCTGCAATTGTCCGACGAGCCCGCCGCCCTGGCCGCGGTTCTGCTGCAACAGGTTTGCGTACAGGCGATTCACGCGAAGGCGTGGCATCGCCTCCTTGTTCAGGCTCACGCTCCAGTGCCCCCTGACCTTGCGCACGATGACGTCAGGCAGAACGTAGCGTGTCTCCGATACCGAGTGACGTGATCCGGGGTGCGGGTCCAGGCTGCAGATCAGCGCGTGCGCCGCGCGCAGTTCGTCGTCGTTGCAGTCGGTGAGCTTCTTCAGGCGGGCGAAATTGCGGTCGGCGAGCAACTCCAGGTGCCGGTCCACGATCTCGAGTGCCAACATCTGAATCGATGTTTCAGCCACCGCGCGCAGTTGCAGGGAAAGACATTCCTGCACGCTGCGTGCGCCGATGCCTGCAGGGTCCAGGTTTTGTACGTGGTGCAGCGCGATCGAGAGGTCGTCGAGGTCGACCTCGAGTTCAGGCGGCAGCAGTTCGAGCAAATCCTCGAGTGGCTGGTGCAGGTAGCCGTCGTCGTCCAGCGCCTCGATGATGAAGCGCACCAGCGCGCGATCGCGATCGCTCAGTTGCGACAGGGCAATCTGCTGGTCGAGATGGTCGCGTAGCGACAGCTCGGCGGCCTGAAAGTCCTGAAAGCCGACTTCGTCGTCATCGTCGCGGTTGGCCGCTGCGCCACTGCCCACGTTGGACCAATCGATGCCTTCGTCGCCGCTGTCGCGCTCGTTGCCAGGGCTGGGTTCGCCCTCGCTGCTCGCTTCGCCGAGGGCTTCGTGCGCCTGCTCCCGCTCGCGCTCGGCCGGCGAACTGCTGGTGGCGAGGGCGGGCTGGGGGATGAAGTCGTCAACCTCCTCGCGCTCCAGCATCGGATTGTCGAGCAGGAAGCGCTCGATCTCCTGGTTCAGCTCCAGCGTCGACAACTGCAACAGCTTGATCGATTGCTGCAGCTGCGGTGTCAGCGTGAGATGCTGCGAGAGCTTTAGCTGGAGACTGGGTTTCATCCTGAGCCTACAGGCGGAAATGCTCGCCGAGATAAACTTGGCGGACCTTCTCGTTGGCGATGATCTCGTCCGGCTTGCCACTGGCGAGCACGCGGCCTTCGTTGATGATGTGCGCGCGGTCGCATATGCCGAGGGTCTCGCGCACGTTGTGATCGGTGATCAGCACCCCGATACCGCGCTCCTTCAGGAAGCGGATGATCTTCTGGATGTCGAGCACCGCGATCGGGTCGACACCGGCGAAAGGCTCATCGAGCAGGATCAGGCGCGGGCTGGTGGCCAGTGCGCGGGCGATCTCGCAGCGGCGACGCTCTCCTCCCGACAGCGAAATCGCGGTGTTGTCCCGCAGATGGCCGATGCCGAGTTCTTCCAGCAACTCCTCGAGACGTTCGTCGACCGCGCGTGCTTCCAAATCCTGAAGTTCAAGTACCGCGCGAATGTTCTCGGCGACGGTGAGTTTGCGGAACACGCTCATTTCCTGCGGCAGGTAGGACAGGCCCAGGCGGGCCCGAGCGTGAATTGGCAGGTGCGTCAAGTCCTTGCCGTCGAGGCTGATCTGGCCGCCGTCGGCACGCACCAGACCGACGATCATGTAGAAGCAGGTCGTCTTGCCTGCGCCATTGGGACCGAGCAGGCCAACGACTTCGCCCGATCCAACCTCGAAGCCAACATCGTGCACCACAGTACGCGCCTTATAGCGCTTTTGCAGGCCGGCGACCTTAAGCAGACTCATCGTAGGGCTCTTTAAGCAGCGTGCGGATCAGGTCGGGTGCGAAGCCGCGGGTTTGCAGGAAACGCGCCTGCCGCGCCCATGCGCGGGGGTCGACCGGAGGTTCGGAAAAACGGCTGTGCAGTACCCCGCGAGCACGGTCGATCTCGGGTTCGTCGCATTCGCACGCGATGGCCTGATCGATCAGTTCGCGATCGACTCCGCGACGGCTGAGTTCGTTGCGCAACCGGCTGAGACCAAAACGGGCCGCCTTGCCCCGAACGAAGGTTTCAGCATAGCGCGTATCGGACTGGAGGCCGAGTTCGCCCATGCGGGTGATCACGGCCTCGATTTCGTCGGCACTGCCATGCGCGGCGAGCTTGCGCGCCAGCTCCGCGCGCGAGTGATCGCGGCGGGCGAGATGGCGAAGAGCGCGTTCGCGCAGGCTAGGCTCAGCCATGCTTACAGGCGGAGTTGCCGTCAGGCCTCGGCGACTGCCGGGGCGGGTGCGCCGCCGCCGGAGGCCATCTCGGGCAGGCCGACAGCGACGCGAACCTTGTTCTCGATCTCGCGCGCCAGTGCCGGGTTGGTGCGCAGGAACTCGCGCGAATTGTCCTTGCCCTGGCCGATCTTGTCGCCGTTGTAGGCATACCAGGCACCGGACTTGTCGACGATCTTCTGCGCTACGCCGAGATCGATGATCTCGCCTTCGCGCGAGATGCCTTCGCCGTAAAGAATGTCGAAGTGCGCCTCCTTGAACGGCGGTGCCACCTTGTTCTTGACGACCTTGACCCGGGTTTCGGAACCGACCACTTCGTCACCCTTCTTGATGGTGCCGGTGCGGCGGATGTCCATGCGCACCGATGCATAGAACTTCAGCGCGTTGCCGCCGGTTGTGGTTTCGGGGCTGCCGAACATGACGCCGATCTTCATGCGGATCTGGTTGATGAAGATCACCAGCGTATTGGTACGCTTGATGTTGGCGGTGAGCTTGCGCAAGGCCTGCGACATCAGGCGGGCCTGCAGGCCGGGCAACTGGTCGCCCATCTCGCCCTCGATTTCGGCCTTCGGCGTCAGCGCCGCGACCGAGTCGATGACCACGATGTCGACGCCGCCCGAGCGCACCAGCATGTCGGTGATTTCCAGCGCCTGTTCGCCGGTGTCGGGTTGGGAGATGAGCAGGTTATCGATATTCACGCCGAGCTTTTCGGCGTAGCCGACGTCGAGCGCGTGTTCGGCGTCAATGAAGGCCGCGGTGCCACCGATTTTCTGCATCTCGGCGATGATCTGCAGCGTCAGCGTGGTCTTGCCGGATGACTCCGGGCCGTAGATCTCGACCACCCGGCCGCGCGGCAGGCCGCCCAGGCCAAGGGCGATGTCGAGGCCGAGCGAGCCAGTGGACACGGTCTGGATGTCGCGTTCGACGTTGCCGTCGCCCATGCGCATGACCGAACCCTTGCCGAACTGCTTTTCGATCTGCGCGAGCGCGGCGGCGAGTGCCTTGGCCTTGTTGTCGTCCATGAAAGTTGTTCCTGAGTGGTTGGTTGATTATGGCACAGAGCTTGCTCTGATGCGTTCGGGAGACTCTGAAGACCATAGTCTAAGAGCTGAATATAAATACAGCAAATCAGGCGTGATCAACCCGCGTTGCAAGCGCGACGATCGTACGCAGCGCGTGGATGACGGTCTGGCGCCTTACGGCTGTGCGATCGCCGGGAAGCTGCAGCGTCCGTACCTGCGTTGCCTGTCCGCGCTGGGCCCAGGCCAGGCACACCATGCCTACGGGTTTGGCTGCCGTGCCGCCGCCGGGGCCGGCAACACCCGATACCGCGACTGCAAGCTGCGCGGCACTGCGTTCGAGCGCACCTTCTGCCATTTCGATGACCGTGGCCTCGCTCACCGCGCCGTGAGTCGTCAGGGTGGTCGGTGATACGCCGAGCATGTCGGTTTTTGCAGCGTTGGCGTAGGTGACAAAGCCGCGGTCGAACCAGGTCGAGCTGCCGCTGGTCGCGGTGACCGCCTCGGCAATCCAGCCGCCGGTGCAGGACTCGGCCGTGGCCAGCATCCAGCCCCGCGCCTGCAACGCAGTGCCGACGGCGGCCGATAGTGCGCTCAGTTCGGTATCCATTGTCGTCTCCGCGAGAGGGCTGATCATATGCCAAACAGATTGACCAGGATAGCCAGCGCGATCAGCGTGTAGCCCGCCGCGACGATGTCGTCGAACATCACGCCGAAGCCGCCCTTGAAGCTGCGATCGGCCCAGCGCACCGGGGGCGGCTTGACGATGTCGAAGAAGCGAAACAGCGCCACGGCGACGGCTTGCCACACCAGTGTCGTCGGCGTGAACACCAGCACCAGCCAGGTGGCGACTATCTCGTCCCACACGATGCCGCCGTGGTCTGGCACGCCCAGCGCCCGGCCGGTGCGCTCGGCGGCGATCACCCCGGCGAGGAACAGGCTGGCGAGCAGGGCGAGGAACACGAATTCCGACAGAGGGGTTCGGATCAGCGGATACAGCACCCACGCCAGCAGCGTGCCGACGGTGCCTGGCGCCCAGGGCGACAGCCCGGCGCCGAAGCCAAGTGAGATGAAGTGGGCGGGGTGGCTCAGCAGCAGGCGGAGGGTAGGGCGCATGGAATAGGTCCGAAGGGGGCTCTCGAGTCGCGGCGGGAATTGGCAGGCCGCAGCTCAGGCAAAATGATCGTAGCCACCAGGGGGCACGCTGATGCACTGGCCGCTTTCATTGCGCAGCAGGCATGTTCCCGCTTCGGCGGTGAGCTGGCCGATACGGTGCAGGGGCAGCTTCAGTCGGGTTGCCAGTGCACTCAAGCTGACGCGTGCATCCGGTGCGGCGCTGAACAGTAATTCGTAGTCGTCGCCTCCGCTCAACAGGCAGGATCCAGCCTTGTCCATCGGTGCGCCGATGGCGAGGAGTGCTGCGAGCGGAAGCGTAGCGGCGTCGATGACGGCGCCGACGCGGGAGCACTCGAGGATATGAGACAGATCGCCGAGCAGGCCGTCGGAGACGTCGAGCATGGCGCTGGCGGTGCCACGCAGGGCCTGTCCCAGTGCGGCGCGGGGCTGCGGGCGTTGCAGCGCGTCGATGCATTGGCGCCGGCCGGTTGCGCTCAGCGCAACTTCGCCACGTAGGGCAGCGAGCCCCAGCGCCGCCCGTCCGGGCTGACCGGACACCCACAGGTCGTCGCCAGGTCGGGCGCCAGCGCGCGTGATCGCCGTGCCGTTTGGCACTTCGCCGATGATGGTGAGCGAGAGGTTGAGCGGCCCGCGCGTGGTGTCGCCGCCGGCGAGGTCAATGCCGAAGGCTTCGGCGCAGGCGAACAGCCCGCCAGCGAAGGCAGCGATCCAGGCATCATCGGCGGCCGGCAGCGCCAGGGCGAGGAAGGCCCAGCGCGGTTCGGCACCCATCGCGGCGAGATCCGAGACATTGACGGCCAGCGTTTTCCAGCCGAGGTCTTGCGGGTCGGTGTCAGCAAGGAAATGGGTGCCGGATACGAGCATGTCAGTCGATACGGCCAGCTGCATGCCCGGCCGGGCGCGTATCAGCGCGGCATCGTCACCGACGGCGAGGTCGGTGTGTCGTGTCTGGCGGGTGAAATGCCGCCGGATCAGGTCAAATTCCGAAGGCGTGGCGTGAGCAGAGGCGGAAGGCATGGGCGACTGACGGCAGTATGGCGTTGGAGCAGGGCTCCAAGCTTAACGCAGATGCCGGGCACTGGCGCTGTGGCCGGGCAGGGGCAAAAGTGCCGCTTGTCTTTCACCGCGACGGGGTCGCTGACTGCAGGTTAACGCCCCATTCCGCGCTTTTCCGGTCAGCGGCTGCCGCCCCTCAGCTTTGTCTTCAGCGCGTCCCAGTCCACCGCATCGAGCGTGTTCTTCACCAGCAACCCGAGGTCGGTGTCGCCCTCCATGCGCAGTCGACGGCTGAAGAACAAGGTGTCGGGGTCCTCCTCGCGCAGTGCCAGCGCCATGAAATCGCGCGTCGTGGCAGACAGGATCAGGTCGGGCTTGATGTCGCGCGCCGCTTTGACCCGATGAAAACCCTTTTCGCTCAGGGTGAAGTCCAGCGTCAGGCCCGCGTCCAGCACCCGCATCTGCAGGTGACGGCCGGTCAGTGGCGCCAGGGTATCGCGCGGCAGGATGCGGCCTAGTGCCAGGTTCAGCACCAGGGTCAGTACCTGTGTGGGCGGCTGCTGGGGCAGGCGGGAGACCATATTTGCCAGCGGCTTGGGTACGGAGAAGGCGGGAATGCGCAGCGCTTCGATCTTCGCTTCGATCCGTGCGCCAATGCGCTGGCGCAGATTGCCGGGCAGTAGATCGGGTAACAACTTGGGCAGCGCGGAGGGGCGCGGAAGGGTGGGCAGTGCGGACATGGCGGGTTCCTTGGGGATCTGCCGGGGATGATTAGGGCGCTCGGTCAGCGGCAGCGTGCGGTGAGCTCAAGGGCGTGGTGTTCAGGCGGCGACGTACTGCTCGACGCCCGCACGCCCGTGCCAGAAGCCGTTGCAGGGTGCTTCCACCATCAGATCGCGGCTGGCGGCGAGCGCGGCAGACGGCGTCTGGCTGCCATTCGCTACGGCGCGGAAGAGCTCGACGATAGCGCGGGTGTTGGCGCCCTGCGGACTGATCCGCAGCACTTCGGCGTGGGGCCTGACAGCGGGCAGATCGCCGAGCAGGTTGTGCACCCGTGCGGACTGCGTCTGTACGCCGTTGAGGGTCAGGAAAGGCTCGCCCTCGCGCGTGCGCAGGGTGATGCCGTCCATGATCGACAGGCAGCGAAACTCGCAGGTGTCCTTTTGCAGATTGAAGTGGCGCGCGGTGAAGCAGCGTGCCGAATGTGCCAGCGGCAGGCGGCCGTAGGCGAAGACCTCGGTCTCGATCGGTGCCGCCAGCGCAGCGCGCACTTCGGCGAGCGCTGCGCCGGAGATTTCGGGTGCAACCGCCCAGCGTGTGGCGCCGGCGTCGATTATCAGCTGCAAGGTGGCGGGGTTGAAGATATTCAGCGTCGGGCCGGCGACCCAGTTTCTGATTCCGGCTTCGGCCAGCAGGCGCACCGCGCCCATGTCGTTGGCCTCGACGCGAAAGCCCGGCTGGGCTTCGACAGCCTGGCGCACGATACGGCGCAGCACCTTCAGGTCGGACTCGGATTCGATCAGACCCTGGCTGCTCATCACCACCTCCTTGCCGGCGGCGGCGAGGACCTGGCCCACTTCCAGCCAGTCTTCCAGGCGCAGTTCGTGGCGACGCGAGCACACGGTCTCGCCCAGATAGACGCTGTCAACCGAGCTTTCGGCGAGGTCGGCGTAAAAGTCCAGCACGCTCTGGCGGGGCCAGTAATAGAGCAGGGGGCCGAGGGCGAGTTTCATCGGGTCATTCTCATTTCTGTTGGGCAATGGGCGCTGGCAAATGAGTCGGTAGCTGAGCCAGCCGCAGATCCAATGTCTGCGTGCTTATTTCCACGGACGGTAGTAGGCACCCAGGGTATGGCTCTGGCCCTCGGAAACCTTGTTGAGCTCGGCCATCCAGGCCGGCAGCACGCTGAAGGACTCGGCGCCGCCAGTCTTCAGCTTGTCAAGTGCCGCGCGCCACACCTTGGTGACCTGAGCGACGTAGGCGGGGCTGCGCTGGCGCCCTTCGATCTTGATCGCGCGGATGCCGATGCGCGCCAGTTCGGGCAGCAGCTCCAGGGTGTTGAGGCTGGTGGGCTCTTCCAGTGCGTAGTAGGTCTCGTCGTTGACCTCGAAGCGCCCCTTGCACAGGGTCGGGTATCCGGCGCGCTCGCCCTCGGCAAAACGGTCGATGAGGATGCCGTTGAGGCGTGTTTCCATGCCGCGCGGCGTGTCCTCCCAGCGCACGTGCTTGCCGGGCGAGCAGGCGCCGTTGCAGTTGGGCGACTCTCCCGTGGCGTAGGCCGACAGCGCACAGCGGCCCTCCACCATGACGCACAGCCCGCCGAAACCGAACACCTCGATCTCGACCGGAGTGTTGGCGATCACGTTCTCGACCTGAGCCATTGACAGTACGCGCGGCAGCACCGCGCGCTGGATGCCGAAGCGTTCGCGATAGTAGTTGATGGCCTCGTAGCTGGTCGCCGAGCCCTGTACCGACAGGTGCAGGCGTAACTGCGGATGGGTTTTTGCTGCATACGCCATCAGGCCGGGGTCGGCGAGGATCAGCGCGTCCAGGCCGAATTCGGCTGCGCGGTCGATGGCCTGAATCCAGCTTGGCCAGTTGCCCGCCTGAGGGTAGGTGTTCAGGGCCAGCAGTACCTTCTTGCCGCGCGCATGGGCGTAGGCGATGCCGTCGCGCATCTGCGCCGGATCGAAGTTGAGTCCGGTGAAGTTGCGCGCGTTGGTGGCGTCCTTGAAGCCGAGATAGACACAGTCGGCACCGTGGTCGATGGCAGTCTTGAGGGCCGGCAGGCTGCCGGCGGGGCAGACGAGCTCGATCTGGGAAGCGTTCATGAGGTGCGGAGCCTGGGCAAAAAAAGCTCCGCAACCATAGTGCCCTTGCCGCAGGGGCGCTTTGACCCGTGTCAAAGCCCTTGCATTGGGTGCGCCGCGGATGCAGCCAGGGGGTGCGTTCAGCGCGCGGTGTGGTGGGTCGCCGCGGCGGCGTGATGGTGGCCAGCGTGAGGACGATGATGCGAAGCCTTGCCCAACAAACCGCCCACCAGCA
>Ga0209476_10001066_pt1 | contig 18744 bp, 19 predicted proteins | sample KloWWTrecipitate_FD_187179 | JGI IMG/M metagenome (GOLD analysis project Ga0209476, IMG submission 187179) | Active sludge microbial communities from Klosterneuburg, Austria, studying microevolution and ecology of nitrifiers - Klosterneuburg... | ecosystem: Engineered > WWTP > Aerobic digester... | reverse complement strand
CCAGCTCATCGCCCGGGCCGAACTTCCGCTCGGCCTCGCCGACGGGACCTCCATCGGCAACGCGGATGCTCCCGTGGTGATCGAAGCGTTCGAGGACTTCGGCTGCCCGCACTGCCTCCACTTCACGGCCACCGCCGAGCCCCGCCTCCTGGATGACTACGTGGCGCGCGGCAAGGTACGCCTCGTCTACCGCTACTTCCCGCTCCAACAACTCACCGCGAACGCCGCCATCGCCGCCCAGTGCGCCGCCGAACAGGATCGCTTCTGGGAGTACCACAAGGAGCTCTTCATCGCCCAGGCAGAGGCGGCCAATGGCACCGGACCGGCACTCGCAGCCGCTTTCGCACCCGCCGGTCTCCGCGACCTGGCCGGCCGGCTGGGGCTTGATCCAGCAGCCTTCGAAACCTGCCTCACCGGCGACTCCGCAGTCGCGAAAGTCACCGAGGACTACCGCGCAGGACAGACGCTCGGGCTGCGCGGCACACCCTCGTTCGTGGTCAACGGCCAGGTGCTCACCGGCAACCCGGAGAAGTACGAGGACTGGAAACAGCTCCTCGACGGCCTCCTCAAGTAGCCCTGCGCGCGGCGCGCCCGGAACCTGGGCGCGCCGTTTCGCCAGCGACTGGCGTACCATCCAGCAATGCGGATCTGGTCGCGTGTCGATGGCCACTGGCGCGAAGGCGAAACTGAAGGCCCGGCGCCGCGCTGGTACGACCTCAGCGGCGCGGACCGCGAGGTCCTCGAATCGCTCGGCCACCGCCACGGCCTCCACCCCCTCGCCATCGCCGACTGCCTCTCGCCCTACCTCCACACGCCGAAAATCGACGACTTCGGCGACCACCTCTTCCTCGTAGCGGCGACGATGGCCGAGGCGCAGGCGCTCCCCGAACCGGAAGAGCTCGATGCCTTCCTCGGCCGCGACTTCCTCATCACGTATTACGACGGACCGGCGGCACCGCCCGCGATCGTCCAGGCCGTCAACGCGCTAACCGAAGGCGTAAACGTGCGGCCCGGCGTCGATGGGCTCCTGTACGAAATCCTCGACCGCAGCGTCGATGCCATCATCCCGCGCGTCAGCGCGATGAGTGAAGAGCTGGACGCCATCGAAGACGCCATCGTCGGCGAAGGCATCGGCCGCATGGACCAGCGCCGCGTCCTCGAACTGCGCAGCATGGCCGGCCGGATCCGCCGTCTGCTGATCCCCGAACAGAACGTGATGCTGCGCTTCGGCAGGGGAGAAATCCACCTCGTCGCTCCCGAAAACCAGGTCTACTTCCGGGACGTCTACGACCACCTCGTCCGTGTGGACATGGCGCTTGAAGAGCTCCGCGAAGACGCAGAAGTCGCGCTCAGCACCTATCTCAGTGCGCTGAACAACCGGATGAGCGAGGTCATGAAGGTCCTGGCCGTAGTCGGCGCCCTCGCCCTCCCCGCCACCGTCATCACCGGCATTTTCGGCACCAACTTCGATGACATCCCTGGCCTCCACAGCAACTGGGGCTTCGCGACGATGATGGGCGCCATGGCCGGCATCATGGGATCGATGGCCTACATCTTCCACCGCCGCGGCTGGTTCTAATGCCCGCCGGCAGCCTCTGCCAACCGCCCGGGGGGCTGCTCCCATGGAGCTAGGCGGCGTCTCGTTCGACCAGCAGGGGTGGCGGCTCGCCGTGGCGCTCGGGATCGGCCTGCTCATGGGCGTCGAGCGCGAGCGCCGCAAAGGCGCCGGCCCCACCCGGGGCGCGGCCGGCGTCCGCACCTTCGCTCTGGTTGCGCTGTTCGGCGGCGTCGCGATGGCTCTCGGGAGCATGGCGGTCCTCGCCGTCGCCCTGGCATTCGTCGGCGGTGCAGTGCTTATCGCCTATGCCCTCGGCGACCGTAGCGACCCCGGCATTACCTCAGAAGTGGCGCTGCCCACGGCATTCCTCCTCGGTGCGCTGGCCCAGCGCGAGCCCCAGATCGCAGCCGGCCTCGCCGTCACCGTCACCATCCTCCTGGCCGCCCGCGCGCAAATCCACCGCCTCGTCCAGCAAGTGCTGACGGAGCAGGAGATCCACGATGGCCTGCTCTTTGCGGCCGCGGCGCTCGTCGTCCTGCCACTTCTTCCGGATGAGCGCATCGGACCTTACGGCGTCTTCGACCCCTTCACCATGTGGCGCCTGGTCATCATCGTCATGGCGATCAGCGCGGCGGGGTACATTGCCCACCGCTCCCTTGGCCCCCGTGTCGGGCTGCCCCTCGCCGGGTTCGCCTCCGGGTTCGTTTCGAGCTCGGCGACCATCGGCGCAATGGGTGGCCGCTCACGCCGCGAACCAGGTCTCCGCCGTCCGGCCGTCGCTGGCGCCGTCTTCTCGACGGTGGCCACCGTTGTCCAGATGGCGGTGGTGGTCGGCGCGACGGACCGCGCCGTCCTGCGCGAGGTGACCGGGGCACTGCTCGCGGCGGGTATCGTTGCCGTGTTCTATGGCGCCTTTTTCGGCCTGCGGGCGCTGCGCGATCCGGGCGAGGCCGAAGCTGCGGCGGGCCGCGCATTCGAACTCAAAGCGGCGGTTGTCTTCGCCTCCACCGTGACCGGCATCCTCCTGGTCTCCGCCGCACTCCATGACTGGCTCGGTAACGCCGGGCTCACCATCTCAACTGCGGTGGCCGGCTTCGCCGATACCCACGCGGCGGCCATCTCGGTCGCCGCGCTTGCAGCAAGCGGCAAGATCCCACCCTCCGATGCCGTCATCCCGATCCTGGCGGCCCTCTCCACCAACTCGGTGACCAAGGCCGTGCTCGCCATCGTGGCCGGTGGGCCGAGGTTCGCCCTCGCCGTTTGGCCGGGCGTCGCCGCCGTCCTGCTCGCGGCATGGACCGGGTGGGCGCTCAGCGGATAGCGACCGTTGCACCGTCAGGCAGCCTGGCGGTGTTCTTCGTTCGTGATGAAGTCCGCATCGGCAAGCCAGTTCTTGAACGCCCGGCTGGCGCCGCAGACCTTGCAGCGGCCGGGCGAGAACGGGCCGCTCGCCTCTTCGATGACCCAGTGGTGGGCGTGAGTGGCTGCCGCGGCAGCCGTGTTCGTCGTGTTCGTTTCCATTCGATTGCTCTCTCGGGCGAGGTTTCCACCTCGCGCGGTGATACGGGCGATAGTAGTCCGGCGTCCCGGCCCCGCCACCGGCCGGTAGGGTGAGCCCGGCTTCCCCCAAAGGTCGGATCCCGCCACCTATCTGTGAAGCCGGTCACACCCGAAACCCGGGCCGCAGCCTCCCGCGGTCAGTTCAGGGCGATCCCCGTGATCGTCGTTAGCCACTGCTCCGGAGGAATGGACGAAGAGGCCAGCGATACGTGCCCTCCTTCGTCCAGCACCAGCACCGTGTTCTCCCCGATCTCGGCGAGCGTGAAGCGGACCGCGCCGAGCCGCAGGTTATCGGCCCGCGTCCCCTGGATGGTGACGACCGCCGTCGAGGACGCACCGACCTTGCGGGCGACCTCGGACAGGCTCACGCCCTTCACCTTCTTGCCATCCACGGTAATCTCGGTCATCGGCAGGCTTTCGAACTCGCTCCGCAGCGGAAGGTAGCTCTTACCGGCGCCGACCACCTGGATAACCGGCACATCGTCTGGAATGGGTGTGGGCTTCGCAATCGGGGTATCGGCCACCGTCGGCTGATCCTGGGCCGTCACGGTCGCGCGCTGGGCATCCATAGCGCTGAGCGTCGGCGTAGCGGTCGGCTCATCGCCTCCGTCGCTCGCATCGTCATCGTCACCCCCACAGGCGCCAAGGACCAGCGCGAGGGCAAAGGGGGCAAGGGCGGCATAGGACAGTCGTCGTATCAACGCATTCTCCGGTATGGGGGGCGAGGTTGAGGGTATGCAGCCGCGGGGTAGCAGGCAACGCGGGGGTTAACTACGGGTTCAGGGCGTTGCGGTTGCGGACGGCTCTTCGGTTTCGGTCGCCGTTGCCGTCTCCGTCGCGGTTGGGTCCGGGGTGGCCGAAGACGTGGCTTCAGGGGTTGCCGTCGTGCTGGCCGGTGTTGGCTCCGGCGTGGTCGTCGCCGGCGGAGTGGATGAAGGCGTCACGCTGGCTGTCGCCGTAGCCGTCGCTGAGGGCTCGGGCGTGGCTGTCGCGGCCGGCGTGGCGATGGGGAGCTCGCTCACCGGCACGCCAAGGGCAGTCGCCACCGCATCGTTGAAGGCGGCCGCCGCCGCATCCACCCGGGCCGGGTCAATCTCCGGCTGCTTGCGGGCCTCGGTCAACACGGCGCTGCCCTGCTCGGCCAGGCTCTTGGCGCGGGCCTTCTGCACGTCATCCAGCGGTTGCGTCTTCGAAAGCTCGGCGAGCGCCCGCGCCTCGCGCTGGAGGCTCTCTAGCGTCGCTACCGAAACATTGCCCTTATCGGCCAGGCGTTGCATCTCATAGACGCGGTTTTCGGCCTGGCGCAGCTGTACATCGACACGCCCATCGCCGCGCGAAAGCGTGTACTCCAGCCGCTCGTTGGCGAGCTTGAAGGTGTAGTTCCAGTCACCCGGCACCGCATCATCGGCCGTCACGAAACCGAGAGCGACCGTACCGAGAGCCGCCGCTGCCGCCACCACGCCCATGCTCGCCGAGAGCGCGCGCACCGGTGAGTACGCCGGGGCCGGGAGGGTGAGCGGTGCCGGCGCCGCAGCCGGGCGCGATGCCGCCGCCAGGAAACGGGACTTAAGCGAGGCCTCGAAGTAGTAGCTGGCCGATTCGCCCGCGTACGCTTCCTCGATCGCGCCGGACGTCTCGAGCATCCCCTCGAGCCAATCGGCTTCATCGGGGAACAGGCCGAGCACGAACTCGAGGTCGAGCCCGTCATCGAGGAGCGACTGCGCCTCGGCGAGCACCTGGGCCTCGTAGCTCGGCTTGCGTTCGAACAGCTGGCGGATCATTCGGGCCGCACCATGGTCTGGAGTTTGGCGATGGCTTTGTGCTGGAGGACTTTCACGTTGTTCTCGGTCTTGCCAAGGGCCTTCGCTGTCTCTGCCACCGAGAGGCCGGCGCCAAAGCGGAGGGTGATCACCTGCCGCTGGGCTTCGGGGAGCTGCTCGGTCGCCTGCCGGACGGTCGCGATCGTGAACTGGATGACGATCTGTTCGACGTGGTCTGGCGAAGGGTCCTGGATGGTTTCGGTCAGCGGCGCCGTGCCGGAGCGGGTCTTCTGGCGGCGCACATGCGAGACAACCTCGTTGCGCGCGATCCGGAACACCCATGCGCCGAAGGGGAGTCCCCGCCAGGAGAAGGAGCGGAGGTTTTCGATGATCCGGAGGAAGATCTCCGTGGTCACATCTTCCGCGTCTTCGTTCGAGACGAGGCGGGCGGACACATAGCGGTAGACGCGGGGGAAGTAGTGATCGTACAGGGTAGCCATGGCTACCTGATCACCTCCCTGCGCCGCCTCGACGACCTGTTGTTCGTCGAAATCGGGCGCCAGCTCGCCTACCGTTTGGTTCGCCAATTCAGCCCCCTGGGCCGCGCCGGAAACCTGTAAGGCCGACGTCCTCCTTTCGAGCATAGGCAGCCATCTGCCTTTCGTACTAGAGATAACGGTGGGCCAGCCAAAAGGTTAATCGCGCGGCGTCATCGCAGCCGGGTTCGTTGCGCCCCGCCGTAAAGGCGGGGCTGCCTACCCTATCGCAAGCCGCCCTGAAGAGCCAAACTTGGTAAATGGCCACCTTCCAGGTCCTCTCTGCCATCCTCATCCCGTTCCTCCTCGGCATCGGCGGCACCGCCGCATTCCTCGCCTCACGCCGCCGGGAAGAACAGGACCGTGAGCACGCCGCCGCTTGGCGCGACACCTCGCTCGATGACTGGCGCCGCGAACGCGAGCGCATCGCCGAAGAAGAGCGCGCCCTCCGCACCGCCACCGGCGAAACCCGGACCGGCAGTACCGAGGAACGCGACGAAAAGAAGCAGCACCAGCGCATCGGCGGGTGAGGGCGGGGACGGGTGCCCGCACTCGCTGAACTCCGATCACACTCGCCGGGTGTTGTCGGATAGCAACGATTACACTACCGTGCCCGGGAAGGGTGCCTCGCACCCGGGGAACCACGAACCATGACCGATCTCCAGATTCCACACCATCTGCTTGCGCCCCTGTTCGGGTTCACTGAGGCCGATCGGATCGCCGGCGTTACTCGTGGCACGGCCAGGCGCTGGCTCGTGGGATATGGCTACCCGCGACCGGATGGCACCCGAGTCTCACAACCCCCGGTGACTCCCGGCCGACCGGAACCGGTTGCGGGCGTGTCCTTCACCGACCTCGTCGAGTTGGTTGCGATCGGCGAGTTGAAGGATCATGGATTTACGCTTCCCGAGATTCGAAGGATCGTGCAGAACTGTCGTGACCTTTTCGGTGAGCGGTCTCCACTCTCCACCGAGACGTTCAAGGTCGGCGGCCGGGATGTGTTTGTCCGCCGCGACTCCGTCCTCCACGACGTGCTTCACCGCCGTGGGGCAATCGCCTGGGACGAGATCCTGGCTCCATTCCTGGACACCCTGGACTACCGGGACACCTTCGCGTATCGCTGGTGGCCACTCGGCCGTGCGAAACCCGTTGTCGTCGACCCAGCCTTTGGCTTCGGGCTTCCCGTCATTGCAGGGAGCGGCATCCGAACCGAGATCATCCGCGAACGTGTCGAGGTCGGCGAGTCCTACGAACAGATCGCCCGTGACTTCAACGTCGAGATTGCCGAGATTGAGGCTGCCGTCCAATTTGAGCTGCAACGGGCCGCGTGATCTTTCTCGACCGTTCCATACCCAAGAGCGTTGCGGAAGCTCTGAAGCTGGTGAGAACGGGAGACATCGTCTGGCTAGAGGATCAGTTCGCCCATGACACCCCGGATGAGGATTGGATTCCGACGGTCGCCGCGCGCGGATGGCTGACAATCTCGCGAGACAAGAAGATCCGCACGCGGCTCCGCCAGCGCGCCCTGGTACGCGACCACGGGATGGGCTGTTTCATCATCGCCCAAAAACAGGACCCAACACGATGGCAGTACCTCAAGCTGCTCGCTGCGAACCTGGATGATTGGGAGAGGGTATTCGATTCCACGCCCAAGCCGTTCCTGCACCTGGTGGACGCCGCGGGGAAGAGCCGGGACTTCCCACTCCGGTAATCATCCAGGCCCCCCACTCCCCCGCTCCCCTCGCGCCTCCGCTACCCTTGATCCATGCCCGTCTCCGTTACCTGGTTCCCTACCCTCGTCAAGCGCACCCGTTCGAAGCAGCCCCACACCACCGTTGACTGGCGTGACGGCCTCACCCCGCGCGAAGTCTTCCTCGCCGAGGGCTTTAGCGAGGCCGACGCCGAGGCCGTGCTGGTCATCATCAACGACGCCCAGGCCGGGCTGACCACTCCCCTGCACAATGGCGACCGGCTCGAGTTCATGGTCAGCATCCAGGGCGGCTGACCTCCCCGGCCCCGAATAGCTGGCAGGCGGCCCGCGCCTTTCCTATGATTCCCGCTGCTGCGGGATTCATCGCGTCCGGAGTCAGCCGTGCCCCACACCTGTTTCCTTTGTTCGAGTGAGAACCCCGACCGGGTCGTCACCCACACGGCCGACGGCTCCATCGCCAGCTACCCCCGCCGCTTCGAAGGTCCCGAGGGCATGGTTAACGGCGGCATCGCCATCGCCGCGATGGGGTGCGCCGCCCTCCACAACGCGCCCGCCGGCGATGACGCGATCTACCGCCTGACCGGCAGGCTCCGGCGGCCCGTCCCGCTCGCCCGCGACCTCCAGCTCAGTGCCACCCGCGACGAGGGAGCCTGGGCCACCGCACTCCTGAATGGCGAAGACAGCGTGGTCACCGGGTCGGTGGTTGTCGGTCCCTCCGCCGCCGCGACCTGGGCGCCCGTGCCCGGACATCTGGCCGAGCCCCTGGCCCGCCTGCAGGCGCTCGCCGGGTCCCGGCCCGCCGCCGGGACCCGCACGGTCGGCGAAGGACTCGTCCAGGCATGGGGGCCGATGGTCCAGACCTGCTTCGGCTGCCTGCGCCCGCGCGAGCGCGGCGGGCTCAACCTGCCGGGTTACATCATGGATACCGGCACCGTCTGGTCCGAGCTCGCCCCCGATCCCACGCTTACCGATCCCGCCGTGACACTCCCCGCAGCGATCGCCGCAGCAGCAGCCGATTGCCAGACCGGCATCGTCCAGAGTGCCGACCCGGAGTTCGACCGGGCACTGGGCACGGACTCGATGGCGACCACCGGCAGCCTGGATTACCACTTCCTCCGGCCGCTGCCGTCCTGGTCGGTGCCGCTCCGGGTCCTTGGCGCCGCGCTCGGCCGGGATGGCCGCAAGGTCTTCGGCATGGCCGCGATCTTCGATGCCGCAAACACCCCCTGCGTCGTGAGTGAAGCCACCTGGATCATCATCCCGAGGCCGGCGCCCGCGGGGCAGCCCGCAACCTGAGGCCGCGGCGCCGCACCTTGCCCGCGCTCGCACACATGTTCTACACTCCGGCCCATGGCCCGCGAGCGGACAACCCCTGTCGCCGAACCGTCCCAGCTCGCCGCAGCCCGGCACGTCCTGCGCGATGTCTTCGGCTACGGCGAGTTCCGGCCGGGCCAGGCCGAGGTCATCTCCGCTGTCCTCGAACAGCGCGACACCCTCGCCGTCATGCCCACGGGCGGCGGCAAGAGCATCTGCTACCAGGTGCCCGCGCTCCTCGAAAGCGAAGGCATCACCCTCGTCGTCTCGCCCCTCCTCGCCCTGATGAAGGACCAGGTCGATGCCCTCCACGCGATGGGCGTGGCGGCCGCCGCGATCAACTCTTCCATCCCGGTCGAGGAACAGCGCCGCACCCTCGCCGAAGCCGCAGCCGGCACGCTCCAACTCCTCTACGTGGCGCCCGAGCGCTTCGGCAACGGCAGCTTCGTCGCTGCCCTGCGGGGCATCCGCGTCGCCCTCCTCGCCATCGACGAAGCGCACTGCATCTCGCAGTGGGGCCATGACTTCCGCCCCAGCTACCGCGAGCTCGGCGGCGTCCGCCAGTTGCTCGGCGGGCCCCCGATCGTCGCCCTCACCGCCACCGCCGACCCCCGTGTCCGCGAAGACATCCTCCTCCGCCTCCACCTGCGCGATCCCATCGTCCACGTCGCCGGCTTCGACCGCCCAAACCTGCGCTTCGAAGTCCACCGCGCGAGCTCACTCAAGCAGAAATCCGAGGCCATCGCCGAAGAGCTGCGCGCGCTCAAACAGGAATCGGCCATCGTCTACTGCGGCACGCGCAAGCGGGTCGAGGAGGTGACCGACTACCTCCAGCGCGCCGGTGTAAAGTGCGCCCGCTACCACGCCGGCATGGAAGACCACGACCGCAAGCGCATCCAGGATGCCTTCGCCCGCGATACCCTCCGCGTCATCGTCGCCACCAACGCCTTCGGTATGGGCATCGACAAGCCCGATGTGCGGCTCGTTATCCACCACGACATGCCCGATTCGCTCGAGTCCTACTACCAGGAGGCGGGCCGCGGGGGCCGCGATGGCGAACCGGCGCGCTGCATCCTGTACTACTCGCCGCGCGACCGCTCGCTCCGCGAGTTCTTCATCGAAATGGCCCATCCCGAGGCCCAGCGCGTGGTCGAGGTCTACCGCGCCCTGGTGGCAGCCGGCGGCGAACGTGTCCACACCCGCGACCTCATGCGCGAAGACGACGAGCCCGGCATCAATGCCGCCGTCCAGGCCCTCGTCGAGTCCGGGCTGGCCGCGCGCCGCGGCTGGCAGGTCAACGCCATCCGCCTCGACGGCGAGGCCGATATCGACACCGCCGGGCTCGATGCCCACCGCGAGCACTCCTTCGCCAAGCTCGACGCGATGGAGGACTACGCCCGCTCCCGCACCTGCCTCCGCGCGCGCATCCTCGCCTACTTCGGCGAAACGGAGCACGAGCCGGCCTGCGGCAACTGCGGCCCTTGCGCTGCCGGCACCCTCACCCCGGCCGAGGAGCATTCCGCCGCCGAGGAAGACCTCTTCCAGCAGCTCCGGGCCGTGCGGAAAGACCTCGCCACCCGCGATGGGGTCCCTCCGTTCGTCGTCTTCGGTGATGCCACCCTGCGCGACATGGCCCGTAAGCGCCCGCGGAACCAGGCCGAAATGCTCCGTGTCAGCGGCGTTGGCCACGTGAAGTTCGAAAAGTACGGCGAGCCCTTCCTCGCGGTGACGAAGGCCGCGGCGGGCCCCGGCCCGGCGGTATCTGGCCCATCACTCTACGCCCGTGCCGAGGCGCGCAAGGCAGGCGGCCTTTCACCCACGCTGCGCGAGACGCTCTCGCTCTACAAGGACGGCGTCCGGGACATCGATGAGATGGCCCGCGCGCGCGCAATGGCCCGCACCACTATCGTTGGGCACCTCGGCGACCTCCTCCTCGCCGGCGCGGTGGAACACCTTGATGGCCTCGTCCCGGTCGAAAAAGTCGCCCTCATCCGGGAAGCCACCGGCGATCGGCCGTTCAAGGAGCTCGGCCCGGTGAAAGAACGTCTCGGCGACGGAGTCACGTACGAGGAGCTCCACCTCGTCCGCGCCTACCAGGCCGCGCGCCACCCTCAGGAAACCCGCACATAGGCGCGCGCGTTAGCAGGCGCGGGGATTCTGGCGTGCGCGAGGGGTTTGGCCGATGTGCGAGAGGTAGCGTGTTGAAACGGTGACCTTTGGCCGGGTTGGACATTGCCGCGCTTGCTGACGCGCGCGCCTAGGACGTGCACGCCGGGTTTCTCGCTACGCACTGCCCCGAACCGGCTCGCTGCGTACGACATCCCCGCGCTTGCTGACGCGCGCGCCTAGCACGTTCACGCCGGGTTTCTCGCTATACACTGCCCCGAACCGGCTCACTGCGTACGACATCCCCGCGCTTGCTGACGCGCGCCTATGACGTTCACGCCCCCTCCGTCCTACCGCGCCCCTGCTGCCCGCCGCACCACCCGCGCCACCTCGGCTGCCAGCTCAACCGCGGCATCGGGAACACCCCGCGCACGCAACATCCCGCCATCCAGGAACCGCCCGATGTACGCCTCCGGAGTCATCCATCGCCACACCAGGTGCTCGTCATTGATCACCGGCTCGGCCCCTTCGGGACAGGCCGCGTTATAGATGATTGCGTGCGCGGTCCCGCCGCTGCCTGCATACGTCATCACATCCACGAGCCGTAACGACGAGGGATCGATGGCGATGCCCGTCTCCTCGAACACCTCGCGCGCCGCCGATTCGTCCGGGCGCTCGCCCTGCTCCACGTGCCCGCCCGGGATGAACCAGCCACCACCGCCAAAGCCGGCGAGCCCGCGCTTCATCACCAGGATGTCGTCCCCTCTCCAGAGGACTACCGATGCCCCGAGTTCAAATCCTGCCATCGGCCGAGAATACACCGCACGGCCTCAGGCCGTGACCGCCGCGTGCAAGAGCCCCGCCGCGATCCCCGCCAGCACCAGCCACGCACTGTTCGGGTTGAACCGAATGAGGACCGCCGCACCGATGAAGAAGAGCCCGATGGTGTACCAGCCATCGAGCACTTCGCCCGCCAGCTGAAACGTCACCACCATCATCAGGACCAGCGCCGCCACGTTGACCCCATCGAGGAACGGCGCCGCCCAGGGCGAACGCCGCAACCGCGGCACCAGCGGGTGGGTCACCGCGACAAACACGAACGACGGAAGAAACAGTCCGGCCGTTGCAGCCAGCGCCCCGGGCACCCCATCGATCACATAGCCCGCGAACGTCGCGCTGCTGAAGAGCGGCCCCGGCGTGAACTGGCCCACCGCGATCGCATCCACCAGCTGTTGCTGGGTGAGCCAGCCGCGGCTGTCCACGAACTCGGCCTGCATGAACGCCAGCAGCACGTAACCGCTCCCGTAGAGGATCGCGCCGATCTTGAGAAAGGCGAGGAACAGCTCGCCAAGCGAATACGCGGCCGGTGCCGAGGCCGACAATGAAAGCGCCGGGAGTGGTAGCCCGAACGGCACGATTGCCCGGTCGCGGCGGCGGAATGGCCCCCGGCCGCGTCCCGATGGCTGGCCTGCCCGCGGCAACGGCGGAAGGTTCTTCTGGCCGTTGCGGGTGAGTGCACGCGTGACCATGGAAACGGCCAGCATGGCCGCGCCGGAGCCGAGCAACAGCGCGATCTCGTCCGCGCCGAAGACCGCCAGCAGGGCAACGACCCCGCCAAGCAGCAGCGTCTCATACCCCTTGTACGCAGCGCCTCGCAGGCCCCAGATCGCCTGGATGATGACCGCCAGGATGAACGGCTGGATGCCCAGGATGATCCCTTCGCCAGCCGGGGTGCTGCCGTATTCCACGTAGGCCCAGGCCAGCGCCAGCACGATCACCGTGGCCGGGAGGACGAACCCGAGCCCCGCCAGCCAGAGCCCCCACCAGCCCGCCCGCCGCGCGCCGAGGTGCATCGTCATTTCGGTCGAGTTCGGCCCCGGGATCAGGTTCGTGACTCCCAGCATGTCGACGAACTCAGCGTCGGAGACCCAGCGCCGCTGGTTGATCAACTCGCGCCGCATCATGGCGATGTGCGCCGCCGGCCCGCCGAATGCGATGAAGCCGAAGCGGAGGAAGTAGCGGAGCACCTCCCCGAGGCGGCCAGTGGTAGATTCGGGCATCGCCGCACAGCCTACCGTCTCCGGCGAGCAGGAGCGCGATCGGCGCGTGAACAACTGCTCCCCCGCCCACCCTGCCGGACCCGGATGATCGCCTCGAGTGCCAATTCTCACACCTGAGCGAAGATTGTTAATTTTGTGCTTGAAATTCTTAAGGTCTGTGTTAAACTCCGCCATCACGAAGGGGATCCAATGCCAGCAAACCTCGGCTCGCCGCTCTCACAACTCGTCACCCACGCCGTCGTCGCCGTAACGTCCGGGGTCGGCTCGATCGGCATCCCGATCCGTCCCGAGCCCGTTGGCGACGTCGTCGACCAGCTCACCAGCGGGCTGATCGAGGCGGTGGGACTGCGCGAAATCGCCGCCGACCTGGACGTCGAATCCGTTTCACTCCTGACTGCCGCCAGCATCGTCGGCCTCAAAGTGCTCGACCTCGCCGAACCCGGCGTCTACCACCTCCAGGACGCACTCGATACGCTCGAAGACCTGCTGCGCCGGACGGCCGAAGGGGAAACGCGATGACCATCCACGGGGGCCCACCGCTCCTCGATATCCGCAACCTGGAAAAGCGCTACCGCAACGGGACGCTGGCAAACGCGGGCATCTCGCTGGCCCTTCAGCCGGGGGAAGTGTTCGGACTGCTGGGGCCGAACGGCGCCGGCAAGACCACCCTGGTCCGCCAGGTTCTCGGCCTGCTCAGGCCCACCGCCGGAAGCATCACCATCAACGGCGTCGATGTCGTGGCTGACCCCGGCTATGCCCGCCGCAGCATCGGCTTCCTGCCCCAGGGGCAGTTCGATATGGAATCGCTCCGCGTCGGCGAGCTGATCGAGTTCTCTGCCCGCCTCCGCGGTGTCTCACCCCACGATGCAAAACAGACCGCCTCCGCCCTGATCGAACGGCTCGACCTCGGACCGTTCGCGAAAACCTCCATGCACGCGGCCTCCGGCGGTGTGCGCCGCCTGGCCGGCTTTGCCGCGGCGATCGCCGCCCCGGTCAGTCTGCTCGTCCTCGATGAGCCAACCAACGATGTCGACCCCATCCGCCGCCAGATGCTCTGGAACGCCATCGGCGAACTCGGCGATGACGGCGCCACGGTCCTGCTCGTGACCCACAACCTCGCCGAGGCCGAACGTTTCATCGACCGCCTCGCCATCATCGATGGCGGGCGCATCATCCGCGAAGGGTCACCCGCCGCACTCCGGGCCGTGGTTACCGAACGGCTCCGGCTCGAGCTGGTGGTCGTCGGCCAGTTTGCCCCCCACCCGGTCCTCATCGAAGAGCGCGGCGCTGCCGGCTGCTACCTCTTCGAGGAGCGTGACCTCGCGGTGGTGAGCACCTGGCTCGGGGGCCTCCGCGAATCCGGCCTCCTGGCGGACTTCCGCATCGGCCCGCCCACGCTCGATGACATCTACGCCGCCGCGGTGCTGCCCGGCAAAGGAATGGAGGCCGTCTCATGACCTGGCTCAGGCAGTACGGCGACCTCGTATCGATGCAGCTCCGCGCCCTGCGCGCCGAAGTCTGGTTCATCGCCGTCCTCCAGGTGGCGCTCACCCTCGGCCTGGTAGTCGGCTTCGGCTACCTCATCCCGGACATCTCGAAAGCCACTGCGACCTTCCTGGTCACGGGCACGGCCACGCAGTCGTTCGTCACCGTGGGGCTCGTCATGCTCCCGCAGATGCTCGCCCAGGCCCGGGAAGCGGGCCGGATCGATTACTACCTCACACTCCCTATCAGCCGTGAAGCCTACCTGCTGGCCCAGGTGACCGTCGTCGCGCTGCTCGCGCTCCCGGCTGTCGCGTTCTGTCTCCTCTTCGGTATGTGGCGGTACGACCTCGGCCTCCACTTCGAGCCCGCGTTCTTCGCCGTCGCGCTCCTCAGCGTCTTTTCTATGGCAGGAGTCGGGGTTGCGCTGGCCGTCTACTCCCCCCACCAGCAGGTGACCAACGCCCTGACGCAGCTGACCATCTTCTACGTCCTCTTCTTCGCGCCGGTACTGATGCCGAAGGAACAGCTGCCCGAATTCCTCCAGTTCACCGCCAACTTCGCCCCGCCGACTTACGCCGCCGATGGCGTGCGGGCAACGCTCACCGACCTCCCCGGTACGGACCTTACGCGCTCGCTCCTGGCGATGACGGTGTTCGCCGCCGGCTCCCTCGTCCTGAGTTCCATCGCCATGCGCCGACGAGGCTGACCGATGGCACGGGCATGGCTCCGCCAATACTACGACCTCACCTCGGTTCAGCTTCGCACGATGCGTGTCGAGGTCTGGTTCGTCATCACCTTCCAGGGGGCGATGACCACCGGGCTCGTACTCGGTATGGGCTTCATCATGCCCGACATCTCTGACACGACCGCCCGGTACATCGTGATCGGGACGGCAGCGCAGTCCTTCGCCACAATCGGGCTGGTGATGCTCCCGCAACTCGTCGCGCGGTCCCGGGACCGGGGCATGTTCGAGTACTACCTCACACTTCCCATCAGCCGGGAGGCCTACATCCTCGCCGTCGTGACCGCCGCCGCTGTGCTGGCCTTCCCGGCGGTCGTGTTCTCCACCGTCTTCGGGGCGTGGCACTTTGGCATTGCCCTCCAGTTCGACCCCGCCGTCTTCGCCGTTGCGCTCCTCGCGGTGTTATCCGTCGCGGGCGCGGGAGTAGCCATGGCGGTCTACTCCCCGCACCAGCAGGTCACCAATGCCCTCACCCAGGTGGCTATCTTCTACATCATCTTCTTCGCGCCGGTGCTCATGCCCAAAGAGCAACTGCCGGCGGGGCTGCAGTTCACGGCCCACTTCTTCCCACCGACCTACGCCGCCGATGGTCTGCGGGCGACGCTGACCGACCTGCCGGGCACGCACCTCGCACGGTCGCTCATGGCGATGACGGCGTTTGGCGCGGGCTCGCTGGTCTTGAGCGCGGTGGCGATGCGTAGACGCGGGTGACCGGTGGCACGGCCCCGCAACCCCCTCAGGTCAGCGCCGGGGATCCCCTCTCCCGGCGCTGACCCGTACCACGCGAACACCGATCCGGGGCGGGTCATGCCTGACCCGCTGCAGCGTTACTCCCCCGAACACCGCACCGCGTCGCACGCCAGCGGCACCACCTCGAACCCGCATGCGGTCCGCGTTCGGGCGACGAGCATCCCAGCGCGCCATCCCTGGCGCGCCTCGGATCTCGGCCGGGAAAACACCATCCGAGGCGGGTCAGGCATGACCCGCTGCGGCGTTGCTCGCTCGAATGACGTCTCGCGTCGCACACCACCCACGCTCCCATTTTGAACCCGCAGGCGAACCGCGTTCGGGGGACAAACATCGCAGCGCGCCAGGGATGGCGCGCCTCGGATCGGACCGGTGGTTAATCCGGATACCCCCACGGGCGGGATGCCTCGTAGGCGGCACTGACCTGGAGCAGGAGCGCATCGGCGTAGCGCGGCGCCACCGCCTGCAACCCGATCGGCAACCCACTCGCCGAGAGCCCTGCCGGCAGCGATGCGGCGGGGTGACCGGTGAAGTTGAACGGGTACGTGAACGGGATGAACCCCGCCGGCCCCACACTCTTCCCCGCGATGGACGAAGGCGGCGGCCCCTCAGCCACGAACGCCGTCGTTGCCGTCGTCGGCGTCAGCAGCAGGTCGTACTTCCCGAAAAACGCCGTCATCGTGCGGTTCACCTGGTGGCGCTGCTCCAGCGCCTCGGCTACCTGCAGCGCGGTGATCGCGCGGCCGTACTCAGAGAAATTGCGGAACCCCGGCTCCAGCCGGTCGCGCTGTTCGGGGGTCATGGCATCAACGAGGCGGGTATCGCCGGAGGCGGCGATAGTGAGCCACCAGGGCATCGGGTCGGGGAAGCCGGGGCCCGCCTCCACCAGCTCGGCGCCGAGCGCCTCCGCCAGCGCGGCCGCCGCCGCCCGGGTCACGCTGATGACCTCCGGGTCGACGGCTGCGTAGCCGAGGTCCTCGCTGTAGGCGACTCGCTTCAGCCGGGGAGGCTCCGCCAGCACGGCCGCTTCGAAGGCATGGCCCGTGGAGTCCAACGCATCCAGGTCGTCCGGGTGCGGCCCGACGGTCACGTCGAGGTAGCGGGCCGAGTCGCGCACAGTCCGGGCCATCGGACCCATCGTGCTGAACGGCCCCCAGGTTGGGGCGTGAATGGACGCGCGCGGGATCCGTCCCGCTGTCGGCTTGATGCCATAGCAACCGGTAAGCGAGGCGGGGATGCGGATCGACCCGCCACCGTCGCTGGCCGAGCAGAGCGGCACCATCCCGGCGGCCACCGCGCTCGAACTCCCGCCGCTCGACCCGCCCGGTGTCTTCGTTGGGTCCCACGGGTTCCGCGTCGGCCCCCAGAGCTGGTTCTCGGTGAAGCCCTTGTAGCCAAACTCTGGCGTGTTCGTCTTCCCGACCACCACTGCGCCCGCCGCCTTTAGCCGCGAAACCGACACGCCATCGCGGTCAGCGATCCGCCCCTCGTGCGCCCGCGACCCCTCCGTGAAGAGCATGCCCTTCACCGGTTCCAGGTCCTTGATCCCGATGGGCACGCCGGCGAGCAGGCCAGGGTCCTCGCCCCTCGCGATCGCTGCGTCCACCGCCTCCGCCTGGGCGCGCGCCATTTCCGGGTAGACCGCGATGAAGGCGTTGAGCGCCGGGTTCTGCCGTTCGATCCGGGCAAGCGCGGCATCGAGAACTTCGCGCGCCGAGAAGCGTTTCGCGCGCACGCCATCGGCGATCTGCCACGCGCTCAGGAGTTCAGACATCGGGGCCTCCGGGAATGTGACTGCGGGGCGGAGTATAGAGCAGCGCACCCGCGATCGCCCGCCTTTGCGGGAACCCCCGGGGCCCCTTGCCACGTCCTGTAGGATGACGGGTGATACCCGGCGAGAGGGTTGGAGAAATGGCACAACGAATCGGGACCTGGTGGCTCGCGCTTGCGGCCCTTGCAGTATTCCTGGGGCTGACGGCCGGCACGGCAACCGCAGCTTCGACACGGACCTGGACCGGCGCCGGGACCACGGCCAACTGGTCTGAGGCGGCGAACTGGGACACCGGCGTGCCTGTCGCCGGCGATACGCTCGTCTTCCCGCCCGGGGCATCGAAGAAGACAAACACGAACAACCTGGCCGCCGGCACCGCCTTCGCCATTGTGAAGTTCACCGGCGGCGGCTACCGCCTCCAGGGCAACGCGTTCGATATCACAGCCGAGCTCCGGAACGAGGCGCCGTCCGGCGAGACGAATATCGTCGAGAACGCCATCGGTGGCACCGGGGCCGTAGCGCAGGTCTCGGGCCGGATGGCGCTCACGGGGGCCAACAGCTTCGGCGGCCAGGCGATGGTCACCGGCGGCGCGCTGCTCGTCACGAACGATAGCGGTCTCGGCTCAACCGGCGATTCGACCATCGTGTCGGACGGCGCCGCCCTCCAGCTCGCCGGCTCGATAGATATTGGGGCCGAGGCTGTCCTGATCACCGGGTCCGGGCCGTCGGGCGAAGGCGTGCTCCAGTCGCTCAGCGGCGTCAACCATGCCGACCTTGTGACGCTCGCTGACACGACCACCATCGGCGTCGCTGAGTCCGTCCTCGTCATTGGCGCCTTCAACCAGTTTGCACCCGGCGCCAGCCTGCACCTCATCGGTGGCGGTAAGCTCCAGGTCGATGGCGCCGGGACCTTCGCGGGGCCGGTGACAGCCACCGAGGGCAACCTCACCTGGAACGGGGCCACCCCCGGTGCGGCTGCTGTCGCGCCCGCCGGCTGGCTCCGAGGAACGGGCAGCGTGGGGAGCATCAGCGTCTCTGGCGGCCTGGTCTGGCCGGGGTCCGGCACCGCGCCCGGCATCCTCACCTCGGCCGGTCACGCCACCTTCAGCGGCGGGCGTTTCCGCGCCGACCTCGATGGGCCGCTCGTGGGGACCGGGTACGGCCAACTGGTCGTGGCCGGCCCCGTCTCGCTGGGGCAGAACGTCACCACGCTTGAGCTCGAACTGGGCTACACGCCCCTCGTCGGCCAGTCGTTCACGATCATCAGGACCACCGTTGCGGGTGCCATTGCGGGGACGTTCTCCGGCCTTCCCGAAGGCGCCGAGTTCAGCTCCGGGGGCCTCACCTTCGGCATCTCCTACAAGGGTCCCGATGGCGCCGGGAATGATATCGTG
>Ga0209476_10001065_pt1 | contig 18751 bp, 22 predicted proteins | sample KloWWTrecipitate_FD_187179 | JGI IMG/M metagenome (GOLD analysis project Ga0209476, IMG submission 187179) | Active sludge microbial communities from Klosterneuburg, Austria, studying microevolution and ecology of nitrifiers - Klosterneuburg... | ecosystem: Engineered > WWTP > Aerobic digester... | reverse complement strand
GTCCTACGGCAAGGTCGTGTGGCGCAGCCTGCCGCCGATGCGGCGTACCCGCGCAGAGGACGAGGCCGTCGCCTTCCTGCACACGCTGCCGCCGCCGCGATCCGCGGATTGATCCTGAACGTGTCGTTTGCTGTGATATGTCCCGACCAAAACGCAGCTTCTCAACCCAGGGCTGATGGCCCTGGGTTGAGCGTGGGTCAAACCCTCGCCGGATAAATCTTCACCCGTGCCGCGCATTCAGCCTGCAGGGTGGTCGGCCCCATGTATTTCAGGCCGCGCCCGAGCAGGCTGTTGAAGTGGCCGGGGCCGCGCCCCTTGGCGGGCGAGGCATCGGTCAGTTGGCCCCAGCAGCCGATCGTGCCCACCACCTCGGGATGAATGGTCTCGGTGCATTTCAGGAGTCCCTCGATGCGCCCGTTTGGCGACTCGACGCAGACGCGCTGGCCATCGCTTAGCTTTTTCCGGCGTGCCGTCGCCGAATTGAGCAGGATGCGTGCGAAGTAGGGGGCGCGCTCCGTTGCCTCAAGCAGCCAGGCGTTGGTCGCCGGTAAAGTACCAGCGCCAACCCCGCTCATCGCCGTACGCCAGTTGATGGCATAGAGATCGAAGTCGGCCGGTTCGCTGGCCAGCACGCTCTCATGCCAGAAGGGCAAGGGTTGATATTCGAGGTAGAGGCGTTCGGGATCCAGCGCCGGCACTTTGGCAAAAACCTGCTTGTCCTCCATGTTGTGACGCAACTCGTCTCCGACCTGCTTCAACCAATAGGAATAGAGCGGGATCCGATGACCACCGAAGGTGTCCGGCACATAGCGCTTGTAGGCCGGTTTGGTGCGCAGGTTGTGCCCCTGTTTCCAGATCTTCTCCTCGTCATCCGGCGCCATCTGGCGGACGTAGGTTTCGACGTATTCCTTGGCACTGCGGTAGACGTGATTGATGTCGTTGACCGCTACCTGGCTCACTGCCTCGGTGGCGCCACCGGTCATCTGCATCATGTTGAGGAAGGAGCTGTAGCCCAGCGGCCCAGTCATGATGCCGAGGCGATTGGCGAGTTCGATGTAGATATCGGCGCCGTGGCGGATGCCGTACAGCGGCTCGATGACGGGCTGCTGGATCTGAATGCCCTCGTCTTCGACTGACCACATGCCTTCCCAGCCGTAGCGTTCGAGGTAGGACACGTCAGGTATCACCAGGTCGGCGACCAGCGCCGTCTCGTCCACATAGAGGGTGATATTGACAACAAAGGGAATCGCCTTCAGGCCCTCGATGGTCGACTCCGGGTTCATGCCCGTCATGACCGGGTTGCCGCCCTCGTAGAACAGCATCTCGATGGGCTTGCTGGCGTACTGTTCCGGATGGGCCTGGGTTTCGAAACACAGCAGGCCGGCATCGATGGCGACGACCTGGTCTTGGCCGAGCGCCGGGATGATGCTGCCGACCCACGCGCGAAACGCCCGCTCGAACTGCTGCGGATCGATCAGCGCAAACACGCGCTCGAAGGTGTCGGGCGAAGCCACTCCATAGTCGAGCCGCAAAAAGCCGCGCAGCCACAACAGTTTGGCTTGGCCCCACTGCGGCACCTCCTCGAAGTCGTCTGCCCCGCCGAGCACCGCGCACACCGCCACGGTGAGCAGTTCGCTCAAGCGGTGCCGCGTCTGTTGCACGTTGCGCCAGTCCTCGAGACCCTCGAAGACCTCCACCATGTCGGCCAGCTTCCCTATGTCCATCGGTCGCCCAAAAAGACAGGGAGCTACACAAAAACACCGATTGTGAACAGGGGCATGTCAAGTGACTGATCGTGAACAGAATTTTCAGATGGCCAGCGACAAATGGGTAGCTGCGGCAGCCCTGGCAGTTACCGGCGGCTGGAAGAGCTATTGAGCGTCTTTGCCTTCGACCTGAGCGACGACCCGTCGGCAGATGGGCAGTTTCAGGAGGCCGTCGAGCAACTCATACTGGGCCGCCTGGCCAAGGGAGAGAAAATTCCGACGCTTACGCAGTTCGCAAGTTTCTTCAATGTCAGCAGCGCCACCTTCCGCCGCCGCCTGGCCGAAGAAGGGATCAGCCTGACCGACATCAAGGAGCGCTGTCGGCACCTGGCTGCCATCGAACTATTGGCGCCACAAGCCCGACTGAAGGTGGCCGATGTGGCGACGCGCCTCGGTTTCAGCGACTCGCGTTCATTTCGTCGCGCGTTTCGTTCCTGGACCGGTCTGTCACCGGACGAATACCGCCACCCGAAGGGGCAGGCCGACTGAGCGGCGCTCGTCGACCAAGCATCCTTCGCGGGTTTTACCTGCCACCGAGTTCTTCATCACACAGACGAGTGACCTGAATGGTCGTGGTCATCGCTCGGCCGCCTTGCTCATCGTGTCCAGAACGCGCGCCTTGTTGATCGCCCCTCAGCCATCGACCATTGCGATGGCCGATATCTCGACCAAAATATTGGGACTGGCCAGGGATTGCACCCCAATCATCGAGAATGCGTGGGGGGGAAACGGCGCTCCGTCCAGCGCCACGCTCAGTGCGCGCATGAATTGCTCGCCGACGGCTGGCGTCAGGTTCTTCAGGTAGACGGTGCTGCTGACCACGCGATCAACCGAGGTGCCGGCCGCCTCGACCGCAATACGGAGATTGTTCAGGGCCTGTAGCGATTGGGCGAAGCAGTCGTCCCCGCCGATGAGCTCGAAGTTTTTATTGACGGCCGATTGGCCGGCGATGAACGCCATTTTCGTGGTGCTGCTCACGACCACCTGTGACAGTTGGTCGAATTTGAGCAGGTTGTCTGGATTGATGCGTTGAATGGGCATAGGGTTGTCTCATGCAGGATTGAACCGATCGATGATTCGAGCGGCAGAAGTCGCCAGTCGGCGAATTTTCAGTACGGGTGGGCGTGGCAAGGGCAGGCCATTCACGGTTGCGGCTGATCGGGCCTATTCACCAGACGATTGCAGCTGTCCGATCTCGTGCGCTGCCCATCGCTTCAAGCCGCCCCCAGCATCAGGTCAGCGGCCTTCTCGGCGATCATGATGATCGTCGCGCTGGGGTCACCCGTGGTAATTCTGGGCATGACCGACCCATCAACGACCCTGAGCCCATCGACACCACGAACCTGGAGCTTGTCGTTCACCACCGCAAGCTCGTCATTACCCATCTTGCAGGTGCCGACCGCTTCATAGTTCACGTTGCAGGTATCGCGGAAGAACTCATCGAGATCGGCGTCGCTCGTGCACTGCGCACCCGGTAGATATTCGCGCCCGCGATAACGATCGTAAGCCGATTGCGAAAAGATATCGCGGGCAATTCTGACGCCGCGCCTGAGCGCTTCGCGATCGCGCTCTTCGGCTAGGTAATTGGTGTCGATGATGGGCTTGTCCATCGGATTGGCTGATCGCAAGCGCATCTGCCCGCGACTTTCCGGCCGCGTCAGAATGACCAGGTTGGTCACACCGTGTTCTTTGACGAGCTCGCCATTACCCGTGAGGATCGGGATCAAATAGTATTTGAGATCAAGTTCGTCATGACCTGGGGCGCCCGAACGCAGATAAGCCACTGCATCGGTGCTGTTGCCGGCCAACGGGCCGCCGCGGGTAAGGAGATACTGCAAGCCAGCCTTGGCCTTCACAAAATGACTGCTGATAAGCTTGTAGTCAGTGACTGGCAGCGGGCAGGTCATCTGAACGGAGCTGCCGACATGGTCGTGAAGATTCTGTCCCACCCCCTTCAGATCGACGACGGGCTCTATTCCGACCGAGCGTAGATGATCCGCCTCGCCGATGCCCGACAACATCAGCAACTGTGCCGACTGGAAGGTGCCGCTGCTGGAAATGACCTCCCGCCTTGCATAGGCATGTCTGCTCTCGGAAGACTTTAGATATTCGACACCGACGACGCGCTGACCATCGAATACCAGCTTCGTGACATACGCATTGGTCTCGATGTGCAGATTTGCGCGTTGTTTGACCGGCTTCAGATAGGCAACGGCGGTGCTGATCCGGCGCCCGCCCTTGATGGTCCGATCCGACGGCCCGAAGCCCTCCGGCTTGGCGCCATTGTGATCGTCGCTGTAGGGAAAACCGGCCTGTAGTGCCGCGTCCAACCAGGCCTGTTGCGCCGGATTCTTGATCTTCGCCTGGGTCACCGGCAGCGGACCGTCGCCGCCATGAAACTGACTCTCACCGTGCTCATTGCCCTCGGCGCGTTTGAAATAGGGCAGCACGTCCGAATAGGACCAACCTGAATTACCGAGCTTGGCCCACAAATCAAAGATCTCCGGAGCGCCGCGGCTATAGCACATGCCGTTGATCGAACTGCTGCCCCCCAACACCTTGCCGCGCGCGTCCGCCAGCACCCGGTTGTTCAGATGCTTCTGCGGTGCCGTCTGGTAGTGCCAGCTGAACATTCCGCCTCGTATCATCGGCAAGAAGCCTGCCGGCATGTGGATCAGAGGACTCTTGTCAGGACCGCCGGCCTCCAGGAGTAGCACGTTGTGCTGTGGATTCGCCGAAAGCCGGTTGGCGAGCACACAGCCCGCGGACCCCGCTCCGATAACGATGAAATCATACTCAGCACGAATGGACATGGGTGGTTGTGTCTGCCTTGGTTATCTGATTGGCACCGCTTCTCTCACCATCTAAAGCAACAGAAGTTGTGTTTGTGGATGTTAAATGACGGGCGCTGGAAGTCAAGGCGCGTGTGTGGGTGTGAGAGGTCATGCCGCCGCAGGTCGGACTGCTGCCGCGGGCCCGACGGGTCTCCCAATCCTGATCACGCCAAGTCTCGCCTGTCAGCCTTGTCGCTGCGCTGACAGGCACCCCGCAGACTGCGCTGGACGGGGCTCTGTTGTATCCTTCGGGCTTATCAAACGTGCCAGCGGAGCTTCACTCGCGATGAAAGTTTTCGGTTTCGCCGGTTGGTCCGGCTCGGGAAAGACCACTCTGGTCGAACGCTTGATCCCCGAGTTCACGGCGCGCGATTTGCGCGTATCGGTGATCAAGCACGCTCATCATGGTTTCGATCTCGACAAACCGGGCAAGGACTCCTGGCGCCATCGTGAGGCCGGGGCCACCCAGGTGTTGATGCTGTCCAACGATCGCTGGGTACTGATGCACGAATTGCGCGGCGCGCCCGAGCCGACTCTGGACGAACAGCTCCAGCTGCTCGAGCCCTGCGACATCGTTCTGATCGAAGGTTACAAGGCGGCAGCGGTGCCCAAGCTCGAGATACACCGCCCTTCGCACGGCAAGCCGCCGCTGTGGCCGGAGAACCCGCATGTGGTTGCGGTCGCGAGTAACGTGGGGGCTGGGGCACTGGGGCTTGATTGCCCGTTGCCGGTGTTGCCCCTGGACGAACCGGCGGTCGTCGCCAGCTTCATTCTCGACTATCTGGATATCCAATGAACGGCAACCTGCTCTCCTTCGACGATGCCCAGGAAAAGCTGCTCGGCTTTGCCCGCCCGGTGCGCGAGATCGAAACTGTCGACACGATGATGGCCGTAGGTCGCGTGCTTGCGGTGGCACTGCACTCGCCGATCAGCCAGCCACCGATGGACAATTCGGCGATGGATGGATACGCGCTGCGCGCGGCCGATGTGCCGGTGGTCGGCACCCGTCTTCCGGTAAGCCAGCGCATTCCGGCGGGCAGCGTGGGCCATGCGCTGCAAGCGGGCACTGCGGCGCGCATTTTCACCGGTGCACCACTGCCAGCCGGCGCCGACACGGTGGTGATGCAGGAGCTGTGCGAGCACGATGGCGAGCATGTCATCATCAACACCCTGCCCACGCTGGGCGAGGCCGTAAGGCGGATGGGCCAAGACATTGCCGCAGGCGAACAGGTGCTGCCCGCCGGGCTGCGTCTGACACCCCAGGCGATTGCATTGGCGGCCTCGGTTGGCGCTGCGCAGCTACCGGTGTATCGGCGACTGAAGGTGGCAGTGTTCTCGACCGGCAGCGAACTGGTGATGCCGGGCGAAGCGCTGCCGCCGGGCGGTATCTATAATTCGAATCGCTTCCTGTTGCGGGCACTGCTGGCCGACCTGGGCTGCGAGGTCGAAGACTTTGGCATCGTGCCCGACGACCTCGACCACACGCGTGAGGTGCTGCGCCGCGCAGCAGAAGGACACGATCTGATCCTGACCAGCGGTGGCGTGTCGGTGGGCGAGGAGGACCACGTCAAGCCGGCGGTGGAGGCCGAGGGCCGGCTCGACATGTGGAAAATTGCGATGAAGCCGGGCAAGCCGCTCGCCTACGGGCGGGTGCACGCGGCGGCCTTCATCGGCCTGCCGGGCAATCCGGTCTCGAGTTTCGTGACCTTCCTGCTGATGGTGCGCCCCTTCCTGTTGGCCACACAGGGAAGTACGGTCGTCGAGCCGCAGTCGCTGATGTTGCGCGCTGATTTCGAATGGCCCCGACCCGACCGTCGCCGGGAGTTTCTGCGTGCGCGCATGAATGCCCAGGGCAGCGTCGAGCTTTTTGCAAACCAGGGATCGGCGGCGCTGAATTCGACGGTGTGGGCCAACGGCCTGGTCGATATACCGGCCAATACGCCGGTGGTGCGAGGTGAAACGGTGCGTTTCCTGCCCTATGGTGATCTGCTGCATTGAGCGGCTTGAGCAGAAAGGACAAAAGACGATGAATGTGAAGGTGCTGTATTTCGCGAGCCTGCGCGAAGCCGTGGGTAAATCGGCCGAGGATCTGGGGCTTCCAGAAGGCGTGGCGACGGTGGGAGCCTTACGTGCTCACCTGGCCGCGCGTGGTGATGCGTGGCAGGCGCTGGCCGAGGGGCGTAACGTGCGTGCCGCAGTTAACCAGCGCATGGTAGCGGCCGATGGGCCGGTGAGTCCGGGCGACGAGGTGGCGTTTTTTCCACCGGTCACCGGAGGCTGAGTCATGGCGACAGAGTCTGATTTCAGTGTCAGTGTGCAGCAGGCGGACTTTGATGTCGGGGCCGAGATTGGCGTCCTGAGCGAGGGGCGGCCTGAGGTTGGCGCCGTGGCCAGCTTCGTCGGTCTGATGCGTGACATCAATGATGGCAGCAGTGTATCGGCGATGACGCTCGAGCATTATCCGGGCATGACCGAGCGCGCGCTCGAGGAAATCCTTGTTCAGGCCCAGCATCGCTGGTCCCTGTTCGGTGCACGGGTGATTCACCGCTTTGGCCGCCTCGAACCCGCAGACCGCATCGTGTTCGTCGGCGTGGCGAGCGGACATCGTGGTGATGCTTTCGCAGCCTGCGAGTTCATCATGGATTACCTGAAAACCCGCGCGCCATTCTGGAAGCACGAGGAGACGACGACGGGTGCGCGCTGGGTGGATGCGCGAGAGCGTGACGATTCAGCGGCCGCGCGCTGGGGAGAGGCATCGACGGCGGGGCGGGTTGACGATGACGGCAACGACGAATTGACCTCGGATGCATTGACTTGGGACGAGATCGAGCGGCGGCGCTGAAAGGTGATCGGGCCTGGACACGTTCACCCCGCGAGCGATTGAGTGGCATGGCGAGGGTTTTGTCGCGATCGCCGCTCTGCTACCTGACCTTGAGTACGGTCTGGTCGACGTAAAACGGCGCCTTGCGGCGCCGTTCGTGCATTCAGGTAGCTTGCTCGAGTAAGACTTTTTACTTGCGGCCCTTGGTGGGCTGCTGCGTGAAGGACTGGAAGGCTTCGGTCGACGCGCGCGTCATTTGCTCGAAAGCCGCACGGGTGGTGTCCATTGCAGTCTGCATGGCGCCCACGGCGTTCTGATCCGAGATCGGCATGCCCTTGAACATCTTCTGCATGGCTTCGAACATGTCCTGGCCGCCGCTGGTCAGTTGCTCGCCGACCAGCTTGCCGAATGCCGCCTGGGTGGTAGCGGTGATCTCGGCGATTTCGCGGGCGCAGGCCAGCATCTTTTCGGTGGTGGCCTGTGCATAGTGGCTACGCACATCCATCATGTCCTTCGGGTCTTTCACTGAGGACATGGCCTTGGCGTTATGCACGCCTTCCTCGAACAGGCTCTTTGCCGTGGAAACCTGGATTTCCATGATGCGCTGCGAGTTTTCGATGGAGAGCTGGGCGAGACGCATGGCGGCCTCGAGGTTCTTTTTTTGAAGTTCGTTGAATTGATCTTGCTTGGTAGCCATAAGTACTCTCCACTCGCGATTTAGGTTTGTCTGAACGTTCGCGAGGCGTCTCGTGCCCATTTCATGAGCATCCCGAACTTGAACGATCTTGTCGTTCTTCCCTCCGCCTCATTTTTGACAATAGCACAGGCGGTCAGCGCGGGCGGCCGGATCAAGCGGGCGGCAGGACAAAACGCTGATGGAATGTTGCAATGCAGCAACATTTTGCAGAATCGCATTTGCCTGGCTCGGTTTGGCCCGCAAATGCGCCGTCATCAGCGCACAAGCGGCCGATCGGGCAGGGTGTTCTCCCTTTGAGCTGCGATCGCGCTGTCAGCCGCGAAATGCTGCGCCAGGAGGCTGTGCACGCGGCTAAGGGCAAGGTCCAGGCCTTGTTCAAGATGTCCGTCACGAAGCATGGCGCTGACGGTATGCACCAGTGTCTGCCAGTCGGCCTGTGGCACCTGGCGTGCCAGGCCGCGGTCGGCAAGCACTTCGAGGTGATGCTCGGCTAGCGATACATAGATCAGCACGCCATTGTTGTCTTCGGTATCCCACACGCGCTGTTTGCCGAAGGTGGTCACTGCGCGGTCAAACAGCACGGTTTCGATCGCTTCACCGGCCATGATGTTGCGCCAGAGATAGCGTAGCGGCAGGCTGGCTTCGATACACAGGCAGATCTGTCCGGTGTGCTCGCGCTCGCTGGCGCCGACCTTCGCTTCAAGCCGTGCCAGGCCCGTGGCGCCCAGCGCACGTCTTGCGTCGTCGGCATCGAGCCACAGGTGGCGCAGTAGTCGTGTGACACGGTTCATTCACCACCTCCCCGACGCACCGCCGCCGCCGAAGCTGCCGCCGCCACCCGAACTGAAACCGCCGCCACCGCTTCTGCTGCCGCCGCCCCAGATCACCGGGCCGCAGCCGCGGTGAAAGCCGCCCGGACCGCCGCGGCCACCCCCAACACCGATGCCAAGCACGATCACGAAGATCAGGGCCCCAACGCCGGCGAGCAGCCCGAGTCCGAGGCTTCCGGTGAGCAGTTTGACGACAAGGCCGGCGAGGCCTCCGGTTGCAGCGGCACCGAGCTTGCGTCCGAAAATCCCGCTCAGGAAGCTGCCGGCGACCGGTACCGCAATGAACAGGAAGGCCGCAAGATCCTCAATCGCAAAACCGTCCCCTCCGGCGCTTCCTTCGGGCTCGGGCAGCGCCAGATCTTCGCCGCGAATCCGTGCCATCAGGCCGTCGACGCCGGCATCCAGCCCGCCGGCAAAGTCATTGTTGCGGAAGGCGGGGGTGATCAGGCGGTCGATGATCTGGTAGGCAGCGAGGTCAGGCACCGCGCCCTCGAGAGCGCGCGCCACCTCGACCCGCACGCGGCGGTCATTCTTGGCCACGACCAGCAGCACGCCATCGCCGATGTCGCGGCGCCCGATCTTCCACTCCTCGGCGACGCGATAGGCGTAGGCGGCGATGTCCTCCGGGGCGGTCGTGGACACCAGCAGGACGACGATCTGGCTGCCGCGCTCGGCTTCGAAGCTGGCCAGTTTCTGCTCCAGCGCCTGCATCTGGGTCGCATCGAGCGTGGCGCTACGGTCGATGACGCGTGCCGTCAGCGCCGGCACCGGTTGCACTTGCTGCGCCTGCGCAACCGGTAACCACAGCAGCGCAAGCAGGCTGATGAGCACCGCGAGGAAGCTGTACGCGGCCTTTCGGGCGACGGTTCGCGGGCCTGGCCGCGAGTGGGTGCGTGACCCAGTCATTGCGCTGATCACGGCCATGCCGTCACGGCTTGCCCTGAGTCGGTCCGGACTGGCCGAAGTCAACCTTCGGCGGCGCCGAGATCTCGACTTCATTGACCACGGTGAAACCCGCCTTTGGCGAGTAGCTGAAGATCATTGCAGTCAGATTGGTCGGGAAGCTGCGCGCCAGCACGTTGTACTGCTGCACGGCAGCGATGTACTTGTTGCGCGCCACCGTGACGCGGTTTTCCGTGCCCTCGAGCTGAACGCGCAGATCCTGGAATCCCTGGTTGGTCTTGAGGTCCGGATAGTTCTCGGCAACGGCGAGCAGGCGCGAGAGCGCACCACCCAGTTGGCCCTGAGCCTGCTGGAAGCGTTCCATGGCCTGCGGGTCGTTGAGCATTTCGGGGCTGACCTGGATGGCGGTGGCGCGCGAACGTGCCTCGATCACGCGAGTCAGCGTCTCCTGTTCGAAGCTGGCCTCACCTTTGACGGTCGCGACCAGGTTCGGAATCAGGTCGGCCCGGCGTTGATACTGGTTCAGCACCTCAGCCCAGGCTGACCGGGTCTCTTCGTCCAGGCGCTGAAAATCGTTGTAGCCGCAGCCGCCCAAGGACAGGCTGGCGCTGATGATGAGAACCGCGGGAAGATGGCGGAACAGGCGGGCAAACATGATGGAGCCTCCGGCAGATGAGTTAGATATTGCGCCCGACTTTAGCAGTTTGGCGGGCCTGTGCTTGCAAGGCTCGCGTCATGTCGGGTGTGAGGGCTGCCGGAATTCTGAGCTGCGGCAAGGTGACACGTGCAATTCTTGTTCTTCCTCAAGGTTTTGAGCAGGGCCAGTGCTTAGCATTTGCACCACTGCGTCACCGGCCGCAAGCAAAGTCCGGAATTCGACCTTAAGGATGTTTCTCTCATGTCAGATAACGCCGTACACCCCTTTGACGCCAGGGGCGTCGCCAAGCGTTTCCGCCACGCCGCCATCTTCGGCGCCCTCGAGTCGCTCGAAGACGGCGAAACGATGCGCTTTGTGAACGACCACGATCCCATGCCGCTGATCGGACAGATCCAGCAGCGTTATGGTAGCCAGATCGGCATCAACTACGTTGCTCGCGAGCCGGGCAACATCGTCATTGATTTCCGCATTCAGCTTGGCGCAACGGCAGACGCCGCACCTGCCGCGGCACCCAAGAAAGCTGGCAGTTGTGGCGGCGACGGCGGATCAAACTGCTGCGGCTGAACCTGCACTGCGGGGCGATCGAGCCGTTGCGTATTCAGAGCACCTGCTCGATTGCCTTGCGTACTTCAGCGGCATCAGGCTCGACGCGGCTGGGAAAGGTCGCGACGACCTTGCCGTTGCGATCGATCACATATTTGTGAAAATTCCAGCGCGGCTCTTCCGACTGGCGCGCAATCTCGCGAAATAGCGGATGGGCCTTCGGCCCGCGCACGTGAATGCTGGCGAACATGTCGAAACTCACGCCAAAGTTCACGAAGCACACTTCTGCGGCCTCGGCTTCGCTACCGGCTTCCTGCTTGAAGTCGTCGGACGAAAATCCTGCAATCTTCAGACCCTTGTCCTTGTATAGCTGATAAACGGCTTCGAGTTCCTTGAACTGGCCGGTGAAACCGCAATGGCTTGCCGTGTTCACGACCAGTACCGGCTGACCGGCGAAGCGTTTCGCCAGATCGATGGTTTCGCTCGAATGCAGGCGGCGTAGCTGATGGTTGAACAGACCCTCCTGCGCCACGGCCGTGGCCTGCATTGTGATAGTGGCCATTGCAACACTCAGCGACGCAATGAGGGGGGCAAACCGGCGAGTCCGCATGGTCGAGTCTCCTGTGTAATGCAATATCGACCGCGCCTTAGCGCCGAGGTTCGCCGCCGGGGTTCCAAACAGGCGAGAGGCGCTTACCTCTCTCGATCACCCGCAACGTGCCTCTATGTTGAGCGCGGGGAACGGCGCGTCGACCCGAGCCTCGGCATGCCGTTCCGTGACTGCAGGAGAGCGCAGGGTTTCACAGCAGCGGAACTTCGTCCTTCTCGCCGCGTTCGTACACCACGTTGGCTCGGCCGACCAGCAGAGGGTCGAGCGGGCCGATGCGATCAATGTCCTTGTTGGCGTAGGGCAGCTTGTGCAGCACGTAGCGCAGGGCGTTGAGGCGCGCGCGCTTCTTGCAATCGGATTTGACGACCGTCCATGGCGAGTCGGCCGTGTCGGTGTAGAAGAACATGGCCTCCTTGGCCTTGGTGTAGTCGTCCCACTTGTCGAGCGAGGCGAGGTCGATCGGTGACAGTTTCCACTGTTTCAGCGGATGGCTCTCACGCTCCTTGAAGCGCCGACGCTGTTCTTCACGGCTGACCGAAAACCAGAACTTGATCACATGGATGCCGCTACGCACCAGGTTGCGTTCGAACTCCGGCACCTGACGCATGAACTCGTTGTATTCGTCGGGCGAGCAAAAGCCCATCACGCGCTCGACTCCGGCGCGGTTGTACCAGGAGCGGTCGAACAGCACGATCTCGCCCGCCGTCGGCAGATGCTGGATGTAACGCTGGAAATACCACTGTCCGCGCTCGGTATCACTGGGTTTTTCGAGGGCCACCACATGTGCACCGCGTGGATTAAGGTGCTCCATGAAGCGCTTGATGGTGCCGCCCTTGCCGGCTGCGTCACGGCCTTCGAACAGCACGACCACGCGCTGACCGGTGTCCTTGACCCAGGCCTGCAACTTCAGCAACTCGACTTGCAAGCGGTACTTCTGCTTCTCGTAGGCCTTGCGTGACATCAGGTTGCGGTAGGGGTAGCCGCCCGTGCGCCAGTCGGCCGAGAGCTCCTCGTCCGGATGGTGATCGTTGCCGCCGAGCTTTGCATCGGCCTTCATCAGGGCACGGCGCAGCATGTGAACGTCGTCTGGCGAGGCACCTGCCAGAATCGCTTCAAGCGCCTGCGTGGCCGAAACCGGGTTCGTGCTCGCCTCGTGCTGCAGGATGTCGGTCAGCGCAACCAGTTTTGAATCTTGTGCGCCTGTCACGGCCTGATCCACTTCGAAGCGCTCGATGCCCTCCGGACTGAGGTCGGGCGACGTGTCACCGCTCCTGGCGCTACGCCTTTGTCGGGTGACACGGCCTGCGCTTGCGTGGGGGCTATTGTTGGTCTTGCGCTTGGCGGAGGGACTGCTTGCCTTGGTCTGCTTGCTTGTTGTCATGCGCGGTCTCCATCGAGTCTTCTCTTATTTTAATCCTCGCATGACCCGGTTTTAGTCGAAAAAAGTCAATAAGGTGGACAAAAGTCATGGCGTTCAAGTTTACGTGATGTGCTTGGCGCCAGGCTGGCCGCAAGGCCCGCGCTGTTCGGCAGGCTCGCCCACCCGCGGATGAGCGCCCGCCGTGCCGAGCGGCTAGAATTGTGCCCCCCAATCCTCACCAGGGCGCGCGATGCCTGTGCGCCTTTTAGAACATGCCCCTGAGCCCCGAGGCCCGCACCCTGCTCGACATGGCCTATCGAGTCGGCGCACCGAAATTTCACGAACTGTCGCCCGTGCAGGCACGTCATTCGTTCCAGAAACTGCAGTTTGCCTTTCGTCCCGAGGCGCCCGCCGTGGCGTCGACGACCGAAGTGCCAATCGCGCGTGCCGATGGCAGCGCCTTGCTCGCGCGGCTTTACCGACCGCTGCACAGCCCGACGCAGGAAACACTGCCCCTGCTGATCTATTTCCATGGCGGGGGATGGTGCGTCGGTGATGTGACCAGTTACGACGTGCTGTGCCGGCAACTGGCGAACGCGTCGGGTTGTGCGGTGCTTTCGGTCGATTATCGGCTGGCGCCCGAGCACCCGTTTCCGGCGGCACTCGATGATGCGGCTTTTGCCTTCGAATGGGCAGTGGCGCAGGCCGACCTGCTCGGCGTGGATCCTGCGCGCATTGCGCTGGGCGGGGACAGCGCGGGTGGCAATCTGTCCATCGTCACGGCCTTGTCGCTGCGCGGCGCCACCATCGAGCCGCGCTTTCTGCTGCTGGTGTATCCCTCGACTGAAATACACAGTGCACGTGCGTCTCGGCAGCGCTACGGCGAAGGCTATTTTCTCGACTTCGGCACCTTGCAGTGGTTTTTCGAACGCTACCTGCCCAAGGGGGACGCCGAGCACTGGCGCGCCTCACCGATGCGTGCCGAGTCGCTCGTCGGCCTGCCGCCGATGATGCTGATCTCAGCCGAATTCGATCCACTGGTCGATGACTGCGCTGCCTTCGCGCAGCGGGTGCGCGAGGAGGGCGGGGAAGTGGAGTGCCTTCAGGTCGAAGGTGTGCTGCACGGCTTCATCACGCTCGGCAAGCTGTTTCCACAGGCCGATGCGGCCATCGAGGCGGCGGCGGCGGCGCTTGCGCGTGCGCTGGGTGTGCCCTGAACGGCTAGTTTGTTCAGCCGTCGCTGACCGCTGAAAGCATCTGCTGACGCGTGGTGCGCGCCTCCTCAAGCAGCGATTGGAACTCGCTGCGGCCCGACTCGCCAAGGCAGGCCTCAAGCAGTTCCGGACGGCGTTTGATGCCAAGCAGGTTGGCGAACGGGTTCGGGGTTTCTGCGGCGAGCGTGGCGAGAAAAACGATGTCGCCCAGATTTTGCGGCGGCCATTCGCTGTCGCCGTCGGCATCCATGTCCGCTGCGTCGATGATGTCTCGTGGCAGATCGAAGGCTTCGAGCACAGCAAGCTTGACGGGCTCGTCCCACAGCAGAACGAACTCGGCAAAGTGCGCAAGCTGGCCCTCGAGTGCAGGATAGTCGGAAGCCTTGGCCAGCAGATAGAACTGGCCGATGCTCACCATCAGCCCGGCCAGTAGTGCGGCGTCGGGGTTGCCCTGCGACAGATGGCGCGAAAAGGCGTAGGCCCAGGACGCCACGTCAATCGAGTACATCCACAGGCCCGAGGCCACCAGGCGCATCTGGCGCGAGCGATGGTCGCGTGCAAGCTGGTCGGCTGCAACCGCGTAGGCCAGGCAGCGCAGCGTCGATGATCCGATGCGGGAGATTGCCGCGGCGACGCTGGTAATCTCGCGCTGGTATGGGTTCAGCAGCACCGTGTTCGCCGAGCGCAGCACCCTGGCGCTGAGCAGGGGCTCGGTACGCACGACGTTCGACATGTCGTCCAGCGAGGAGCTGGGATCGTCGGCAAGCTTCTTGATGCGCATGGACAGGTCGAAGACGGTAGGAAAACTGAGATTTCCGCCCTTCAGTTCGTTGTCGATGTTGGCAGCGAAAATCTTGATCTGTCGCTCGAACTCTTCCATGGCTCGGGTACCTTTAATGCGTTGCGCTCAGTGTAGCGACTCGCTCACCGTCTTCGGTGTGCATTTGACACGGCCTGCTCAGCTTTCGGGCTGGGTCAACACGGCGCGACCGTTGCCGAGGGCTTCCACCTGCGCAAGCGTCGCCACCGGCACACCCAGCGCCTCGATGGCTGCATGGCCCGGCTTGAAACGCTTTTCGACAATGAAACTCGTGCACAACACCAGCGCCCCGGCCTCGCGCGCCATCTCGATGAGCGCAACGGCGGTGCGCCCGTTCGACAGGAAATCATCAACGATCACGACGCGGTCGCGCGGTACGATGTAGCGTTGCGAGAGCACCAGCTTGGTTTCGCCGCCCTTGGTGGGCGAAGGGATCACGCGCGAGATGGCGGGGGATTCCACCTGCGGCGCATATTTCTTCGCATAAACCAGCGCCACGTTGAGTGCCTGGGCCACGACCAGCCCCGGTGCGATCCCGCTGGCCTCGGCGGTCAGGATCACGCTCGGTTCGAACTGCGCCAGTCGCCGTGCCAGCTCACGACCCATTTCGGTGATGAAACCCGGCTCTATGCGGTGATTGAGGAAGTGGTCGATCTTCAGCACCTGATCGCCGATCACGGTGGCTTCGGTTTCGATGCGGCGCACCAGCGGGCCGTAGGGTGCGGTGAGATTGATGTTCATGCCTGAGATCCAGAAACGAAAACGCCCCCTGGGCTGGGGGCAGGTGGCCGGATTCTAGCGCAGACCGGTGCCCGGTTTAGCGTTGGCGCTGATGCTTGCTCCAGGTGTCAGTGCAGCCGTCAGACGCGTGCGCATCGCGCAAGCACCGTGCTTTGCGGCCGCGGCTGCAGTCGCCATCCGCTAGAATTCGCTCCACGCAAGAATGAGTGAGCCAATGAGCGACGAAGACTACATGCGCGCTGCAATGGCGCTGGCACGTGAGGCCGGCGCCAATGACGAGGTGCCGGTGGGGGCGGTGGTGGTGCTGAACGGAGAGATCGTCGGGCGTGGCTTCAATCAGCCGATCGGTCGTCACGACCCGACCGCGCACGCCGAGATCATGGCGCTTCGCGACGCCGGGGCGCGGCTGGGCAACTATCGGCTGCCCGGATGCGAGCTTTACGTGACGCTGGAACCCTGCGCCATGTGCGCGGGGGCGATCATGCATGCGCGCATCGCACGGGTGGTGTATGGCGCCGGCGACCCCAAGACCGGCGTCGCCGGCAGTGTGGTGGACTTGTTCGCCGAGCCGCGCCTCAACCACCACGCGACGATCGAACGTGGTCTGCTCGGTGAAGAGTGCGGGCGCATGCTGTCGAGCTTTTTCGCCGCGCGGCGCAGCAAGACCCTGGTGGCCTGAATGCGCATCCGCGTAGACATCGGTCGTCAGTGCCTCGAACTGTTCGGCGACGACACAGCCTGCATTCGTCGCTATGCGGTGTCGACCGCGCTCAATGGCGTCGGTGAGGACGCAGGCAGCTACCGGACGCCGCGTGGCCACCACCGCATTCGCGCCCGCATCGGCGATGGCCAGCCTTACGGCACGGTGTTTCGTGGTCGCCGCCCAACCGGCGAGTATTGGACGCCCGGGTTTGCGGCCGCCCATCCCGGGCGCGACTGGATCCTGAGCCGCATCCTGTGGCTGTGTGGCGAGGAGCCCGGGCGGAACCGTCTCGGGGCGGTCGATTCCATGCGGCGATACATCTATATCCACGGCACGGGCGACGACCAGCCGATGGGCGTGCCCCTGTCGCATGGCTGCGTGCGCATGTGCAATCGCGACGTCATCGAGCTGTTCGATCTGGTGGCAGTGGGGACGAAGGTGGAGATCTGCGAATGAGCGTGCGGCACGGTTTGGCTCTCGAGATATTGGACTGGGATGCTGCTCAGGCGCGCGCGATGCCGCTGCGCATACGGGTTTTCGTGCTTGAACAAGGGGTGCCGGCCGACATCGAACTCGATGCGTTCGACCCGCTGAGCCGTCATGCCGTCGCCGTCGATGCGGACGGCGAGGTCATTGGCACGGGCCGATTGTTGCCGGACGGCCATATCGGGCGAATGGCGGTCGATGCCCGATCGCGTGGTCGCGGCATCGGCGGGGCGGTGCTTGAGGCGCTGGTGGTGGAGGCCATGCAGCGCGGCTTGACCCAGGTGATGCTCAACGCCCAGGTGCATGCACTCGACTTCTATCGACGGCATGGCTTTGTCGAACAGGGTGAGGTTTTCATGGAGGCCGGCATTGCGCATCGCGCGATGCAGCGCGACTGCGCGCCAGGGGGCATCGAGGCGCATGACGCAAGCGCAGCGTTCCGACGTGCGAGGTCCTGACGTGTCGAGTCGGGACCAACCCTTCGTCGCCGAGCTTTGTGGCCTGCGTTCACTGCAGTTCGACGGACTCACGGTGCAAAGCGTGATGTCGATCGCCGAGCCCGATACGCTGGCGCTGGACTACACCCGGGCGATGATGGGTTTCCTGCTGTTCAACCCGAAGCCGCGCCACATCCTGATGGTGGGCCTGGGCGGTGGTTCGCTGGCGAAATACTGCCTGCGGACCCTGCTCGACGTGCGCTTCACTGCGGTCGAGATCAGCCCCGAGGTGATTGCCTTGCGCCAACGCTTCGGCATTCCGCCGGACGGCGAACGTTTTCGGGTGGTCTGCGCCGACGGTGCAGACTTCGTGCGCGACTGCGATGAGCGGCCCGACGTGCTGCTGATCGATGGCTTTGGCGCTGCCGGTCTGCCGGCCCGACTGGGGAGCGCCGATTTCTACGCCGACTGCCAGCGCGCGCTGGCGCCCGGTGGGGTGATGGTTGCCAATCACTGGGCCGGGGACGGCCGCTACGCGGTATATGCCTCGCGCCTGCGCGAGGCATTCGATGGCCGCGTGCTGGCGATTGGCGCAGAGGATGGCGACAATCGCATCACCTTTGCCGTGTCCGGCGCACCCTTTCCACCCTCGCGTGGCCAGGTGCTGGCACGCTGCGCGACGCTGGCGGATCTGCACAGTTTCGACCTCGCCGGCATCACGCAGCGGGTTCTGGCGCGGCTGGATCGTGTGCTGGGCGGACGCCAGGCCGGTGCGCGGCTGGCAGAGTAGCCGAGGCGACCTTCAGCCTGCGGGCTTCGCGGTGAACTGGTGCGTGACTTCGCCGCACAGTTCCCCATGCAGATCCCAGGTCCATTCGCGCAGGCGGGTGTGGCTACTGCGATCGACCATCACCAGGCTCGAACAGCGCGTGGCGTAGCCTGGCGCACGGATGAACGCGGATGACAGCCAGCGCTCCCATTCCTGGCTCACGCCGGTTTGTGGCAGGTGGGGATCGGCCGCGGGGGCGGGGTCGCGCAGCAAGGACAGTGCTGAGTCGTCGTCGGGCAGTTGCGGCAGTAGTTCGGCCAGGCCGCTGCGTGCCTTCACCAGCTTGGGCCAGGGGGTGTCGAGCAGATGGTTCGACAAGCCGTACACGCCTGGCTCCAGCATCTGCACGCGCCCGGTGGTGCTTTCGAGAATGCCCAGCGAGCGTCCGTCGCCCACCAGCAGATTGAAGGCAGCGTAGGCCGGGCTGGTCGAAGCAAGGTGTTGCAGCGTGGCTTCGGCGCTATCGTCGCTTTCGAGTGCCGCCCGCACCAAGGCGCCG
>Ga0209476_10001064_pt1 | contig 18752 bp, 16 predicted proteins | sample KloWWTrecipitate_FD_187179 | JGI IMG/M metagenome (GOLD analysis project Ga0209476, IMG submission 187179) | Active sludge microbial communities from Klosterneuburg, Austria, studying microevolution and ecology of nitrifiers - Klosterneuburg... | ecosystem: Engineered > WWTP > Aerobic digester... | reverse complement strand
CGGGCTCCACCGCCTGAGTTCCACCGGCGGCCCGGCCATATCCGCCGTTTCAGCAACCACCCGCTCACTCTACCCCCCGCTGCCTGCCTGCGCGTGTACCGGCTCTGAACCCGCCTCCGCTATCCCCTTACTCCCTCGGCGCTAGACTGCAACCAGACCCATGACCGTACACGCGGCTTCCGGCATGCATGAGATGAACCGCGGGTCTCATCCCGCCCACCGGCTCCACTACGCCTCCTTCGAAGCCCGCGTTGCCGCCGGGGCGCTCGATGTGCTCGTCATGTTCATCATCGCCGCCCTGCTCGTCACGGCCGGTTCACTCATCGTCCTCATCTCCTCCGACTTCGAAAAGGTCGAGCCATCCGGCACGGCCCTCTACCTCTTCTGGATCTGCGTCGGCTGCATCGCGCCCGCGCTCCTTCTCTACTTCTTCATCGGTTTCGCCTGGAAGGGCCAGACCATCGGAGCATCCGTCATGCAGCTCATGGTCATCCGTTCCGATGGCCGGCCCCTCGGTGTCCTTGGCGCCATGGCCCGGGTCATTGGCCTCCTCGTCTACGTTCTGATCGCGGGCGCCGGGATCCTTGCTGCCTATGCCTTCCGCGAGTCGACTGCTATCGCCGGGGCCATCCTCGCCGCCGCCTTCCTTCTTGTCGCCCTTGGTTTCGTCTGGTCCGCCTTCGATCGTCATCGCCGCACCCTCCACGACCGCATTGCCGGGACCATCGTGGTCAGGCTGCTGTAACCTCACCCGGTGTACCCGACCGAAGCAGAAGATCGCGCGTCACTTCGGGATCGCGTCTATGGAGACGCCACTGCCCCATCCGAAGGCCGGCTCTCCCTTGTCGCCAGCCTCTGCGCGATCTGTCTCTTTCTCCTGGTCGTCAGCCTGAGCGTTCGCCAGGTCACCGCTCCCACGCACGCCCTCCCCGTCCTCGAAAGCGGCATCGCCGTCGTGACGGATGTGAACCAGCTCGTTGCCGATCAAGCCCCACCCGCGCGGGAACAAGCCCAGACCTCTTCCGATCAATTCTTCACACTCCCCGGCTATCCACTCGATGTCGCCCTTTCCCGCTCGGAGCTCCTCGGCCTGGGCGATGAGCAGCTGGCTGCGCTCCTGCTTCAGCGGTCAGCCGCGCTGGTCTATGCGGAAGGCCTCGGCGCATTCGACCGTACCGGCGAACAATCCTTCGACAGGTTTTCGTCTCAGGGCCTCGTCGAACTGGCTGTCGGCCAGGTCTCCCGGTCCACGCACGGCCGGGCCACCACGGCGGCGATCTTCTTCCTTCTTGCGACAGCCCTCTTCGCGATCTTGCTTGTCATCATCGCGGCTGGCTGGACCCGGCTCCGGGGGTTGGGCGTTGCGATTGCGGTGGGCGCTGTCCCCGGATTGCTCATCTTCGCCGGGCTTTCCCGGCTCGTCGGAAATCTCGGCGGCGCCGATCCCTTCGAGTCCGATCTCCGCGAGATCTCCAGCACCGTGCTGCGGGTCCCCGTGCGTAACTTCGGCATCGTGGTCATCACCGGCATCATGCTCGTGACCGCTTCATACGTCCTCCCGCTCATCGAGCGCCGGCTACCCGGCGCCGCGCGGGATGAGCTTCCGGCCGAGTGACTCACGGGCGCGGCACACCCCGCATCCCTCGCAACACCCGGACCAGTAGCGGCATCCAGTTTGTCCCCGCGCCCACCCGATCGATCCGCACCTGGTTCGGCCCAACGATCACTTGGTTGAGACCGAGCCCGTCCATCGCCGCTCGCATCGCGGGCGTGGTCCCGCCACGTACGCGGAGGTGGAACATATGCTCGTCCGTCTTGATGCTCTCCACGTTCGCCCGCCGCCCCAGCGCTCGCACCAGCGAGACGTACAGCAGGTTCTCCACCGATTTCGGGATGCCCCCGAACCGGTCGCGCAGCTCCTCCTGCATGGCCGCCACACCTTCCACCGATTCAATCTCCGCGATCCGCTGATATGCCGCCAGGCGCGCGTGGATGTCTTCAATGTACCCCTCCGGGATGTGCGCGCTGATTGGCAGGTCGATCACCGGGCCCGGCGGCAGTGGTTCCGGCCCCACCGGGATGCTCAGGTTCACCGCCTTCTTCAGCGCTGCCACGGCCTCTGCGACCAGCTTCGAGTACATGTCGTACCCGACGGCAGCGATGTGCCCGCTCTGCTCGGTCCCCAGCACATTCCCGGCCCCCCGGATCTCCAGGTCGCGCAGAGCGATCTGGAACCCCGCGCCAAGCTCGGTCGCTTCGAAGATCGCTTCCAGCCGCTTCTGCGCCGTCTCGCTCATCGCCCGGTCCTTGTCGTAGAGCAGGTACGCGTACGCCCGGTTCGCCGAGCGCCCCACCCGCCCCCGCAACTGGTACAGCTGTGCCAGCCCCAGCGTGTTCGCATCGTTGATGATGATCGTGTTCGCGTTCGGGATATCCAGTCCGCTCTCGATGATCGTCGTGCAAACCAGCACGTCGTGTTCGCCCGCCCCAAACTCCGCCATCACCCGCTCGAGCTGCTCCTCTTGCATCTGGCCGTGCCCAACCGCGACCCGCGCTTCCGGGATAATGTTCCGCAATCGCGACACGATCCGCTCGATGTTGTGCACCCGGTTGTGTACGAAATACACCTGCCCTCCCCGCTGCAGTTCCCGGTCAATGGCCTCGCGGATCAGCTCGTCATCCCACTGCAGCACATACGTCCGGATCGGCTGCCGCTCCTCCGGAGGTGTCATTACCGTGCTCATGTCGCGAATCCCCACCAGCGACATTTGCAACGTCCGCGGGATAGGCGTCGCCGAGAGTGTCAGCGTGTCCACCTCCGCACGCATCTGCTTCAGCCGCTCCTTGTGGCTCACCCCGAACCGCTGCTCCTCGTCGATGACCACCAGGCCAAGGTCCTTGAACTGCACGTCTTTCTGCAGCAGCCGGTGTGTCCCGATCGCGATGTCCACCTCCCCCGATGCGACCGCCCCAACGATCTCGCGCTGCTCCTGTTCGCTCCGGAAGCGCGAGAGCACCTCCACCCGCACCGGGAACCCCGCCGTCCGCTCCCGGAATGTCGAGCCGTGCTGCTCCGCCAGCACCGTTGTCGGCACCAGCACAGCCACCTGCTTCCCGTCCGTCACCGCCTTGAATGCCGCCCGGATCGCCACTTCCGTCTTGCCATAGCCCACGTCCCCGCAGATGAGCCGGTCCATCGGACGCGTTCGTTCCATGTCCCCCTTCACCTCCGCGATCGCCAGCAGCTGGTCGCCCGTCTCCACAAATGGGAATGCCGCTTCCATCTCCATCTGCCACGCCGTGTCCGGCGGGAATGCGTGCCCTTTCGCCAGCTCCCGCTTCGCGTACAGCTCGATCAGGTCCTGCGCCAGCTCCACCACCGCCTGCTTCACCCGCCGCTTTGCCCGCGTCCACTCCTGCGACCCCAGCCGGGTCAGGGATGGCGGGTGGTCGGTCGGTCCCACATACCGGGTAACCGATTCGAGCTGATCCGCGGGCACATAGAGCCGATCATTGTCCGCATACTGCAATTCCAGGTACTCCCGCTCGACGCCGTCCACCCCGCGCCTGACCAGCCCCCCATACCGTGCGATCCCATGGTCCGCGTGCACCAGGTAGTCGCCGACTTCCAGCGTCGAGACCAGGTCGCTCCGGATGCCGTGCCTCGTGCGTGTCGGGCGCCGGCGCTTGCGCAGCCCGAACACCTCCGCGTCCGTGATCACCGCCAACAGGTCGCTCAGCGCGAACCCTCCGCCCAACGCGATCGGCGTGAGCGTGATCCGTCCACCTTCCGGCCGTTCCGGCAGGCGCCTCAGCAGGTCCGCCTTCACGCCCTCCTCGTCCAGCAGGTCCGCCAGCCTCAGCGCCTGCTGCGAGACGATCGCCACGGCCCGTCCCTGTTTCGCCCAGGCCGCTGCTTGCTGGGCCAGTGGCTTCAGTTTCCCCGCGAAGCTCGGTGTCGCCGCCAGCGGCAACCGCCTCGCCCCCAGCTCCTCGCTCCCGAACCGCTGCAGGTGGCTGGTGTCGAAACTTCCGAGTCCCGCCCGCACTACGCCCGCATCCTCGCGCAGCCCGGGGAGCCCCTCGGGTATCGCCCTGCGCGATTCCAGTTCGCGCCGCGTCCGTTCTTCGTGCTCCAGCAGCGTCGCCAGCGCGCTCTCCCCATCCTCCGCGTCGTCGAAGACCACCAGGCTTCCCGGCGCCAGGTGCTCGATCGCCGTCGATTCGTAAAGCAGCGGCTCGAAGAACCCCTGGTAGTCGCTCCGGCCCCCGGTCACGATGATTTGCAGCTGTTCCAGCACGAGGTCAGAGTCATCCGACGCGCTGTCGATTCCCGCGGCAAGCTCCCGCGCGGCGTCCCGGGCCGCGTGGCTGCTCGTGGCTGCCGGCGGGATGGCCGCCTCGTCCACCCGGCCAGTGCTCCGCTGCGTCCCCAGGTCCAGCGTCCGGATGCTCTCCACCTGGTCGCCGAAGAATTCCACGCGATAGGGGTTCTCCGTCCCCGCCGGGAAGACGTCGATGATCCCGCCCCGCCGTGCTGCCCTCCCCGGCTGGTCCGCCAGGTGTTCGATTGCGTACCCGGCTCCTTCCAGCCGCGTCATCAGGTCGCCCGGCCGGATCCCCATGCCCACGGTGACCGTCACCCCCTCGGCCCCGATTCCCGGCGGTGCGCAGTGCTCCGAAACCGCCGACCACGACGCCACCACCAGGGCGCGCTCCTCCCGGCGCAGCAGCCCCAGGGCGTGTGCCCGCTCTACCGCCACCGATGGGTCGTCGCGCGCGAATTCGTACGCCAGCGCCTCCCGTTCGGGCAGGCGGGCCAGGGGCACATCCTCCAGGAAGAACGTCAGTTCCTCGTGGAGCGCGTGCGCGCGTGCCGGCGTAGGGGCAAGCAGCAGTACCGGCCGCCCATGCCGCGCCGCGATTGCTGCCGCCACTGGCGCCTTCGCTGTCTCCGGAACGCCAAGGCGCGCGGAAGCCGCCCCTGTGCGGATCAGGGGCTGGATCACGTCGGCTATCGCGGCCGTCAGGCCGACGAGCTCACCAGCCAGGGCGCGGCCCTCACCAGGTGGCAGATGCCACCGCCCCTCACTCTAGCACTCCGCCCGGCTGGCGGCCCCCACCTGCTACCATGATCCGGTGCACACGCCGCCTGATGGCGCCCGAAAAGCCCTCCTCGCGGGCCTCCTCCTTACGCTGCTCTTTGTCGCCATCGAGGCTTTCACCGGCTACCTCGCCGGCTCCCTCGCCCTCATCTCCGATGCCGGCCACATGCTCGCCGATTCCGCCGGCCTCGTCCTCGCTCTGGCCGCCGCCACCATCGCCCGCCGCCCGGCCGATTCACGCCGCACCTTCGGTTACGCCCGCGCCGAGGTCCTCTCGGTTCCCGTCCACGTAGCGCTTCTCGTTGCCATCGCCGGGTACATTGTCTACGAATCCGTCCGCCGCCTTGCCGGGGAAACCCCGGACCTCGATCCCGGTCCCGTTATCGCCGTCGGGGTCTCCGGCCTCGCGGTCAACCTGCTCGTTCTCCGCCTGCTCCACGGCCACGCGCACGACAACCTCAACATCCGCGGTGCCACACTCGAAGCCATGGCCGATGCGCTCGGCTCCGTCGCGGTCATCGTCTCCAGCACGGCAATCGCCCTTGGCGCATGGCATGGCATCGATGCCCTGGTGGCGCTCGCCATTGCGGCGCTGATCATCCCCCGCGCCGTTGCACTCCTGCGCCAGGCTGGCTCCATCCTCATGGAGAGCGCCCCCCGCGGCCTTGAACCCGATGCCATTGCCGCCGCCGCAACCGAAATCCGCGGCGTGGTCGCCCTCCACGATGTCCACGTCTGGTCGATCGCTCCCTCCTTCCCTGCCCTCAGTGCCCATGTCGAGTTGAGCGACGCCGGCTGCACCGAACACGTGCTCACCGACCTGGCCACGCTCTTCCGCGATCGCTTCGGCATCGGCCACGTGACCCTCCAGCCCGAGACGCCCGCGCTGCACGCGGCTATGGAATGCTGCATGAGCCCCGATGCCGGCCGTATCGAGCTCGCCGCGCACTCCCACGGCACGGGCGCACGGTGAGCCAGTCCCGGCGGTTCAGCCGCCGGACGCTCCTCGCGGGCGGGGTGGCCGCCGCCGGCGCCCTCGGCGCGGGCGCCATCGTCGCGGGCCGCCCTCGCTCCTCCTCTCCGGCATCTCCGACAGCCACGCCGGCTCGGGAGACCGTCACGCCCGAGCCAACTCCAACCCCGCTCCCAACCCCCACTCCGCTGCCGCGCGGCGGCATTATCCGCCTGGCGGCCCCGCAGCGCTTCAACTTCGATACCTTCGACGCTCAGCGCAGCGGTGAGCCCTCGGTGATCGAGATCCTCGGCCGCACGCACTCCCGTCTCGTCGAATGGTCCGACTTCCAGACCCCAACGCTCGGTGCGGGCCTCGTTGCCCGCTGGGAGCAGCCCGATGACCGCACGCTCCTGCTCCACATCGACCCCGCTGCCCGCTGGCACGAACGCCCCGGCCTGCCCCCCCGCCCGGTCAGCGCTGCTGATGTCGTTGAGCACCTCCGCCGTTCCCTGGCAGTCGCCCGCTCCGGCACGGCCCCACTCGCCCAGCGCTACGCCGACTATGCATCGTTCGAACAGGTCGATTCGCCCGCCGCCGGCGTGGTCCGTATCGCGTTTTCGTCCCCCGACCCGTTCGCGTTCGCAACCCTGGCCGGGGAGTTCGCACTGGTCCAGTCCCCCGAAGCGGTCGCCCTTTTCGGAGCCGCCACCTCGCCGGTCGATGAAAAGCTCGTGGCAGGGTCAGGCCCGTTCCTGTTCGACGGCGCCCGCGATGGCTCGCTCGTCTTCAGGCCTGCGCCCGGTACCCACACAACACCACCTGTCTTCGATGAACTCCACGTCTCGGAGCCATTCGACCTGGTCGAACGCTTCAAGGGCGGTGAGCTGGATGAAGTGATCGCGCGCGACCGGCGCGATGGCGCGGCACTCCGCGCGACTGGCCTCGCGGAGGAGTTTCCTCGCTTTGAGCGCGAGATCGTCATGTCCTCGCTCGATACGGGCGCGCCGCCGTGGAACATCCCGACCATCACATCGGCCCTCAGCGGGGCCCTCAACCGATTCCGCCTCGCTGATGAGCTCTTTGGCGGCCGCGCCGTTCCTTCCGGCCCGGTGCCGCCGGTGCATTCCGCCTTTGCCCTCACCGAAGGCGTCCTCGCGATGTACCCCGGATACCGCCGCGACCCGGCCGAGGATGCCCGCGATGCCCGCAAACGCTGGGAGGCCGCGGCTGGCCCATCGCTTGGCGCCATCACCATCGATTTCCCCAGCGTTTTCGATCCCCTGTACAGCGCCAGCTCGATCGTTATCGGCATCCTGAACGAAGTCCTCGGCAACCAGTTTCGCGCAGCCGTCGAGACCTATACGACGATCAGCCGCCGGGCGCTCGATGGCTATTACGGCAATGGCCGCGCGGCATTCTGGTTCGGCTGGGGGCCGCCCATTCCATCCCCCGACCCTCGCCGCGCCTTCATCGAGCGCTACAGGGGGCTCCCCGGCCTGCCGGCGGGCCTTTCCTTCGAACGCGCCGCCACCCTCGAGTCCACCCTCCGCGACCGCACCCAGGTCCATGACCTCCAGCAGGTGGTCATCCAGTCCGGGTTTGGCGGGGTCATCCCATGGGTCCAGCAGCGCTCCGAGCTGTTCCGGCGGAACGGGGTCTCCGGGCCCTGGCCGTCACCGTTCTGGAACCAGCACCTCGATGCAGCCCGCTACGTCCAGCTCTGAATCGGCCTACCGCTGACTCTGTTCCGCCGCCGCATGGGCCTCGTCCAGCACCTCCATCAGGTGCATCACCCGCGCGTCGATCCCCGCCTCGGCCACTGCCGCGTTGTATTGCATCTGGCATCCCGGGTTGGCAGTTACCACGATCTCCGGCCGGGCCTCCCGGAACTGTCCGGCCTTCCGCGAACGCAGCCCGGCCGACATCGCCGGCTGCACCAGGCTGTAGATCCCCGCCGCCCCGCAACACACGTCCGCACCGGGCGTCTCTATCAGCTCGCACCCGGCTATCCCCCGCAATAGCTCGCGCGGCTGTTCCCGTATCCCCTGCGCGTGCGCCAGGTGGCACGCATCCTGGTAGGCCACCTTTGCTGCCAGCCGCCCGGGGATGTCCCCGCCCACCTCCGCCAGGTACTCGCTCGCGTCCTTCACACGCGCGGCGAACGCCCGCGCCCGGCCCGCCCACTTCGCGTCGCCCGAAAGCAGGTCGCCGTACTCCTTCATCGCCGCCCCGCAACCAGCTGAGTTCACCACGATCGGCAGGTCGCTCCCTTCGAACGCCGCGATGTTCCGCCGCGCCAGCTTCCGCGCGAACTCCAGGTCACCGTCGTGCGCGTGCAATGCCCCGCAACAGCCCTGCTCCGCCGGCGCTTCGGCGGCGACACCTGCCCGCGCGAGCACCCGCCCGGTCGCCCGGTGTACCTCCCCGAACAGTTCGCCCATCACGCACCCGCTGAACAACAGCGCGCGCTCTCGCGCCTCCACCGGCTGCGCCAGCGCGTCTCCCGGACGAAACGGCCGCCCGCTCCGGGCAGGCAGCTGCTGTTCCCCGGTGCCCAGCCGCCCAAGGAGCCGTAGCACGCCCGTTCCCCGCACAGTCCCCCGCACCCGCGAGCCCGTGTACCACCGCGCCGGCGCCATCGCGGCAGCCAGCAGCCGCGGACGCGCGATCACGTTCCGCAGCATCAGCCGCCGTAACCTGCGCTGCGCCTGGACCCCCGGTGTGCCCGCAAGCTGCGCCCGCGCGCGCTCCTGGATGCGCCCGTACGCCACCCCGCTCGGACACACCGCCTCGCACGCCCGGCACTGCAGGCAGAGGTCCCAGTGCCGGGCAATAGCCGGCGTCAACTCGCTGCATCCTTCGTCGATCAGCTTCGCGAAGTGGATCCGCCCACGCGGCGATTCCACCTCGAGTCCGGTCACCAGGTACGTCGGACAACTGCTCAGGCACAGCCCGCAGTGCACGCAGCGGCTCAGGTCCTCGGTCGAAGGCGCCTCTCCGGGCACCGGCCACAACCCCTCAGATGCCACCAACGAACCTCCCCCGGTTGAAGCGCCCGTCCGGGTCGTATGCCGCCTTCACCTTCCGCATCAATCCGAACGAGCCCGGCGCTTCTCCCCACGGGTCGGCCAGCAATTCGTAGCTCTCCGGCATCCGCTCCAGTACCACCGACCCGCCAACCCCCAACAACGACCGGCGCAGCGGTTCCACCACCGCCGCCACCTCCCGCGCCGATGGGGCGCTCGCTCGCCCCCAGGCCGCCCGAAGCGCGCCGGTGAGGGGGCGAATGGTCATAACCTTCGGCTTCAACGGTGCGAGCTTCCGTGCCACGTCACCCACCTGCCCCGCAGTCGCCGCCGCCCGTATGGTCAGCACATCCTCATCAGCGAAGCCAGCATCCCGCGCCGATGCATACCGTTCTGGCCCCACGGTTTGCACCCGCCGGCCTCCACACACCCTCCGCACCGCCGTCTCCGCCCGCGCCGGCGCCCTGATGAGCAGCAGCCAGCCGTCGCGTCCCCCCGCCATCTCCATCACTTCCGGCCTCGTATCCGCGCCCGAAAGCGCCCGTACCAGCGAGGTCCCGGATTCTACGTCCGGCACCTCCACCTCCAGGTCCACGCTTTCCGGCAGCGGCAGCACCCGCAGCGCCACTTCCGTGATGATCCCCAGCGTCCCCAGCGATCCGCACCACAGGCGCATCAGGTCATACCCGGTCACGTTCTTCACCACCCGCCCCCCGGCCTTCACCAGTTCGCCATCGGCGCGCAGCACCGTCATCCCCAGCACCTGGTCCCGTGGCAGCCCGTAACGCGTCTGTAGCGGCCCGCCCGCCCCCACCGCCAGCGTCCCGCCCAGCGTCGCCCGCTCCGGCAGGGCAGGGTCCAGTGGCACGAATTGCCCGTGCGGCGCCAATTGCCGGTTCACCTCCGCGATGGTCACCCCGGCCGGCGCCACCAGTGTCAGGTCTTCCGGCGAATGCTCCAGCCCGCCCCCCAGGGCCTGCCGCAACTCCACCAGCGTGAACGGCTGCCCGGGCGCATACCCCAGGTCCATCCGCGTCCCACCACCGAGGGGCGCGAGCGTCCGCCCATCCCGCTCCCGCACCACCTCGCGCAATTCCTCCATCGTCGCAGGCGCCAGGATCTGGTCGGCAATCCGGTCTCGCACGCGCGCGCCACCAGCGGCTCCTTCGTCCGCCTTCCTCCGTCCGCCCTCAGACATACGCATCGGGCCCCGCCGCCCGTACCGCCGCCGCCCGGTTTGCCATCTCGCCGCACCCGGTCCCCCCCGGCAGGAGCTTGCACGGGTTGAATTGCCCGGCGTTCCCGAAAGCTCCACGCAGCCGCTCCATGTTCTCGATGTCCGTGTCGCCGTACAGCCACGGCATGAACTGCCGCTTCTCTGCGCCGATCCCGTGCTCGCCGCTCAGCGCTCCACCTGCGTCCACGCACGCCCGCATGATCTGGGCCGCTGCGTCCAGGACTCGCTCGGTCATTCCCGGTACGCGCTCATCGAACAGCACCAGCGGGTGCAGGTTCCCGTCCCCCGCGTGGAATACGTTCGCGATCGGGATCCCCGTCCGCTCAGATACCTCGCCCACCACCTGCATCACGTCAACCAGCTTCGAGCGCGGCACCACGCCATCGACGATGTAGTAGTTCGGGGCCAGCCGTCCCAGCGCGGGAATAGCGTTCTTCCGCCCTTTCCAGAGCAGCGCGCGTTCCGCATCGCTGCTCGCTACCCGCACGTCCACCGCCCCCCGCTCCAGGCACTCCGCCCGCACCCGAGCGGCTTCCGAATCGATGGTTTCCGGCAGTCCGTCCAGCTCCACCAGCAGCACCGCGCCCGCGTCCGGCGGATACCCGCACTGGAACCCCGCCTCCGCCGCCTGCAGGCAGAGCCGGTCCATCATCTCCATCGCGGCCGGGATAATCCCCGCTTCGATGATGCTCGAAACGGTCTCGCTCGCCTGCTCTACCGTGTCGAACGCTGCCAGCAGTGTCACGACACTCGCGGGCGCCGGTAGCAACCTCACCACCACCTTCGTCGCGATCCCCAGTGTCCCCTCACTTCCGATGAACGCTCCCCGGAGGTCGTACCCGAACGAGTCGGCAACCCGGCCCCCGAGCCACGCGATCTCGCCGCCCGCCGTCACAATCTCCAGGCCCAGCACGTGGTTCTGGGTCACGCCCAGCGCCAGGCAGTGTGGCCCGCCCGCGTTCTCCGCCACGTTCCCGCCGATCGTGCAGGCCTGCTGCGAGCTCGGATCCGGTGCATAGAACAGGCCGAACTCCGACGCCGCTCTCGTAATGTCCAGGTTGGCTACTCCCGGCTCCACCACCGCTACCCGCTCAACCGGGTCCACCTCAACGATCCGCCTCATCCTCCCTGTCCCTACCACCACGCCCCGCCTCGCCGCCACCGATCCCCCGCTGAGCCCCGTCCCCGCGCCCCGGGGAGTTACGGGCACTCCCAGCCGGTTGCATACCCGCACCACCCCCGCAACCTCGGCCGTTGTCGCTGGCAACACAACCGCATCCGGTCTCGATCGCTCGATCGTCCCATCGAACTCGTACGTGGCCAGGTCTTCCGGGCGCCACAGCACGTACTCCCGCCCGGCCACTCCCTCCAGGGCGGCGATCAGCTCACGTCGCGTTGGCATCGGCGCCCTCAGCCAACCGGCACCCCCGGCAGAGTCCGAATATCGCAAAGTGGTGCATGTCGGCCGCAAATCCAAGGTCGTCCATCAACGCCTGTTCCAGGGCCGCAACGTAGTCGTGGCTCACCTCAACCACACCCCCACACCGCGAGCACACCAGGTGATGGTGAGGCTCTTCTGGCGCCCACTCGAACAGCACGTCGCCCCCGCCCATGTCTGTCGATGTGGCGAGGCGCATCCGCTTCAGCACATCCAGCGTCCGGTACACCGTGCTCACATCGACGAACGGATACGCCCGCCGCACCTGTTCGGCAATTTGAGCTGCGCTGATGTGCCCACCCGAATGCCGCAGCACCCGGATGATCATCAGGCGCTGCGGCGTCATCTTGTGGCCCGCACGCCTCAGCTGCTCAGCTACCTCTCCCTCGCACGTCATCGTTCGCCCAGTCTACACGCCTCCATCTCCCTACTCCCGTCCTGCGCTCCCCGGGCTTTGCGGCCGATGTTCATGCTGTGACCATCTCCGACGATCAATGGGTCGCGGCCGCCCGGGCGCGTGCAGCCGGCGGCGCATGGGAACGCGATCCCGGCGATATCTTCGCCGGCCTCCGCCGCGAGGTCGCCGAACGCCCGCCTGTTCCCGGCCAGCCCGGCTGCCCGTACTGCCCCGATCACCCCGAAATGGCCATCCTGCGCCGTTACGAACTCCAGACCATCGACCCGCTCCGCTTCTGCTCCCGCTGCTACGGCTTCTGGGCCGTGGGCGATTCGCTCGCGCGCGGTGTTGCCGATCCAGGGTTCGTGCACCCGGCGCTCGAGCAAGTGCCTGCCCCGCTGCGCTGCCGGTCCTGCCACGGCCGCCTCAAGCCCGACTACACCTGCCGGGGGTGCGGTAAACAGCTGCCCACGCTCGGCTGCCCCGGGTGCGATCGGCCTATGGAGCGGTTCGAGAAGGGCGGCATCCTTCTGGACCAGTGCGGACCGTGCGGCGGCACATGGTTCGATGTCGGCGAAATCGTCGCCGTCTACAATCTCGCGCCGGTACAGGGGCTCGCAGCCTCAACAGTCGATGAACATGGTCACGAAGACGAGCCGCCCCCCTGGGCTATCGCCCTGAACGTAGCCTCGCGAATGCTCTTCCCTTTCCTCCCCTTCTGATTCCGGACGAAGGCGGCGGCTTCAGCCATTGCCACCGTGAGGCGGGAGCCGTTACCAGATTCCCAGCTGCATCTTCACGTCATCGCTTGCCATCGTGCGCGGATCCCATGGCGGGCTCCACACGATCTGCACATCCACATCCTTCACCCCGGGGATCTCCCGCATCTTGGCGTACACCTCGCCGCGGATGATCGGACCCAGCGGACAGCCCGGGCTGGTCAACGTCATCGTCACCAGCACGTCTCCGTCTTCGTATTGCACGTCATAGACCAGTCCGAGTTCCACAATGCTCAGGTTGATCTCAGGGTCCATGACTTCCCGGAGTCGCTCCATCATCTCGTCATGCGTTGGTGCGGTAGTTGCTTCCGTCATCGTTTGCCTCCTCAGGCTGCTGTGCTGGCCTGCCGGATCCCTTCCTGGAGCACATTCCAGCTCAGGAGGGCGCACTTCACGCGCACCGGCAATTTTGCGACCCCTTCGAGTGCTTCCAGGTCGCCGATCTCGGCATCCGGGGCAGCGCCTTCCATCAGCATGGCGCGCACCTTTGCCATCACCCGTTCCGCTTCCTCGATCGAGCATCCCTTCAGCCGATCGGTCAGCATCGATGCGCTCGACTGGCTTATCGAACACCCCGAACCCCAGAAACTCACGTCCTGGATCGTTCCATCCTCGATCTCCAGGTCCAGGTGGATCTCATCTCCACACACCGGGTTCACGCCCTCAACCCGCTGGGTTGCCGCCGTCAGCTCCCCGCGGTTTCTTGGCCGCCGGTAGTGGTCCAGGATGATCTCCCGGTACAGGTCGTCAAACTGCGGCTCTGCTACTGCCATCACCAAACACCCGATTCACATGTTCCAGCGCTTCGACGAGTGCGTCGATGTCGCTGTTGTCGTTGTAGATACTAAAGCTCGCCCGGCTTGTGGCGGGCACCCGGAGATGGCGCATCAGGAGCTGCGCGCAGTGGTGACCCGCCCGGATTGCCACCCCATGCCCGTCCGCGATCGTCGCAATATCGTGCGGGTGCGCCAGGTGCATCTCGAAGCTCACCACGCCTCCCCGGTCCTCCGCCCGGGCCGGACCATGGATCTTCAGCCCTTCGATCGTCGAAAGCTGCTCCATCGCATAGGCCGTGATCCCCACTTCGTGGCCGCGCACCGTCCGCATGCCGAGCGCCTCCAGGTAATCGATGGCCGCGCCGAAGGCCACAACGTCCGCGATGTTCGGCGTTCCCGCCTCGAACTTGTGCGGCACATCCGCCCACGTCGATTGCTCCTCCTGGACAACAGCGATCATGTCGCCTCCACCCAGGAATGGCTCCATCGCATCAAGGATTCCGGCACGCCCCCAGAGCACCCCCACTCCCGTGGGGCCGAGCATCTTGTGGGATGAGAACGCGAAGAAGTCGCAGCCGAGCGCCTCCACCTTCACCGGCAGGTGCGGCGCACTCTGCGCCCCGTCTACCACCATCAGTGCACCGGCGGCATGTGCCATCTCAGCGATTTCCGCGACCGGGTTGATCGTTCCTAGCACGTTCGACATGTGCATCACGCTCACAACCTTCGTCCGTGGCCCGATCAGCCCGCGGATCTCGTCCAGGTCCAGCGTGCCATCCGGTCCGATCCCCGCATAGCGCAGCCGGGCACCCTTCCGCTGGGCCAACTGTTGCCACGGCACGATGTTCGAATGGTGCTCCATCAGCGTCAGAACGATTTCGTCGCCCTCACCCACGTGCGCGTCGCCCCACGCCCGGGCAACCAGGTTGATAGCTTCGGTCGTGTTTCGCGTGAATACCACGTCCTCCGGCCGCGAGGCCGAAAGGAACCGGGCCACCTTCCCGCGTACTGCCTCGTACTGCTCGGTCGCCCGGGTTCCAAGCGTGTGGATACCCCGGTGGATGTTCGCATTCGAAGTCTCGTAATAGCGGACCAGCGCTTCGATCACCTGCCGTGGCTTCTGAGAAGTGGCGGCGCTATCGAGATACACAAGGGGCCGCCCATTGATGACTTGCTCGAGAATCGGGAAATCCTTGCGGATAGCTCCCACGTCTATCGTCGCCGGCCGCTCAGGCATCGTGGATCTCCACCTCGATGGCGCCCTCATGCACACGAACCGCATACGTCTTCACCGGCCGCACCGCCGGCAGGCACAGGGCCCGCCCGGTCGTAACGTCGAACCGCGCTCCATGCCGGGGGCACTCGATCTCTTTCCCGTCCAGCTTCCCCTGGTCGAGCGGCCCGCCGTCATGCGTGCACTGATCGTCGATGGCAAACAGCCCCTGGCCCGTGTTGCACAGGGCCAGCCTTCTTCCCCCGGCTTCCACCACGAGAGCCTCGCCCGCCGCCACGGTATCCTCGTTTGCCACCCGAACCCACGGCATCAGGCTTGCTCCAGTTTCGCTTCAAGCTTCGCGCTCAGTTCGTCGCGCGTCGCTTCGTTCGGCACCCGGCCCAGCACTGCCTCCAGGAACGCGCGCACCAGCATCGCCTCGGCATCCCGGTGGCGGATGCCGCGCGCCTGCAGGTAGTACAGCTGTTCCTGGTCCACCGGTCCCGCCGTCGCCCCGTGCGATGCCCGGATGATGTTGCTCGTCAGGATCTCCAGCACCGGATCGCTGTCGGCCCGGGCCGTCTTGCTCAGCAAGAGGTTGCGGTTTTCCTGGTTCGCATCGGCATTCTTCGCACCCAGGCCAACCCGCGTCTGGCCGTAGTAGATTGCCCGCGATGAGTCCCGGAGGGCCGACTTGTAGAGCAGATCGCTTCGCGTGTCCGGCCCGATGTGATCCTGCAGCGTGTAGAAGTCCCCGTGCGAGTTGCCCGTCCCGTACGCAACGCCGAGCAGTTCGCTTGCGGTGCCGCGCGCCTGGAGCGTCGATTCCAGGTGCCCTTTCACCACCTCGCCCCCCAGGACCATGTGCAGGTTCCGGAAGCTGGCATCGGGCTCTGCCCCCAGGAACCTCTGGTGCGCGAACACCCTCGTCCGCGCACCCCAGTTATGCACGCAGTAGTAGGAAACCTCCGCTCCCGGCCCCGGGAGAACCTCCGCCACCGGCAGCACAACGATCGCCTCGTCGCTCGATGTGTACTCCTGGACCACCGTCACCCGGCTGTTCGCACCCGTCACGATGAGCGTGTGCGGCGTGCTTACCCCAGCCTTCGAGACGCTTCGCACCAGCCGGATAGGCTCTGCGACCTCGATGTTCGCCGGCACGTTCACCAGAACACCGTCGCGCAAGAGCGCATAGTGCAGCGCCGTCAGTCGGTCCGTCTCCGGCAGCACCACCGTGCCGGCGTGCCGGGCGATGGTCTCAGCGGCCGCGCCGTTCGCCTCGCCGAAGCGCTGCGCGTAGCCCGCGGCGTCCCCGGCGATCGTCACGCCCACGTCAGCAAGTTCCGTTTCCGGCGTCAGCCCGATGCGCGCCGCGTCGTAGTACTTCCACGGGCGTTCGGCGCGCGAATCCGGCCAATCCAGCCCGTTCGCAATCGCAAGCGCGCGCGATCGCAGTTCTGCCTGCCATGCCGCGTCCCGCCATTCCCTCCCAACGGCCGCGCTCGCCGCGCTGAAGTCCATTCGCTGTTCCACTGCAGAGGTCATTCGCTTGCCTCGTCCTGTCTCCCGTATCGTCTTACGCTGGCGTGGCTCCGGGTTGGTTGCCCACCCCCGCGGACCGTCAGCCCCGTCTTCCCTGGCCCCTACCCGACCGCGCCTTCCATCTGGAGTTCGATCAGCCGGTTCAATTCGACCGCGTATTCCATCGGCAGCTCCTTCACGATCGGCTCGACGAAGCCGTTCACGATCATCTTCGCCGCCGCCTCTTCGCTCATGCCCCGGCTCATCAGATAGAACAGCTGGTCCTCGCCCAGCTTCGAGACATACGCCTCGTGCTGGATGCTCACATCCGGCGAATCGATTTCCATCGTCGGGTAAGTGTCGGACCGCGAGTTCTCATCCAGCAGCAGCGCATCGCAGCGCACGTTCGCCTTCACGTTCTCGCAGCCGTCGTACACCTTCAGCAACCCGCGATAACTCGTCCGGCCGCCATCCTTGCTCAGCGACTTCGAGATGATGGTTGAGGTCGTATTCGATGCGGCGTGGACCACCTTGCCGCCCGCGTCCTGGTGCTGCCCGTTCCCCGCGAACGCCAGCGAGAGGATCTCAGCGTGGGCGCCCGGCTCCATCAGATACACGCTCGGGAATTTCGTCGTCAGCTTCGACCCCAGGTTCCCGTCGACCCATTCCATCACCGCGTTCTCGTACGCCGCCGCCCGTTTCGTCACCAGGTTGAACACGTTGTTCGACCAGTTCTGGATGGTCGTGTACCGCACCCGTGCGTTCTTCTTCACGATGATTTCCACCACCGCGCTGTGCAGCGAGTCCGAGCTGTAGATCGGCGCCGTGCAGCCCTCGACATAATGGATCTGGCTGCCCTCGTCCGCGATGATCAGCGTCCGCTCAAACTGCCCCATGTTCTGCGTATTGATCCGGAAGTACGCCTGCAGCGGGATATCGACCTTCACGCCCTTCGGCACGTAGATGAACGACCCGCCGCTCCACACCGCGCTATTCAGCGCCGCATAGCGGTTGTCTCCGGGTGGCACGATCGTCCCGAAGTACTCCTTGAAGATGTCCTCGTGTTCCCTCAGCGCCTGGTCGGTACCGAGGAAGACAACGCCCAGCTTCTCCAGGTCCTCCCGGATGTTGTGGTACACCACCTCCGAGTCGTACTGCGCGCCCACGCCCGCCAGGTACTTCTTTTCCGCCTCGGGAATTCCGAGCTTGTCGAACGTGTTCCGGATGTACTCCGGCACGTCCTCCCATGATCGCTCATCTCGGTCCGTCGCCCGCACGAAGTAGTGGATGCTGTCGAAGTCGAGTTCCTTCAGGATCTCGCTCGCCCAGGCCGGGTCTTCCTTCTGGTAGAAGAGCTCCAGCGAACGCAGCCGGAACTCCCGCATCCACCGCGGCTCGTCCTTCATGTCCGAAATCATGTTCACGATGTCGGCGTTCAGCCCCTTGTTCGCCTTGAACAGGGCCTCTTCCTTATCGAAAAACCCGTACTTGTAGTCAGAAACGATGGATTCTGGTGCGGTCGTCATCGTTGCCCCCTCAGGCGGTCGCCGCGGCTGCGGCTTCGAATTCGTCGTATCCCGCTGCCTCGAGGTGCTCCGCCAGCTCCGGCCCGCCCGATCGCACGATCCGGCCCTCGACCAGCACATGCACGAACTGCGGCTTGATGTAGTTCAGCAGCCGCTGGTAATGCGTAATCAACAGCAGTCCCATCTCCGGGTTCATCAGCGCGTTCACACCCTCGGCCACCGTCCGCAGCGCGTCGATGTCCAGCCCCGAATCCGTCTCGTCCAGCACCGCCATCGCCGGCTCCAGCATCGCCATCTGCAGCATTTCGGCCCGCTTCTTTTCGCCGCCGCTGAAGCCGTCGTTCACGTACCGGCGCGCAAAATCCTGGTCCACCTTCAGGAGGTCCATCTTCTTGAACAGCGCCTCACGGAACTCCCGGATCGGTACTTCCTTTCCGCGCACGCCATTCACCGCCTGCCGCATGAAGTTCACCAGCGTCACCCCGGGGATGGCCACCGGGTACTGGAACGCCAGGAACAACCCCAGTCGCGCCCGCTCATCCGCGGCCATCTCCAAAATTGATTGCCCCTTGAACTTCACCTCTCCGCCCGTGACGCGGTAGCTCGGGTTTCCCATCAACACGTTCGCCAGCGTGCTCTTGCCCGAGCCGTTCGGCCCCATGATCGCATGCACCTCGCCCGTGTTGATGGTCAGCGTCAGGCCCTTGAGGATTTCCTTCTCGCCAATGTTGGCCCGAAGGTCGGTAATCTCCAGCAGTGCTGTCATAGCTGCGTTCCCC
>Ga0209476_10001063_pt1 | contig 18757 bp, 12 predicted proteins | sample KloWWTrecipitate_FD_187179 | JGI IMG/M metagenome (GOLD analysis project Ga0209476, IMG submission 187179) | Active sludge microbial communities from Klosterneuburg, Austria, studying microevolution and ecology of nitrifiers - Klosterneuburg... | ecosystem: Engineered > WWTP > Aerobic digester... | reverse complement strand
GGAGCCTTTGGCGTGCATGCGCCGCTCCGGGATCACCTCGCGCACGAAATTGGCGAGCTTCTCGTGCAGCCACACGTCCTGCGACAACAGCGGGCCGCGCGGGCCGGCGGTGAGGCTGTTCTGGTTGTCCGGCACGGGTGCGCCGAACTGGGTGGTGAGATGGGTAACGGGGCATTTGCTGCCGGTGTCGGGCGGATTGCTCATGGCGGGCTCCAGTCGTCGGGGACAGGACCACTCTAGGCGCGGCAATCGGCAAAGTGAAATCGATTGACGGGATCGGATGGATTGAACCCGGCTATCGCCGGCGCGATGGCGATCAATCCGCTCTGGGGCCGTCGATGCGGCGCCCCCAATCCTCGATCGCACCCTGCTGCAGGCGGTGTTCGATCAGCTTGCGCCACGACGGCACCAGCGGCAGCCGCAGGGCGGGTTCAAGCAGGCTCGGGTCGAGCGTGCGCCCGTACAGCAGGGTGGCCAGGCGCTGCAATGACCACTCGGGATGCGGGCGCTCCGCCAGCGCCAACGCAGCACCGGTGCGTGCACTGCCGGGCCGCAGTACACGGTAGTACCAGCCGGTGCGGCCGGTGGCCTGCACGCGGCGGGCCATGTCGGCCACGCCGAAGCGGTCGTTGAGCTTCCAGCACGGCTGCCGACCCTGGCTCACTTCCAGCAGCGTGCTGCCCAGCGCGAAGCGGTCGCCGAGGCAGATATCGGCCTCGGTGAGCCCGCGCGTGCTGATGTTTTCGCCGAACGCGCCGGGTCCCTGCAGCAGTGGCAGCGCGCCAAGGTCATCACGCCACGCGGCGTAGTGGTCGAAGGCGTAGTGGTGCACCGCCTTGTCCGGGCCGCCGTGTACGCGCGGGTCGCCCTGTTCATCGCCTTCGATACCCAGCTCGCCGATCCGAACTTCGCCATCCAGCGGATGCTTGTCGATCCCGCTCATCGTGCCCGGTCGTGTGTAGGCGCGCGCCTTGCCGGCGAGCAGCGCGTCCACGCGTGGGCCGGACCGGGCGTTCAAACCAGCGCCTTCAGCCGGTACAGCGCTTCCAGCGCCTGCTTCGGCGTGAGGTCGTCGGGGTCGATCGCGGCCAGCGCATCCAGCGCGGCCGATCGCGGCGAGAACAGCCCGAACTGCTGCGGCGCATCCAGTGCCGGTGCGCTCATCGGCAGGGTCGGTGCATCGCGGCCCTGCGCTTCCAGTTCGGCCAATCGTGCGCGTGCTTGCTGCAATGCAGGCTTCGGCAGGCCTGCGAGCGCCGCCACCTGCAGGCCGAAACTGCGATTCGCCGGGCCGGGCCGCACCGCATGCATGAACACCAGTGCATCGCCATGCTCGACCGCATCCAGGTGCAGGTTGGCGATGCCGCTGCCGGGTTCCGCGAGCGCGGTCAGCTCGAAATAGTGGGTAGCGAACAGGGTGTAGCTGCGGTTGGTCGCGGCGAGCTGGCGCGCCACTGCATCGGCCAAGGCGAGGCCGTCGTAGGTCGAGGTGCCACGGCCGATCTCGTCCATCAGCACCAGCGACTGCTCGCTGGCGTGGTGCAGGATGTAGGCGGTCTCGCTCATCTCGACCATGAAGGTCGACTGCCCGCGCGCCAGGTCGTCGCCGGCGCCGATGCGGGTGAGGATGCGGTCGATCGGACCGATCGTCGCCCTCAAAGCGGGCACGAAGCTGCCGATGCAGGCCAGCAGCACGATCAGCGCGTTCTGGCGCATGAACGTGCTCTTGCCGCCCATGTTCGGGCCGGTGATCACGTACATGCGGGTGTCGCCGTCGAACAGCAGGTCGTTCGGCTCGAACGGCGCGTCGCGCAGCGCCTCGACCACCGGGTGGCGGCCGCGCTCGATGGCGATGCCGGGTTCGTCGCGCAGCAGCGGCATGCTCCAGTCCAGCACCTGCGCGCGCTCGGCGAAGCCGGCCAGTACGTCGAGTTCGCTCAGCGCGGCGGCGCAATGGCGCAACGGCTCGACCACCTCGTTGAGCAGGTCGAGCACGCCTTCGTACAACAGCTTCTCGCGCGAGAGCGCCCGTTCGCGCGCCGACAGCACCTTGTCCTCGAAGGCCTTGAGTTCCTCGGTGATGTAGCGCTCGGCGCCGGTCAGCGTTTGCCGACGGGTGTAATGCACCGGCGCCTTGACGCTCTGGCCCTTGCTGATCTCGATGTAGTAGCCGTGCACGCGGTTGTAGCCGACCTTGAGGGTGGCGATGCCGGTGGCTTCGCGTTCGCGGGCTTCCAGGTCGACCAGGAACTGGTCGGCGTGGGTGCTGAGCATGCGCAGTTCGTCTAGCTCGGCGTCGTAGCCCTCGGCGATCGCGCCGCCGTCGCGGGCCAACAGCGGCGGCAGCGGGACGATGGCGGCGCGCAGCATGCGTGCGGACGCTTCGTGTTCGCCGAGCGCCGCATGCAGGGCCTGCAGCCGTGGCGAATCCAGCCCGGACAGTATTTCCTGCACGGCGGGCAGCAGCGACAACCCGTCGCGCAGGGTGGACAGGTCGCGCGGCCTCGCGCTGCGCAGGGCGACCCGCGAGAGGATGCGCTCGAGGTCGCCGAGCCCGCGGAAGGCATCGCGCAGCAGTTCGTCGGCATGGGCGTCGATCAATGACGACACCGCGTGGTGGCGCTCGCCGACGACGGTGCGGTCGCGCAACGGCCGATGCAGCCAGCGGCGCAACAGGCGCCCGCCCATCGGCGACACCGTCGAGTCGAGTACGCCGAGCAGGGTGGCGCGGACGTCGCCATCCACGCGCGAATCCAGTTCCAGGTGGCGGCGCGTGGCCGCGTTCATTGCGATGGCCTCATCGCTGGCTTCCAGGGCGATCGCGCGCAGGTGCGGCAGGCGCTGCTTCTGGGTTTCCTCGATGTAGCCGAGCAGGGCGGCGGCGGCGGCGATCGCGCGCGGCTTGCCATCGATCCCGAACGCGGTCAGGTCGTGCAGCCCGAAGAACTGCAGCAACTGGCGGCGGCCGGTCTCGGCATCGAACAGCCACGGCGGGCGGCGACGCAGGCCGCGTGTTTCCAGCGCCGCGGGGGGCCATCCGTCTTCGTCGGCCAGCAGGACTTCCGCAGGTTGCAGGCGGGCCAGTTCGGCTTCGAGGGCATCGTCGCCCTCGACTTCGTTCGCCCGGAGGCGACCACTGGAGAGGTCGGCCCACGCCAGCCCGTAACCGCCCTTGATGCGGCTGACCGCCAGCAGCAGGGTGTCGCGGCGCTCGTCGAGCAGGGCTTCGTCGGTCACCGTGCCGGGGGTGATGATGCGCACCACCTTGCGTTCGACCAGGCCCTTGGCCAGCGCCGGGTCGCCGATCTGCTCGCAGACCGCCACCGACTCACCCAGCGCCACCAGCCGCGCCAGGTAGCCCTCGGCCGCGTGATGCGGCACGCCTGCCATCGGGATCGGCTGGCCGGCGGAATTGCCGCGCTGGGTGAGGGTGATGTCGAGCAGGCGCGCGGCCTTGCGGGCGTCGTCGTAGAACAGCTCGTAGAAGTCGCCCATGCGGAAGAACAGCAGCACGTCCGGATGCTCGGCCTTGGCCGAGAAGAACTGGCGCATCAGCGGCGTGTGCTGTTCGAGGGGCATGCGTGGGGCGGTGGAAGGGGCCGGATAGTGTGCCCGATCGCCTCCTGCTTCCCGTTGCGATTTTCGCTCGACACGCCAGCGTACGGATGTGTTAGTTTTCCGTTCACGGCAGCCACCTGCTGCCCACGCGCCATACCCCCACATGGTCGCGTCGAAGAAAAATTCCGCCGTCGCGTTCGCGACGGCTTGGTCTCGGCGTGTTCAACCAAGGGGGTTTCCATGATCCGCAAGCAACCACAACGCAGTTCGTTGGCCATCGCCGTGTTCGCCGCGATGGTGTCCATGTCCGCATTGCCCGCGATGGCACAGGACGCCGGCCAGGCCGGCAAAGAAGAAGCCAAGACCCTTGATGCCCTGGTCGTGACCGCGCAGAAGCGCGAGGAAGCGATGCAGGACGTGCCGATCATGGTCACCGCGCTCTCGCAGGAAGCCCTGCAGGACGCCGGCGTGCGCGACATCAAGGACCTGCAGACGGTGGTTCCCGGCCTGACCGTGACCAGCACCCAGAGCGAGGCGATCACCACCGCCCGCATCCGTGGCGTCGGCACTGTGGGCGACAACGTCGGCCTGGAGTCCTCGGTCGGCATCGTGATCGATGGCGTCTACCGCCCGCGCAACTCGGTCGGCTTCGGCGACCTCGGCGAACTCGAGCGCATCGAAGTGCTCAAGGGCCCGCAGGGCACCCTGTTCGGCAAGAACACCTCGGCCGGCGTGATCAACGTGGTGACCAAGCGCCCGGACTTCGTGCGCAGCGGCGACCTCGAACTGACCGCCGGCACCCCCGGTGCACTCGGCTTCGCGGGCAGCTTCAACACGCCGGTCGGCGAGAACAACGCTTTCCGCCTCTATGCCACCAAGCGCAAGCGCGACGGCTTCATGGACGTGCATACCGGCGCGGGTACCTCGCGCGAGGACTACGACCAGAGCTACCACTCGGTTCGTGCGCAGTGGCGGTTCACCCCGAGCGATGCGTGGGACATCAACTTCACCGCGGATTACACCAAGCGCGACGAGAACTGCTGCTCCGCCGTCACCACCGTGCGCGGGCTGACCGCCGACATCATCGATCGACTGGCGCCGGACGAGGGCGTGGCCCGGGTCGCCAACCCGGAAGCGCGGCAGGCATGGAGCAACCGCGGCAACGAGCAGTTCATCAAGGACAGGGGCCTGAGCGCCGAGATCAACTGGGATTCGCCGTGGTTCGGCGGGGCGACGCTGACATCGATCACCGCAGCCCGTGACTGGGAGACGGTCAATGGCCTGGATTTCGACTACTCCACCGCGGACATCCTGTACCGCGTCGCCGATCGCGACGAATCGCTGTCGCGCTTCAAGCAGTTCAGCCAGGAGTTCCGCCTGACCGGCTCCACCGATCGGGTCGACTGGATGGTGGGCCTGTTCTATGCCAACGAGGACATCACCCGCAACGAGTCCTATCGCGTCGGCAAGGACTATGGCCAGTATCTGTCGTCGGCCATCCTGACCTCGATCAACCCGGCGTTCCGCAACTTGGCCTCGTCCAACACGTTCCTGCAGGAAGTCTCCGGCCTGCCGTACAGCGCCGGGTTCGGCGACCTGTCCGCGCTCGACCGCTACGACCAGAAGGCCAAGAGCATCGCGGTATTCACCAACAACAGCTTCCACGTCACCGACGCCTTCGACATCATCCTCGGCCTGCGTTACACCAAGGAAGACAAGGAGCTCGACTCGCTCTACAGCAATCCGTCGGGCGGCGGCCACTGCGGCACCTTGCTGACGCTGGCGCAGACCAGTCCGGCGACTTTGGCGGGACGCATCAGGGGGTCATTGATTGCCCGCAGTGTTCCGTTCGATGCATTGAGTGCGGAGCAGAAGGCCACCATCATCAACAACGTGGTGGGTTTCAGCTGCCTGCCGTGGGTCAACCCGCTGCACAACGCGGCATCGCGCGATTCCCACCAGGAGCGCAGCGAGAAGGAATGGTCGGGTACGCTCAAGTTCGCCTACCGGGCGAACGAAAATGCGATGTTCTATCTGTCCGGCGCGCGCGGCTACAAGGCCGGTGGCTTCAACCTGGACCGCGTGCAATCGTCGAACGGTTTGAGCAGCGGCGGAACAGGCGTGGCACCGGTGCTGGACACCTCGTTCCCCGGTGAGTTCGTCGACAGCTACGAGCTGGGCACCAAGACCACCTGGGCCGGCGGCAACCTGCTGCTCAACGCGACCCTGTTCCACCAGACCTACAGCGACTTCCAGCTCAACAGCTTCCTCGGCACCAGCTTCGTGGTGCGCTCGATCCCGGAAGTCACCTCGCGCGGCATCGACACCGAAATCCTGTGGCAGGCGGCCTCGGTCAAGGGCCTGATGCTGCAGGGTGGTGTCACCTACGCGAAGACCGAATACGGCGACACCATCCCGGGCGGCGACTTCATCAATCCCACCGGCGCCCTGTACAAGCTGCCGGGCTCGCAGGTCAGCTTCGCGCCCGAACTGTCGGTGTCGGGTGCGGTGACCTACGAATGGGAATTGGACGAGGGCGTGCTGGCGCGCTTCAACATCGGCGCCAAGTACATGTCCGAGTTCAATACCGGTTCCGACATCGATCCGGAGAAGATGCAGGACGCCTACACAGTGGTGAACGCACGCATCGGCATCGGCGCCAGCGATCGCAGCTGGTCGCTGGAACTGTGGGGCCTGAACATCTTCGACAAGTACTACAACCAGGTCGGCTTCGACGCGCCCCTGCAGAACCTGTCGCCGCTGCCGAACCAGGCAGTCAATTCGTTCAACGCGTTCCCGGGTGCACCGGCGACGTACGGCGTGACCTTTCGCAAGCGCTTCTGAGCCATCCGCGACACGTACCACGGACGGCCCGCGCAAGCGGGTCGTTCCGTTTTGCGGCGACGTGCGCTACAAGGCAGGCATCCCCTGGCATGGCTCGACGATGACCGTTCCCACTGACACCGAACTCGACGCCCTCGCTCGCAGCACCGGCGAGCGCCTGCTCGCGACTCGCCACCGGCTGGCGACTGCGGAGAGTTGCACCGGCGGCTGGATCGCCAAGGCGGTGACCGACGTCGCCGGTTCCTCGGCCTGGTTCGACTGCGGCATGGCCGCCTACAGCTACGAAGCCAAGCAGGCCTTGCTCGGCGTGCGGCCGCAGACACTGGAGACCCACGGCGCGGTCAGCCGCGAAACCGTGGTGGAGATGGTCAGCGGCGCACTGGTGCACTCCGGCGCGACCCTCGCGGTGGCGGTCACCGGTATCGCCGGGCCGGGCGGTGGCAGCGACGACAAGCCGGTGGGCACTGTGTGGATCGCCTGGAAGCGGCGCGGCGGCTATGCCAAGGCCGAGGTGTTCCATTTCGATGGCGACCGCGATGCGGTGCGCCGGCAGACCGTGGCCAGCGCGCTCTCGGGGCTTGAACAGCATCTCGAGTGACCCGGGCTGGGGCAGTTGACGGCGCAATTCGTTAGTAGTATTACTACTAACCATGAGCCTGACCGATACCCAGCGCGCCATCCACGCCTTCATCGCCGAACGCATCGAGGGCGACGGTTTCGCCCCTTCACAGGCGGAAATCGCCCGAGCGTTCGGCTTCAAGGGCGTCCGTGCCGCGCAATACCACCTGGAGGCGCTGGAAGCCGCCGGCATCCTCGAGCGCACTCCCGGTCGTGCCCGCAGCCTGCGCCTGCTGCAGTCGCCCGATGGCCCGCACCAACTGCCGCTGCCGTCCAACGACGACATCCTGCAACTGCCGGTGCTCGGCCAGGTCGCGGCTGGCGTACCTATCGGCGCCGACATCGGCTCCGAGCAGGTGGTGCTGATGGATCGCGCGTTCTTCTCGCCGACACCGGACTACCTGCTGAAGGTGCGCGGCGATTCGATGCGCGACGAAGGCATCTTCGACGGCGACCTGATCGGCGTACACCGCACCTCGGATGCGCGCAGCGGGCAGGTGGTGATCGCGCGGATCGACGACGAAGTCACCGTCAAATTGCTGAAGATCGGGCAGGGTCGCATCCGCCTGCTGCCACGCAATCCCGACTACGCACCGATCGAAGTACAGCCCGGCCAGGACTTCGCCATCGAGGGCCTGTACTGCGGCCTGGTGCGTCCGAATGCGTAAGCGCCCGAGTCGCCGGCGGGGGATTTCCTGATGTCGCCACGCTGTGCTGGCTGCCAATGTCGACCCACGGCCCGCCATGTCGCAGTTTTTGCGATGGGCGCCGCCTAACCTGATTCCAGACCCGATATCCCCTTCAGTACGAGGACCTGCACCATGGACGAGAACAAGAAGCGCGCCCTTTCCGCCGCACTGGGCCAGATCGAGAAGCAGTTCGGCAAGGGCTCGGTGATGCGCATGGGTGACCGCGCGGTCGAGGTGGTCGAGACCATCGGCACCGGCTCGCTGATGCTGGACATCGCGCTGGGCATCGGCGGCCTGCCCAAGGGCCGCGTGGTCGAGATCTACGGCCCGGAGTCTTCCGGCAAGACCACCCTGACCCTGCAGACCATCGCCGAATGCCAGAAGGCCGGCGGCACCTGTGCCTTCATCGACGCCGAGCACGCGCTCGACCCGGTCTACGCGCAGAAGCTGGGGGTGAACCTCGACGAGCTGTACCTGTCGCAGCCGGATACCGGCGAGCAGGCGCTTGAGATCGTCGACATGCTGGTGCGCTCCAACGCGGTGGACATGGTGGTGATCGATTCGGTCGCCGCACTGACCCCGAAGGCGGAAATCGAGGGCGAGATGGGCGACGTGCTGCCCGGCCTGCAGGCCCGCCTGATGAGCCAGGCGCTGCGCAAGCTGACCGGCAACATCAAGCGCAGCAACTGCATGGTGGTGTTCATCAACCAGCTGCGGCAGAAGATCGGCATGATGATGCCGGGCCAGAGCAACGAAGTGACCACCGGCGGTAACGCGCTCAAGTTCTACGCATCGGTGCGCCTGGACATCCGCCGCATCGGCTCGATCAAGAAGGGCGAGGAAATCATCGGCAACCAGACCCGGATCAAGGTGGTCAAGAACAAGCTGGCGCCGCCGTTCAAGCAGGTCATCACCGAGATTCTCTACGGCGAAGGCATCAGCCGCGAAGGCGAGCTGATCGACATGGGCGTCGAAGCCAAGCTGGTCGAGAAGGCGGGTGCCTGGTACAGCTACGACGGTGAGCGCATCGGCCAGGGCAAGGAAAACGCCCGTAACTACCTCAAGGAGAATCCGGCTGCGGCACTCAAGCTGGAAGCCGCCCTGCGCGAGAAGTTCGTGCCGGAAGAGGCTCCGCGCGATGAGGCGGGTGCCGCCGAATGACGGGGCCGGGCGGCGGTGACGGTGAAGCGTCCTCGTCAGCGCAGAAGCGTCGCCGCCGCCCGGAGCCATCAGCGACCCAGCGGGCCATCGGCCTGCTGACCCGGCGCGAGCATTCCCGGCGGGAACTCGCGCGCAAGCTGGTCGTTCGAGGCGTCGAGGCGCTTGACGCGCAGGTCGTCATCGACAAGTTGGCCGCCGCGGGCTGGCAGGACGACACCCGTTTTGCCGAATCGCTGGTGCGCAGCCGTGCCGCTGGCGGTTACGGGCCTGCCTATATACGCGCCGAACTGGGCACGCATGCGCTGCCCAGCGAGGTGATCGCTGCTGCGTTGGAGAGCTTCGAGGGTGACTGGGCTGAAAATGCGTGGGCATTGGTGTCGCGTCGCTTTCCCGAGGTGCGTGCCGGTGACCGGGATGTGCGGCGCAAGGCACTCGATTTCCTGCTGCGTAGGGGATTCGCGATGGAGCATGCTCGGGCTGCGAGTCAGCCTGTAGGTCTAGAGTCGTAACACCCTGCAGTGCCTGTAAAATGGCCTGATGAAAACAACCTCCGATATCCGCCGGGATTTCCTGGATTTCTTCGCCTCCAAGGGCCACACCATCGTGCCCTCCGCACCACTGGTGCCGGGCAACGACCCGACCCTGCTGTTCACCAACTCGGGCATGGTCCAGTTCAAGGACGTCTTCCTGGGCGCGGAGAAGCGCAGCTACGTGCGCGCAGCCGACGTGCAGCGCTGCCTGCGGGCGGGCGGCAAGCACAACGACCTCGACCAGGTCGGCTACACCGCGCGCCACCACACATTCTTCGAGATGCTCGGCAACTGGTCGTTCGGTGACTACTTCAAGAAGGACGCCATCGCTTGGTCGTGGGAGTTGCTCACCAGGGTCTGGGGTCTGGCGCCGGAGCGTTTGCTGGTCACGGTCTACCACAACGACGACGAGTCCTTCGACATCTGGCACAACGACATCGGCCTGCCAGTCGAGCGCATCGTCCGCATCGGCGACAACAAGGGTGCGCCGTTCGCCTCCGACAACTTCTGGCAGATGGCCGACACCGGTCCCTGCGGGCCCTGCACCGAGATCTTCTACGACCACGGAGACCACCTCGCCGGCGGCCCGCCGGGCTCCCCGGACGAGGACGGCGATCGCTACATCGAGATCTGGAACAACGTGTTCATGCAGTTCGACCGCCAGCCGGACGGCACCTTGGTACCGCTGCCGGCGCCATGCGTGGACACCGGCATGGGCCTGGAGCGGCTGGCCGCGATCCTGCAGCACGTGCATACCAACTACGAGATCGACCTGTTCCAGGCGCTGATCAAGCATGCGTCCGAACTCACCGACACCGCAGATCACGAGAACAAGTCGCTGCGGGTGATCGCTGACCACATCCGCGCCTGCGCGTTCCTGATCGTGGACGGCGTGTTGCCGTCCAACGAAGGTCGCGGCTACGTGCTGCGACGAATCATCCGCCGCGCGCTGCGCCATGGCTGGATGCTGGGCGTGCGCGAGCCGTTCTTCCACAAGTTGGTGTCCACCTTGGATGCACAGATGGGCGATGCCTATCCGGTGCTGCGCAACGGCCGCGCCACCGCCGAGCGCGCACTCAAGGCCGAGGAAGAACGCTTCGCCGAGACGTTGGATTCGGGCATGCGCATCTTCAACGACGTGGCCGCGCGCAGCGACGGCACCATCCCGGGCGTCGATGCCTTCCGCCTGTACGACACCTACGGCTTCCCGCTCGACCTCACCCAGGACATGGCCCGCGAGCGCTGTATGTCAGTCGACGTGGCCGGTTTCGATGCTGCGATGACCCAGCAAAAGGAAACCGCCCGCGCTGCCGGCAAATTCGGTGGCGGCACAACGCTGCCGGCTGACTTGGTGGCACAGCTGACGCCCACGAAATTCCTCGGCTACGAATCGCTGGCCGCAGGTGGATTGGAAGTCCAGGCGCTGTTGAAGGACGGCAAGCCGGTCGAATCCATCGAAGCGGGCGACGCCGCCATCGTGATCCTCGATGCGACCCCGTTCTATGCCGAATCCGGCGGCCAGGTTGGCGACACCGGCGAGTTGGACACCAACACCCTTGAAAGCGGGGGCGTGCGCTTCGTGGTCGATGACACCCTCAAGCTCGCCGGTCAGTTCCATGGCCATGTCGGCACGCTGGCGGCTGGGACGCTGAAGCGCGGTGATCGCGTACTGGGCTCGGTCGATGGTGCCCGTCGCGGTGCCACCATCCTCAACCATAGCGCCACCCACTTGCTGCACGCCGCCCTGCGCGACGTGCTTGGCACGCACGTGCAGCAGAAGGGCTCGCTGGTTGCGCCGGACCGCCTGCGCTTCGACTTCTCGCACTTCCAGCCGATGACCGAGGCCGAACTGGCCGAGATCGAGCGCCGGGTGAATGTCGAGGTGCGCGCCAACCATGAAGGCGAAGTGCGCAACATGGCGATGCAGGAAGCATTGGACTTCGGCGCGATGGCATTGTTCGGCGAGAAGTACGGCGAACACGTGCGCGTGCTGCGCTTCGGCCCTACCTCGACCGAACTGTGCGGCGGCACCCACGTGGGCCGCACCGGCGACATCGGCCTGTTCAAGATCGTCTCCGAAGGGGGCGTGTCCGCCGGCGTGCGCCGCATCGAGGCGGTGACCGGCCAGGGCGCGCTGGATCATGTGGCGGAGGAGGAGCGCTGCCTGGGCGAAGCCGCGGCCCTGCTCGGCGGCACCAGCGGCGACGTGGCCGACAAGCTGCGCGCCTTGCTCGACCGGCAGAAGAAACTCGAGCGCGAGCTGGAGTCGCTGAAAGCCAAGGCGGCCTCCAGCGCGACCAGCGACCTGGCCGGCCAGGCCCGCGACGTGAATGGGGTCAATGTACTTGCGGTGCGGCTGGAGGGCTTCGATGCCAAGGCCTTGCGCGACGCGCTGGACCGCCTCAAGCAGCAACTGGGCGATGCGGTGATCGTGCTGGCCGGTACGGATGGCGGCAAGGCCGCGTTGGTGGCCGGTGTCAGCGGCGCGGCGGCTGGCAAGGTCAAGGCCGGTGACCTGCTGGGTGACGTGGCCCGCCAGGTCAATGGCAAGGGTGGCGGCCGCCCCGACATGGCGCAGGGTGGTGGCGACGACGGCCCCGCGCTGATCGCTGCATTGGCGCAGGTGCCGGAATGGGTCGGCGAGCGACTGGGCATGCATTGAAAAAACGCCACACTGTGACACCGGCAGCTTGTGCAGTCTGAACAATGCCCCGTATGATCGGACGGATTGGATGCATCTGGCCGCACGGTTCCGTGGCGGCTGCGACAGGGGAGTTGCGATGCTGATCTTGACCAGGCGTGTAGGTGAAACCTTGATGATCGGTGACTCGATCACCGTGACCGTGCTTGGCGTAAAGGGCAACCAGGTGCGCATCGGCATCACCGCACCGAAGGACGTTGCCGTGCATCGCGAAGAGATCTACCAGCGTATCCAGGGTGATGAAAGCAACAAGGACGGCGAAGCGAAGCCGTAAGGTTTGCCGGATCGCGGTCCAGCCTGTATTCTTCGCGGCTCGCGATTTCACCACGCCGGAGAGTTGCCCGAGTGGCTGAAGGGGCTCCCCTGCTAAGGGAGTATCGGGTCAAAAGCCTGATCGAGGGTTCGAATCCCTCACTCTCCGCCAGTTTGGCGAAATCACGATTACACGTCATCGAAGAACCACTTTTCGTTGACGTGGTGTCACTCAACAACGCATAATTTCGCTTCTGATTTGCGCCCGTAGCTCAGTTGGATAGAGCACCAGGCTACGAACTTGGGGGTCGGGAGTTCGAATCTCTCCGGGCGCACCATATGAAAAGGCCAACCTCCGGGTTGGCTTTTTTGTTTCCGGGCCATGGGCTCGTGATGCCGTTGGGCTCGTGATGCCGTCGATTCGCTGAAGCGCCGTCCGTCCGCCTCGTGGTTCTCGGCAGGAATGCCGGGCGGGCGATTGCTACACTGCGGCGATGCAGGAACCACGCCGCATCAAGAAGAAAACCAAGGCCACCTCGATGGACATCGCCCATCGCGCGGGTGTATCGCAGGCCACCGTCTCTCGCGTATTGCGCGGCAGCCCGCTGGTCAACGCCGAGACGCGCAAGCGGGTCGAGGAAGCCGTCCGCGAGCTCAACTACAAGGTCGATCGCCACGCCTCCAGCCTGCGCACCCAGCGTGCCGGCACGCTGGCCCTGCTGCTGTTCGAGGACCCGACGCCGGACGACTCGCACATCAATCCGTTTTTCCTGTCGATGCTCGGCTCGATCACCCGCGCCTGCGCGAAGCATGGCCATGACCTGCTGGTCTCATTCCAGCAGTTGTCGGATGACTGGCATGCCGATTACGAGGACAGCATGAAGGCCGACGGCCTGATCCTGCTCGGTTATGGCGACTACATCGCGTACGAGAGCAAGCTCGCGCACCTGGTCGCGCAGGGCACGCATTTCGTGCGCTGGGGCGCGGTGCTGCAGGGACAGCCGGGCATCTCCATCGGTTGCGACAACGCCGCTGGCGGGGCTCTGGCGGGGCGCCACCTGATGGCGAAGGGGCGCCGCAAGGTCGCCTTCCTCGGCGATGCATCGACCCACTTCCCGGAATTCTTCGCGCGCTACTGTGGCTGCGATGCGGCCTTGCGCGAGGGTGGCCTACGCATGAATCCGGCCCTGCAGGTCGATGCCGACAGTTCCGAGCAATCCGGCTACGACGCCGCGCGCGTGCTGATCGGGCGTGGCCATGCCTTCGACGCGATCTTCGCCGCCAGCGACCTGATCGCCATCGGCGCGATCCGCGCGTTGACCGAGGCCGGCCTGCGCGTGCCGGACGACGTGGCCATCGTCGGCTTCGACGGCACGCCGATGGCGCGCTTCTCCAATCCGCCGTTGACCACGGTGGTGCAGGACACCTCGGGCGCCGGCGAGTTGCTCGTGGCCAGCCTGCTGAAGCTGGTTCGCGACGAACCCGCCGAGAGCGTCACCCTCACCCCGACCCTGGAAATCCGCGCCTCGAGCGGCGGTTGAGCCTCAGCGTGGCCGGCGCGCGCCAGCCATCGCCTGATCGAGTGCTGCCTGCAACGCAGGCTGCGTGACCGGTGCGTCGAGCACGAACACCTGCACGCCATGCGCCGCGACATCGGCGGCGAGGCTGCTGCCCTCGGCGACATCGACCACGCTGCCATCCAGCGCCGAACGCCATCGGCCGGGCTGCAGCATCGTCGTGATCTCGAAGCGTTGCGGTCCGTCGCCCTTGTTGAGCAGCACCAGCGCGAGCTGATGCACGCCGTCATGCTGGTAAACGCGATAGAACGCCGCGCGCTCACCCTGCAGCGCGATGTCCAGTTGCACACCGCGCTGCAGTGCCGGCGTGGTCGCACGCACATTGGCGATGCGTGCAAGCGCGGCGTGGATCGGGCTGCGCTTCGCCGCTGCGATCCCCTCGCTGCCGAAGTAGTTGCGGTTGCCCGCATGCTCGGCGCGGCCGCGCATGAAGCCCATCTCCGAGCCGTAGTAGACGACCGGGATGCCGCGCGCGGTGAACAGCCAGTTGTGCGCGTCGATGAAGCCCGCGTCGCTGGCATCCATGCGCGGCATGTCGTGGTTGTCGTAGAACGTCGCGAGGTCGTAAGGGTTCGCGTATGGGCCATCGTGCAGGAACAGCGATGGCGCCAGTCGCTCGTAGCCCACGCCCTTGCGGCCGAATACCTCGTCCATCGCCTGCTTCATCGGGAAGTCGAGCACGCTGACTTCGCCGTTGCCGGGCAGGGTGTGCGTCGCGATCTTGGCCGCGTCGTAGTCGAAGGCCTCGCCGAACATGAAGAAGCCCGGATGCTTCGCGCGGATGCGCTGGGTGAAGGCATTCCAGAACTTCGGCGGCATCCAGCTGATGGTGTCGATGCGGAAGGCGTCCGCGCCCTGGTCGATCCACTGGCCGTAGGCACTGGTGAGGTCATCGAGCACGGCGGGATTGTCGGCATCGAAATCGGCGAGTTGGGCCAGGTTGCCGTCGAAGATCGAACCTTTCGCACCATCGACCGGCCCGGTGGTGTTGTAGAAGCGGTGCAGCGGGTTGCGCGCGGGGTCCAGCTGTTGCGGCGGCAGGTTCTGGTGGTCGGCGATCAGCGCACCATCCTTGGCGTAGACCTTGCCGAACTTCGGTTGCGTCTTCGGCATCGTCCAGCCTGGCGAGCCATGGTTGCCGACGATGTCCAGCACCAGCTTCATGTCCTTCGCGTGCACCGATTTCGCAAGCCCGGCGAAGTCCAGCCCGGGGCTGGGCAGGTGTTCATCGATCGTGTGGAAATCCACGCCCCAGTAGCCGTGGTAGCCGCTCTTGCCCTGGTCGGAGAGGATGCTGCCGCAACTCGGCGGCGTGCCACCGGTAAACGCCTCGTCGGGGTTGTCGACGATCGGGGTGATCCAGATCGAGGTGAAGCCCATCGCACGGATGTAGTCGAGGTTGTCGGCGATGCCCTTGAAGTCGCCGCCGAGGTAACCGATGTTGCCGGCCACGCCGTCGCACGCCGGCAACGGGATGTCGAAGGTGCGATGCACGCCGCCCTGTTCGCGATGATCGTTGCCGGTGTCGCCGTTGACGAAGCGGTCGGTGACCACGAAGTACACCGCGTTCGCGGCGAACGGTTCCAGCGTGCCGTAGTAGTCGTTCGCGGGTGCTGTGGTCGATGCCGCATCGCGCGGCGTGGTCGAGGCGCAGCCGCTGATGGCAATGGCAATGGCGAGCGAAGCCGTCGTGCGGTGCAGGCTCATGCGCGCGCCTCCGCCGATGGTTCCTGCACGCGCACCAGCGCCAATGCCGCCAACAGCAGGCTGACGCCGCTGATCGCCATCGCGAAGATCGGCTGGTTGTCGAACATGCCGCGCAACGCGGGCCCGAGCAGGGTCGCGGCGACGATCTGCGGGATCACGATGAACATGTTGAAGATGCCCATGTAGATGCCCATCTTCTGCGCCGGCACGCAGCTGGAGAGCAGGGCGTACGGCATCGACAGGATGCTCGCCCAGGCCACGCCGACCAGCGCGAACGACAGGATCAACCACGCCGGACTCGGCACCGCCCACATCGACAGGAAGCCGATGCCGCCGAGCACCAGCGAGACTGCATGCACGGCCTTGCGGTTCAAGGGCCGGCGCGCGGCGATGAAGCTCAGCAGCAGCGCGACCAGCATCGACGACAGGCCGTAATAGCCCATGTAGGAACCGACCAGGTCGGCGGCATCCTGGAACGCGGCGTTGGCGGACTGGAAGGCTGCGGCCTGCGCGGGGATCGCCATGTCGAACGCAGCCGGATTCGGTGCCGGTGCCTTGAACACGTGCTCGGTCAGGCCGGGCGTGGCCATGCTCCACATGCTGAAGAACGCCAGCCAGCTGAAGAACTGCACGGCGCCGAGCCGGCGCATCTGCACCGGCATGTTCGCCACGTGCTTGCCGATCTCGCTGAAGAGATTGCCCTTTGCACGATTCTCCTCGCGGAAGCGTTGCAGGTCTTCGGGCGGGTATTCGCGGGTGGTGAAGACCGTGACCAGGATGCTGGCCATGAACACGAATGCGCCGATCGCGAAGGCAATCTTCACCGATGGCGGCACGATGCCCGGGCCGGCCTCGTTCGGCACGCCGAGCAGGGTCACGAACCATGGCAGGTTGCTGGCCACCCACGTACCGATGCCGATGATCAGGGTCTGCAGCAGGAAGCCGTACGAGCGCTGTTGCTCCGTCAACTTGTCGGCGACCAGCGCGCGGAACGGCTCCATGCTGATGTTGATGCTGGCATCGAGCACCCACAGGAGGCCGACGGCCATCCACAGCGTCGGCGAGTGCGGCATGAACAGCAGCGCGATCGAGCTGAGGATCGCACCCACCACGAAATAGGGACGGCGTCGCCCGAGTACCGGGTGCCAGGTGCGATCGCTGAACCAGCCGATCACCGGTTGCACCAGCAAGCCGGTCAACGGCGCGGCGATCCACAGCAGCGGCAACGCGTCCTTCTCCGCGCCCAGCGTCTGGAAAATGCGCGACATGAAGCCGCCTTGCAGCGTTAAGCCGAACTGGATGCCGAGGAAGCCGAACGACATGTTCCAGATCTGCCAGAACGAGAGTGCCGGCCTGGATGTCGTGTTCGTTGCGTGCATGCGCTTCCTCGATGTTGGTGCAGTCAGGGTGCGCGGAGTGTGCTGCAGCGAATTGCGCGAGTCGTGATGCAGCGCCGCATATTCGGCATGGATTACGTAGTCATCACGCATGTAAACGTATTCAAGCCGTCGCTGCGTGGGTGGCGGGCATCGCAGGCGGCATGATCCGCGGCAGTTTCAGGCGGGGTGAGGCGTGGGGATGATGGATCAGCAATGGTGGCGCGGCGCGGTGATCTACCAGATCTACCCGCGCAGTTTCCTCGACACCGATGGCGACGGCGTGGGCGACCTGCCGGGCATCCTTGCGCGCCTCGACCACGTGGCATCGCTGGGCGTCGACGCGATCTGGATCTCGCCGTTCTTCAAGTCGCCGATGCACGATTTCGGCTACGACATCTCCGATTACTGCGACGTCGATCCGCTGTTCGGCACGCTGGACGATTTTGATCGCTTGCTTCGCGATGCGCATGCGCGCGGCCTGAAGGTGATGATCGACCAGGTGCCCAGCCATTGCTCGATCGAGCATCCTTGGTTCGTCGAAAGCCGCCAGGACCGCGACAACCCCAAGGCCGACTGGTTCGTGTGGGCCGATGCGAAACCTGATGGCAGCCCGCCCAACAACTGGCTGTCGATCTTCGGCGGCGTGGCCTGGACGTGGGAGCCGCGCAGGCGTCAGTACTACCTGCACAATTTCCTCAGTTCGCAGCCGCAGCTGAACTTCCACAACCCGCAGGCGTACGCCGCGCAGCTGGACACCCTGCGTTTTTGGCTTGATCGCGGTGTCGACGGCTTCCGCCTGGATTCGATCAATTTCCCGTTCCACGACGCGCAACTGCGCGACAACCCGGCCAAGCCGATGGAACTGCGGCAGGGGCGCGGCTTCAGTCCCGACAATCCCTATGCGTTCCAGTACCACACCTACAACAACACGCGTCCGGAGAACCTCGGGTTCCTGGAGGACGTGCGCCGGTTGCTGGATGGTTACGCGGACGTTGCCGCACTCGGCGAAATCTCCTCGGATGATTCGCTGGCGACGATGACGCAATACGTGCAGCCCAACCGATTGCACATGGGCTACAGCTTCGAGCTGCTCACCGAAGACGGCTCGCCCGCGCACATCCGCGCGACGGTCGTAGCGCTGGAATCGCAGTTGCAGGACGGTTGGCCGTGCTGGGCGATCTCCAACCACGACGTGCAACGCGCGGTCACCCGCTGGGGCAACGGTCGCGACGATCATGCACATGCGCGCCAGTTGCTCGCGCTGGTGTGCTCGCTGCGTGGTTCGGTCTGCCTGTACCAGGGCGAGGAACTCGGGCTGCCGGAAGCCGACGTGCCGTACGAGGCGCTGCAGGATCCCTATGGCAAGGCGTTCTGGCCGAACTTCAAGGGCCGCGACGGATGCCGCACGCCGATGCCGTGGAATGATGCCGCGCAGGCCGGCTTCAGCAGCGCGAAGCCCTGGTTGCCGGTGCCCGATGCGCACATCGAGCGCAACGTGGACTCGCAGTCGGCGGATCCGTCGTCGGTGCTGAACGCGGCGCGTGCGTTCCTGCGCTGGCGCAAGTCGCAACCCGCGTTGGTGGAAGGCACGATCCGTTTCCTCGATGCGCCCGCGCAGATTCTTGCCTTCGTCCGCGAACACGAGGGCGCGCAGCTGCTTGTCGCATTCAACCTGTCGCCGGAAGCGATCGCGTGGACGCCGCCCGCCGGCATCGCGATGCTGTCCGCGCCCGGCGTCGAT
>Ga0209476_10001059_pt1 | contig 18797 bp, 13 predicted proteins | sample KloWWTrecipitate_FD_187179 | JGI IMG/M metagenome (GOLD analysis project Ga0209476, IMG submission 187179) | Active sludge microbial communities from Klosterneuburg, Austria, studying microevolution and ecology of nitrifiers - Klosterneuburg... | ecosystem: Engineered > WWTP > Aerobic digester... | reverse complement strand
GGATGGCGCCGTTGTCGGCATCCAGCGAGACCAGCGCGGCCTGTCCGCGCGGCAACTGGTCGATCGCCCACTGCGGAGCGGCGTCCGGCTTGTCGGATGGCAGTCGGCGTACGCGCACCACGTCCCCGCGCTGGGCGATCGAGGAGGTCGACTTGCCGGTCCAGGAAATCGCGCTGCCGGCGAGGCCCAGCTCGCTGCCATCGGCCAGCACCACCCGCAGCTGGCCGCCCTCGTTGCCGGTCACCACCGCCGGCAACAGGCCGCCCTGCACGGGTGTGCCACGGAGCAGGCCGGCAATGGTCTTGGCATCCGCGCCGGCCGGGATTTCGACGCGCTGTTCGGGCTTGCGCCAGCCGTGGCGATGGTCGTAGACGCGCAAGCCGTCCATCACCGCCTTGTCGGCCGCGGCCTGCAAGGTCGGGTCGATGGTGGTGGTGACGTGGTAGCCCTTGCTGAGCACGTCGCCGCCGAAGCGCTCGACCATCTGCTGGCGCACCATTTCCGCCACATACGGCGCCGAGACCTCGATCTGGCGTTCGTGCGGGGTGGCGTGCATCGGTACCGCGCGGGCCGCGTCGGCCTCGGCGCGGCTGACGTAGCCCAGTTCGGCCATGCGCGGCAGGATGTAGTTGTCGCGGCGCATCCGCGCGCGCTCCGGGTTGCCGAGCGGGTTGCCGCTGGACGGGAATTTGGGGATGCCGGCGAGGGTGGCCGCCTCGTCCAGGGTTAGCGCGTCCAGTTTCTTGCCGTAATAGAACTCGGCGGCGGCGGCCACACCGTAGGCGCGGTTGCCGAAGAAACTCTTGTTCAGGTAGAGCCCCAGGATTTCGTCCTTGCCGAGTTCGCGTTCCATCTTCATCGCCAGCAGCATTTCCGCGAACTTGCGGCGAAAGCTGTATTCGGAGCTCAGGAAGAACTGCTTGGCGACCTGCTGGGTGATGGTCGAGCCGCCGGCCACGCGCTCCTGCCCACCAGTCTTGGCCAGCAGCCACACGGCTCGGGCCACACCGTTGACGTCGATGCCATTGTGTTCGTAGAAATTCGCGTCCTCGGCGGCCAGGAAGGCCTGCTTCACTCGCGTCGGAACCTGCGCGATATCCACCGGATACCGGCGCATTTCGCCGAACAGGCCCATCAGCCGGCCATCGGCGGCATAGACGTACATCGGTTCCTGCAACTCGGTATCGCGCAGGCTCTGCACGTCCGGCAGACGCGCGCTGACCACGTAGACCAGGATGCCGACCACCAGCAATCCAATCAGGCAAAGTGCGACCGCGCCCAGCAAAAACCAGCGCAACAGGCGGGGGAGGCGGGGCATTGGCACGAATTCCGATTGCAGCGGAGCAGGGCGCGGAGTATAGAGTAGGCGTCAGTGATGCCGGGCCTACAGGGGGCGACCGGTTTCCCCGGAGGTCTCCGTTAACCCGGATGCCAGATGCGGTGGAGAGGGTGTTCACGGGGGTGGTGACCAGGGGGCCGGTTGCCAGAACGTGAAAAGTCCGTTATTCATGTACTGCAGCACCAAGTGCGCGTAAGCGCCCGTGGGAAGGGGAGATACCGTGGGACTGGGAACAAAAACGCAATCGCCGTTGATCGGCGTGGACATCAGCTCGACTGCGGTGAAGCTCTTGCAGCTCACGCGCACCGGTGACCGTTACCGGGTCGAGCACTACGCCGTGGAACCACTGCCGCCGAACGCGGTGGTGGAAAAGAATCTGGTCGAGGTCGAAGCCGTCGGCGAGGCGATCCGTCGCGCCGTCGCGCGCTCCGGCTCGCGCCTCAAGAATGCCGCCGCTGCGGTATCGGGTTCATCGGTGATCACCAAGGTGATCCCGATGCCGGCCGAACTGAACGAGGACGATCTGGAATCCCAGATCGAACTCGAGGCGGTCAACTACATCCCGTACCCGATCGAGGAAGTGAACCTCGACTTCGAGGTGCTGGGGCCGATGCCCGGCAACAGCGAGATGGTGCAGGTGCTGCTGGCGGCCTCGCGCTCCGAGAACGTCGAGGTTCGTGCCTCCGCGCTGGAACTGGGCGGGCTGACCGCCAAGGTGATCGACGTCGAGGCCTTCGCGATCGAGAACGCCTACGCGCTGATGGCGGGCAGCCTGAACGTGCCGCGTGATGGCCTGGCCGCGCTGGTCGATGTCGGCGCCACCATGACCACCCTCAACGTGCTCCGTGGCGGTCGCAGCATCTACACCCGCGAGAACGTGTTCGGCGGCAAGCAGCTCACCGACGAGGTGATGCGCCGTTACAGCCTGAGCTATGAAGAAGCCGGCCTGGCCAAGCGCCAGGGCGGGCTGCCGGAAAGCTACGAAATCGAGGTGCTGGACCCGTTCAAGGAAGCGATGGTCCAGCAGGTCAGCCGCCTGCTGCAGTTCTTCTACGCGGGTAGTGAATTCAACCGGGTCGACAACGTGGTGCTGGCGGGTGGCTGCGCCTCCATCCCGGGCATCGCCGCGATGGTCGAGGAACAGCTCGGTATCCCGACCGTGGTCGCCAATCCGCTGGCGCAGATGACGCTCGGCCCGCGCGTGCAGGCGCACGCACTGGCGCAGGACGCCCCGGCGCTGATGATCGCCTGCGGGCTCGCACTGAGGAGCTTCGACTGATGGCACGGATCAACCTCCTCCCATGGCGCGCCGAGCGCCGCAAGTCCCGGCAGAAGGAATTTGTCGGCATGCTCGGCCTGGCGGCGCTGGCCGGCGTACTGGTCGCATTCCTGGTCTACAGCTATTACGGCGGACGCATCAGTGGCCAAACCGAGCGGAACGATTACCTGCGCGGCGAGATCACCAAGGTCGATGGCCAGATCAAGGAGATCGAGGAGCTCGACCAGAAAAAGTCGAAGCTGCTGGCGCGCAAGGAAGTCATCGAGCAGTTGCAGTCCAACCGCTCCCAGATGGTCCACCTGTTCGATTCGCTGGTGCGGACCATCCCGGACGGCGTGACCCTCACCGCGATCAAGCAGGAAGGCGACATCCTGACCTTGAGCGGGCGTTCGCAGTCCAACGCGCGGGTTTCCACCTACATGCGCAACCTCGAAAGCTCGGGCTGGATGACCAACCCCGACCTCAACATCATCGAGGCCAAGGAAGGGAATCCCGGGCTACCCTACGAGTTCAACCTCAAGGTCAAGCTGGCCAATCCGAACGCTCCCAAGGAAGAAGGGGAGGAGGGTGAAACCGCGCCGTCCGCCACCGCCCCGGCCGCGCCTGCCGCAGGAGGAGCCGCCAAGTGAGCACGAACAACAAGATCAACCTCAAAGAACTCGACATCAACAACATCGGTGGCTGGCCTCGCCAGGCGCAGATGGGGTTCTGCGTCATCGTGGCCGTGATCATCATCCTGCTTGGCTGGTGGCTGTTCGTTCGCGGCCAGCAGAATGAGCTGGAGAAGCTCGAGGGGCAGGAAACCGAGCTGCGCACCGAGTTCGAGAACAAGCAGGGCCGCGCCTCCAACCTGGAGCCGCTGAAACAGCAGCTGGCGCAGATGGAACAGCAGTTGCAGCAGATGCTGCGACAGCTGCCCAGCAAGACTGAAATGCCCGATCTGATCGTGGACATCTCGCAAACCGCCTTGGCGACCGGCATCCAGAACGAGCTGTTCCAGCCTGCGGTGGAGACCAAGAAGGAGTTCTACGCCGAGAAGCCGATCGCCCTGCGCATGGTGGGGACCTACCACCAGTTCGGCGCGTTCGTGAGTGGCGTGGCCTCCTTGCCGCGCGTGGTCATCATGACCATGCACGACATCTCGTTGCAGCCCAAGGATGCGAAGACCAATCCGAATGCGAGGATCGGGCCGAACAGCCCGCTCGAACTCGCGGGTACAGTGAAGACGTACCGGTACCTGGACGAAGATGAAACCCCGGTCGCCGCCACCGTGCCGCCCGGCACGCCAGGCGCACCGGCGACATCGGCTGCGGCGGCACCTGCCCAAGGAGGTGGCTGACATGCGCATGAAAGGACCTCTTAGCGCCAGCCGGTGGGTGGGCATCGCCTTGCTCGCTTCGGCACTGGCGGCCTGTGGCGGTAGCCAAGGCGACCTGGAGAAATGGGTCGCCGAGATCAGGGCAAAGCCCGCGCCGCCACTGGACCCGCTGCCGGTCATGCAGCAGTTCGAGACGTTCGAGTACGACGCACAGAACCTGCGCGATCCGTTCAGCGAAGTATTCAATGGCGGCGAAGCCGGCGGGCCACGCCCGGATGCTGGCCGCCGCAAGCAAACGCTGGAGCAGTTCCCGCTCGACAGCCTCGACATGGTCGGCACCTTGGGCACTGGCCGAAGCTTGGTGGCCCTGCTAATGGCGCCCGACAAGGTCACCTACCGGGTGCAGCCCGGTGCGTACATGGGGCAAAGCGACGGGCGGGTGACTGCCATTAACGAAGACCGGGTCGAACTGGTCGAACTTGTTCCGGATGGCGCGGGTGGCTGGCTTGAACGGCCGGCGACCATCCTGCTCGAAGACAATTGATTGGGGATAGACCAATGACCGTCACCAACGCCAAGCAACAGCGGCCTCTCCGGCGCCCCCTTTCCTTCGGCACCTGTGCAATCGGGCTCGCCGTCGGCCTCTACGCTGCGGGTGCGAGTGCCCTGCCCGTCGCCACCATCGCGATCATGGGGCAGTCCGCCACCGGCGCGATGGCAGACCCGGCCAAGCGGACACCGGATGCCGTCACCGTCACCGCGATCGATTTCAAGCGCGGCGATGGCGGGTCGGGCAAGCTCGTCCTCCGGTTCTCCGGTGCTGGCGCCGCACCGGACCTGCGCAACATGGGCTCCAGCGTCGTCGTCGACATCGGCAACGCGCAGTTGCCTGCAGCCCTGCAGCGGCCGATCAACGTCACCGATTTCGCCACGCCGGTCCAACGCATCGAGGCGCGTGCGACCAGCAGCGGGGCGCAACTTGTGCTCGGCACGCAAGGTGAGTTCGAGTCGATGGCCTACCAGAGCGGCAACGACTACGTCGTCGAGATCGTGCCGCGTGCCAGTACCGCGGGCGTGGCCAAGGCCAAGGCTGCCGCGCCGGCCATGGGTGCGACCGCGATGGGTGCGACGAGCAGCACCTCGGCCGTCCGCTACAGCGGCAAGCCGGTGACTTTCAACTTCCAGGATGTGCCGGTCCGCACCGTCCTGCAGCTGATCGCCGAGGAGTCCAACCTCAACATCGTTGCTGCCGACACCGTGCAGGGCAACGTCACCCTGCGCCTGATCAACGTGCCGTGGGACCAGGCGCTGGACATCGTGCTGCAGGCCAAGTCGCTGGACAAGCGCCGCAGCGGCAATGTGGTCTGGGTCGCCCCGCAGAAGGAAATCGCGCAGTTCGAGCAGGACAAGGAAGATGCGCGCATCAACCTGGAAGAGCGTGCCGAAAAGGTCACGGAATACATCCCGGTCAACTATGCGAGTTCCGAGGACATCGCCAAGCTCTTGACCGAAGGCAGCAAGGGCAACAGTTCTGGTGGTGGTGGGCAATCTGGCGGCGGGCAGAACCAGCAGGATCGTGGTTTCCTGTCGTCGCGCGGCAGCATCAGCTACGACAAGCGCACCAATACATTGCTGGTGATCGACATCCCGCAGCGCGTGGCCAACATCCGGGATTTGGTGCAGAAGCTCGACAAGCCGGTCGACCAGGTCGTGATCGAAGCCCGCATCGTGATCGCCAATGAGTCCGTCGCCCGCGAGCTGGGTGCCCGTTTCGGGGTCAGCGGCAATAACGGAGACACCTACTACAGCGGCAACCTCGATCAGAACCAGAACAAGATCAATGCGGACAAGGCACTCGATCTGCAGTTCGCGAAGGATATGTCGGCATGGATTGCAGGAGGTCAGCTGGGCCCCAGGCCCGTGTATTCGCAGTCCTTGCCCTTCCGTGGCCTGATGTCCAACCTGCCGGCTGCGTTGCAGAACCCGGCAGGTTCGCTGGCGCTTTCGATCCTCAATGCCGGTTACCAACTTGACGTCGAGTTGTCCGCGATCCAGGAGCAGGGGCGTGGCGAGGTCATCTCCAACCCGCGCATCGTCACCAGCAACCAGAAGGAATCGGTGATCCGCCAGGGCAAGGAAATCGGCTACCTGACGATTTCCGGTACTGGACTTCAGGCCACGCCCACCGCCGCGTTCAAAGAAGCGTTACTGGAGCTGAAGGTGACCCCTACCATCACCAACGATGGTCGCGTGTTCCTCAATCTGGCGGTAAAGAAGGACGAGTTGGACGGTTTCGTGGATTTGGGTATTTACGGTAGCGTGCCGCAAATCACCAAGCGCGAGATCAACACCGCCGTACTGGTGGATGATGGCCAGACGGTGGTGATCGGTGGGGTCTACGAGTTCAGCGATACCACCGACTTGGCCAAGGTGCCCTTCCTGGGCGACCTGCCGGTGATCGGCAACCTGTTCCGCAACAAGAGCCGCTCCAAGACCAAGGCCGAACTGCTGATCTTCGTCACCCCGAAGGTCATGCGTGTGACCCAGCGCTGAGCCAAGGCACATCGCAGCACACGAACGGGAGCCGCAAGGCTCCCGTTTTGTTTGCGGCGGTGCTTAACCCATTCATCGGCGGCGTGAGAACCTTTCCATGCCGCACGGGTCGAAGTGGCCTGCGCATGAGAGAGCCCATGGACACAGCGACCCACGACATTCCCAACCTGCACGATGCCTTCCGCAGCCTGCGCGAGGATCTATCGCGCGAGATCGTCGGCCAGGCGGGGCTGATCGAGCGCCTGCTGATCGCGTTGCTCGCGGATGGCCACCTGTTGGTCGAAGGCGCGCCGGGGCTGGCGAAGACCACCGCGGTGCGCGCGCTGGCGGCGCGGCTGGAAGCCGACTTCGCCCGGGTGCAGTTCACCCCCGACCTGTTGCCGGCCGACCTCACCGGCACCGAGGTCTGGCGTCCGCAGGACGGGCGTTTCGAATTCCAGCCGGGGCCGATCTTCCATCCGATCCTGCTGGCAGACGAGATCAACCGCGCGCCGGCCAAGGTGCAATCGGCGCTGCTGGAAGCGATGGGCGAGCGCCAGGTCACGGTGGGTCGGCAGACCTATCCTTTGCCGCCGCTGTTCCTGGTCATGGCCACCCAGAACCCGATCGAGCAGGAGGGTACTTTCCCGCTGCCCGAGGCCCAGCTCGACCGGTTCCTGATGCATGTCCGCATCGGCTATCCGCAGGCCGATGCAGAAACCGAGATCCTCCGGCTGGCTCGCGAGCGCGCCCGAGACGCGTTGAAGGCCGCGCCGCACCCGCCGGCGCGGATGCCGCAGGCGCAGGTGTTCGCCGCCCGCGCGGCGGTGCTCGACCTGCACTTGGCACCGGCGCTGGAGCGCTACCTGGTGGAGATCGTGCTGGCTTCTCGCGATGCGGGCCGCTACGACGCCGCGCTGGCGCGGCGCATTGCGTGGGGCGCCAGTCCGCGCGGCTCGATCGCCCTGGAACGCTGCGCGCGCGCGCGCGCGTGGCTGGATGGGCGCGACTTCGTGACACCCGAAGACGTGCGCGCGGTCGCACCGGACGTCTTGCGCCACCGGGTGCTGCCCAGCTACGAAGCCACCGCCGAAGGCTGGGATGGCGAGCGCCTGGTCGCCGACCTGCTGCGCCTGGTGCCGTTGCCCTGAGCAGGCCCCAGGCCCACCGACCCGAAAAGCCACCGTGACCGACGGCATCGTCCCCACACTTCCCGAACTGGTCGGCCTGCGCGCGCTGGTGCAGGGTCGGCGTGGTGCGAAACTCGGTCGCCATGGCGCGCACGGGCCGGCGGCATCGAACCTGCGCGGGCGAGGGATGGAGTACGCCGAGTCGCGCGAGTACGCGCAGGGCGACGATGCCCGCCACATCGACTGGCGATTGACCGCACGCAGCGGGCGCACCCACACCAAGTTGTTCCAGGCCGAACGCGAGCGACTGACGCTGGTCGTCGCCGACACCGCGCCATCGCTGTATTTCGGCACGCGCGTGCGCTTCAAGTCGGTGCAGACCGCACGTGCCGGTGCGTTGGCTGCATGGCTGGCGGCACGCGATGGCGACCGCATCGCCGCGTTGCGCGGCTCGCGACTGGAAGCGCCGGTGCCGCCCGCATCCGGGGCGCGCGGCGCCCTGCGTGTACTGGATGCGCTGGTGCGGTGGTACGCGCAGCCGCCGGAGGACGATGACGGCTTGCCGGTCGCGCTCGAGCATGCGCGGCGCCTGCTGCGTCCGGGCTCGCGGCTGGTCCTGCTGGCCGATCCGTCCAGCATCGCGGCGGTCCCCGCGGAGCGCTGGCCGGCACTGGCGATGCATCACGAACTCATCGTGCTGCTGTTCGTCGACCCACTGGAAACATCGCCGCCGGTACGGCGCTTGCCGTTCATCGGGACGGACGGCGACCGCATCGAACTTGGCCTGGACAGCGCGCCGGTGCGCCAGCGCTGGCGACAGAATTTCGACATCCCGCTCGAGGCCATCCAGGCGATGCTGCGGCGGCAGGGCGCGCGGGTGATGGTGCTATCCACCGTGGATCCCAGCGATGCCTGGTTGTCGCTGCTCGGACGACCGCATGCGGTCCAGGCGGCAGGAGCGGCGGGTTGAACCTGCCGCTGCCGTTGAAGGACGTGCACCCGGGCCTCGCGCCAGCGTGGTGGCCGCCGGCACCCGGCTGGTGGCTGCTGGCCGGCGTGCTGCTGCTGGTTGCGGGCGGGGCGTGGTGGTGGCTGCGCAGGCGGCGCGAGCGGCGCGCAGCGATCCTGCGCCTGTTCGAGGACACGGTTGACGCAGCCGGTTCGCCGGCGCAGCAGGTCGCGGCGATGTCGGACCTGTTGCGGCGCGCGGCGCGGCGCAAGGACCCGCTTGCCGACCGGCTGCAGGGCGATGACTGGCTGCGCTTCCTCGATCGCGGGATGACCCCGCCGTGCTTCGAGCACGGGCCCGGCGCATTGTTGCGCGAGGGCGCGTTCCGTCGCGACACCGATGCAGGCGCGGCGCGCGCCCTGCGCACCGTGGCGCGCGAGCGTTACCTGGCCTGGATGCTCGGGCGATGAGCCTGCTTCCCACTTGGCTGGCGGTCGATGGCTTCGCTTGGCCTTGGCTGTTGGCCGCGATCCCGCTGCCCTGGCTGGTCCATGCGCTGTTGCCGGCGCGTGCGAGCCAGGTGCCGGCGCTGCGTGTGCCGTGGGGCGAGCGCCTGCGCAAGGTGGCGTCGGGCGGCGTGCTGCAGGCGAGCCCGCGCGGCTTTCCGTGGCTGGCGATGCTGGCCTGGAGCCTGCTGTGCGTGGCCGCAGCTCGCCCGCAGGACCTCGGGCCTCCGATTGCGCCGCCGCAGGTCGGCCGCGACATGATGCTCGCGGTCGACCTGTCCGCCAGCATGGGCGAGGCGGACATGGAACTGGGTGGGCGCCAGGTCGATCGCCTGACGGCGGCCAAGGCCGTGCTGGCGGACTTCCTCGACCGACGCGTCGGTGACCGCATCGGCCTGGTCGTGTTCGGCGATCGTGCGTTCGCGCTGACGCCGTTGACGCTTGATCGCGACAGCGTCCGCCAGCAACTCGACGCCAGCGTGGTCGGACTGGCCGGGCGCGCGACCGCGCTGGGCGACGCCATCGCGCTGTCGACCAAGCGCCTGCAGCAGCAAGACACCGAGCAACGGGCTGAGAAAGAGCATGTCCTCATCGTGCTCACCGATGGCGTGAACACCGCCGGTGTGTTGGAGCCAGTCAAGGCCGCGCAGATCGCGCGTGATGCCGGGGTGCGCGTGCATGCGATCGCCTTCGGTGGTGAAGGTGGCGGCGCGCTTTCGGTGTTCGGATTCAGCTTGCCCACGGGTGGCGACGAAGTCGATGAAGCCGGCCTGCAGAAGATTGCCCAACTCACCGGCGGCCGTTTCTTCCGCGCCCGCGACACCGAGGCGCTGGCCGGCATCTATGCGGAAATCGACGCGCTGGAACCGGTCAAGCGGCAGGGCCAGGCGGTGCGCCCGAAGATCGAGCGCTATCCGTGGCCGCTCGGTGCCGCGCTGACCATGGGCGTGCTCGCGCTGCTGCTGCGGAGGCGCGGATGAACGTACTCACCGCCGTACATTTCCTGCGTCCGTGGTGGTTGCTGGCGCTGCTGGTGCTGCCGCTGCTCGCGTGGTGGTGGCGCAGCCAGGCGCAGCGCCGCAATCCGTGGCGCGAGGTGGTCGACGCCCACCTGTTGCCGCACCTGTTGGAGGGCGCTGCGAACGATCGCGCGCGCGCGTGGCCGCGTTGGCTCGCGCTGGGTGCGGCAGCTCTGGCGATCGTCGCCTTGGCCGGCCCCGGCATCGGCAAGGACGAACAGCCGTTGTGGCAGGCGCAGGAGCCGCTGGTCATCGCACTGGACCTGTCCAGCGCCACCCTCGCGCGCGACCTGCCGCCGACGCGTCTTGCGCAGGCAAGGGCCAAGCTCGCCACCCTGTTGCGCGAGCGTGCCGGCGGGCAGGTCGCGCTGGTCGTGTTCGCCGGCGATGCGTTCACCGTGGCGCCGTTGACCGAGGACGCGGCGAACATCGCGCTGTTCCTCGATGCGCTGGCACCGGAGGTGATGCCGGAGGATGGTCATCGCGTCGACCGCGCCATCGCCTGGTCGCAGGGCCTGATGCGCCAGTCCGGGTTCGAGCGCGGTCAGATCCTGCTGCTGACCGATCGCGCCGACGGCACCGACATCGCCGCCGCGGCGAAGGCGAATGCTGACGGCTATCGCGTGTCCGTACTCGGCCTGGGCACCGAGCGCGGCGGTGTCTTCGATACGCCCGAGGGGCTAGGCCAAGCGCGGCTGGACGCGCCTGGATTGCGTCGCCTGGCAGCGAGCGGTGGAGGCCGTTACCAGCCGCTGTCACCGGGCGATGGCGACCTGCGCGCCTTGGGCGTGCTGGACCCGCAGCAGGAGTCCGGTACCAGCGTGCGCGGGCGGAAAGTCGCGCGCTGGCGCGACGACGGCTATTGGCTGTTGCCGCTGGTGATGTTGCTGTGCCTGCCACTGTTTCGGCGCGGCGGTGCGTTCGTATTGCTGCTGGCCTGCGGCTTGCTGCTGCCGATCAAGCCGGCATTGGCGCAATCGCCACCAGCGTCGGGCGGCAGCCTGTGGCAACGCGCCGACCAGGCCGAACATGCGCGCATGCAGGATGGCATCGCCGCCTACAAGCAACAGGATTATCCGCGTGCGATCGAACGGTTCTCGACCGTCGCCGGCGCGGAGGGCCAGTACAACCTCGGCAATGCCTTGGCGAAGGCAAAACGCTATGACGACGCGATCGCCGCCTATGACCGCGCGCTGGCGCTGCAGCCGGGGATGAAAGACGCGACCATCAATCGCAACATCGTCCGGCTCGCGCAGAAGCTGCCCCCGAAGCAGCAAGGACAGGGCGACAAACAGGACGGCAAGAACCAGGACGGCCAAGCCGACGAGCAAGGCGAGGGCGACCAGAAAGCCAAGCAGGGCAAGAACCAGGACAGGACACCGCCGAAGCCCGGCCAGCCCAAACCAACCACCGCGCCACCACCACCGAAAGACCCGCAATCGCAGGAACAAGCCGACGCCGCGCAGCGCGAGCGGATGCAAGAGGCGTTGCGCGAACAGCAGGCGAAGCCAGCCGGCCAAGGCAAGGCCGGACAGCCTCAGAAACCTGATGCTCGCGGCAAGCCTGCCGAAACCGCCGAGCAACGCGAACGCCGCCTCGCAAACGAGGCCTGGCTGCAGCGCGTGCCGGATGATCCGGGTGCGTTGCTGCGCGCGCGTTTCCTGCTGGAGCAGCAGCGACGTCGCGGGGGCGCGCCTTGAGTCGCGTCCTCGCCATCGCGCTCGCGTGGTTGCTGGCAGTGATCGTGTTGCCGGTTCACGCGCAGACGCGCGCCTGGCTGGATCGCGCGCAGGTCGGACATGGCGAGACCGCCACCCTCAACATCCAGACCGACCAGTCGGTGTCGTCGATCGACTACGCGCCGCTGCAACGGCAGTTCGACGTCGGCGGGCAGACCGTGCGCCGCAGTTACCAGCGCAGCAACGGGCGCTCGACCCGGACGTCGCTGTTCGCGGTTGGTCTCCGCCCCCGCGGGCCCGGCGTGTTCAGCGTGCCTGCGCTGCGCGTCGGCAATACCACCACCGCACCGTTGCAGCTGACGGTGGTCGCGCCCTCGGTGCTGCCGGCGAGTGGCGACGCCGACGCCTTCGTCGAGACCGTGGTCGATGCCGCGCGCCCTTATGTGCAGCAGGCGGTCGGCGTGCAGGTGCGCCTGCACTACGCGGTGCCGTTGATGTCCGGCCAGCTCGAGCAGGATCCGCCGATCGGCGCCAGCCTGCGCCAGGTCGGCGAGGACCTGACCTACCAGCGCGAGATAGACGGTCGCCGCTACAACGTGGTCGAACGCCGTTTCCTGCTGATCCCCGAGCGCAGCGGTGTGCTGATCTTGCCCGGTGCGCGCTTCAACGGGCAGACGATGGGCGGGTTCTTCGACCAGGTGTTCGACGATGGCCGCAAGGCGGTGTCCGCCGCTTCACCGGCCAAGCGCCTCGATGTGCAACCGATCCCGGCACAGGCCCCACAGCCATGGTTGCCGCTGCACGACCTCAAGCTGCGTTACGCGCAGGCACCGACACGGGCGCGTGCCGGCGAGGCGGTCGCGGTCGAGATCGAAGTCATCGCCGACGGGGCCAGTGCCACGCAATTGCCGCCGGTCACGTTGGTCGAGACGACGGGTGTGCAGCTGTTCGCGGATCCGCCACAGGTCGACGAGCAATTCGTCGATGGGCGGCCGCGCAGCGTCCTGCGCCGACGCATCGCGATCGTGCCGTTGCAGGCCGGGGCGGTGTCGATCGGCGGGCCACGGATCGAGTGGTGGGATGCCGCGCAGGGCGTCGCGCGCACCGCGATGCTGCCGCCGTTGCAGTTGCAGGTCGCGCCGGGCGAGGGTGTCTCGGCGAATCCTGAGGACGCCTCCGCGAAGCCTGAAGCCGCTGCGGAATCAGGCGTGGCCGCTGCCAGCGCATTCTGGTCGCGATGGTGGCCATGGCTCGCGCTGGGCGGCGTTGTGGTGCTCGCAGTGCTCGCATGGTGGCGTTGGCCGCGTGCATCGCAGGATGTTGCGCCTGAGCCTGATGTCGCCAGGACGATGCCGATGCTTCCTTTGAAAGCGGCACTGGCGGGTGGCGATCTCGCCGTGATTGCGCAGGCACTGGGCGCGGCAGCCGATGTGCGGGGCGACGACCTGGATGCGGTGCGCAAGCGTCTCGATGATGCCGCGCAAGTCGATGCGGTATCGCGGTTGCAGGCCGCGCGCTGGGGCGATGGCGATGCCGCATCGGCACTCGCTGCACTGCGCTCGGCCTTCGCGAAAGGCGCACATTTGCATGTTGCCGCGCGGGCATCGGAATCGCTGCTGCCTCCGCTCTATCCGGAGTGATCCGGCGCGTTTGCTAAGCTCGCCCGTTGCACGGATCGGGGCGGGACAATGGGTGAAGCGAAGGCCGCGCGCGGCAAGCTGCAACTGCACTGGAAGATGCTGATCGGCTTCATCGCCGGGCTGGCACTGGGGCTGGTCGCACATTACGGCGCCGGCGCGGATGCGGGCTGGGTGCAGTGGCTCACGACTTACGTCACGCAACCGGCGGGCACGCTGTTCCTGCGCCTGATCTTCATGCTGGTGATCCCGCTGCTGTTCTCCGCGCTGATCATCGGCGTGGCGGAAATGGGCGACGTGCGTTCGCTCGGGCGCGTCGGCTGGAAGACGCTGGGCTACACCGTGGTCGCATCCGGCATCGCGGTGGCCCTGGGCCTGGTGCTGGTGAACTGGCTGCAGCCCGGCGCGGGCGTGGACCCGGTCGCGGCGCAGGCGATGCTGGCGCAGGGCGCGGATCGCGCCAAGGACATCGTCGGCGCCACCGCCTCGCAACCCAAGGGCCTGGACATGCTGCTGGCGATCGTGCCGGACAACGTGGTCAAGGCCGCCGCGGAGAACACCATCCTCGCGGTGATGTTCTTCGCGCTGATGCTCGGCATCGGCCTGGTGCTGACCCGCACGCCGGCCACCGAAACGCTGTTGCGCGGCATCCAGGGCCTGTTCGAGGTGTCGATGACGCTGATCGGGCTGGTCATCCGCCTGGCCCCGTACGCTGTGTTCTGCTTCATGTTCAACCTGGCCGCGCTGTTCGGCTGGGACCTGCTCAACAGCCTCGGAAAATATGTCGGCGTAGTGGTGCTGGCGCTGGCGATCCATCTCTTCGTCGTCTATTCGCTGATGCTGAAATTCCTAGGCGGCTGGTCGCCGGCGAAGTTCTTCCGCGCCTCGCAGGAAGCGATGGTGATGGCGTTCTCGACCGCATCGAGCAACGCGACGTTGCCGGTGTCGCTGCGGGTCGCCGAGGAGAAGCTGCACCTGCCGCCCAAGATCTCGCGCTTCGTGCTCACCGTCGGCGCCACCGCCAACCAGAACGGCACCGCGTTGTTCGAGGGCGTGACCGTGCTGTTCCTCGCCCAGTTCTTCGGCGTCGATCTGTCGCTCACGCAGCAGATCACCGTGATGTTCGTCTGCATCCTCGGCGGCATCGGCACCGCCGGCGTCCCGGCGGGCTCGCTACCGGTGGTCGCGCTGATCTGCGGCATGGTCGGCGTCCCGCCGGAAGGCATCGGCCTGATCCTCGGTGTCGACCGCTTCCTGGACATGTGCCGCACCACGTTGAACGTGACCGGTGACCTGATGCTGGCGGCGGTGGTGTCGAAGGGCGAGGAAGACGCAGACGCTGCATAAGAAGCGCGCTGGGTGTTCACAGCGGCGCGAATAGCGCTTCGACATCGGCCGCTGCGAATACCGGCGAGCTGCGGCTTCCGCCCTCCAGTACGGCTTGTGCCAGCGCGGCTTTGCGTAGCTGCATGGCCTGGATTTTGTCTTCAACCGTCCCTGCACACAGCAACTTGTAGACAAACACCGGTTTGTTCTGGCCGATGCGATGGGCGCGGTCGGTGGCCTGGCGTTCGACGGCCGGGTTCCACCATGGGTCGTAATGGATGACGCTGTCGGCTGCGGTCAGGGTCAGGCCGACGCCGCCAGCCTTGAGGCTGATCAGAAACAGGGGGCAGCCGCCCTCCTGGAAGCGGCGCACCGGGGTTTCGCGGTCGCGGGTGCTGCCGTCAAGGCGCACAAAGTCGATCTTGCGTCGTTGCAACTCGGCCTGTATCAGGTCGAGCATGCCGGTGAATTGGGAGAACAGCAGGATCCGCCTGCCCTCGGCCAACAGTTCTTCCAGCATCGGCAGCAACGCTTCAAGCTTGGCCGACTCACGCACCCGGCCTGCGGCGTCAAGCTTGACCAGACGCGGATCGCAGCAGGCCTGCCGGAGTTTGAGCAGCGCATCCAGGATGACGATGCTGGACTGCGCCAGCCCCCGCTTGGCGATCGCTTTCTGCACTTTTTCGTGCATCGCCAGGCGCAGGGTTTCGTACAGCGTGCGCTGGCCGCCGGCCAACTCGATGTGCTGCACGATCTCGGTCTTTGCCGGCAGCTCGCGTGCCACCTGCTCCTTGTTGCGACGCAGGAGGAATGGCGCGATGCGGCGATTGAGTTGGGCCTGACGCACGCTGTCTGCGTGCTTTTCGATCGGGGTACGGAAATTGCGGGTGAATCGGCGCGCATCACCCAGCAGGCCCGGCAGCACACAGTCGAACTGGGCCCACAGCTCGCCAAGATGGTTTTCCAGCGGGGTGCCGGTGACGGCAAGCCGGCGCGTTGCCTGCAGCGCACGCGCCACTTGCGCGCCCTTGGCATTCGGGTTCTTGATGGCTTGCGCTTCGTCGAATACGGCCAGCGAAAACGGCTGGGCGAGCAATGCTTCGCGATCACGCGCAAGCAAGGCGTAGGTGGTGATGGCCAGGTCGCAATCGGCGAGCGTCTCGAACTGCGCGTGGCGGTCCAGTCCGTGCAGGACTTGCACGCGCAGTTTCGGGGTGAAACGTGCGGCCTGGTCGCGCCAGTTGGGCACCACGCTGGTGGGCGCTACGATCAATGCCGGGTGCGGCAGTCTGCGGCTGCGTTTTTCCGCCAGGATGTGTGCCAGCACCTGCACGGTCTTGCCCAGGCCCATGTCATCGGCCAGCACGCCGCCAAGGCCGGCTTGAGCAAGCGAGCCGAGCCAGTTCAGCCCATCCAGCTGGTAGTCGCGCAGCGTGATGGCAAGCCCGGCCGGCGGCTTCACGCGGTGTTCGCGGCCGCCATCACTCAGCAACGCGGCCAAGCGGCGCAGGCCTTTGGCTGTGCGCATGTGCAATTCAGTCTGACTGGCGGCTGCCAATTCGTCGACCACGCCAATGGCGGCGCGCGGTAGACGCAGGCGGTCGCCATCACTGCCATCCAGCCATTGCAGCAATGGCGTCAGAAGCGCACGCACTTGCGCCAACGGCAACGGCACCAGGCGAGTTGCGTCAAGCGGCGCGTACCAGACCGCATCGGCGGACTCATTCTCGGACGGCACAAGGTTCAGTTGCTGGTCGAGCAGTGCGCGGCGCAGGATCGGCAGCAGCGCAACGCGATGGCCATCGATTTCGATGCCAAGCTCCAGGTCGAACCAGGCGTTGTCAGCGTTGTCATCGGCGTCCAGGTGCCAGTGGCTGGGCGCTGCAGCGAACTGGGCAGGAAATTCGGGGTCGAACTCGATGCGAAACCCCTGCGCCTGCAGGGTTTGGGCATGCTGCAGCAGGGATGTGACTTCGTCCTTGCTCGGCCGGCTACAGGCGAAGTCTGCGGAGTTGATCGACTGCTGAAGCTTCCAGCCAAGCTCATGCCGGTGGCGAGCAGGCAGCATGGGCAATTGCGAGATGGCGTGATAGGCCTGCCGCTCGGCCTGCGCTGTGCGCTCGATGATCAGCAGGACGCCATCGACGACACGGCGCACCTGATCACTGTCTGCGGAGCCATCGATGCGCTGGCCGGCATAGTCGAATGCAAGCCGGGCACACGCCAGAATCTGGGCTGGGTGACGCTTGGACTGTGGCGGCAGTGTTACCGCATGCAAGCGCAGGATGGGAGTGGGTGGGACGCGAACATGGCGGATGTCGGTGTATTGCACGGGTGCCGGTAGCGTCTGCAAAGGCGCCAGCTGTTGCCATCGCGCGCGCACTGCAGCGGTCTGTTCCGGCAGCAGCGGGGGTGTGGTCAACAGGCGGCGGGTGAGGGCGGGGTCGCCTTCCACTGGGCCAAGGTCGCGGGTTACCGGATCAAAGCACCACAAGCGTTCCACGCACAACAGCAGACTGCCGGATGCCAGATCCGGCCTGAGTGTCTGTGCGCCGTCCTCAGCCAGCTGCCAGCGCCATTGCATCGGCCGCAATGCGGCCACCTGGATCTGCCCCTGGGTCGGCTTCTGCCAGTAGCAAATTTCCTCCGTCAGCATGCGCTGCAGCAGGTGCTCGCCACGATTGCCGGTGATGGCATGCCACTCGAATCCTTGCGCATGGATCGCGGCCCCCATGCGCAGGTGCGCGATCAACTCAAGTTGGCGCGTGTCGAGCCCGCACCAGTCAGGTCCGTAGCCGTCACCGGATTCAAGGCCGAATCCGAAACTGCTGAATGCACGGACGCCCACGGGCGTCGGCTTGCCCAACCGGCCCTGTTTGGTAGGGAACAGCCACACCGCGCGGGCCCTGATGATTGGCAGGGTTGCGAATTCGGTATCGAACAGAAACGCCAGCCGGCGGTCATCCGGAACACTGGATAGCTCCGGACCCGCTGCAGAAGGCGGCGTCTTGATCATGTTCAGCCACTGGTTCCAGCGCGGATCCACTTGCGCGCGGCCGGGCCGGGTGGCCGGTGTCGACGTGTCGTCGGGGTTGGTTTCGGCTGCGGCCAGCAGCAGCGCAACCGCATGTTTGCAGTCAAATCCCACCGGGCAGGTGCAGCTTGCGTCGTACAGGAAATCCCCCGGCTCCCCGCTGACGGAGACCGTCACCGTGTAGGGCCTGCGTTGCGATCCACGCACGCTGCCGCGCACGTGCAGCACGCCGTCTGCATCTTCGTGGCATGCGTCGACCTGGATGACGCGCCCGCTGTGCCAGTAGCTGCGGCCGCGGGTGAGCGTGGTGCTGCCGAACTGGCGCTTCCATGCGCGCTGCGAGAGTGCCGCTGCGGGATTGATCAAGGTCATGTGCACGCAACAGGTCAAGTGGATGACGAAAGAGCATGCTACAGCGCACTGGTCGTATCACTGGTTTCTCTGACGAATCGGCATGGCGGCCGGAGCCGCCGCGACACCGCCCCGCCCGGGATGGGACAATAGCGGTTCCCTCCGCCTTGCCCGATGCCATGACCACGCCCAGCCGCCGCGATCTCGCCAACGCGATCCGTTTCCTTGCCGTCGATGCGGTGCAGGCCGCCAATTCCGGCCATCCCGGCATGCCCATGGGCATGGCCGACATCGCCGAAGTGTTGTGGAACGATGTGCTCCGCCACAACCCGGCGAACCCGCGCTGGGCCGACCGCGACCGCTTCGTCCTCTCCAACGGCCACGGCTCGATGCTGCAGTACGCGCTGCTGCACCTGAGCGGCTACGACCTGTCGATCGACGACCTCAAGCACTTCCGCCAGCTGGATTCGAAGACCCCGGGCCATCCCGAGAACTTCATGACGCCCGGCATCGAGACCACCACCGGGCCGCTCGGCCAGGGCTTGGCGAATGCGGTCGGCTTCGCGCTGGCGGAAAAATTGCTGGCGCAGCGCTTCAACCGCGACGGCCACGCCATCGTCGACCACCGCACCTGGGTGTTCATGGGCGACGGCTGCCTGATGGAAGGCATCTCGCACGAAGCCGCATCGCTCGCCGGC
>Ga0209476_10001055_pt1 | contig 18868 bp, 24 predicted proteins | sample KloWWTrecipitate_FD_187179 | JGI IMG/M metagenome (GOLD analysis project Ga0209476, IMG submission 187179) | Active sludge microbial communities from Klosterneuburg, Austria, studying microevolution and ecology of nitrifiers - Klosterneuburg... | ecosystem: Engineered > WWTP > Aerobic digester... | reverse complement strand
CTCACCTCCCACGAAAGTGAGGCTTCGAACGTGTTCGATTCGCCCTCCACCCGGATTTCTGTCCCAACCTCCTGGCCGGGCAGTGGCGTCTCCACGAGGATCAGCGGCGTGTTGTCGCGGAAGTCGTCCCGCGTCAGGTCCTTCGCCGGAATGCCCTCGCCGCCGATCCCGTCCACCTCGCGCCCGTCGATCCGGATGGTCACCCGCTCGACCGTGTCGAACTGCGTCAGCGTGTAGACCACCTGGGCCACCCGTGTGGTCATCGAAAGCGACCCGCCGCCAGAAGCGAACTCCTTCGACAGGTCGACCGTGGCCAGTCCCTTGTCGATGGTGATCCCCAGCAGCCGCGTGCCCACCGGGATAGCGCTCCCCATCCCCGCGCCCTTTTCCGCTGTGTTCGGCCCGGCGAGCAGCGCCTCCAGCGCCCCGCGCGCCACGGCCGGCGCCGTCACCGCCCGGCCCGCCGTTGCGACTTTCTCGTCGCGTGCGAAGTACACGGCGACCGCCACTTCCGCCGCGGGCGTCGATGACTGCCCGGCGGTTGGTGTCGGCTTCGCCGGTGTCACGGATGCGGCGGCGGTCGCAGCCGGCACGCCTGGCGATGCTGAAGCCTCCGCGGTGGCGGTCGGTGTCGCCGTGTCGTCGTCGCTGCAGGCGCCGAATGCCAGTAGCACGGCCACCAGGAACACTCCGGGGATTCCCATCCGTATCGTCATTGCTGTTCCCTCCACCCGGATGCGGGTCGAACGCTTGAACGGTAAAGGAACGAGCAGCCCGGAAGGTGCCGCCCCCGGGTCAGCTTCTTTTCCGCTGCTCTTCCCTCGCGTCCGCAATCTTCCCGAACATCCCGGTCGTCCCGAACGCCGGGAAGACCCGCTCGAAAACCCCGGGCGCGCCCTCGGCCAGCGCGCTTACCAGCCGCCCCGGCCCCCGGTAGACCAGCATTTCCGGCCGGTCCCGCTTGACCGCCTTCACCACGTCGCTCGCCACCTTGCCCGGCGATACCGTCCCCGCCAGGAAGCTCTCCTTCACCCCGGCGTCCCGCTGCATCTGCACGTACATGCCCGCCTCCGAGACGAGCCCCGGACAGACGGCGCTCGCGCTCACCCCGCGCTTCCGGAACTCCATCCGGAGCGACTCCGTGAACCCGATCAGCCCCGCCTTCGATGCCGCGTACGGCGCGCTGTAGGGCACTGGCACCTTCCCCGCGAGCGAGGCCATGTTCACGATGTGCCCGGCCTTCCGTTCGAGCATCACCGGGATGACCTCCCGCGCGAACAGCATCGCCGCGGTCAGGTTCACGTCGATCGTCGCTGCAATCTCTTCTGCCGGCTGGAGTTCGAAGTGGGCGGTGTCCTCGATCCCGGCGTTGTTCACCAGGATGTCCGCCCTCCCGTATTCCGCCAGCGTTGCGTCGATCGCCCGCCGCCGGTCTTCGGCCGAAGTGACATCGCCGGTGATGGCGATTGCCTGCACGCCGAGGGCGCGCATTTCTCCCGCCACCCGTTCGAGCTCTTCCGCCGACCGGGCCATCAGCGCCAGGTTGACGCCCTCGGCCGTCAGGGCCCGGCCGATGTACGTCCCCAGCCCCCGCGATGCTCCGGTGATAATTGCCGCACGTCCGCGCAACTGCCGCATGTGTTCCCTCCTTCGTCTTCCCCGCTTGGCGATGTGACCTTTGTCCGAATGCCCATCCCGTTAACGGTGCTATTCTGGGTTCGTGGGAGTGTACATCGCCTCCGCCACCGTCCGGAGAAGGTTCTCCTGGATCCTCTTCCTCGCCCTGTTGCCGTCGCTCAGCTTCTTCGGCCACTGGCCCGATGAGTTCGCGATCCCCGGCACGGCTTATGCCATTGCCATCCCCGGTGCGGCGGGCGGGGCTGGCGCCCACGATCATGCCAGCCACTGCCACGCAGAGGCCGCCTCCTGTAGTGACGCCCCCGCGGCCGCGGGCGTGAGCTACGCCCTGATGAACGAATCGCTCACCCTCCTCGTTGCGTGCGGGGTGCTTGTCCTCCTCGCTTCGCGCTGGTGGGTCCCCGGCGAAGACAACGCGCTCAGCCCGGAACCGGCCCCTCCGCGATTCCTCCCGGCGTGCGCCTGACCACTCGCCGGTGGATGCCAGTCCACCAACTCGAGGCACCCCGCCTCCAACCAGGAGAGGAAAGCTCGCATGACCGAGCACCTGCGCCGCCCGGCCGCGCTCATGGCCCTCGCCATGCTCGCCTTCGTGGCCGCCGTCCTTGCGGCTGCCTGTGGCGGAGATGACGGAGATAGTGGCAGTGACCAGGCCACCGTTGCCGCCATCAGCATCATGGATGCATCCGACCTCCACGAGGTCCACGAGTCAATCGTTCTCGACAAGACCATCCCGGCGACGGCGCGCACAACCGCCCTGCGCCTGGAGGCGCTTGCCCGCCTGACCGATTGGCCCACCGATGACCTGGATAGCCAGGCGCTGGCCCTCGCCGGCCTCCTCCGCGACATGGCTCATGCCCTGGATACCGATACCCCCGATATGGCTCTTGTCGGCGATACCGTGCTCAAGGCCCATACCGCCTGGCACGAATTCTCCCAGTCCGTCTGGGGCTACCTCTACCAGGCAGCCGGTGTCCACGCAGATTCGGGCCATGTCCACTGAGGCCCCCGGCGGCACAATCGTCCGGCCAACCGGTTCCCCCGCTTGGGCCATCCGGACCTCACCTTCGCGCGTGCCTTCTGTGAAGATTGTCACGAACGGTGGTTCCCTCTGGCCGCCCGCGCCGCGGGGCGCGGGCCGCCACCACACCTGGAGTTAGTCATGCGCAATTCCCTCCGCTTCGCGGCAATCCTGCCCGGCGTCCTCCTGGCCGCATTCGCGCTCGCTGCCTGCGGCGGAGACGACGACGATGATGACAACGGCGGCGAGAGCGGCGGCGATACCTACATGGGCGCCAAAGTCCAGCCGCCATTTGAAAAACCCGACGCCATCCTCCTCGATGAGAACGGCGAGAAGTTCGACCTGCGGAAAGAGACCGAGGGCTACATCACGCTCCTCTACGTGGGCTACACCCACTGCCCCGATATCTGCCCGACACACCTCTACGAAATGAGCGAGGCAATCGCCCGGCTCCCCGATGATGTCGCCAGGAAGGTCAAGGTCGTCTTCGCGACCGCCGACCCCGAACGCGACACCTCCGAGGTGCTCAAGGGCTACCTCGATACCTTCGATGAGAACTTCACCGGGCTAACCGGCCCGCGCGAACTCATGGATGACTTCCAGCGCGCCCTCGGCATCGAACCCGCATCACGGACCGACCTTGGCGGCGGCAACTATGCCGTCAACCACGCCGCCTACGTGATCGCCTTCACCACCGACAACAACGGCTACCTGGTCTACCCGTCCGGCATGGGTCAGACCGAATGGCTCAACGACCTCCCACTACTTGTGAAGAAGGGATACACCCCCGAATGACTCGCATCCTCCGCCGCGGCCCCTTTGCCGCGCTCCTTCTCCTCCTCACCCTCGCGCTCGCCTTCACCACAGTTGCCTGTGGCGGCGACGACGACGATGACGGCGACAGCGCCGATTCCACCCCGACCATGGCCGCCGGCACGAAAGTCGGCAACCTCACCATCTCCGGTGAGTGGGTCCGCCCCACCGCCAACGAGGTCTCGGCCGCCTACATGACGGTCCACAACTCCGGCGCCGCCGACACGCTGGTCAAGGCCACCACCCCGCTGACCGGTACCGTCCAGCTCCACGAAGTCATCACCGAAGGCTCCAGCTCGAAGATGCAGGAGAAGGCCGGCGGCTTCCCCGTCCCGGCCAACGGCATGCTCGAACTCAAGCCCGGCGGCTTCCACATCATGCTCATGGACCTGAAAGCCCCCATCAAGGAGGGCGAAACTGTTTCGCTGACGCTCACCTTTGAGAAGGCCGGCGAAGTCACCCTCAAGGCCCCGGTCAAACCCGCGCCGGACATGGGCGGCATGGACCACGGCAGCATGGGCGGCAGCGGTATGTCCTCTGGCACCCCGGCCGCTACCGCCACCACTGCCATGGCATCCGGCCCCGTCACCTTCAAGAACCTCACCATCAGCGACCAGTGGGTCCGCGTCACGGGCAACTCCGTCACCGCGGCCTACATGGTCATCAAGAACTCCGGCGAGGCCGATACCCTCATCAAGGCCACCAGCTCCATCAGCTCCACCGTCCAGCTCCACGAAGTCGTCTCCGACGGCGCCACGTCGAAGATGCAGGAAAAGGCCGGCGGCTTCCCTGTTCCGGCCAGCGGCGAAGTAACGCTCCGTCCCGGCGCCTATCACATCATGCTCATGGATCTCAAAGCCCCTGTCACCGAGGGCCAGGCAGTCACCCTCACCCTCACCTTCGCAAAGGCCGGCGACGTCACCATCACTGCTCTCGCCAAACCCGCCGCCGGTATGGGTGAAGGCTCCGGCATGGGCTCTGGCTCCGGCATGGGCATGGCCACCGCCACGGCCGGGCACTAGGCGCTCCCGGTGGCGGGCCCAGGTTCAACCACAGGTCACAACGCCGGGGGAACTTCGCTCCCCCGGCCGCGCTGGCAATCCTGGCTTGCCGCCGGCCTGCTCCTGCTCGCCATCGCCGGAGTCGCTGTCGCCGCCTACCTCGCCTGGGAAAACACCCAGGGACGCAGCGGCGTCTGCACCATTGCCCACGGCTGCTCCAAAGTCCAGCAGAGCCGTTACGGCAAGATCATGGGCATCCCCGTTTCCGTGCCCGGCCTCGCCCTCTACATCTTCCTCGCCGCCGCCGCGGCAGCCTGGATCGCCGATTTCCGCGCACTCCGCCCCGTCGTCGTCGTGCTGGCCTTCTACGGCGCTCTCGGCGGCTTCCTCTTCTCCGCCTACCTCACCTACCTCGAGGCCTACGTCATCGATGCCTGGTGCATCTACTGCATCGTCTCGGCATCGCTCATGGCCGCCCTTTTCGCCGGCTGGAGCCTCATGCTCGCCGCCAGCCTCCGCTCCCGCGGCGAGACCACCTGAGCCGTCCGCCGCATCACGCCCGCACGGGGCCGGGGCGACCCGGCCCCGGGTATTTTCCTGGCTACCCTGCCTGCCGCGCGACCGCCTCGGCCGCCGCCTTTGCCGCCTCTGGATCGCCCAGGTAGCGCGAACTCACCGCCCGCAGGTCATCATCCAGCTCGTATACCAGCGGGATCCCCGTCGGGATGTTCAACTCCGGGATGTCCTCGTCGCTGATCCCATCGAGATGCTTCACCAGCGCGCGCAGGCTGTTCCCATGCGCCCCCACAAGCACCCGCTGCCCCGCCCGCAGGTCCGGCACGATCGCGTCATACCAGTACGGCAGCATCCGCTCGACCACGTCCTTCAGGCACTCCGTCGCCGGCACCAGGTCCGGAGCGAGCGAGGCGTACCGGGTTTCGTGGCGCGGGTGCCGGTCGTCGTCCAGCTCCAGCGGCGGCGGCGGCGTGTCGTAACCCCGCCGCCACGCAAACACCTGCTCCGGCCCGTACCGGTCCGAGGTCTCCTTCTTGTTCAGCCCCTGCAGAGCCCCATAGTGCCGCTCGTTCAGCCGCCACGAGCGCTTCACCGGCAGCCAGTGCTGGTCCATCCCGTCCAGTGCGATCTGCGCCGTCGCGATCGCACGCCGCAACAGCGAGGTATGCACGATATCGAAACGCAACCGCGCCTCGGCCATCAGCCGGCCCGCCTCGCGAGCCTCACCGAGGCCCTTCTCGTTCAGCGGGACATCCGTCCAGCCGGTGAATCGGTTCTCCTGGTTCCACGTGCTCTCGCCGTGGCGGAGCAGCACAAGTGTGTACGTCATGCCCCGATTGTACGCGCGCACCGCCTGCCGGGGCAGTTGGAACCCCTCTCCCGCCGTGGCATACTAAACCTGCCGTGTTGGATTACCCTGCCATCGTAATGGAAGATTTGGGAGTTTCTCCCGCGGCTCCCCTGCGCGCACCCAGCCGCCATCGCCTGGTCCGCTGGCTCTACATCGCGGTCGGCAGCCTTCTCGTTGGCATCGGCATCCTCGGCATCATCCTGCCTCTCCTCCCTTCCACCATCTTTTTCCTCCTCGCCGCCGGCTGCTACGGCAAGAGCTCGCCAGGCGCCTACCGCTGGCTCACCACCAATCGCTGGTTCGGCCGCCACCTGCGCGATTACCGCGAAGAGCGCGGCGCCACCGTTGCGGCAAAGGCCTATTCCGTCGGCTCACTCTGGCTTGGCATCGGCCTCACTGGCTACTTCGTGGTCGAAGACCTCTGGATCCGGCTGACCCTCCTGGGCATCGCCGCCGCCGTCACCGTGCACCTCGTCACCCTTCGCACCATCCGCCGCTGACCCGGCAGGATTTTCACGATCACACCGAAAATCCCCCTTGACAACCCTTCCGCCAGGAGTAACGTGGAAGCTGAAGTTGGTGGCTCGGTACCCATCGCCGAAGACGCGATGCGACACAGTCGAACCACCGGACACGACGGAGGTAGGCACATGCGAAGCAAGCTGCACGCCGTCTACGGAGTTCTTATTGTGCAGAGTCCCGGCCTGCTCTAAGCAGGCCAGGCACAGCGGCTGCTGGGGGCGCGTATCCCCTCCGTCGTCACAGGTGATTCCCGGTCGCAACAAGCCCCGCACGAAGCGGGCGCGCCCGGATCGCTCCTTCTGGGAGCGGCAAGCGGGTACGGTCAGCTTCACGAACACAGCAGCTACTCTCCACCGTCGCGCCGCCCGGTGCCCGGGGGAGGAGTGTTCAATCAACAGGCCCCGGTTCTATCCGGGGCCTGTCTGCGTCTCCACCCGTGCGGTAGGCCCGCCCGCCCGCTACCCTTCAACTCGTGTTCAGGTCCACCCTCCCCGTTCTGCTCGTCGCCATCATCGCCCTTTCCGCCTGGCCCGCATCCCCCGGCGTTACCACCCTCGCCTACGAAACCCAGACCATCGAAGTCAGCGCCGCCGGGTTCAACCCGCCCGTGTGCCGCATGAACCGCGCCTTCGTCCGCTTCAAGAATGCCGGCCCCGAGCCGCGCCGCGTTATCCTCCCCGGCCTCCACGGCGACCCGCCCTACTTCGATACCGGCCTCCTCAAACCTGGCGAAGTCTCCAACGAACTCAAAATCGAGCACGGCGGCTCCACCATCTTCCGCGATGCCGCCAACCTCGATCACTACGTCACCGTCCTCACCCCCGTCTACGCCGAATCCTGGGACCCGGATTGCACGCCCGACCCCAACCTTCAGCCGCCCGTCCCGCTGTGCCGCGGCAATCAGCACTGCCTCCGCCTCCCCGCTGTCTCCGCCGACGGATAGCCGGCCCACTCGCAACTCGCAACTCAATCCGCCAAAATCCCGCTGTGCCCGACCCGCAACTCGAAACTCGAAACTCGCAACCGCCTGGCCCCATCTCCCCGATGCTGGCCAAACTCACGCCCGAAATCCCCACCGGCGAGGGCTGGCTCTTCGAGCCAAAGTGGGATGGCTTCCGCTGCATCGTCTTCTTTGATGGCTCCTCCCCGCCCTACCTCCAGTCGCGTGACCTCAAGTCCCTCGCTCGCTACTTCCCGGAACTCGTCGAAGGCCTCGCCGCCACGCTCCCCGGCCCAGCCGTCCTGGATGGAGAAGTCGTTATCATGGGCCCCGGGGGCCTCGACTTCGACGCCCTCCAGCAGCGCATCCACCCGGCCGATTCGCGCATCCAGAAGCTCGCCCGCGAGACCCCCGCTTCCTTCGTCGCCTTCGATATGCTCGCCGATGGCCGCGGGGACCTGCGGGACACTCCATTCCGCGAACGCCGCGCGCGCCTCGAACACTACTTCGCCGGTGTGAAACCCCCCGCCTACCTCACCCCCGCTACCGCCGACCGCCAGCTCGCACTCGACTGGTTCGAACGTTTCGAAGGCGCTGGCTTCGATGGCGTCATCGCCAAGAAGCTCTCCGATATCTACCAGCCCGGCAAACGCGTAATGGCCAAGATCAAGCACCTCCGCACCGCCGACTGCGTGGTCGGGGGCTTCCGCTGGAACCGGGGACAGGAGGGCATCTCCGTCGGCTCGCTCCTGCTCGGTCTCTACGATGACGAGGGCGTTCTCCACCACGTCGGCCACACCTCCAGCTTCAGCGCCGAGGAGAAGCGCGACCTCGTGGACTTCCTCACCCCCTACCTCTCGGACGACGAAAGCGAGTCCTTCGGCCAGGGCCGTACGCCCGGCGCCCCGAGCCGCTGGACCGCCGGCAAAGACGTCTCCTGGGTCCGCCTCCGCCCCGCGCTCGTCTGCGAGGTCTCGTTCGACTACCTCCAGGGCCCCCGCTTCCGCCATGCCGCCACCTTCCGGCGCTGGCGCACCGACAAACGCCACCAGGACTGCGACTTCGACCAGTTCGAGGCCGCCGTCCCCTACGAACTGCAGCGTGTGTTCGAGGCGGACTGAGCGGCCAACCAGCCGTGGCACTTTGGTCTATCTCCGCGGCTGTGCATGGTAGGATGGGATGAATGCAAGTTGACATCTCGCCCGAGACAGCCGAGCGCCTTCGCCGCCTTGTAGAGCGAGGCGACTTCGCCGATGCCCGCGAAGCTATCGACGCAGCAGTGCAACAGTTGAGCGAGAGTCATACCGAATATGAGGCCGAGCTCGCAGCCATGCTTGCCGAAGGCCGCGAAGACATTCGCGCCGGGCGATACCAGGTGCTCACTCCGGAACTCATTCAGGACATTCTCCGTCGCGAGCGGACGTCCCGGCGGTGATCCCGGTCCTGATCTCGGAGGTTGCACTCCGGGACGTCGAGGACATCTGGGCATTTGTTTCACTTGGGAGCCCCGAATCAGCCAACGTCCTCATGCGGCTCCTTCTGGAGCGCGCATTCAGCCTCGGTCAGTTCCCCAACGCCGGTGCCCCTGTCGCCGGACACCCCGGCACCAGGCGAGTGATGCTGCGGACCTGGGCCATCTTCTACGAAGTTGCACCGTCTCGCGTTGAGGTCCTGCGGATCGTCCACGGGGGTCGAGATGTCGCTGCCCTCCAGCTCGGGCGCTGAGGCCGGCCTGGGTCCGCCTCCGCCCCGCGCTCGTCTGCGAGGTCTCGTTCGACTACCTCCAGGGCCCCCGCTTCCGCCATGCCGCCACCTTCCGGCGCTGGCGCACCGACAAACGCCACCAGGACCGCGATTTCGACCAGTTCGAGGCCGCCGTCCCGTATGAGCTCCAGAAGGTGTTTCAACCTGGCTGACCAGCGACGAGCCATCTCCGCCACCGCCGTCCGGCGCGTACCATGCCCCCATGCATTACCTCCTTTTCTACGACTACGTGCCCGATGTGCTCGCCCGGCGCGACCCGTTCCGCCCGGCCCACCTGGACCTCGCCCGTGGATTCAACGCCGACAAGAAACTCAAGCTCGCCGGCGCCTACACCGATCCCGTCGATGGCGCCCTCTTCGTCTTCACCTCGCGTGAAGCGGCCGAGGAGTTCATCTCCCGCGATCCCTACGTCGCCAACGGCCTCGTTACCGCCCACCGAATCCGCGAATGGAACGTCGTTATCGGCGGTTGAGAGTTCCCCGGCCGCCTCATCCCTGGGAAGCCTTTGGCGTCCTCGGCGCCCTGGCCGCCGATCCTTCCTTCCGCGCCTTGCTCGGCTGCACCCGCCGCGGCTCTCCCGGCACCTTCGGGTAGTGCGGTGGATACGGTGCATCGCCCTGGCCCGCCTCGGCCTGCTTCCGGTTCAGCTCCAGCAGCGGCTCCAGCGAAAACGCCCGGCCATCGATCCCCGCGCCCGGGTCGCCCCCCTCCGCGAACCGCTGCGGCACGTTCGCGATGGTGAAGTCGGCCAGCTCCACCGTCGCCACCTCGCCCCACTCCAGCGGGGTCGAAACCTGTGCGTTCGGCGTCGGCCGCACCGAATACGCCGAGGCGACGGTCCGGTCGCGCGCGTTCTGGTTGTAGTCGATGAACACCCCGTGCCGCTCTTCCTTCCACCACCTCGTCGTCGCCAGATCCGGGGCGCGGCGCTCGCACTCCCGCCCAAATGCCAGCGCGCACTGCCGCACCTCCGTGAACGTCCACCTCGGCTCGATCCGCACGTTGATGTGGATGCCCCGGCTGCCCGATGTCTTCGGGAACCCCGCGTAACCGAAGTCCGCCAGCACCTCGCGGCACACCAGCGCCAGGCGGCGCACCATCGCGAAGTCCGCCTCAGGCGTCGGGTCCAGGTCAATCCGCAGCTCATCCGGGTGGTCCACATCGTTCGCCCGCACCGCCCACGGGTTCAGATCCACGCACCCCAGGTTGATCACCCAGGCGAGGTCCGCCGCATCGTCGATCACGCACAGGTCCGCCGACCTTCCGCTTGGAAAAGTCACATGAGCCGTCTCGATCCCGGCCGGCAGGTTCGAAGGCGCCCGCTTTTGGAAGAACGGCGCCTCCTCCACCCCGTTCACGAACCGCTTCAATACCATCGGCCGGTCTGTTACACCACGCAGCGCCCCATCCGCCACGGCAAGGTAGTACCGCACCAGGTCGAGCTTGGTGTACCCCGCCCGCGGGAAGAGCACCTTCTCCGGGTTGGTGATCGTCACCTCCCGGCCGGCTATATCGAGCACGATCGACGGGGCCACCATCCCGGCAGTCTACCCCAACGCCCTTCGCCCAAGCGGCCCCTGTCGTGGGATCACCGCCGCCCGCCGCACTCGACGCGCACCATCCGCATCGCCACAATCGCACCACGCGCACTCCGAAGGCCCCCTGGCGAAACGATGCCCGCCCCCGGAACCGCGCGTGATCTCTGGCAAGGGACTGCACAATGCCTACCAGCCATCCCGAATGGACCGCCACCCTGGTCCGCCTCCTCTCCCTCGCTTCGCGCCTGGAGGATGAAGGCCACTACAACGTTGCCAAACTGGCACGCGCCGCAGTTGATGCCCTGGGGCGGCGGGCAGCCTACGACGCTCTCGGCGCGGCCCCGGCGCCGAACCTGGTCGAAGAGGTCCGGCAGGTCACTGAGGCCCTCGCCCGCCTGGATGCGCCCGGCGAACTGTTAGCTGCGCTCCGGCGTGGCGCCACTGCCCTTGCCGGGGGCCACATCCCTTCTATCAGCGAGACGCCCCATCCGCATGTCTGCCGCACCTGCGGCTACCTGGTCATGGGTGCCGTGGAGGAAAAGTGCCCCACCTGTGGGGCATGGCCCGCAAGCTTCCAGTGGTTCGCTCCGAACTACTGGTTCGATGCTTTCGATCCCTTCGCCGCCCTCGAAAAGCTACGCCAGACTCCCATGCACGTGGCCGCTCTCCTGGAAGGGTTGCCGGCGGAGGCCCTCGACCGCGACTCCGGGGACGGCGGATGGGTCATTCGGAACGTCCTCATGCATCTGCGCGATGCCCAGCAGGTGCTCGATTTCCGCCTGGACCAGTTTGCCACCGAAGCCCACCCCATCCTGGCAGCCAAAGCCGTCTGGACCTGGGCAACGCAGGAGGCAGAACGGCCGCCCACCACGCAGGAGATCTTCGAAGACTACCGGTCCACCCGCGGGAAGATCCTCGCCCGGCTCGAAGCGCTTCCCATCACCGCGTGGTGGCGCACCGGCTTCCACGAAGAATTCGGCGAAGTCTCGCTCAGGCAGCAGGCGAGCTACTTCGCAGCGCACGAGATCACCCACCTGCCCCGGGTAGAGTCGCTGCGCAATCAGCTGGGTGGCCAGTAGCCGCTGGCCCCCAGCCAACGGTCGACGCGCGCCCCCATCCCCCGCACAATCCCCACCAGACCGCCCCCCGGGAGCCGCTCATGCCCACCGTCGAAACCGTCCTTGGCCCGATCGATGCCTCCACCCTCGGCAACGTCCTTAGCCACGAGCACGTCCTCGTCGGCATGGGAGAAGACAACCACCACTACCCGTGGCTCTTCGATTGGGAACAGACCCGCGCCAACACGATCCGCGAATTGACCGAGGCCAGGCAGGGCGGCATCGATACCATCATCGATCTCACCACCCCCGATCTCGGCCGCGATGTCGAATTCGTCCGCGATGTCTCCCGCGCTTCCGGCATCAACGTCATCGCCGCAACCGGCATCTGGCGCGATATCCCCCGCTCGTTCTGGACCCGCGACATCGACGACATCGCCGACATTTTCGTCCGCGAGATCGAAGTCGGCATCGGCGATACCGGCATCAAAGCCGGCTGTATCAAGGTCGCCAACGATATGGGCGGAGTCTCTCCCGAAGGCGAGCGCATCCTTCGCGGCGCCGCCCGCGCCTGCAAGCGCACCGGCTGTCCCATCAGCACCCACCAGTGGGCTCCCGAACAGGTCGGCCGCCGCCAGCTCGAGATCTTCCGCGAAGAAGACGCCCCCATCGATCGCATCGCCATCGGCCACAGCGCCGATACCACCGATGTCGAGTACCTCGAAGAGTTGCTCAGCGCGGGTGTCTTTCTCTCCATGGATCGTTACCCCGGCGCGGCTGGCCGCCCCAACTGGGAACAGCGCAACGCGACCGTCAGGGCACTCGTCGATCGCGGCTGGGCTGCCAGGATCATGCTTGGCCACGATTATGCCCCCATGCCGGTCCTGCGCGGCCACCAGCCGCCTGCCGCCCCGGGGACCACCCGTTACCTGTTCGTCACCACCGTGGCCGTCCCCGCCCTCGTTTCCGCGGGCGTTAGCGAAGAAATTGTTGCCACCATGATGCGCGAAGTCCCCCGCCGTTTCCTCGCAGGCGAATAGACCCGAACGGGGAGATAGCCCTCCTGCCCTCCCCTGTCCCCCCGATCGTTCGCCAACGGTGAAAGATTTTTCCTTGTGCGCCCCGCTTTACTCAGTTGCCACCTTATCCGTGGACGCCGGGCGTCGATTCTGGAAATAGCAGGGAGTGTCGGGTCACTCGGCCCGACCGCGCCCGGGTTTCCCATTCCCATTTTCGCCCGGGTCACCTTGGAGGGAGCATGCGACGTTTCTTGCCTAGATTTATCAATATCGCGAACCTCGGGATCTCCGCCAAGCTTGGCTTGATCGTCGGGGTCCTGGCGCTGCCTATCGCAGCCCTCATGTTCGTACAGTACCAGCAGCAGAACGACGCCCAGGCACAGGCGGAAAGTGAGGCCGACGGACTGGAATACGTCGCCTCCGTCATCCCCTTCCTGCGCGAAGTCCAGGTCCACCGCGGCCTCGTGCAGCGCTACCTCAACGGCGATGTCAACTCCGGCGATAACATGAAGCAAACTGCCGCCGCCGCTGACGCCGCCCTCGCCGCACTCACCGCCGTCGATGGCAAGTTCGGTGGCGATCTCGGCACCGAGTCACTCGTCCAGTTCCTCAATACCGAGTGGCCCCGGGTACGCGATCTCCGTACCAGCGCCAGCGAATCGAACGACGCCCACACCACACTCATTGAAGAGGGCATCTTCGAGCTTCTCTCCACCGTCACCATCCAATCCGAGCTCGCTCTCGACCCCGATATCGATAGCCGCAGCGTTATCCTCGCGCTCACCGATTCGCTCCCGCGTCTCACGGAAGCCCTCTCCCAGATGCGCAGCTACGGCACCGCCGCCCTGATTTCGCGCAAGGGCATGTCCGCAACCGATGAGCAGAAGCGTTACCTCACCGCCCAGGCCGGCCTCGCCGCCGCCCACGCCGATGCCCTCGAGCGCTCCCTTGAAACCGCCATGGCAACGAACCCCGCCTTCGAAGAGGCCCTCCGCCCCATCGTGCGGCGCTCCTCAACCACCCGCGGTGTCTTCTCGGATAACACCAACAGCACCATCCTCAACGCCAGCATCCTTTCCGGCACCGGCGCCGAAGGCTACTTCCTCCTCGGGGGCAGCGCCATCGACCTCTCGAACGAGCTCCTCGTCGATGCCCAGGAGACCCTTGACGCCCAGTTCCAGTCGCGCGCCGATGCCGCCCAGCAAGAGTTCCTCTTCTACGGTGGTGTCGCCGCCATGATCGTCGCCGTCGCGCTCATCCTGGCCGTCGTCGTCTCCAGCACCATCACCCGCCCCATCAAGCACCTTGCCGAAGTGGCCGACCGCATCAGCCTTGGCGAACTCGGCGTCGAAATCGATGTCGAAGGCAACAACGAAGTTGGCCAGCTCGCCGAATCGCTGCGCCGCATGCAGTCCAGCCTCCGCTCCGCCATCGAACGGCTCCGCCAGCGCCGTGCGCAGGCCGCCTGATAGCCCCACCGAGGGAGAAGGACTGAGAAGCAATGGAACCCCAGGCCCCGTCCATGGATAAAGGTCTTGCCGGCCGCCTCGCAAACGCCACCGCCTCCATCGAAGGCGTTCGCGGAGTCGTCGTCGCCAGCCTCGATGGCGAGGCCCTGGGTTCCGCCGGGAAGGCCGAGGCCGCCCGCCACGCCGCACTCGCCAGCTTCGTCGCACTCCGTGCCGAAGCCCTCCCCGTCGATGGCGACCTTCGCGGCATGGGCCGCCAGCTCGCTGGCTCCCACTTCGAACACGTCGCCATCTCTGGCCCCTCCGGCGATAACCTCATCCTCGGGCTCGGCCATGCCTACCTCTTCCTCGCCCTCGCCAGCGGGCGCGCCGCCACTGTCCTCCCGGCCCTGAGCCCTGTGCTCCGCCGCTTCGCCCTTTCCTCCAACCCTGCACCCAGGAGCCAGTTCGCATGATGTTCCCCAAGGACCGCACCATCTACTCAAACCTCAACACCTCGTTCACCTCGTTCGAGGCCCTCCTCTCCGACCTCCAGTCGCGCTGCCACACCGGCTACGTCGAAGTCACCTTCCCCGGCTATACCGGCACCCTGCTCATCTCTGAAGGCGAAGTCGTAAATGCCTGCGAACAAGAAGGCGATTCCCGCCTCACCGGAACGGCCGCCGCACGCGCAATCACCACCCGCGCTACCGGCCGCGATGGCCAGGTCAACGTCTGGTCCGCCTTCCCCGATGTTGTCCTCCTCCTCCACCGCCTCATGGATAGCCGCCCGCTCTACCGTGACCTCACCAGCGCCTTCACCAGCCTCGATCGCCTGATCGCCAAGCTGCGCGGCGATGGCCTCACCGGCTACGTCGAAGTGCACATCACCGGCAGCCAGGGCATCGGGGTCGTCTACCTCTCCGGCGGCGAACCCGTCGAAAGCGTCTTGTCCACCCCGAGCGGCGTCATCAGCGGCCAGGACGCCCTCGATACCATCGTCCAGACCGTCAACTCCATCGGCGGCTCCTTCAACGTCTTCGTCGAGCCCGGCGCCGCCGGCGGCACGGCCGCCCAGGAAGAGCCCGCCACCACCGCCGCAGCCCAATCGCAGGATGAAAGCCACCGCGCTCCACTCCTCGCCTTCTGGAGCGAAGTCCTTGCCACCGTCGAAGGTGTCGCCGATGGCTACGCCAAGCCCGGCCGCTTCCTCCTCGCCTTCAAGGAAGTCCTTGTTTCCCGGGCTGTCACCTATCCGTTCCTCGATCCCTTCGCCGCCGAGTTCGAATATGCTGCCGGGGCTATCGAGTTCCACGGGCAGCTTCCCGATGATTTCAACAAGGCGCTCGGCGATTGCCTGAGCGACACCATCTCCAAGCTGGCCTTCCAGCTCAAGCGCTCAGACCTCGAAGAAAAGGTCCGCGCCAGGCTGGCCGCAGTCAGCGAAAAACACGCCGCGGTTATTGACCGCTTCAACCTCCGCGAAGACTTCATGGAACTCGTGGCCTGAGAGCAGAGGTCGGCTATGGAAAAGGGACTCGATCAGATCAACGCAGTGCCCGGTGTGGGGGGGTCGTTCCTGTGCGACAACCGCGGTGACGTGATCGTGAGCTCCGACCCCGCCGTCCTCGCCACCGTCACCATGAGCACCATCGGCCGCGAAGTTGGGCGCGCACTCGTCGCCCTCGATGCGGCCGGCCAGAAGGCCTCCAGGATCGAGTTCGCCTACGACACCTGGCGCCTGCTCGCTATCGATATCGGCGACGCCGTCCTCTTCGTCGTCTGCCAGCCCGATACAAGCATGGCCATGGTTCGCATGAGCGCCGATGTCGCCATCGGCGGCTGGCAAACCGATTCGGCCGCCAGGAAACGCCTCGAACGCCACCGCGCCGAACGCGCAGCGCTCGTCAACCGCACGCAACTCGACCAGGGCTCATGGAGTTCCTGGGCGGTCATCGCCTCACGCTAAAGCTCACGCGCCACGGGAAAGGCGCAAGGGAGGGACACAATGGCGGAAGGACTTACCGGGAGCCTGGCTCAACTGCCGCTGCCCGATCTGCTCAAAATGCTCGGCGCCGGGGGTCAGTCCGGCCGCCTCGAGCTCACCTCTGGCCTCGATTCCGGCGATATCTACCTCGTCGCCGGCGCCGTCGTCCATGCCGAATCCGGCCCGCACTGGGGCGAACAAGCCTTCATGCGCCTCATCGGCTGGCCCAATGGCCAATTCCGCTTCGATGCCGGGGCCGAACCACCCGAACGCACCATCGAACGCCCCCTCGATGTCCTCGTCGCCGAATCTGCCCGCGCCGCCGGTGAGCGCGAGGCCATCCGCCGCGTCATCCCCTCCATGGATACGCTCGCCCGCCTCGCCCGCAAGGCCCCCGGCCCCGTCGTCACCATCGAAGCCGCCGATTGGGAAGTCCTCGCCCTCATCGATGGCCAGGCCACCGCGGCCGACATCGGCGGCCTCCTTGGCGTCGATGACTTCGAAGCCGTCCGCCACCTCTACCGCCTCCGCATGGCCGGCCTCATCGAGCTCGCCACGCCCCAGGCGCCCGCTGCCGCCCCCGCACGCCAGCTCGCCGGGCCGCAATTCTTCCAGGCCTTCACCACCGCCGTCGCCGGCGCCCTCGGACCCCTCGCCGAAATCATCATCGACGACGCCGTCGAAGACCTGGGCTTCACCCGCTCCAACTTCCCGCGCGAAGCCGTTGCCTCGCTCGCCGAACGCGTCAGCTCCGAAATCCGCGATACCGACAAGCGCGTCCGCTTCCAGCAGACCATGCTCGCCATGCTCCGCCAGCCAGCCGCCTGATATCGCCAATCCTCCGCCGGCGTGCTTAACTGGCCTCCATGCCCGATTTCGTTGTCGTTTCCGTTGGTGGCCGCCGCCGCGACCCTTCTGGCCCCGGCAGGGCCGCCGCCTTCGCCGTGCGCTGGTTTATCACCGCCGCCGCCGTCTGGATAGCCGCTGGACTCGTCGGCGGGATCACCCTCCATGGCTGGGGCAGCACCCTTGCCGTCGCCCTCATCCTTGGCCTCCTCAATGCCTACCTCAAGCCCTTGATGGTTCTCGGCTCGCTTCCCGCGCTCGTCCTCACCCTTGGCGTCTTCCTCATACTCATCAATACCGCACTGCTCGCCCTCACCGCCTGGATAGCCGGGAAGTTCGATAGCATCCACTTCGCCATCGATGGATTCTGGTCCGCCTTCTGGGGAGCCGTCATCATCAGCCTCGTCAGCTTCCTGCTCAGCCGCATTATCAATCCCGCCAAGATCGCCCGCCGCGTTGGCTAATGCCGCCGCCACGGCAGCGCCAACCGCTCCGCCACCAGCAGCACCCCGGCAAGCGCCACCCCCAGCGCCGTAACCGCCACGATCCCCGCATACATCGATGGGAAATCGAAGATCTGGTAGCTCTTCCAGATCCGCGCCCCCAGCCCATCGTTCGCCGCCAGGAACTCCGTCCCCACAATCACGATCAGCGCAAACCCCATCGCCACCCGCAACCCGGAGAACACCGCCGGCGCAGCTCCCGGCAACAGCACCGAAATGGCCACCCGCGTCCGTCCCGCGCCGAACGCCCGGGCCGTATCGATGTGCGTCCGGTCCACCTGTTCCACCCCGCTCAGCGCGCTGAAGTACACGATGAAAAACACGCTGAACGCCACCATGAACACCCGCGCCGTATCCGTAAGCGATAGCGCCACCAGCACCAGCGGCAGCAGCGCGATCCGCGGGACCATGTACAGCGCCGTCGCCAGTGGATACAACAGTTCCCGCACCACCCGCGATACCCCCGAGGCCAGCCCCGCAACCAGCCCCGGCGCCGCCCCGAAGACGAACCCCAGCAACAACCGGTACGCCGTGATCCGCGTGTCATCCACCAGGCTCCCGTTGAGCACCTGGTCCCAGGTCCGTTCCAGCACATCCGAGGGCGATGGGTAGAACAGCGGGCTGATCCACTCCCGGTCTGCCGCAACCTGCCACCACGCCACCAGGAACACCGGCAGCACGAGCCCGAGGAGCGTCCCGCGCGCCAGCCGCTTGGCCTTCACGGCGCCTCCAGCAGTTCGAACAGCCGGTGGAACGTCACCCCGTACTCGGGCCGCTCCCGCAGGGTCGCGTACGAGCGCGGCCGCGAGAACGGCACATCGATCGTCTCCAGGATCCGCCCCGGCCGGTGCGAGAACACGCTCACGCGGTCGGCCAGCGCCAGCGCCTCATCGATGTCGTGCGTCACGTACAGGACCGTGCACCGGCGTCGCTCCCACAGTTGCAGCAGCTCCCCCTGCACGCCCACTTTGGTCTGGAAGTCGAGCGCCGAAAGCGGCTCGTCCATCAGCAGCAGCGGCGCATCAACCGCGAACCCGCGCGCGATGGCCACCCGTTGCCGCATTCCCTCCGAAAGCTGCGAAGGAAAGTTCCGCGCGAAGCCCCCGAGGCCCAGGTCGCTCAGCAGGCCGCGCGCCCGCTCGATCCGCTCCCGCCGGCCCACGCCCCGCAACTTCAGGCCGTAGGCCACGTTCTCATCCGCCCGCAGCCACGGGAAGCACGAGCTCCCCTGCGGCACGTACGCATAGCTCCCGCCCCCGGGGAGTGCGATGCTCCCCACGCGCGGCCGCACCAGCCCCGCCAGCGCCTTCAGCAGCGTCGACTTGCCGCACCCGCTCGGACCGAGCAGCGCATGGAACGAACCCGCCTCGACCCTCAGCGAAAGGCCCTCGATGGCGCGAAGGC
>Ga0209476_10001052_pt1 | contig 18888 bp, 14 predicted proteins | sample KloWWTrecipitate_FD_187179 | JGI IMG/M metagenome (GOLD analysis project Ga0209476, IMG submission 187179) | Active sludge microbial communities from Klosterneuburg, Austria, studying microevolution and ecology of nitrifiers - Klosterneuburg... | ecosystem: Engineered > WWTP > Aerobic digester... | reverse complement strand
TACCAGTCATCGTACTTCGCACGGTCGAACGCAGCATAGAGAATAAAAAATATGCCTCCGATTACACAAGAGAATCCAAAAAGTAGTTTTGTTAAAAATTTTTCGCTGTGAGAATTTGACATAGACTGATAGTTTAATTTTGCTAAGGATGGTTTTGGAGGCAGGCAAAAATAGGGAAAATATCATTTTGTTAATAAGTCACCAGTAAGACAATCAATTAATCTGAAGAAGTTTAATTTTACACCTAAATTTAAATAGATGAAAAATATATTGCTTTTTGTATTTATGTTTTGTTCTATTGGTCTTTTTGCACAAGAAGCCCCAGAAGGATTGTTTATAGGTTCTAAAGCCCCAGATTTTAAAGGGAAAGATCAAAATGATAAGGATATTAAATTGAAAGACCTGCTTAAAAAAGGCAAAGTGGTTTTAGTATTTTACAGAGGACAATGGTGCCCATACTGTAATAAGCAATTAGCTGCTTTGCAAGATTCTTTACAGCTGATAATTGATAAAGGAGCAACGCTGTTGGCTGTAAGTCCTGAGAAAATAGAAATGATTGATAAGACAGTTGAAAAAACGAAAGCCGAATATTCAATTCTACATGATAAGGACTTGAAAATAATGAAAGGTTATGATGTGGACTTCGAAGTCCCTGAAAATACAGTTACCCGTTATCGGAATTCGGGATTGGATTTAGAAAAACTAAATGGAGAAAACGGAACTAATCTTCCAGTACCAGCCGTTTATATTATTGATAAGGAATCAACCATTACCTATCGCTTTTTTGATAAAGACTATAAGAAACGACCAAGTGTAAAAGAAATTCTGGGTAATTTGTAATAAGAAATAAAAAATAAGTCTGCCGGTAATTTACCGGCAGACTTATTTTTTACCAGACAATTTTACCAATCTTTCCATCTATGCCTGCTAAAAAAATTGCAGCACCTAATTTCGAAGCTCTTACCACATGAAAACTTTCTTTGCTAATCCATTTCCAGTTTTTACCTCCGTCATGTGTATAGTCTACACCGTTTAATCCACAACTGAATAAATCTGTTTTAGAAAAATATTCTACACAACTACGATAGCCATGTGGCGGAGTGTTGGGTGCTTCCCATGACTTTCCTCCATTCATGGTGTAAAAACAATTCTTTGTTGTTGATTCTGGTTTATTAAAATCACCCCCAACTACAATAATTCTTTTGCCCGCATGTACTTTCAGTTTATCCCAAACGGCTATCGAATTTGCGCCTGTTGTTTCTTGACCTTGAATAATGGAAAGTTTTATTCCAGATGTTCTTTTAAACATCCTCGATTTTAATCCACCTGAAACAAAAACAGCTTCATCTCTGTCTAAGGCTCTAATATTTGTACCGCTGGCTGCAAAGCAAGCCTCTCCGCTATCGGCAACTGGTCGGTTAGCAAATGGAATGTCCTGCCAGGTATTTCCTCCATCGAACGTTCGGGTTATAAAGAAACGTCCATCAATCGGATCGCCAACTATAATTCCAGCTTGTTCATTCCAGAATTCCATTGCATCGAGAAACATGCCTTTCGTTCTGTTTTCATAAACCACTTTCCATGTTTCTCCTCCGTCGGTTGTTTTTAAAATATACGCTGGCTCTGCAACTGCCATAATAACTGCAGTAGCACCATCAAAGCCTTCAATATCTCTGAAATCATTTTTTTCAAAACCAGTTACAGTCATCCATTTCCAAGTTTTACCGCCATTGTTAGAACGGCCAACTGTTCCTTTATTTCCACTTACCCAAATTACATTATCATTTACTACACTTAATCCACGAAGGCTGATTCCATTGCCTGATGTCAATACTTCGACGGTTGGTCTTTGGGCTGTTGCTAAAAAGCAACTGAGCAGCAGAGCAAGTGCAAAAGAAATTTTTATTGAAAGGATTTTATTTCTTTTCATAAGGGATCATTGTTCTTTTTACTGTACCGTCATTAAATAATTCCATTACAGCATAGGATGGCGCAAACTCGTTGAAGGGACCTTTCCACCAATTACCAGACACAGCGCCGTTGCAGAGATATTTTACATTCATGTAATGTATTTCATCCTGCATATGAATATGCCCACTAATGCAAACTTTTATCTGAGGATATTGCATGAATAATTTTTTCAACGTAAGAAAATCTGTATGCATCAGATTTCTTTGAATAACTAAATCGCCATTTGTTTGTGTTTTATTAAAAAAAAGGCCAGCACAAATAGAAAGAATTGGAATATGTGATACGATACAAACAAAACCTGTTAAAGCTACTGCTGCTAATTCTTGTTGCAGCCATGCATATTGTTCTTCATCTACGTTAGCTATATAGCCACCTGCGGGATTTAATTGTGTACTGTCGAGCACTATAAAAGTCCAGTTATCTTTTTTGAAACTATAAAATCTTTTTTTTAGTTGTAGCGTTTCTGTTACCCACACTTTACCATACAGCCTGTCGTTATCCGGTTTGTTTTCTTTTACAAACCAACCCCACACATCATGATTACCAATAGTATGATATATTGGCAGGCTGTTTTCTTTTTGCAAAATATTTTTAAAAACATCCCATTGCTGTTGTGTTTTTTGCTTATCTGCTCCTAATGCATCACTGATAGCATCTCCGCCATTAATAATGAAGTCTATTTTTTGTTGTTGTGCATGTTGTAAAGCCTTTGCCATCCCGGTTTCTTGTACAATTCCAGTACTTACATGTATGTCTGTTAAATGTGCAAAGCGGATAGATTTCTTTTTTGTTTCAATTGCGTTTGAGATGGAAGGAAGCAAACTACTTCCAATTACCGCAGCGGTCGATTGTAAAAAAGCTTTTCTTTTCATATAACATTTTTAATTGTTACTGTAATTGCTTGATAAGTTCTTCTTTAGAAACAATTCCATCTTTTCTCCACACTTCTTTTCCTTTTTTATAAATTATAAATTGAGGAATTGGCTCAATGTTTAATTCTTTCATTATGTCTGTATGAACACCAGCATCAATTTTCATTAATAGAAAATCTACTCCTTTTGTTTGTTGTAAATCATCAATAACGGGAGCCATTTTTACACACGGTGGGCACCAAGGTGCACCAAAATCCACTAGTACGTTTTTGTCTTTGGGAATACTTGACAGATACTGATCCATAGTCAGTTGCTTTTCATTGCTGCTTCCTTCCAACGGTTTATTAGAAGCTTTCCAGGCATTAATGCCTCCTTGCAGTTCTGTAACTTTTAAATAGCCATTTTCTCTTAACCAAGTTGCCGCTGCAGCACTTCTGCCTCCTACAAGACAATATATATAGACTGGTTTATTTTTATCAACATATTGCATCCGATCCTTGAATTGTTCTTTATTCGTCCAATCTGCCTGTAATGCGTTTTTAATAAAGCCTGATTTGAATTCGCCTGCAGTTCTTACATCTAATATTTGTATATCTTTTGCCTGAATAGCCTGCTCAAATTCATCAGCCGCAAGCTTTGCAGAAGTTTCGTTTTGTGAATTGCATGAAAAAGCAAAAAGTAATAAATGAGCCAGAAATACGTTTTTCATTATATCTTGTTTGTTTCAAAAATAAGATTGTTTCAATAGAGATTTGGTATAGTAATTGGACGATTCATGCTTTTCAGGTTTACAGCTTAAGAAATTCACTTATTTTTGAAGATTATAATAATCTTAGTTTATGAAGAAATACTTGTTCTATTGCCTGACGTTGTGTACAATCATTGCAGTTGGATGTCAGAAGGAATTTAGTTTTGAAGGACCAAATAGTCCTGCGGAAGGTAGTCTTCAGGCAGATATAACCGGTGATTGCTTGCCCAAAACAGTGAATGGTGTGTATGAAGCAGGGAAACCATTGGTTGCCGACTCAAATACCATTTCAGTTTCAGTAAATGTAGTAACTGCAGGAACTTATATAGTTACAACAGATACTGTAAATGGGTATTTTTTCAGAGCTACAGGCATATTTACAACACCGGGTGTTAATACCATAAAACTAAGAGGTAATGGAACTCCGTTTGCAACAGGTACTAATAATTTTGTGGTAACTTTTGATAGCACTGTTTGCGATGTGCAGGTACAAGTATTACCTGCTGGTGCTGGCGGACCTGCTGCATTTAGTATACAAAGTGCAGGCACACCTGCAAATTGCTCAGGAGCCACTTCTGCCGGAACATATATTATTGGAACACCTCTTAATGCCACAAATACAGTAACACTTTCTGTAAATGTAACAACAATAGGAACATACAATGTTTCTTCAGTTGCTACAAGCGGAATGACATTTTCAGTACAAGGTGCTTTTCTTGCAACTGGTGTACAAACACTGGTTCTCACTGGCTCGGGTACTCCAACGGGAACACCTGGCGCAGTTACAATCCCAATCACTGCAGGATCAAGCACCTGTAATTTTGGTGTAACAACAGTCGCAGGAGCTGTGTTTTCTATCGATTGCGCAACTGCCGTTGTAAACGGAACTTATCAGGCCGGAACAGCTTTAACGGCTGCAAACACAGTTGATATAACTGTAAATGTTGCAACAGCCGGGCCTTATAATATTTCAACAACAGCAACTAACGGAATGACATTTACTGCTTCTGGTACTTTTGCTGGCACCGGACCAATTGCTATCACCTTAGCAGGTTCTGGAACGCCTACCGCAGCAGGAACGAGTAATATCCCAGTTCCGGGAACTACTGCCTGCACATTTGGTGTTACTGTTGTTGCTGGAGCAACTGTCGATTGGAAATTTACAGAAGGATCTACTACTTATCAGGGTACAACACTTGCAGCTATATTAACATCTATTTTACCGCCATTTTTAAATCTTGCTTATACCGGGATGGATGTTCCAGGTAATCAGTTTGGGTTTAATTTGGTTGACGCTTCAGGGACAATTTCTGCAAGTGAAACATACTCTACAGTTATATCAGCTAATAATTCGGCTGTGTTTACTTTTTTCCTTACCGGTGGAGGTGATCAGTTAACAACAGATGCTACAAGAAATCTAATTTTTACAGTTACTGGCCATGATGTGCCAAATAAAATAATCACAGGATCGTTTGCCGGTCAAGCTAAAAATAATGCGGGAACCACTAAAAATATAACTAACGGCACTTTTACAGTAAATTATCAATAACTACTTATAAAATATTAAAAATAGAAAAGCTCTTAATTATTAAGAGCTTTTCTATTTTTATAACAAAATTTGTTGACTATTCTAGAACCCTTTTTTCTTCCCTGATTCTAAAGGAGGAAGTTTATAATTATCCAACACCGATTTTTGGTTAATCAATTTTTCAATCTCTTCTATTTTTCTTGGGGCAAAATGGGAGAGAAGTTCATAGCCATCTTCCGTAATCAGTAAGTCATCTTCAATTCGTACCGCAATACTCCACCATTTTTTATCGCAGTTACTTCCTTCTGGAATATAGATACCGGGTTCTACTGTAATCACCATATCTTTTTTCATGGTACTCATCGAGCCGCGGTCATGCACATCCATGCCGATATGATGTCCTAATCCATGCGGATAATATCTGCCTGCTTCATTTTTATTTTTTATGATACCCAGTTTTACTAATCCTTCTGCTATGGCATCCATCGCTGCTTTGCTCGCATCACTCCATTTAGAACCATCTTTCAACGTTTTAAAAGCGGCTTCTTGGGCATCATATACTAATTGATAAATTGCTCTTTCTTCTGTTGAGAATTTACCGTCCACAGGTACTGTTCTCGTTACATCCGCCGTATAGCCATGATATTCTGCACCCACATCCATTAGTATCATTGATGTTCCAATTTTTGTTTTGGTGTTTTCCATATAGTGAAGAATGCAGCCGTTTTCGCCAGATCCAATGATGGAACCATAACCAACCCCTTCTGCACCGTATCTCTTGTGTACATACTCATGTAAGCCTTGTATTTCCAGTTCCGACATATCAGGTCTTACGGCTTTCATCACTTCATTCTGTCCCATGCAAGAAATTTCTACTGCTTTGCGAAGCAAATCTTTTTCTTCTGGTGTTTTAATTGCTCTCAACTGTCCTGTTAAATCTCTGTATGCTCTAGTATCAAATTTTGATTGGTTTGACAATTGCTCAGGTATTTCTGCTTTTTCTTTGAATTGCTGAATCAAGTCAAACAAATCTGCTTTGTCAAATCCATTAGGAATATCTTCTGGAAATCTATCGAAAATGATTTTAGAGAATTTGGAAAAGTCAATATTGTAATTTTTAAAATCATTGCCGTTTAACGACATACTAATACCTAATTTCTCTTTGGCACCTTCAATACCCAATCGTTTTCCAGTCCATTGTTCTGCTCCAGCATTTCTTTTTTGTACAAATAATATTTCTTTGAACTTGTTACCCTCAGCATCAGTTTGCTCATCTTTAAAAACTAATAGAAGAGAATGCGGTTCTTTATATCCACTGAAATAATACAGGTCAGGGTTTTGATGATACAGATATTCTACATCATTAGAAAATGTTCTAGTAGGAAATGCGAATACTGCCATTACAGAATTGTCCGGCATTATAGCTCTAAGAGCATCTCTTCTTCCTTCATGAAATGCTGAAGTGAGATAATCGGTTGGAAGATTATCTTTTGTTTCTGCTGGTGATGGTTGTGCAAATAGGTTTAGCGAAACCAGTACAAAAGCAAGGGCGATAAATTTTTGCATTGAAGAAATGTTGGGTGAAAAAAAATACACTGCTTTTGCAGCAGACTAAAAATAATCTTTTTCAATCAACCAATGTAGCAATTTGGATGAACGGCTTACAATTTATTCTTCATTTGAATCATCCTCATAAAAAGGATTCTTGCTTCCCAGAAATTGCTCTTCCCAGGTTTTCACCGTTTCGTCTGTTAGGCATTCGATGATATCATGCAAGGTATCTTTCTTGAGTTTCCATTCTGTTTCCATTGGATCATCATAACGTTGTATAAAAAGACAATGATCTGAAGCCACAGCAACTTTTATTAAAGTAACAGGAGACTCTTCTTTCATTTTCACCAGGTAATAGCAACCTGTTTCAAGCAAATCGTAAGTGTACATTGACGTTTCCATATTCTTAGTCTTTTATTATTCTATGAGCAGGAACCTTTGGGTTTGCGGGCAGCTCAAAAATAGCTATTTGGGTTTGCACTAAAGTGTGAATTTTTTGATATATGCCTCAGCTTGTAAAAATCAGACTGTAATCGGCTGTATTTTAGTATTTTATTTGCCTTTTTTTGATTATCCCTTGCTTTAGTTTCCTTTACTTTGCAACAAATCGGAAATAAATGGCTGAAGTTATAATCGAATTACATAATGTAAACATTTATCAGGGAAGCAATCTTGTATTACAGGATGTGAACCTAACTGTGAATAAAGGAGAATTTGTTTACCTCGTAGGAAAAACAGGAACAGGTAAATCAAGTTTGTTGAAAACATTGTATGGTGAATTACCTCTTACAGAAGGAGAGGGAACTATTGCAGGATTTAACTTAAGAGATATGGATTGGAAAAAAGTCCCATACCTGCGTAGAAATCTTGGTGTTGTTTTTCAGGATTTTCAATTACTGACAGATAGAAACGTAAATGAAAATCTGAAGTTTGTGTTGAAAGCAACCGGTTGGACAGATGAAAAATTGATGGATGAAAAAATAATGGATGTGCTGGATAAAGTTGGGTTGAAAGTAAAAGGATTTAAAATGCCTTTTGAATTAAGTGGTGGTGAGCAGCAAAGAATTGATATCGCCAGAGCATTATTGAATTCCCCAAAATTGATACTCGCAGATGAGCCAACAGGAAATCTTGATCCTGAAACTTCGGATGAAATTATGAGCTTGCTATTTAGTATTTCCAAAGATTATAATACTACGGTATTGATGGCTTCTCATGATTATATTGTGGTGCAAAAATTTCCTGCGAGAATGATAAGAACGGAAAGAGGGAAGGTGATTGATAATGCTACCATAAATATGGACTAAGTAGCCGGGTATTATTTTCATTATCAAATTGGTCTTCCAATATTCTTTTTCTTAATAAAACTTCTTCATTTGAAAAAGGCTGATTATATAGTTGCATAATTACAGATGCAAAACCATCTGCATTCCCTGCAATATGACAGGCTGTTTCCAACCCAGTTCCCATTACCATTTGTTCGTTTACAAGACAATGCCTTCCTTCGAACAATGCATGTAGTAGTTTTAATTTTATTCCAGTGCTTCTTTTATTAAAGCTGGGTAAAATATTGATTTGTGCTTTTTTGATCAAATCATTAAGTTCACTATCTGTCGGATTAGCTACAAAGCAAGTGTGAGGATATTTATGAGCCATTTTTTGCAACCTGGCAGAGGGGTTTTTACCCGCAATAACAAATGGTTTTTCAATTTTACTGAAAACATTTTTTAAAAGCCATATAGCAGCTTCCTCATTTTCAGATACTGAAAGATTACCATGATATAAGCAGATGGTTCCAAGTCCTTCATCACATGTTACCTTTTGCCAGGAAGGGAATGTTGGTATTGCAATTACATTTTCTAACTTGTAATATTCTTTTAATTGTTCAATATCTTTTGTAGAAACGCAAGCATACACACATTCATTAGGTAGCTGATGGTTATACTTTTTTATCAATTTGCTTTCTCGTAGAAAATACATCTTTTTCAAAAAAGCTGATTCAGCTTCACCCAACTCTTTATAATAGGTGCTTTCTTCATTGTGCATTCGCACCACCACTTTTCTTTCTTTCAAATTCAAGTAAGGGAGAATGCCGGTACAATGAAGGCCTTCGAGCAAAATTGGGTAATTATCTTTCTGCAAATTCTTTATTAGTTCATCATTAATACGGGAAGAAACGATATACGGTAGTTTTGAAAAGACAGCATTCTGTTTCTTTTTTCTTTTATACACATGTAAACTTTCGCAATATTGGTTAAGCTCAGTGGGAACTCCTCTTTCATTATAAGAAAAATAGTGAAGATGGATAGCCACATCTGCTTTTTTCATTGTCATGATACGATTCATCATATCAATGGCACCACCATAATCAGCAGGCCATGGAGTATCCAAACAAACGATATGCAGATGTTTTTTCAATTATTAAAAAGTGATTGATAGAAATTAAGCAATATTTTTTCTTCGTTTTGCCAGTTTAATTCAAACCTTGCTTTAATGCAATTTTCTCTGAGCCTACTATATATAACATTATCTTCTAGCAAATTGTTGATTTTTTCTGCAATATTTTCTGGTGAAAGATCATTAAGCAAAATAGCTACATCATATTGATCGTTCATTTTTTTATATTCTGGATAGTTTACATTTATTTGTGGAAGACCCGCATGTATGTAGTCAAAAAATTTATTGGGTAAAGCCAGGTATTGATTCAGTCCTTTGTTTTCGGGAGTAGCAATTCCAATATAAGCTGATTGTGAAAAAATAGCAAGCTCTTCCGGCTTCATCATGCCTTTGAATTCTACCTTGTCTTCTACATTGAAGTCTTTTATCAGTTTTTTTAGTTGCGGCATAAAATTACCATCGCCACAAATAATCAATTTTGTATTTACCCATTGCATAGCAGGTATAAGATATTCAAAACCTCTGCCTTCATTTACAGCTCCTTGATATAATAAATACTTATTAGTTTTTGATTTTTCTTCAAGTGGAGTTAAAACAGGGATATTTCGAATGGTTAGATAGTTCACTCCATATCTTTTTTTAAACTCTTCTGCAATAGCTTCGCCAACTGTATATCCATTTTGATACTTGGGAACAATCCGCTGTTCAACTTTTGTCCATACTTTGTGTACTACAGGTCTTTCAACAACTTCTTTCAACCCGGTGAACAATTCATGAGCATCGTAAACTCTGGGTATTTTTTTCCATCTGGAAATATTAAGACAAGGAACAATCGTATCTAAATCAATAGCACAGATTGCATCCATTTTTTTGAATAAAAGATACAAGAAAAGTCTGACGTTATATTCTGTGTAAAAAGATTTGCCTTTTAGAAACCAACAATGGATTCTTTTTTGTTTATATTTTTTATTAACAAATGGGAGAGAAGTGGGTTTGTTGTATCCGACCAATGTTACTTCATAACCGTTTTCAGCCAAAGAGGTGCAAATGCGTTGCATTCGTTGGTCGTAAGTTAAATCGTTCGTTACTGTAAAATAAATTCTTTTCACTATTAATTTTCAATACGCAGCAAAGAAACGGAATTGTAAATTGTTTAAGCATTTCAATCTATTATAATAAAGAAAAAAGGTGCTGCAAAATCACAGAACCTTTTTTCAAGTAATTATTTTTTTAATTATTACTGACCCATACCGCCCATATCTAATCCACCGTTCGGATCGCCTTGTTTGTTACTTTTTCTTTTAAATAGTGATGCATCAAATTTGCCAAATCTCCAGCTGAAGTTTAGACGTAATACTTGAGCATCTCTTCTGCGAATAGCATCCTGTATAAAGCCAGGTGCTTCGGAATGGACATCTGACACTCTTGATCTGAAGATGTCGTTTATGTTAAGAGAAAGAGAAGCTCTGTCTTCTTTCATGAAAGAATAACGCACAGCGGCATCTACATAATATACAGGTTTTACATATCCCTGCGCAGAAGATGTTTGACCAAATCCGCCGAAACCACCACCACCACGACCACCACCACTATTACCACTTCCTCCTGGAGGAAGAACGGTTTTAGATTGGTAGCTGCCCGATAATTGGAAGCTTAATTTCTTAGATACTTTAAAACTGTTGTTTATTTTAGCAAACCAGCTAACAAATTGATCTTGGCTTGTAATACTTGCATCGTCAATATCAATTTTTGAGGTAAACAAGTTAACGTTTGACGTTAGCTCCCACCATTTGGCAAGATTGTTTCTCATTGTTAATTCAAGACCAGTTACATAGCTTGAATTTGCATTGATGTAAGTGCTTATCAATAGCTCTTTACTTGTGCCAGGTATGATTCTTGGTTCCTGAAACCTAGATATTAATGCATTTGTGTTTTTGTAATAAATTGAAGCAAGAAAATTGTCTTTGTTTTTAAAAGTTTTCTGATAAGACAATTCAAGTGAGTTTGTAAATTCTGGCAGTAGCCCAGGATTACCAACACTAGGGTTCAATATGTCAGAAGAGTCAATAAATGGAATTAGCTGCCAGAAATTTGGACGGTTAATCCTTCTTGAGTAATTCAGCTGTATTTCTTGATTACCTCCTAATTTCTGATTCAAGAAAACACTTGGGAAAAGGCTGATTGGATAATCAATATTAAACTTTTCGTTTGTAGTTCTTAAATCTCCTTGGTAGTTTGAACTTTCTGCTCGGAGGCCCAACTGGTAGCCAAAATCTTTAATCCTGTTGCTATAAGTAGCATAGGCTGCTAATACACGGTCATTACTTTTATAATCGTTGTATGAAGTTGGAGTTGGAATTATTTGACCCGTTGAAGGATCAACATCATAATAGCCATTGGTGCTTGTGTTATCGTTGAATTCAGCTCTGAATCCCATTTCCATTTTAGAATTTTCGCTTAATGGATTTATAAAATCAGTTTGTATTGTTACATTATTGCTTTTGCCATCTCCAATCTGACGTTGAATTAAGGTCCTATCAATGGTAATTAAGTCGGGGTTAAAAATTTGTGTGGTAAGCAGATTATTATTTGGTCCAGTTCTGCCTCTATAGTTAATATCCGCAGTTAATTCTCTGCCTGCCTTTGGGAAATTATGTTTGAAACTGATTGATCCACCTAAATTATCGAATTCACGGCTTGAATTTGTAACCCTTTTAGTAAGGGAATCGTAAGTAGTTGGTGATAATACTTTAGTAAATACTTCATTACTAGAGAAAGGCTCAAATTTACCAGATGCTATATTAAAACTAGCTGATAAAGTAGACCGGTTGGTCATGAAATAGTCAAGCCCGGTACGAATAAATTTAAAGTCGCCATCAAAATTTGAGATGTCATTTTGTATTTGCGAATAACTTGAATTTGTATTTGTATATAGGCGTTCTGTAACACCTGTGCTTATTGATTTACGTTGATTAAAATTTACACTTGCAAAAGCATTGATTTTATTTTGTCTAATATTTATATCGCCACCTAAACCAATACGGCCACGACTATCAAGATTTGCTCTCAGGCTACCATTGTAACCTACTTTTCTATTTTTCTTAAGAATGATATTCAGAATACCTGCAGTTCCACCCGATGCATCAAATTTGGCAGATGGATTTGTAATTATTTCAACACTTTCAATTGCATCAGCAGGAATCTGATCTAGTTCCATAGTGGTCGGTCTGCCATCAACAAATATTTGTGGGGAATTATTGCGAAGCGAAACATTGCCATCTATATCAACATTTAAAGAAGGGACGTTTCTCATAATATCAACAGCCGTTCCACCAGCTGATACGATGTTTTTATCTACATTGAACACCTTACGGTCTATACCTAATTGTAAACCGGGCTTTTCAGCTGTGATAATAACATTCTCCAGCATTTTTTCTGCTATAGTGATGGTAATATTTCCAAGATCTTTATCGAGTGCATTAGCAATAGAACTCATGTCTGGGGCACCGGTTTCTGTTTTCTTTATATCAAATGAAACAGCTTGTTCATGAGGTTTGAACCCAACAACTGAAACCTTTAACTTTAAAGAGCCAAAAACAGGCACTTTTTCCAATCTGAAATCGCCATTAGATTCAGTAAGCATACCGCCCACTACTACATCATTCATCATTTTTTTGGTAGCCGTGTCAAACTTGCTTCCCAATAATTGAACAGATGCATAAGGGATTGGTTTTTGCGATATACCATCTACAATTTTTCCGTACATGGTTCCTGTTAATTGCTGTCCAGCACCTGCACCGCTGGGACGACCGCCACCCGGAAATTGGGCAATGGAAGTATAACTAATTAATAATGAAGCGAAAAGGATTAATGAGACTCTCATTTTTTTGATTTGATATTTAGACGGGTTATGGTTTCAGAACTTGCTGACTTAACTATATAACTTGATGAACTGACTATGACAGTTATAAGTGGTAAATGTTCGGTTTATCAACCTTTGTTGATAAAATAAGTGAATATTACCTGTAATGAACCGATCAGGAAGCCGATTACAGCTCCGATTATTTCAACAAAGCGAAATTCTTTTGACATAATCTGATAAAGGACTTCTTCGAGCTTATCTGATGAAAAGGCAGCCACTTTTGTAATTACGATTTGCTCAAGATCAAGTTCGGTTTTTAAATTAGCAGCATATTGTTTCATTACTATTGGCAAAAGTGTCTCAATCTCTTTCATGAACATTGTCTTCAGGTTGCCAATTGTTTTATCACCAATAAACATACTGATAACAGGCATCTCATCTTTAAGTTTGTTTCTTAGAAAATCATCAATATGAGTTTCTATAATTGGCATAATCTGCTTCAGATTTTCCGGGTTGCTGATTTTCGCTTCGATATCATCGAAAGAAAGAAATTCTTCGCTAACAAGTTTGCCCAGTTTTTCAGCAAACTTTTGTTGTCGTTTTGGAAATATTCCATGAAATGTTATACCTAATATTCTTTTCGGTGTTCTAGGATGAAAAAGCATTTTAATGGCGACCCAATTGGTAATCCAACCGATGAAGGCAGAAATAATGGGAAATAATAAGAACCAATAACTCATTTTGAAACTTTAATCTAAAATTAAACCCCGTCTCGTTTGAAACGGGGTTTTTTGGGGTGGCTAACCGGGCTCGAACCGGCGACCCTCAGAATCACAATCTGATGCTCTAACCAACTGAGCTATAACCACCATATATCCGCAACCATTTTCCTAAGACGGAAATTTCGGATTGCAAAAATAGGTAAAATGAGTTTTCATTAAAAATAAAAGAAGGCTGAAGGCAAACTATTTTATTAAAAGTGGCTTCTGTTTTTACGAAGGGATTTCTACCGTTCTTCAAAAACAGTTGTTAAAACCCTGTAAAGACAAGAAAAGCAAGCTTTTTGCGTTATTTTTGGACTATGTCCGAGACATTAAAATACCTTTTGAATATGAAAAGACTTCCGTTTGTGATTCTGATGATTGTAGCTGCATCGTTCCTTGCTGTTAAAACAATGGGCAATGGTCTAAAATCCCCCTCGAATCCACCCACAAAGTATGAGCAGATCCTGAAATTAGTTGGTGAAATGCTTAAACAAGCTCATTATAGTCCGCAGGATATTAATGACGATTTTTCTAAGAAAATTTTCAAAAAATTTATTACTGATCTCAATGCCGAGAAGAATATCTTTCTTCAAAGTGATATTGATGCACTAAAGAAATTTGAAACTACAATTGATGAAGAGATTAAAGGCGCAACGGTAGAATTTTTTCTTGCTGCCGGAAAATCTTTTAATAAAAGAATGGAGGAGGCTGCAACTATAAGTAATGAGCTTCTTGCAAAGCCTTTTATTTTTTCTACAGACGAGACGGTCTTACTTGATGCGGATAAACTAAATTATCCTGTAACGGACGCAGAAAGAAAGGATCGCTGGAGAAAGAAAATAAAATACATGACCCTTGAACGTTATGTTGACTTATTAGAAACAAGGGAGAAGAATAAAGGAAAAGAGGGCTTTGTTGTAAAGTCTGATACAGAACTTGAAAAAGAAGCAAGAGAAAAGGTTCAAAAAATAATGGACAGAACTTTTGACCGATATCGTCTGAAGTTTAGTGACGATGACAAGTTCAACATGTTTGTAAATGCGATTACAACAACATTTGATCCGCATTCAGAGTTTTTTCCGCCAGTAGATAAAAGATATTTTGATGAAGAAATGAGTGGCCGTTTTTACGGAATAGGTGCTTCGTTGCAATATGAGGAAGGGAATATTAAAGTGGCAAGTGTGCTATCTGGAAGCCCCGCATGGAAATCTGGCGAAATACAAGCTGGCGACGTAATTGTAAAAGTAGCGCAAGGAAAAGAAGATCCGGTTGAATTAACAGGCTTTGTAGTTACAGATGCAGTTAAGTTGATTCGTGGTAAAAAAGGAACAGAAGTAAATCTTACGCTGCGCAAACAGGATGGCACATTAAAAGTAGTTTCTATCATCAGAGATGAAATAGTTCAAGACGAAACATTTGCCCGTAGTGCTATTGTAAAAAATGAAACATCGAAGATTGGTTATATTTTTCTTCCTGAGTTTTATGCAGATTTCGACAGGCCAAATGGCAATAGAAGTTTTACTGATGTTGCAAATGAGGTTACAAAATTAAAAGCAGAAAATGTAGATGGTATTGTAATCGATCTTAGGAATAATGGTGGTGGTTCTCTATATGATGTAGTACAAATGGCTGGATTATTTATAGAAGATGGCCCAATTGTGCAGGTGAAAGACAGGGAGAACAATGCCAGTGTGTTGAAGGATAAAGACCGTAATGTTCTATATACAGGTCCATTAGCAGTAATGGTAAATGAGTTCAGTGCTTCTGCTTCTGAAATATTTGCTGCAGCTATTCAGGATTATGGAAGAGGTGTTATTATCGGAAGTACATCTACCTATGGAAAAGGAACGGTGCAGCGTAATATCGGTTTGGATGAAAACGGTTTCTCTCTTTCAAATGCAGAGTTAGGTACTGTAAAACTTACTTTACAAAAATTCTATCGAATTAATGGAGGCTCAACACAGCTTAAAGGTGTTAGCTCTGATATTATTTTACCCGATAATCTTGAATACCTTAAAGTAAGAGAGAAAGACGATGAAGATGCTTTGCCTTGGGATGAGATTAATAAGGCAGCTTATAAAAACTGGGACCCTGGTTATGATTTAAAAACGATTCAACAGTTAAGTAATCTGCGTTTGGAGAACGATAACACATTTAACTTAATTAAAGAAAGTGCAGAATGGCTTTCTAATCAGAACACCAAAGAGTATTCCTTAAAACTAGATAAGTATAAGGAAGAGCAAGAGGCAATCCGCAAAACTGTAAAGCAACTGGAGTCTTTATTGAAACTTAAGGCTGAATTGGATGTATCCGCATTGCCAAAAGAAGTAGACCGGTGGTCAGATGATAAAAGCAAGCAGGAAAGATTTCAACAATGGCTAAAATCTTTGCAGAAAGATATCTACCTTGATCAGGCAATGAAAGTGATGAATGATATGATCAACCAGCAAAATCTGGTGAAGATTAAAGGGAACGAAGAACCTAAAAAGGCATTCTGATAAAGTAGAAAATATTTTTATTAAAAAGCCCTGATATATAATTTATCAGGGCTTTTTCTATGTTAATGTTGAAGAATTAATTATCCCAAACCAATGCACTAGCACCAAGTATGGCAGCATCAGCTTCCTGCAAATTGCTAAACAATATTTTTACTTTGTTTTTAAAATTTTGAACCAATGTCTCTTCCATTGCCTTTTTTGTAGGGCTTAATATTAGATTACCAGCCTTCGTTAAACCACCGAATAGAATAATTGCTTCCGGTGAAGAAAACATTACAAAGTTGGCTAATGCTTCTCCTAATATCTGACCAGTATAATCGAAAATATCATTCGCAATTTTATCACCTTTGATAGCCGCTTCGTACACGGTTTGGCTTGTAATAAGATCGTTGATTGAAGAATCTCTGAGTACACTATCCACTTTTGGATTATCAGAAAGCATTTCTAATGCAGTTTCTCTTACTCCTGTTGCAGAAGCATATGATTCCAGAGTGCCTCTTATTCCCGTTCCCTTATGCAGTCTACCTCCCGGACGGATAATAGTGTGCCCTAATTCACCTGCAAATCCATCATGACCCAGTACAATTTTTCCATCAATCACAATTCCACTTCCAACCCCTGTTCCCAATGTGATTGTGATGAAATGTTTCATACCTTTTGCACATCCATACATCATTTCGCCCATGGCAGCGGCATTAGCATCATTGGTAAGTTTGACAGGAATCCCAAATTTTTCAGAAGTGATTTTGGCAAACGGGATAATACCCCGCCATTTCAAGTTTGCAGCATATTCAATTGTGCCGGTATAATAATTCCCGTTTGGTGCTCCAACGCCTATGCCGGCAAATTTTTCAATACCACCGGATTTTTCAATCAGCGGCATTAATTTTTGGTGTAACTCATCAACAAAATCCTGCACATCATTTGCATCATTTGTAAGCATTCTGTCTTGATAAAGAATTTTCCCTTGCTTATCAACAACTCCAAATTTTGTGTTGGTTCCACCAATATCTACTCCTATTGCAAAATCTGACATACTATTTTTTTGGTTTTGTTTATTAATGTCCGCCGCCACTTATTTCTGCATCGTAATCAATACCTTGTTTGCGTAAGATGCCTTTTACTAAAAATGCAAACAGTGCCAGGTATGCAAAGCAAACTGCAGCAATAATATAAGACTGATGAATACCTATTATATCTGCCAATTTTCCTTGTATTGGAGGAATAATACCACCACCAAGTATCATCATAATCAAAAATGCTGAGCCCTGTGATTCATATTTTCCAAGACCAGCAATTGATAAACTAAAAATAGACGGCCACATTATAGAGCAACAAAGTCCAGCACTTAGGAAAGCATATATTGCTACTATCCCTGTCGATAGTAATCCGACAACCATGCCAGCTATGCCAAGCAAACTGAATATCAATAATGTTTGAACAGGTCTGTCTTTACTTAAGAAAAATGCTGCAATCATAACTACAACACATATTATGTAGTAGAATAATGCTGACACATCATAATTAGATAGGTAAATAATAAGTATAAGAATTCCAAATGCAACCAATGGCACAATAAGTTGTAATAACTGTTTTTTGGCTTTGCTAAAATTAAATGCACTCACGGCACCTGTCCATCGTCCAATCATTAAACTTCCCCAATACATCATAATATATGGAGTGGCCTGAGAGGCCGATAAAGAACCAAACTCTTTTTGTTTTAATAATTCCCCAAGATTACTACCAACAGCAACTTCCACACCCACATAAGTAAATATGCCTAGCATACCCAATACTAATTGAGGATAACGCATAGCACCCCAGCCATCTGGCTTTTTTCTTGCACTAAGGTTTGAAACCAAAAGGCCAACCACTACAACAGCTAATGCCCCAAGTAACCAACGGAGACGATATATTTCTAATGCTTTTTGTTCAGCTTCTGTTGCATTTACCAATGGGTTTTTGTAAGTACCGAATACGGGAACAAACATAGCACCTAACAAAACTGTCATGATGAGTAACATGATCAATGCTTTGTTTCCGCTTTCTGTTTTCTCAAGTATAACTCCAGATGGTACCTTTTTTGAAAAATTAAACATAGCTGCTGCGCTAATGAATAATGCACCAACACCAATATATAATACGATTACTTTGGAAAGGCTTAGTGCGGCAATTTGGTCGTCTGTAATTGCAGCAGTTGTTCCGAATAGTGCTAATGCAACTACCAATGGACCGATGGAAGTTCCAAATGAGTTAACAGCACCCCCTAATGTAACCCTGGCAGTGCCTGTAGCAGGATCTCCCAATGTAATTGCGAAAGGCTGTGCTGCGGTTTGTTGTAAGGAAAAGCCAAGAGCAACTATAAACAGTCCAACTAGCATTCCAGAAAAACTATTTCCATTTACCGCCATAATCATTGCAGCTGCTCCTAATGCAGAAAAGAGAAGACCATAAACAATACTCTTTTTATAACCCCATTTGCCAACAAGGTCTTTACCGCCAACTGTTCCAAAAATGAATAATAATAATGCGCCAACATAATAAGCAGTATAAAACGCAAAATCTATTAATTGGCTTTGAAATTGGTCAAGATCGAAGTAGTGCTTACAAAAAGGAATGAAAACACTATTGCCTGCAGCAATAAATCCCCAAAAAAAGAAAACTGTAACGAGGGTACCTAACGCACCATAATTCGTT
>Ga0209476_10001051_pt1 | contig 18918 bp, 14 predicted proteins | sample KloWWTrecipitate_FD_187179 | JGI IMG/M metagenome (GOLD analysis project Ga0209476, IMG submission 187179) | Active sludge microbial communities from Klosterneuburg, Austria, studying microevolution and ecology of nitrifiers - Klosterneuburg... | ecosystem: Engineered > WWTP > Aerobic digester... | reverse complement strand
TTCGACCTTGTCGGTGGGGCACTTGCAGGTCAGCTTGCCCCCGGCAAAGCCGGGCGCCGCCGGCTTGCTGCCGGCCTCGATCGAAGGATGTATCGTGAAGGCGTTGCCCATGAGTCGTTTCTCCTTTTTGGCGGGATGTGTTGCGAACGGGATTCCTGGGCAAACTTAAACCGCGCGCCGCGCAGGGACAATCGGGATGATTACCTAGTGGCATGGTGGTTGTCCCTGAGGCGCGCGGGATTGTTGAAGCCCGGGCAATCCTGCACAATCCGCGCATGTCCCGCCGCCACCTCCGATCCGTTCCCGCCGCCGTGCTGGAAGAAGTCCGCAGCCTCGTCGGCGCCGCGCCGCGCCGCGACTTGCTGATCGAATGCCTGCATCGTCTGCAGGACCGCAACGGCTATCTGTCGACAGACCGACTTGCCGCGCTGGCCGCAGCGATGAAACTGTCGCGCGCCGAGGTGTACGAGGTCGCCAGCTTTTATCATCACTTCGATGTCGTGCGTGCGAGCGAAATGCCCCCGCCGCCGCTGACGGTGCGGGTGTGCGATTCGATTGCCTGCGAGATGGCCGGCGCGAACGAACTGCTCGCGGCCATAAGTCAGTCGCTGGGAGACGGCGTGCGCGTGCAGCGCGTGTCCTGCGTCGGCCGCTGCGAGTGCGCGCCGGTGGCGGTGGTCGGACAGAACCCCGTCGAGGAAGCCGACGTGCATGCGGTGCAGTGGGCCATCGATGCGGGCGCGACCGAGGCGCCGCTGCCGGAAGGCGCGCGCCGCATGGCGGGCTATCGCGCCGCGGGCGGTTACCGGCTCTACGTGGATTGCACCGGCGGACGCCGCAGTGCGGAGGACATCATCGCCGCGCTGGAGCACGCCAACCTGCGCGGCCTCGGCGGCGCGGGCTTTCCGGCCGGGCGCAAGTGGCGCGTCGTGCGCGACATGCCTGCGCCACGCCTGATGGCGGTGAACATCGACGAGGGCGAGCCGGGCACCTTCAAGGACCGCTACTACCTGGAGCGCGAGCCGCACCGTTTCCTCGAAGGCATGCTGATCGCCGCCTGGGCGGTGGGCATCGAAAAAATTTTCATCTACCTGCGCGACGAGTACGCCGGGCTGCGAGCGATGCTGGAGGAGGAACTCGCCGCCTTGCGCGCCGCCTTCCCGCAGGCGCCGGACATTGAGCTGCGGCGGGGCGCCGGCGCCTACGTCTGCGGCGAGGAATCGGCCATGATCGAATCCATCGAGGGCAAGCGCGGCCAGCCGCGCCTGCGCCCGCCCTACGTGGCGGAAGTCGGCCTGTTCGGCCGGCCGACGCTCGAACACAACATGGAAACGCTGTACTGGGTGCGCGAGATCGTCGAGCGCGGCGCCGACTGGTTCGCCTCGCAGGGCCGCCACGGCCGCAAGGGCCTGCGTTCCTTCTCGGTGAGCGGACGAGTGGCAAAGCCGGGCGTGCATCTGGCGCCGGCCGGCATCACGCTGCGCGAACTCATCGACGAATTCTGCGAGGGCATGCAGCCGGGGCATGAGCTCTACGCCTACCTGCCCGGCGGCGCTTCGGGCGGCATCCTGCCGGCTTCACTGGCCAATGTGCCGCTGGACTTCGATACCCTGCAAGAGCACGGCTGCTTCATCGGCTCGGCGGCGATCGTCGTGCTGTCGCAGCAGGACAGCGCGCGCGCCGCGGCGCTCAGCGCCATGCGCTTCTTCGCCCACGAATCCTGCGGCAAGTGCACGCCCTGCCGAGTCGGCACGCAGAAGGCGGCGGAACTGATGGCGCGAGATAAGTGGGACACCGGGCTGCTCACTGAGCTGGCGCAGGCCATGCAGGACGCCTCCATCTGCGGCCTCGGCCAGGCGGCGCCGAACCCGCTGCTGTCGGTGCTGAAGTTCTTCCCGCATGAACTGCAAACCTCTTTCGACACAGAGAACACAGAGACACAGAGTGCACAGAGGAAAACCTGAAAATGGAAAACTTGTGCTTTTCTCTGTGTTCTCTGTGTCTCTGTGAACTCTGTGTTGAGAGCGGTTCGGGGCGGTTGCAATGAGTGACACGATTCGTTTCACCCTCGACGGCTGCGAGATCGAGGCGCGCGCGGGCGAGAGCATCCTGCAGGCGGCGCAGCGCCACGGCGTCGACATCCCGCACCTCTGCTGGAAGGACGGCTTGCGCGCGGATGGCAACTGCCGTGCCTGCGTGGTGGAGATCGCCGGCGAGCGCACCCTGGCGCCGTCCTGCTGCCGCGCGCCGAAGGCCGGCATGCAGGTGCAGGCGCAGAGCGCCCGCGCCGTCGCGGCGCAGAAGATGGTGCTGGAACTGCTCGCTGCCGACATGCCGGACGAAGCCGTGCGCGCCGATTCCGAGCTCGACGGCTGGGTACGGCGCATGAACGTTGGCGCGCCGCGCTTTCCGCGCCGCGCACAGCCGGAAGCCGACGCCTCGCATCCGGCCATCGCTGTGCGGCTCGATGCCTGCATCCAGTGCACGCGCTGCCTGCGCGCCTGCCGCGAAATTCAAGTAAACGGCGTCATCGGCTACGCGAAGCGTGGTGAGATCGTCTTTGATTTCAATGATCCGATGGGCGCGAGTTCCTGCGTCGGCTGCGGCGAGTGCGTGGCGGCGTGCCCGACCGGGGCGCTGTTGCCGGCATTACCCCCTTTGCAAAAGGAGGTGGCGACGCTGTCGCCGGGGGATTTAGCGGCCGTTAAATCCCCCCCGGCCCCCCTTTTCCAAAGGAGGGAGACGGCCCCCCATCCCCCGGCCCCCCTTTTGCAAAGGGGGGAGGAAACCTGCGTCGGCTCCCTCTGCCCCTACTGCGGCGTCGGCTGCCAGGTGACCTATCGCGTGCGCAACAACGCTATCGTCGGCGTCGACGGCCGCGACGGTCCGGCCAACCATGGCCGGCTGTGCGTCAAGGGCCGCTATGGCTACGACTATGCGCGCCATCCGCAGCGCCTGACCCAACCGCTCATCCGCAAGTCCGGCACGAAAAAGTCTGTCGACAACACTCTGGCGGATTTCCGCGCGACGAGCTGGGAGGAGGCGCTCGACTTCGCGGCGAGTGGCCTGAAACGCATCCTTACCCGCGACGGCAAATATGCATTGGCCGGCTTCGGTTCGGCCAAGGGATCGAACGAGGAGGCCTACCTCTTCCAGAAGCTGGTGCGCACCGGCTTCGGCAGCAATAACGTCGATCACTGTACGCGGCTGTGCCACGCATCGAGCGTGGCGGCGCTGCTGGAGGGCCTCGGCTCCGGCGCGGTGTCGAATCCCGTCGCCGACGTGCAGCACGCCGACGTGATCGTCGTCATCGGCGCCAACCCGACGGTGAACCACCCGGTGGCGGCGACCTGGATGAAGAACGCCGTGGAGCGGGGCGCGACCTTGATCGTCATGGACCCGCGCGAGACCGAACTGGCGCGACATGCGACCCACGCCCTGCAGTTCAAGCCCGACAGCGACGTCGCGTTGCTGAATGCGATCGCCCACGTCATCGTCACGGAGGGGCTGACCAACGAGGCCTTCATCGCCGAGCGCACCGAAGGTTTTGCCGCCTTCCGCGAGAACATTCTTGCCAAGACGCCCGAGGCGATGGCGCCCATCTGCGGCATCGATGCGGAGACGATCCGCGCCGTGGCGCGCACCTATGCCAGTTCGCGCGCGGCGATGATCTTCTGGGGCATGGGCGTCTCGCAGCACACCCACGGCACCGACAACGTGCGCTGCCTCATCGCGCTGGCGCTGATGACCGGCCAGATCGGCCGGCCCGGCACCGGCCTGCATCCGCTGCGCGGGCAGAACAACGTGCAGGGGGCGTCGGACGCCGGCCTTATCCCGATGATGCTGCCCGACTACGGCCGCGTCGCCGACGAGGCGGTGCGCGCGCGCTTCGAAAAGCTGTGGGATGCGGCGCTCGACCCGCAGCCGGGGCTCACCGTGGTGGAGATCCTCGACGCGGCGAATCGCGGCGACATAAAAGGCATGTACATCCTCGGCGAAAACCCGGCGATGTCCGACCCGGACCTCGCCCACGCCCGCGCCGGGCTGGCCTCGCTGGAGCATCTGGTGGTACAGGACATTTTCCTCACCGAGACCGCTGCGCTGGCCGACGTGGTGCTGCCGGCCTCCGTCTTCGCCGAGAAGACCGGCAGCTTCACCAACACCGACCGCACCGTGCAGATCGGCCGCGCGGCAATTTCACCACCGGGCGAGGCGCGCCAGGACCTGTGGATCGTGCAGGAACTGGCGCGCCGGCTCGGTCTCGACTGGAATTACGCCGGGCCGCGCGAAGTGTTCGAGGAGATGCGCCGCGCCATGCCCTCCATTGCCGGCATCTCGTGGGAACGCCTGGAACGCGAGGGCGCCGTGACCTATCCCTGTAACGACGCATCGGATGCGGGGCAGCCGGTGATTTTCACGGAGCGCTTTCCGACGGCCAGCGGCCGCGGCAGGTTCGTGCCGGCGCAGTTCCGGCCGGCGGCGGAACTGCCCGACGCCGACTATCCCTTCGTGCTCATCACCGGGCGCGTGCTGGAGCACTGGCACACCGGCGCCATGACGCGCCGCTCGGCCGTGCTCGACACGTTGGAGCCGGAGGCGCATATCGACGCGCATCCCGACAACCTGGCGGCGCTGGGCTGCGCGACGGGGGAGTTCGTCGTACTGGAAACGCGGCGCGGGAACGTCTCGGCGCGGGCGCGCGCCGATGCGGGACTGGCGCGCGGCACGCTGTTCATGCCGTTCTGTTACGTGGAGGCGGCGGCCAACCTGCTGACCAATCCGGCGCTCGATCCCTTCGGCAAGATTCCGGAGTTCAAGTACTGCGCGGCGCGGCTGGCCGTGGCGAAGTCTGGCCGCAAGGCGCAGCCTCAGTAGCTGGCCGCATAGAGCGGATAGAGCGTCTCCTCCTCGCGGTGCATGCGCGCGTCGACGGTTCCGCCGATCTGTTCAAATTCGGCGGCGAATGAAGACAGCGCAGCCTCGGACTGGCGTTCAATCCCGTCGTATTTGGCGAGGAAGTCGAGGGCAGCCTTGGCGATGCCGTCCATTTCCTTGCGGAAGGAACGCACGAGCGCGGTGTTGACCTCGTCGCCGGCCATCTGCTGCTGCAGGTAGATGTACAGGCGCATGTTTTCGGTGAGCAGATGGTTGCGCAGCAGCGCGCCAAACTCCTTCAGTTTTCCCGCGACCGCCGCCAGGTCGCGCCGGGCGAAGGCTTCCCCGATGCTGCCATGCAGGTGAAGCAGCCGGTGGTGATCGGCGACGAGCTCCTTGATCAGATCGGGGTAATAGGCGATGCCGGCCGCAGGGGCGGCTGGGCGCGCGCTGGGGGCTGCCGCCGGCGGCTCGCCCTTTTTCTTGAAAAAATCAAACATGATTTGCACCTCCCTTTGTTGTTATCGAAGAACCGGGGCTTCCTGCCGAAGCCGGACCCGGTTCAGTTTCAGTTGCAACGCGCATTCACCACGCGCGCCGTGCAGAGGGAGCCGCACTGCGCGGCTGCGGTGCCCGCACCGCGCTCCGGCACGACGGGCTGCGGCCAGCTTGCCGGCCGCAGCGCTTGCATGATGATATCATCGGATGCATGGTGCAGGAGATGGAAACCGAGTGCTTCGGCCAGACGCAGCATGGGTCGGTTGTCGCGCAGGCTGGAGAGCTGGATGCGCTTCAGGCCGCGCGTCCACGCCTGCCCCAGGAGATATTCCATCAGGGCGCGGCCGACGCCTTTCTGGCGCAACTGGTTGGAGACGGCGATGCCCAGCTCGGCGCAGGATAACGCGCCGGGACGGTTCTCCGCACACATCTCGCCGCCCGTAATGGCGGTGAGTTCGGCCACGCCGACCAGCCGCTCGCCGTAGAAGGCGCCGAAAACCACGCAGCCATTGTCGAAGCGCATCTGCGCCACGTAGGCGCGCACGGTCATCGGCGTCATGGTGCGAAAGAAGCGCCAGTAGAGGGCGATGTCGTCCAGTTCTTCGAGGAAGAAGCGCTCGACGGCTTCTCGCTCGCCGGCGGCGAGCGTGCGAATCGTGATGGGCGGAGAAGCCGGCGTAGTCATGAGCGATTTGCCACCGATGGGAGCATGGTTATGGTTTCCATGCATCCTGCTTGCACTTTAAGACCTTTTGGCTATTCTGAGAAGATCCCGGCTCCACCGGGACCCACAGAGAGAGGACATAACATGAAAACCACAACGTTCGCATTGCTGGGCGGCCTGCTGCTGGCCAGCACCCAGGCTTTCGCCTTCCATTGTCCGATGGACATGAAGAAAATCGACGAGGCAATGGGCAAGAATCCGAAGCTTTCCGCCGACCAGATGACCGAAGTGAAGAAGCTGCGCGCCGAAGGCGAAACCCTGCACAAGGCCGGCAAGCACCAGGAGTCGGTGGACACCCTGGGCAAGGCGATGAAGATGCTCAACGTGCAGTAACGATTCGTCATTCCCGCGAAAACGAAGTTTCAGTGAAGGCTAACCTTCAGGTTATGCCGTAACTAAAGCGGGAATCCACAGCCTGGCGACAACGCTCTGGATCCCCGCTTCCGCGGGGATGACGGCGCGTTTTCAGCGGTGCCGCGAACCGGAGTGGTGCTGGGCGGCGTTGCCGCGCGCCGGACCACCGCGTTGCGGCGGCTTGCCCTGACGCTGCGGCGCGCCCTGCTTCGGCAGGTTGCCCTGGCGCTGGCCACTGCGTTGCTGGCCGGATCGCTGGCCCGAACGCTTGCCGTTCTCAATCGGCTCGGCGCGGATGCTCGGGTCCGGCTCGAAGCCGGGCAGCACGACCTTCTCGATCGGCTTCTTCAGCAGGCGCTCGATGTCGCGCAGCAGGCCGAGCTCGTCGACGCACACCAGCGAGACGGCGTGGCCCGAGCTGCCGGCGCGGCCGGTGCGGCCGATGCGGTGCACGTAATCCTCCGGCACGTTGGGCAGTTCGAAGTTCACCACGTGCGGCAACTGGTCGATGTCGAGGCCGCGAGCGGCGATGTCGGTGGCGACCAGCACGTTCAGCTTCATGCTCTTGAAGTCGGCCAGTGCCCGCGTGCGCGCGCCCTGGCTCTTGTTGCCGTGGATGGCGGCGGCGCTGATGTCGGCCTTGTTGAGCTTTTCCGCCAGCGTGTTGGCGCCGTGCTTGGTGCGCATGAAGACGAGCACCTGGTGCCAGTGGTGGTCGTCGATCAGTTTGATCAGCAGGTCGCGCTTCCTTGCCTTGTCGACGGGATAGACGCGCTGGGTCACCAGATCGGCGGTGGCATTGCGCGGCGCGACCTCGACCAGTTGCGGGTCGCGCAGCAGGCCGTTGGCGAGGCCGCGGATCTCGTCGGAGAAGGTGGCCGAGAAGAGCAGGGTCTGCTTCTGCTTCGGCACCAGCGCAAGGACTTTCTTGATGTCGTGGATGAAGCCCATGTCGAGCATGCGGTCGGCTTCGTCCAGCACGAGGATCTCGACGCCCGAAAGGTCGACGGTGCGCTGGCCGACGTGGTCGAGCAGGCGGCCGGGCGTGGCGACGAGGATGTCGACGCCGCCTTTCAGCGCCTTGATCTGCGGCCCGATGCCGACGCCGCCGAAGATGAGCGTGGATTTCAGCGGCAGGAAGTGGCCGTAGGTGCGCACGCTTTCCTCGACCTGGGCAGCCAGTTCGCGCGTCGGCGTCAGCACCAGCACGCGCGGCTTGCCGCGGGCGGCGGCCGGCTTCGTGCTGAGCAATTGCAGAATGGGCAGGGTGAAGCCGGCGGTCTTGCCGGTGCCGGTCTGGGCGGCGGCCATCAGGTCGCGGCCGGCGAGCACGACGGGAATCGCCTTGGCCTGGATCGGCGTCGGCTCGGTGTAGCCTTCTTCGGCAATGGCGCGAAGAATCTCGGCGCGCAGGCCGAGTTCGGTGAAACTCATGATGTTGTTCCTGGATCAGCCTCGCCTTGGCGGCGATCAGTCTGGGCAGGATCTCGTTGGGGGATAAAACGCGAATGGGAGTTACGCGGCGCGCGGCAAGCTGACTGATGGATGGCCAACGCGGCGCGCAGTGTAACAGCTTGGCGGGGTGGCGGTAAATCTTTTCGTCGTTCCCGCGGAAGCGGGAACCCAGCGCCGTAAATTGCGAAGCTGGATTCCCGCTTTCGCGGGAATAATGACGATCCCGGTCTACGTTTCCTGGCAGCAGACCGCCTCATCGAGGCCGAGGAAGATGACGCCGCCCTCGATCTTCACCGGATAGGTGGCGGCGCAGCCGGTGTCGGGGGCGACGGCGTCGCCGCTCTCCAGGTCGATCGACAGGTTGTGCATGGGGCAGGCCACCTTGTGGCCATAGACCATGCCCTGTGACAACGGTCCGCCCTTGTGCGGGCATTGGTCGTGCAGCGCCCAGACCTTGTCGTCGACGGTGCGGAACAGCGCGATGCGGCCCTGCGGCGCGTTCACCACACGCGCGCCGCCGTTGGGTATCTCGTCGATGCGCCCGACTTCGGTCCAGCCCATGTTCTGCCTTGCGGTTTTCGTCAGCATGATCGCGTTTCTCCTGATTGGATAGGTCATTCGGCCATGGCCAGATCGGCCAGCGGGGCGTACTCGGCGGCGGCTTCGCCGCGCGCACCGCGCGCCACCCAGGGGTCGTCCTGGGCGTATTTCTGCGACGCCATGAAGCGTTCGGCGAGCGCCTTGCGGTTATCGGCGTCCGCCACCACGCGCTTCTTCACGTAAGGCAGGCCGACGCGCTCGATCCACGCGCCGCTGCGCTCCGTGTAATGGCCTTCCTCGCGGTAGAGCTGCAGGAAGGCGGCAGCGTGTTCCACCGCCTCGTCGTCGCCGGACACCTTGCACAGCAGATCGGTGGCGCGCACGCGCACGCCGCAGGTGCCGCCGACTTGCACTTCCCAGCCGGCATCGACGCCGACCAGGCCCAGATCCTTGATGGTCGCCTCGGCGCAGTTGCGCGGGCAGCCGGAGACACCCATCTTGAACTTGTGCGGCGTCCATGCGCCCCAGAAGGTCTTCTCCATGCGGATGCCGAGGCCGAGCGAATCCTGCGTGCCCCAGCGGCACAGCCCCTTGCCGACGCAGCTCTTCACCGAACGCACCGCCTTGCCGTAGGCATAGCCGGAAACGAGGCCGGCCTCGCCCAGTTCCCTCCACACCCTGGGCAGGTCTTCCTTCTTGATGAAGGGGATGGCCAGGCGCTGGCCGCCGGTGACTTTCACCGGCACGCCCATGCGGTCGGCGACATCGGCGATGGCGCGCAGCTCCTTGGCGTTGGTGAGGCCGCCCCAGCAGCGCGGCACGACGGAATAGCTGCCATCCTGCTGGATGTTGGCATGCACGCGCTCGTTGTGCGTGCGCGACTGCGGATCGTCCTTCGCCTCGTCCGGCCAAGTGGCGACGAGATAGAAGTTCAGCGCCGGACGGCACTTCGGGCAGCCGTCGGGCGTCTTCCATTCGAGGAAGCGCATAGTGTCGGCGATGCTGACGAGGTGGTTGTCGCGGATGGCGCGGCGCACTTCGTCGTGAGTGAAGTCGGTGCAGCCGCACACCGGCTTCTCCTTCGGCGCTGGCGAGTAACTGCCGCCGAGCGTGAAGGCGAGGATCTGCTCGACCTTGCCGGCGCAGGAGCCGCAGGAGGCCGAGGCCTTGGTATGGGCGCGCACTTCCTCCAGGGTGAACAGGCCCTTCTCGGTGACGGCCTTGACAATCATGCCCTTGCTGACGCCGTTGCAGCCGCATACCTCGGTGTCGTCGGACATTGCCGCCACCGCCAGTTCGCCGCTGTGGCCGGTCTCGCCGCAATGGCCCTGGAAGAGGCTGGTACGCAGGCCCGAAATGTCGGTTCCGTCGCGCATCAGGTCGTAGTAGCGCGCCTCGTCCGAGGTGTCGCCGTAGAGCAGCGCGCCCATCAGCTTGTTGTCGCGGATCACCAGTTTCTTGTAGACGCCGCGGCAGGGATCCTGCATCACCATTTCCTCGAAGCCGGTGCCGCCGACGACGTTGCCGACGGAATACAGATCGATGCCGGTGATCTTCAGCTTGGCCGCACTTACCGTGTTCTGGTAGCGGGCGAAGCCGGCGCCGGCGAGATGGTTGGCGCAGACCTTGGCCTGGCGGAACAACGGCGCCACCAGGCCGTAGAGCGTGCCCTTGTGCTCGACGCATTCGCCGACGGCATAGACGCGCGGGTCGTAGGTCTGCATGGTCTCGCTCACCGAGACGCCGCGGCCGACGTGAATGCCGGCTTCGCGCGCGAGATCGGCGTTGGGCTGGATGCCGGCGGCGAGCACCACCAGCTCGGCCGGCAGCTCGCTGCCGTCGCGCAGGCGCACCGCTTCCACGCTCTCCTCGCCGAGCAGGGCCTGGGTCTCGGCGGCGAGCAGCACCTTGAGGCCGCGCGTTTCCAGCGATCGCTTGAGCAGGGCTGCCGCCGGCGCATCGAGCTGGCGTTCCAGCAGGCGGTCCATCAGATGCACGACGGTGACGTCCATGCCGCGCAGCTTGAGGCCGTAGGCGGCCTCCAGGCCGAGTAGGCCGCCGCCGATGACGACGGCGCGGCTGCCGCGCGCGGCGCGCTCCAGCATGGCGTCCACGTCGGCGATGGCGCGGAAGGTGACGACGCCCTTCAAATGCGTGCCGGCCAGGGTCGGCACCAGCGGCTTGGCGCCGGTGGCGAGCACCAGGCGGTCGTAGGGCAGGAAGTTGCCGTCGCCAGTGACGACGCAGCGGCGCGCGCGGTTGATGGCCACCGCCTTCTTGCCGGCGAGCAGCGCGATACCGTGCTCGGCATACCAGCCCTTGTCGTTGAGGACCGTGTCGGCGAAGGCCTTCTCGCCGGAGAGCACCTGCGAGAGCAGGATGCGGTTGTAGTTGCCGTGCGGTTCGTTGCCGACGACAGTGATGTCGTACTTGGCGGGGGCGATGCGTAGCAGTTCCTCGATCATGCGCGCGCCCGCCATGCCGTTGCCGATGACGACCAGTTTTTCTCTCATGTGCTTCTCCCTTTCGGATTGACGGTTGCGTGACTGCGTAGTGTTCAGCAAGAGTCTTGCCAGGCGCCTCGAAGCGCACGCTGCACCTTGATCGGAATGGGAAAATGCAGGGAAGAAGGTGAGTCATGCCGCAACGGTAGCAGCACAGGCTTGGTGCGCAACCAGAGAAAAGCGCACAAAATCAGTGATTTGTATATGTTTTAATTATTCAGGCCTGGGGCAATTATTTCGGCGCCAGCACGCGCAACGCGCGCGGCAGGATCGAGAAGCGCACGGGCGCGTGGCCGATCAGTTCGCCGTCGGCCTCGACGGGCTGCGTCGTCGCCGCTTCCACCGCGCCCTCCGCTTCGCGCAATGCCAGCACCTTCGGATGCGTCAGCAGCGTGCCGTCGAACAGGCGGCGCAGGCTCTTCAGCACTTCCCAGCGGGAAAGGTCCTGAATCAGGATGATGTCGAAGCGGCCGTCGTCGACCTCGGCCAGCGGCGCCACGTTCATGCCGCTGCCGCAGTAGCGGCCGATGGCGAAGAACAGCACGAAGGCGCGGGCATTGATGCGCCGGTCGGCGAAAGTCAGTCCCAGCGATACGGCGCGGTAACCGAGCAGGCCCTTCGCCAGGCCGACCAGGTAGGCCAGCGGCCCGAGCGTGCGGTCGGGCAGGGCCTCGACGACATGCGCGTCGAAGCCGAGGCCGGCGACGTTGATGAAATGCCGCACCCCGCCATCGGCGAAGGTGGCGACGCCGACATCCTGCAGGCGGCTCGTGCCGCTCGCCATCAGCGCGGCGACCCCGGCGTAGTCCTTCGGAACGCCGTGGGTGCGCGCCCAGTCGTTGCCGGTGCCGATGGGCATGACGCCGAGCGTGACTTCCGCCGTCGGCGCGGCCTGCTGGCGGAAGATGCCGTTGGCGCACTCATTGACCGTGCCGTCGCCGCCGATGGCGAGCACGCGCCGGCAGCCGCCCGCGACGGCCTGCGCAACCAGCTCGGTGGCATGCCCCGGGCGTTCGCTGATGACGAAGTCGAAATCGATAGCATGCCGGCGCAGCACGGCCTCGATCTCGTGGCGATGGTGCATCGCCCGGCCCTGGCCGGAGATGGGGTTGGCGACGACGAGCCAGCGGCTTTCCATCGGAGTAGTATGTGTCTGCTCTGGACCGCCATGCACTCTTCTGCCATGGCGCTGCGTAAAACAATAACGCAAAGGAGGGCGTCATGCGCAACACCTTGAATCCGTGTCGCAGATGGCTTCTTGCGGTGGCTGTCCTGATCCTCTGCCTTGGCGAGGCACAGGCGGGCCTCGTCGGCGAATCCCTGGCCGAGATGGGCCTGGATGAGCAGGTTCAAAATGCCGGCGACGCCCTCTACAACTCGGCCACATCCGCAGCCATCGGCGGGGAGCGGGGTGCGGCGGCCGGCAGGGGCATCACCGGCGCGCTCGGCGACCTGGCGCTCAACTCCGGCAAAATCACCTGCAGCCTCTGGATCATCCAGCTGCGTTCGCATTTCCGCAATCTCATTTCGAGCGCCGAGCGGGCCAGGGCGACGGGCGCGGACGATGCGGAAATCGCGCGGCTGGACGACCTGATCGCCAAGACCCAGGACTTCGCCCTCAAGCTGGAAGCGGCCTGCAACCGGGTTGGCTGGCTGACAGATCCTCCTTCGGAAGAATGGAAAACCCTCAACCGGTTGAAGAACGCGGTGGGCCTGGGCCCTGCGGCCGCCGCCCCTCCCGAAACGCCGGCGCCGCCCCGACCCCCCGCGCCCGAACCCTGGCCTGAAGGCTGGAATGCCGCCGATGTGCATTGCCGCAACATGTGCTCGGGCATTTTCGAGGCGTACGCCAATGCGCTGGCCGGTTCCCGCAACAAGCATGCGGAAGCGGATGCCTTGCGCAGGGGCGAACTGGCGGACGCAATCCGCAAGGAAACACAGGCGCAGCGGAATCTGGATGAGTCGCGGCAGATCCGCAACAACCGGCCCAGCAACATCCGGCGCGACGAACGCCAGCTCGAAGAGGCGCAAACCGGCACCCGGGAAGTCCAGGGCAGGATCGAGCGGATCGCGGCCGAAGGGGATGCCCTGGCGGCCAGGGCGCAGGAACTCCTGGAGCGGCTCAAGGAATGCGTCAAGGGCTGCCGCAAGCAGATCAAGGACATGGCCGGTGTCGATGCAACGCGGATCGACACCTATTTCACCAACCGGGTGCGCGAAGGCGGCAGCGCGCAGGATGCGCAGCGCTATACCACCCTGTCCGGTGCGACCGAGGAGAGGAAGTCCAGGATTGCCGACAAGTCCGCCAAGGCGGACAGGGTCAAGGAGGGGCCGAAGCAGGCCATCAAGGACGGCGCTCCCGCCAAGGGCGCCGTGGCGCGGTCGGGCGTGGCCGTGGCCAAGGATGGCGATCCGCCGGTCAAGGTCGGCGATCCGCCCAAGCTGCCGCGCGAGAAGATGGGCGGAGGGATGACGCAGATCGATCCCGAACCGCCGCGCGAGAGCATCCTCGATTCGCTCGACGATGCGAATTTCCGCCGCGCGCCCGCCCCGACGACCCCTGCTGCCGCAGCGTGCCCCGACTGCGCTTCCCATGCCCGTCGCCTCGCAGAACAGCAAGCTGAATTGAAGCGGGAAAGCGAGGTGCTCGATCGCATGCGCAAGGACTACGCCGATATCACTATCAACCAGGATCGCCGTGTGCCGGAGGCGCCGGCGGCTATCCAGGCCAAGATGGAACTGGTGGCGCAGGCCGAAGCGAATATCCGGCGTCAGGCACAGAAAGTGGAAAGCCTTGAGCGCGGCATCGACATCGTCCGCCGCCAGCTCGAAGCCTGCAACAAGACATCCTGCGCGCAGCCGCCGCCAGGGCAGGACGGCACGGCGGTGGTCGTTCCAGACCGGATGGGCGCCCACGTGACGCGCTGTTCCGTCTGCAATCACATGGGCGGTCGGCTGGGCGAGATCGAGCGGGAACGTGCGGCGAAGCAGACCGAACGCGACAGGCTGTTGCAGGAGGCGCAGGCGATACTCAGGCGCGGGCTTGAAGGAAAACAGCAGCCAGGCGATGACGCCCAGGTTCAGCAGCGGGACCGTCGCGCGGATGCGCTGGACAAGGAGATCAATGCGCTCAACGGGCAGGCCGAACGCCTGGAGCGCGAGATGCAGGAATGCGAACGTACCGCCTGCCCGCTGCCGAAGGCGGAGGACGGCAGGAAGGATGCGGCGGTCCGCAAGGGCGACCCGGTCGGCCCGGCGGGCGGAGGGGCAGGGGGAAGCGGAGGCGGCGGGTGCTACTTCCAGCCCGTCAAACCCGTCATCATCGGCCCGCGCGAGCAGTTCGGCTATGGCGACGAGCAGAAGGCGGGCGAGGTCGGCAAGGCGGCGCTGAGCATCCTCGGCGGCTTCCTCGGCGGGCGGGGCGGCGGCGGGCGTTCTTCGGGGCCGGTCAGCCCGCCCGGCGGCGACAAGCCGCGGCTCGCCGACGACCCGATCCGCGACAAGCAGACCTTCGCCGATCCGCAGACCGGTACGGCGATCCAGGTCGGCGCGCAATACCGGCCTGACGGCAAGCTGCTGGTGAGCGTGGGCGTGGACAAGGCCGAGGACAAGGGCGTGGTGCATCAGGCGACGATGGAGCGGCTGCAGTATCTGCCTTCGGGCGGCTGCGCGACGCAGGTGGCCGAGCCCGTCGAGTGGCTGCACTACGAGATATGGGAGGACTGGTGGGCAAAGATCCGCATCCAGCGCTATGAGAGCGTGGATGGCGGGCCTTGGCGCAAGACGCACGACACCGGCTGGCGCGACTGGGGCAGCGGCACCCGACTGCTGGAGAGTGGCACGATGAGCGCCGACCAGATTCCGCGCACGGCATGGGGCTCGATGGGCGCCGACCGCGCCTTCGGCGGACCGCGCGCGGCCGGCGCGCTGTTCGATCCGGGCAAGCCGGCGGTGACGGGGCAGCCGGCGGCGGAGCGCCTGGTGGTGCATGTCAGCCAGCCGGGCAAGGATCCGGTGACGACCGTTCCGTTCACGCTCTACCCCACCTACGGTGCTGACGGCAAAGTGAAGTACACCGACCAGGCGCCCGACTGGGAGGCCATGCGCAGAATGCGGACGCAACGCGTGCCGGACAAGATGGGCGGCGGCATGCAGCAGATCGATCCGCCCGCAACGGGCGCCGCGCCGCGCGAGAGCATTCTCGACTCGATCGACTCCGGCGTGGGCAAGACGCCCCTGGCGAAATAAGGGCGGCGAAGGGCGAGGGGATGCTTCCGATATAATCGGCCGCATCCCCTTCTTCCTTCGCACCCATGAAATACCGCGACCTGCGCGACTTCATTGCACAACTCGAAAGCCTCGGCGAACTGAAGCGCATCGGCGCCGAGGTCGATCCGAAGCTGGAGATGACCGAGGTGTGCGATCGCGTGCTGCGCGCGGGCGGTCCGGCGCTGCTCTTCGAGATGCCCAAGGGACATTCGATGCCGGTGCTCGGCAACCTGTTCGGCACGCCGCATCGTGTCGCGCTGGGCATGGGCGCGGAATCGCTTGCAGCGCTGCGCGACGTGGGTACCTTGCTCGCCACCCTGAAAGAGCCCGAGCCGCCGAAGGGCCTGAAGGACGCCTGGGACAAGCTGCCGGTGCTGAAGCAGGTGCTCAACATGGCGCCGAAGGCAGTTTCCTCCGCGCCCTGTCAGGAGATCGTCTGGGAAGGCCAGGACGTCGATCTCTCGCGCCTGCCGATCCAGACCTGCTGGCCGGGCGACGTGGCGCCGCTCATCACCTGGGGCCTCACCGTCACGCGCGGCCCGCTGAAGGAACGCCAGAACCTCGGCATTTACCGTCAGCAGGTGATCGACCGCAACAAGGTGATCATGCGCTGGCTGCCGCATCGCGGCGGTGCGCTGGATTACCGCGACCATTGCCTGAAGCATCCCGGCCAGCCCTTCCCGGTGGCGGTGGCGCTCGGCGCCGATCCGGCCACCATTCTCGGTGCGGTGACGCCGGTGCCGGACTCGCTTTCCGAATACCAGTTCGCCGGGCTGTTGCGTGGCGCGAAGACGGAAGTGGTGAAGTGCCTGGGCGCGGACCTGCAAGTGCCGGCTTCTGCCGAGATCGTGCTGGAAGGCGTCATTCATCCAAATGAAACCGCGGTCGAAGGTCCCTACGGCGACCACACCGGCTACTACAACGAGCGGGCCGAGTTCCCGGTGTTCACCATCGAGCGCATGACGATGCGCCGCAACCCGATCTACCACAGCACCTACACCGGCAAGCCGCCCGACGAACCGGCCATGCTCGGCGTCGCGTTGAACGAAGTCTTTGTGCCGCTGCTGCAGAAGCAGTTTCCGGAGATCGTCGATTTCTACCTGCCGCCAGAGGGCTGCTCCTACCGCCTGGCGGTGGTGAGCATGAAGAAGCAGTACCCCGGCCACGCCAAACGGGTGATGTTCGGCATCTGGAGCTTCCTGCGCCAGTTCATGTACACCAAGTTCATCGTCGTCGTCGACGACGACATCGACGTGCGCTCGTGGCCCGAAGTGGTGTGGGCGCTGACGACGCGCGTCGACGCCGCGCGCGACACGCTGATCGCGCAGAACACGCCGATCGACTACCTCGACTTCGCCTCGCCGGTGGCGGGGCTGGGCAGCAAGATGGGCATCGACGCCACCAACAAATGGCCCGGCGAGACCAGCCGCGAATGGGGCCGCGTCATCGCGCAGGACGAGGCGGTGAGGCGGCGGGTGGATGAACTGTGGCAGGAACTGGGTTTGTAGGTCGGACTTCAGTCCGACTTGTGACGCCGATTAACCACGGCTGTCGGGCTGAAGCCCGACCTACGGAGGGAAGATGACCGACATCGATCACGCCACGGGCCTGCCCCGTCCGCCGCAGGGGCTGGTGACGCTGACCCACGTCATCTACGGCCTGCACGCCTTCAGCGCGCTGACGGGCCTGCTCGGCGCGGCGTTCATCGTCACCGCCTTCCTCAGCGGCTGGCCGTCGATCATCGCGGTGGTCCTGAATTACCTGAAGCGCGGCGACACGCGCGGCACTTACCTCGAATCGCACTTCCGCTGGCAGATCCGCACCTTTTGGTTTGCCCTGCTCTGGGTGGCGGTCGCCGTACTGGCGGGACTGACTATTGTCGGCCTGCCGCTTGCCTGGATCGTCGCGCTTGGCGCCGGCCTGTGGGTGCTCTACCGCATCGTGCGCGGCTGGCTCAGGCTGGTTTCGGAAAAGGGCATGCCTGAATGAATGAAGGGAAGCCGCGCGGCGAACGCTTTTGCCTGTACGACACGTTTGCGCTGCAGGGAGTGCTCGACCATATGGCGGCGCAGGCGGCAACTTTCCTCGCCGGCGAAGCCGATCCGATTCTGCTGGGGATTCTCCGTCGCGGCATGCCGCTGGCGGAAATGCTGCAGGAACGCCTGAAATCGAAGCACAGCCTTGACGTGCCCTGCTACGGCCTGCGGTTGAAGCGCTACGCCGACGACCTGACGCTGCTGCATCCGGAAACCGAGCTCACCGAAAACGCGGAATTCTCGGCGCGCGACCTGTCGCGCGCCACGGTGCTGGTGGTGGACGACGTGCTCTACGAGGGGCATTCGCTGGCGCGCGTGCTGGCCTACCTGTCGCGGCGCGGTGCGTCCGCGGTGCGCATTGCGGTGCTGGCCGACCGCTGCGTCGCCAGGCTGCCGATCCGCGCCAACATCGTCGGCGTCAAGCTGCAGATCGCGGCGGGCGACGTCGTCGAATGCCACGTGCCACCCTACGAAGAGACGCTGAAGATCGAACTGCTGCGGCCCTCACTTGCCTGAATCCGGCGGCAGGGCGCAGGCGGCCTTGCCGCAATTCTTGCGGAACATCGACAAATAACGCCACCAGATCCACGCCAGCACCGGCAGTGCGCCGATCAGCGCGTAATCGAGCATTCCCAATTCCGCTTCGCCGCGCCACCAGGCCACGGTTGCGCGCACCGCTTCGATGAGCAACACCATGTAGGCGAAGCCGGCGGCGAGGAGCGCGAAACGCCGCATCAGCAACTCCGTTCGTAGACGCAGGCGAGCAATACGTCCTGCGCCGCCTTGGTGGCGCCGGCGTTGGGATGGTTGGCGAGGAAGACCACGATGGTGCGCTTGCCGCGCCGGTCCAGCACATAGCCGGCGAGGGCGCGGGCGCCGTCGAGATAGCCCGTCTTGACGTGCGCCTGGCCGGCGACGCCATTGCCGCCGAGGCGCTTGCGCATCGTGCCGTCCACGCCGGCGAGCGGCAGCGAGGCGACGAACTCGGGCATCACCGGACTGGCGTAGGCGGCGGCGAGCAGGCGCGCGAGGTTCTCCGCGCCGATGCGGTCGCTGCGCGACAGTCCGGCGCCATTCTCGATGACGAGCTCCGGCATGCGCAATTCCTTCTGCGCCAGCCAACTGCGCACGGCCGCCTCGGCGTCTTCGATGCGGGCCGGCCGCTTCGCCGCTTCCGCGCCTAGCGTGAGGTAGAGCTGGCGCGCCATGACGTTGTTGCTGTACTTGTTGATCTCACGCACCACTTCGGCCAGCGGCGGCGATTCGCTGCGCGCCAGCAGGCGCGCAGCGGCGGGCACGGCGCCCTCGCGCAGGTCGCCTTCGATGCTGCCGCCCAGTTCGGCCCACAGTTGCCGGAAGACGCCGGCGACGAATTGCGGATGGTCGAGCGCGGCGACATGCCGGCTTTTCTCGCCGCAGGCGGCAGGGAAGGTGCCGGTGAGGATCAGCCGCGCCGCCGCGCCGGTGTGGGCGAGATCCATGCGGATGGCCTCGTACCAGGCGCTGCCGCAGGCGGCATCGGTCAGTTTCACCAGGTTCACGATATCGAGCTGCACCGGCGCCGGCTCGGCATGGATCGCCACGGTTTTCTTCCCGGCGTCCGGCGCGAAGTCGAGGCGGATCGACTTGTAGTTGAGCAGCAGCGCGTCCGGCCCGACGTTGT
>Ga0209476_10001050_pt1 | contig 18926 bp, 20 predicted proteins | sample KloWWTrecipitate_FD_187179 | JGI IMG/M metagenome (GOLD analysis project Ga0209476, IMG submission 187179) | Active sludge microbial communities from Klosterneuburg, Austria, studying microevolution and ecology of nitrifiers - Klosterneuburg... | ecosystem: Engineered > WWTP > Aerobic digester... | reverse complement strand
CAGCCGCAAGGACGTGCAGTGGCTGTTTCGCGAAGGCCGCATCACCGACGCCGATGGCGATGTGCTGTACGCCGATGATCCGGTCGATCACGCCAGCATTCGCATCGACGGGCAAGCGCTGGATCCGCCGTGCGGCATGTTGTTGATGCTCAATAAACCCACCGGCGTCACCTGTTCGACCAAGGATGCGGGGCGGGTGGTGTTCGATTTGTTTCCACCACGCTACCGCCTGCGCAGCCCGGCGCTGTCCACCGTGGGGCGGTTGGATCGCGATACCTCGGGTCTGTTGTTGTTGACCGATGACGGGCAACTGCTGCACCGAATTATTTCCCCGAAATCCAAATTGCCGAAAGTCTATCTGGCCACGCTGGCGCAAGACTTGCGCGGCGATGAAGTCGCGTTGTTCGCCAGCGGCACGCTGATGCTGGAAGGCGAAAAAACACCGCTGCTGCCGGCCGAACTTGCAGTGCTGGATGCGCGCACGGCGCGGCTGACCTTGCACGAAGGCCGCTACCACCAGGTGCGGCGGATGTTCGCGGCGGCGGGCAATCACGTGGCCGCGCTGCATCGCGAGCGCATCGGCGGGTTGGTGCTTGCAGATTTGCCGGAAGGGCAGTGGATACCGTTGGATGAAGATGCACGTGCGAGGTTGTTTGCGGTCAGTTGATTGCCTAGGCGTGCTCGCCGTGATGCCGCCGCCGTGGCATTGCTGCTACTCGGCTCCTGCGAACATCCTGTTCGAGTCGCCGCTGCAGCAACGCCACGACAGCAGCATCACAGTGTGGATTCAGTCGTGCTCCGATAGCAGCTTGCGAAACCCTTCCGCGCCCAATGCCTGCATCGCCGCGATATTGCGTTCGATGATGGCATCGGGGTCCGGGTAGGCGGCCACGGCGCGGTCGATGCTGGCTTCGCGCAACAGGTGCAAGATCGGGTACGGCGCGCGGTTGGTCAGGTTGGCGGCATCGTCGGGTGCGCTGTCGGCAAATTGATAATCGGGGTGGAAGCTGGCCACTTGCAGCACGCCGTCCAACGCCATCGCTTCGATCAGCGCATCGGCGGTGTCCAGAAAATCGTTGTAGTCGAGGAAGTCGGTCAACACCTGCGGGTGTACCAGCAGTGTGGTGTCGATGTTGTCCTCGGCGCTGTCGCGCAGCAGGGCGAGTTCTTCACCAAGCTCTTCCAGCAGGGCGCGCTCGGTGCTGGCATCGCTGATCACGATCCGTACCTGATGCTTCACATGCACTGCCTTGGCGAACGGGCACAGATTCAGCCCAATCACGGCGCGCTCCAGCCAGCGACGGACGGCGGCTTCGATCATCGTGGCATCAATGGCAACGTCTTGCGGCATCGGTATCAGTCCAGGCGGATGAGCGCTTGCGCGAATCAATCACGGAAATTGTCGAACTGCAACGGCAGCTCGAATTCCTGCCCACGCAGCAGCGCCATTGCCGCCTGCAAATCGTCGCGCTTCTTGCCCGTCACGCGCAGCTTGTCGCCATTGATTTGCGAATCGACTTTCAGCTTGGCGTCCTTGAGTGCGGCCTGGATTTTCTTCGCCAATTCGCGCTCGATGCCTTGCTTCACGGTGATCTTCTGGCGCGCGCCGGCCAGGTTGGTGTCGATATCGCCAAACTCCAGGCAACGCACGTCGATCTTTCGCGCAATCAAGCGTGCGCGCAGGATGTCGGTCATCTGCTGCAACTGGAAATCACTGGGCGCGGACTGGGTGATGATGTTGTCTTCGCGCAGGAATTTGGCATCCACGCCTTTGAAGTCAAAGCGCGTGGTCAACTCGCGGCTGGCTTGATCCACCGCATTGGTGAGCTCGTGGGTATCCACTTCAGAAATGATGTCGAAGGAAGGCATGGCATTGGGCAGGGGTGACGAAAACGAAAGGGTACCGCATGCTGGCGGCATGACCGAGCCCAACCACGCACCCCATTCCCGCGCCGTTTGGCTGATGCTGGCGGCGGTGGGCCTGTTTGCGCTGATGGATGCCGGCTTGAAATTGCTGTCGGCGCATTACCTGCCGTTCCAAGTGGCGGCATTGCGCGGGTTGGCCTCCCTGCCGTTGGTGCTGATGTGGGCGTTGTTCACGCAAGGCTGGCGGCCGCTGCTGCGGGTGCGCTGGCCCTTGCATCTGCTGCGCGGAGTGCTGGGCGTGGGCATGATGGCCAGCTTTGTGTATGCGCTGAAGCGGCTGCCACTGTCCACCGCCTATTCGATCTTTTTTGTGGCCCCGTTGCTGATCACCGCGCTGTCGGTGCCGATCCTGGGTGAAAAAGTGGGCCCACGCCGTTGGACGGCGATTGCCGTGGGCTTGCTTGGCGTGCTGGTGGTGCTGCGGCCGACCGGCGCAGGGATGTTGTCTCTGGCCGGGTTGGCGGTGTTGTTGGCGGCGGCGGGTTATGCGGTGTCGGCGATCACCGTGCGGGTGCTGGCGCGCACGGATTCCAATCAGGCCATGGTGGTCTGGCTGTTGGCCTTGATGGCGCTGGGGGCGGGCAGTCTGGCATGGCCCAGCTGGCGGCCATTGCAGGCCGAGCATGCATGGATCGTGGCCGGCATTGGCGTGGTGGGCACGCTGGGCCAATTCGCCATTACCGAGGCCTTCCGCCATGGCGAGGCCTCGCTGATTGCGCCGCTGGAATATTCCGCGCTGCTCTGGGGCGTGGCGCTGGATCTGGCACTGTGGGGCGTATTGCCGGATGGCGTGACCTGGCTGGGGGCCGCCATCATCATTGGCAGCGGCCTGTATTTGCTGCATCGCGAAAAGGGCAAGCCGCATCTGGAAGCCGAACACCCTTGATTGATTCCGGATAAAAACGGGACTTTAATTGAATGCAGATGTCATATTGGCAAATATCCGTCTGATTATTCGAAACATCCGGATAAAATAAAACAATCGCGTTGCAATTGTTTGTTCCTGTCATCCGGATGTGGCAACGTGGCGGCTTCACCCTAGAACACCGGAGCCGGCCATGGCCGAATTGAAGGAAGCCCGCGTCCCCGATATCGGTGGCCACGGCGATGTCCCCGTCATCGAATTGCTGGTCAAGCCCGGCGATAGCGTCGGCAAGGATCAGGGCTTGGTGACGCTGGAATCGGACAAGGCGACCATGGAAGTGCCGTCACCGTTTGCCGGCGTGATCAAGGAACTCAAGGTCAAGCTGGGCGATAACGTGTCCGAGGGCGGCTTGGTGGCGATCATCGAGGTGGCCGCAGATGCCGCAGCGCCGACAGCAGCCCCCGCTGCAGTTGCGGCGCCCACCCCTGCGCCGCCGAAACCTGCGGTGGTGGCCGCACCGGCAGCGGTGGCGGTTGTGGAGAGTGGCGCGCCAGTGCCCGCACGTGCGCCCGTCGCTGAACCCGGCCAGCCGGGTATTCCGCCGATGCGCTTTGAGGCCGACGCCGTGTTGCCGGCCAAGGTGCCGTATGCCAGTCCAGCCGTGCGCTTGTATGCGCGCGAGCTGGGGGTGGATTTATTGCAGGTCAGTGGCCGTGGCCGAAATGGCCGCATCAGCCGGGAGGATGTCCAGCATCACGTGAAAGCGGTGATGTCGGGCGCGCCGCAGGGCCTTGCCCCGGCAGTGGCGGCGGCTGGTGGGCTCAGCTTGCTGCCATGGCCGAAGGTGGATTTCGCCAAATTTGGTGCGATCGAAAGCAAGCCGCTGTCACGCATCCAGAAGATTTCCGGCGCCAATCTTGCGCGCAATTGGGCGATGATTCCGCACGTCACCCAATTCGATGAAGCCGATATCACTGCGCTGGAAGAGCTGCGCGTGAGCTTCAACAACGAGAATGCAAAAGCGATTGCGGCAGGCAAGGGCAGCAAGCTGACCATGCTGGCCTTCCTGATCAAGGCGTGCGTGGCGGTGTTGCAGAAATACCCCACCTTCAATGCCTCGCTGGATGGCGACAACCTCGTGCTCAAGCAGTATGTCCACATCGGCTTCGCCGCCGATACGCCGAATGGTTTGGTGGTGCCGGTCCTGCGCGATGCCGATCAAAAAGGCGTGGCGCAGATCGCCAGGGAAATGGGCGAATTGGCTGCGCTGGCGCGTGACGGCAAGCTCAAGCCGGAACAAATGCAGGGTGGCTGCTTCACGATCAGCTCGCTCGGCGGGATTGGCGGCACCAAGTTCACGCCGATCATCAATGCGCCGGAAGTGGCGATTTTGGGTGTGTCGAAGTCGGAGATGAAGCCGGTCTGGAACGGCGAGAAGTTCAAGCCACGGCTCATGCTGCCACTGTCGTTGAGTTATGACCACCGGGTGATCGATGGCGCTGCGGCGGCGCGCTTTACCACCTACCTTGGGCAACTGCTGGCCGACTTGCGTCGGGCCATGCTGTAAGGAGAAGGCGCATGGCAGACATTGAAAGCAAAGTGCCCGATATCGGCAGCCACGGCGGCGTGCCGGTGATCGAGTTGTTGGTGGCGGTCGGCGATACGGTGAAGAAAGACCAGGGTCTGGTGACGCTGGAGTCGGACAAGGCGACCATGGAAGTGCCGGCCATCGCCGATGGCGTGATCAAGGCGCTGAAGGTGAAACTGGGCGATAGCGTGTCCGAAGGTGCGGTGATTGCGGTGATTGAGAGTGCGACGAACGAAGCTGCACCGAAGGCAGCAGCACCCGCGCCGGTACCGGCCAAGGCAGCAGCGCTGGCACCTGCTGCTGCGCAGGCAGCGCCCGCTCCGCAAGCCGCCACCGCCTCCGGCCGCAAGGCCGATATCGAATGCGCGATGGTGGTGATTGGCGCCGGCCCGGGCGGCTATACCGCCGCGTTCCGCAGTGCCGATCTGGGTCTGGATACCGTGCTCATCGAGCGCTATGCCAACTTGGGTGGGGTCTGTCTCAACGTCGGGTGCATTCCCTCGAAAGCCTTGCTGCATGCTGCCGATGTGATCGAGCAGGCCAGTCATGCCAGCGATTACGGCGTGGACTTTGGCAAGCCCAAGCTCGATATCGACAAGCTGCGCAACTACAAGGAAAACGTGGTGGGCCAGCTCACCAAGGGGCTGGCCGGGATGGCCAAGCAGCGCAAGGTGCGGGTGGTGCAGGGTGTGGCGAAGTTTGTTTCCGGCAATGAGCTGGAAATCACCGCTGCCGATGGCGCAACCCAATTGCTGCGTTTCGAAAACTGCATCATCGCTGCCGGCAGCCAGCCGGTGAAGTTGCCGGCGTTCCCGTGGGAAGACCCGCGGATCATGGATTCCACCGATGCGCTGAATCTGGCCGATGTGCCGAAACAATTGCTGGTGGTGGGGGGCGGCATCATCGGGTTGGAAATGGCCACGGTGTATCGCGCGCTGGGTGCAGAGGTGACGGTGGTCGAGTTCATGCCGCAGCTGATGCCGGGTGCGGATGCCGACTTGGTCAAACCGCTGGCCGAGCGCTTGAAAAAGCAGGGCGTGGCGGTGCATCTGAAGACCAAAGTGGTGGATGCCAAGGCGCAGAAAAACGGCATCAGCTGCAATTTCGAAGGCGAGTCCATTCCCGCCGGCAAGCTGTATGACCGGGTGCTGGTGTCGGTGGGGCGCAGCGCCAATGGTGGCAAGCTGGCTGCCGACAAGGCAGGTGTGCAGGTAGGCGAGCGCGGGCTGATTCCGGTGGATGCGCAGATGCGCACCAATATCCCGCATATCTTCGCCATCGGCGATCTGGTCGGCCAGCCGATGCTGGCGCACAAGGCCACGCATGAGGCCAAGCTGGCTGCGGAAGTGGCGGCGGGGCATAAAAAGGAATGGGTGGCGCGGGTGATTCCCAGTGTGGCCTATACCGACCCGGAAATTGCATGGGTGGGCGTCACCGAAACCGAGGCCAAGGCCAAGGGCTTGAAGGTCGGCGTGGGCAAGTTCCCGTGGGCGGCGTCCGGGCGGGCGATTGGCCTTGCGCGTACCGAAGGGTTCACCAAGCTGCTTTTCGATGAAGACAGCCATCGCGTGATCGGCGGCGGCATTGTTGGCGTGCATGCCGGCGAGCTGATTTCGGAAGTTGCGCTGGCCATCGAAATGGGCTGCGAGGTCGAAGATATCGGTCACACCATCCACCCGCACCCCACGCTGGGGGAATCGGTGGGGATGGCGGCCGAGGTGTATGACGGCAGCATCACCGACTTGTATATCCCGAAGAAGCGCGGCTGATGCAAAGCGAAGCCCCGGCCGGGGATGGGCCGGGGCTTCGGGGGCACCCGCTGGGAATCGGACGAGGAAGGAGCGGGCGCGAGGGGTAAGACCGGCGGCCGCGGATGGAGTTCCAACAAATTTTGGCAGCTTATGGCGGTTGCCGTGGGCAAAGTGCGGCTGCTATAATTCGGGGGCTTCGCGGGGTGGTTTTTTGTAATGACCCCGTGAATAGCGCTAAACTTCTGTTTTTGCTTGGAATGTTCGCGTGCAGAACTCCACCGGCGCGGGCTGGCGGATGGCGCTGCGGGTAGTGGCGGTTCAAGCCATTGCCGTGCTGGCGGCCTCCGCGGTCTGCTTGATCAATAGTCCCGCTGCTGCTTTGGCGGCACTGGCCGGCGGCGGGGCGCTGACACTGGGTAGCCTGGTGGCTGCCTGGGGGGCGTTTGCAGGTGGCGTGGCGGGCGCCGGGACAGCGCTGGGGCGCTTGTTGCTGGGGATGCTCGCAAAGTGGTTGGTGGTCATCGTGGGCTTGTATCTGACGATGGCGGTGTGGCGGTTGCCGGCGGTGCCGGCGCTGGCCGGGGCAGCAGTCGCTGCGGCGGCCATGGTGGTTTCGATGAGATTCGTGGCACAGCGCAGTACGACGAGGATGAACGCGTGATCTTGGAAGCAATGGGGTTGGCACCCGAAGGTGGCGAAGGTGGCGATGGCCTGACCGGCTATATCGTTCACCATTTGACCCACAACACCAAGCAGTTTGCGTTCGGCACGGTGCATATGGACTCGTGGATCGTGGCGCTTGCGCTCGGTCTTCTGGGGTGCTTGTGGCTGTGGTACTACGCCCGCAAAGCCACCTCGGGCGTGCCCGGCAAGGGTCAGGCCTTTGTCGAGCTGGTGGTCGAATTTGTCGATTCACAAGTCAAGGACACCTTCCATGGTGACCGTCGCTTCATTGCGCCGCTGGCGCTGACCATCTTCGTGTGGGTGGTGTTCATGAACACCATGGATCTGCTGCCGCTGGATATCCCCAGTGCTGCCGTGCAGGCCGTGGCGGGTACGGAAGTGATGCATCACACCTATCTGCGGTGGGTGCCTACTGCTGACGTCAACACCACGTTTGCGATGTCAATCACCGTGTTCTTGCTGATCATTTATTACTCGATCAAGGCCAAGGGTGGCTGGGGTTTCACCAAGGAGCTGTTCACTGCGCCGTTCCATGCGCACGGCACCGTGGCCAAGATTGTGCTGGCTGTTCCCAACCTGTTCCTGAACCTGGTCGAATACCTGTCCAAGCCGGTCAGTCTGGGCATGCGGTTGTTCGGCAACATGTATGCCGGCGAGTTGGTGTTCATGCTGATCGCAGGCTTGTTCGCCTCGTGGGTGACCTTCATCCCCGGCGTGATCTTCAACTCGATATGGGCGGTGTTCCATATCCTGATCATCCTGTTGCAAGCCTTCATTTTCATGGTGCTGACTGTCGTCTATCTGGCGATGGCGCACGAGCATCATTGATTGACAGCATCGCTGATTAACGCGCCACCGTTTTCGCTCCACCCATTTCATCGCGTCATCCTTTCTTTTCACCACAAGCAAGAAACCGGAGATTCACCATGGAAGCACTCGCCAACGTTCAGGCCTTCACCGCCGTTGCTATCGGCATCATCGTCGGCCTGGGTGCGCTCGGCGCCGCCCTTGGCATTGGCGTGATGGGCAGCAAGTTCCTCGAAGCCGCTGCGCGTCAGCCGGAATTGGTGCCGATGCTGCAAGGCCGCATGTTCCTGCTGGCCGGCCTGATCGACGCCGCGTTCCTGATCGGCGTGGGCGTGGCCATGATGTTCGCGTTCGCCAACCCGCTGCTGGCCGCCGTCAAGGCCGCTGCCGGCGCCTGATCGCGCTGCACCAACACTGCCTGGCGGCCAAGAGCTGCCGGCAGTGGCAACAAGGCGCCGCGGCATGTCGCCGTGGCGCAGCCTTTGAAGAGCCCATGCGAATGGTCTTGTTCAATCCGCAGGTCATGACATGAATCCGAATATCACCCTGCTGGGCCAGATGATCAGCTTTGCGTTCCTCATCTGGTTCACCGTCAAGTTCATTTGGCCGCCACTGATGCAGGCGATCGAAGAGCGTCAGCAGAAAATCGCCGAAGGTTTGGCGGCGGCAGACAATGCACAGAAAAATCTGGCGCAAGCGCAAGACAAGGTTGCCGAAGAACTCAAGGCTGCGCGCGGCAAGGCCAACGAGATCATCGAGCAGGCCCATCAGCGTGCCAACCAGTTGATCGACGCCGCCAAGGCCGACGCAATTGCCGAAGGCAGCCGCCAGAAAGCACTGGCCGAGGCCGAGATCGAAGCTGCCGCCAACCGTGCCAAGGAAGATCTGCGCAAGCAAGTGTCTGCACTGGCCGTGTCTGGTGCCGAAAAATTGCTGATGCGCGAAATCGACGCCAACGCCCACAAGGCGCTGATCGACGATCTGGCTGCGCAGCTGTAAGGGCCGACCCATGAGCCAGGCCCTGACCCTTGCCCGTCCCTACGCTCGCGCCACGTTTGCAATCGCGCGCGAGGCCGGCGCACTGCCCGCATGGTCAAGCGCGTTGGCGTTTGCCGCGCGGGTTGCCGCCGACCCGCAAATCGCAGGGTTACTGGGTAACCCCAAGTTGACGCGCACGGACACCGTGACCTTGCTGGCACCGGAAGGTGCGAGCGACGTGTTCGGCGATTTTCTCGCCCTGCTGTTCGACAATCGCCGGCTGCCGCTGCTGCCTGAAATTGCAGGCTTGTTTGATGAGCTGCGGTTCGAGGCGGAACGCACGGTGAAGGCGCGGGTCACCTCGGCGGTCGTACTGCCGGCGGCCGAGCTGGAGACGATCAAGAACGCACTCAAGCGCCGTTTCGGGCGCGAAGTTGAAGTCGAAACTGCCGTGGATGCCAGCTTGATTGGTGGTGCGGTGATCGACGCTGGCGACATCGTCATCGATGGTTCGCTGAAGGGCAAGCTGGGCCGCCTGCAAGCGGCGCTGGCGCACTAAATTTCGTTAGCAGATTTTTTTTATTGAATGTGGTTCGCGGCAATGCGAACACCAAGGAAACCAAGATGGCCACTTCCACGCTCAACCCGTCCGAAATCAGCGAATTGATCAAGACCCGCATCGAGAAGGTCAAGCTCGCCGCCGAAGCGCGCAACGAGGGCACCGTGACCTCGGTGTCCGACGGCATCGTGCGCATCCATGGCCTTGCCGACGTGATGCAGGGCGAAATGATCGAACTGCCCAACAGCACCTTTGCATTGGCGCTGAACCTGGAGCGCGATTCGGTGGGTGCGGTGGTGCTGGGTGACTACGAGCACCTGCGCGAAGGTGACGTGGCCAAAACCACCGGCCAGATCCTCTCGGTGCCCACCGGTCCGGAACTGCTGGGTCGCGTGGTCAACGCGTTGGGCGAGCCGATCGATGGCAAGGGCCCGATTGATGCCAAGACCTCGGCCCCGGTGGAGTGCATCGCACCCGGCGTGATCTGGCGCAAGTCGGTCAGCCAGCCGGTGCAGACCGGCTACAAGTCGGTGGACAGCATGATCCCGATCGGCCGCGGCCAGCGCGAACTGATCATCGGTGACCGCCAGACCGGCAAGACCGCGCTGGCGATCGATGCGATCATCAACCAGAAGAATTCCGGCATCAAATGCATCTACGTGGCAATTGGCCAGAAGAATTCGACCATTGCCAACATCGTGCGCAAGCTTGAACAGTACGGCGCACTGGCCTACACCACCGTGGTGGCAGCATCGGCCTCTGAATCGGCGGCGATGCAGTACATCAGCGCCTATTCGGGCTGCACCATGGGTGAGTACTTCCGCGATCGCGGCGAAGATGCCCTGATCATCTATGACGATCTGTCCAAGCAGGCTGTGGCTTATCGCCAGATCTCGTTGCTGCTGCGCCGCCCGCCGGGCCGCGAAGCGTATCCGGGTGACGTGTTCTATCTGCATAGCCGCCTGCTGGAGCGCGCTGCACGCGTGTCCGAGGACTATGTCGAGAAGTTCACCAACGGTGAAATCAAGGGCAAGACCGGTTCGTTGACGGCGCTGCCGATCATCGAAACCCAGGCTGGCGACGTCTCCGCCTTCGTGCCGACCAACGTGATCTCGATCACCGACGGCCAGATCTTCCTCGAAACCGACTTGTTCAACGCCGGTATCCGCCCAGCCGTCAACGCCGGTATTTCGGTGTCGCGCGTGGGTGGTGCGGCGCAGACCAAGATCATGAAGAAACTGTCCGGCGGTATTCGTATCGCGCTGGCACAGTACCGCGAGCTGGCGGCGTTCGCGCAGTTCGCGTCTGACCTGGACGATGCTACCCGCAAGCAGCTGGAACGCGGTCAGCGCGTCACCGAGCTGATGAAGCAGAAGCAATACGCCCCGATGTCGGTGGCCGAGCAGGCGCTGTCGATCTATGCGGTGGACAAGGGCTATATGGACGCGGTGCCGGTCAACAAGATCGGTGCGTTTGAAGATGCATTGCATGCGCACTTTGCCAACACCGCGAGCGCGTTGATGCAGTCGGTTGCGGTGAGTGGTGACTGGAACGACGAGATCGAGGCTGCTTACAAGAAGGGCATCGAAGAGTTCGTGGCAACGGGTACCTGGTAATTCGTAGGAGCGCCCCAAGGGCACGATCCAGATCGCGGCCACGGGCCGCTCCTACACGAAGCGAGATTGAGCATGGCCGGCGGCAGAGAAATCAAAACCAAGATCAAGAGCGTGCAGAACACCCGCAAGGTGACGCGTGCGCTGGAAATGGTCTCGGCCTCGAAAATCCGCAAGGCGCAAGAGCGGATGAAACAATCGCGTCCGTATGCACGGGCGATGAAGCAGTTGATCGGGCATTTGGCACAGGCCAATTCCGAATATCGGCACCCGTACTTGATCGAGCGTGGCGAGATCAAGCGCGTCGGTTACATCATCGTGTCGTCGGATCGCGGCCTGGCCGGTGGTCTCAACAACAACATGTTCCGCAAGTTGTTGATCGAGTTCCGCCAATGGCAGGAAAAGGGCGTGGAAGTCGATCTGGTCACCATCGGCCAGAAAGCCTCGGTCTTTTTCCGTCGTATCAAGGTTGGCATGCTGGCTTCCGTCACCCATCTGGGCGATACCCCGAAGGTTGAGCGGCTGGTTGGCGTCATCAAGGTGATGTTGGATGCCTACACCGCAGGCAACGTCGATAAGGTGTATTTGGCGTACAACGATTTCGTCAACACCATGACCCAGAAGGCGACCTTCGACCAATTGCTGCCGTTGCCGGCAGCCGACACGCAAGTGGCCCGTCATGACTGGGATTACCTGTACGAACCGGATGCGGAAACCGTGCTGGATCACGTGTTGACCCGCTATGTGGAGTCGTTGGTGTACCAAGCCGTGATGGAAAACGTGGCCTCCGAGCACGCTGCCCGCATGGTGGCGATGAAGGCCGCCAGCGACAACGCCACCAAGATGATCGACACCTTGAATCTGATCTACAACAAGGCGCGACAGGCGGCGATCACGCAAGAAATTTCGGAAATCGTCGGCGGCGCTGCGGCGGTTTAAATACAACACCCAGTAGGAGCGGCCCCTGGCCGCGACCTGCGAATCGCGCCGAGGCGGCGCTCCTACACAAGCAGCATTCGAGATTCAGAGGAAGCATCCATGAGCAATCAGGGCAAAGTCGTACAGATCATCGGCGCGGTCGTCGACGTCGAATTCCCGCGCGAAAGCGTGCCGAAGGTGTACGACGCACTGAAGGTGCAGAACACCTCCATCACCTTGGAAGTGCAGCAGCAGTTGGGCGATGGCGTGGTGCGTTGCATTGCGCTGGGCTCCACCGACGGCTTGAAGCGCAACCTGCTGGCCGACAACACCGGCCGTGCGATTTCGGTGCCGGTGGGTATCGGCACGCTGGGCCGCATCATGGACGTGCTGGGCAACCCGATTGACGAGGCCGGCCCGGTCGCCGCCGACACCACGTGGGAAATCCATCGCAACGCGCCGAGTTATGAAGACCAGGCCAGCACCACCGAGTTGCTGGAAACAGGCATCAAGGTGATCGACCTGATGTGCCCGTTCGCCAAGGGCGGCAAGGTCGGCCTGTTCGGCGGCGCCGGCGTGGGCAAGACCGTGAACATGATGGAGCTCATCAACAACATCGCGACCGAGCACAGCGGTCTGTCGGTGTTCGCCGGCGTGGGCGAGCGTACCCGTGAGGGCAACGACTTCTATCACGAAATGCAGGAATCGGGCGTCGTCAACGTGCAGGAACACGCCAAGTCCAAGGTGGCGATGGTGTACGGCCAGATGAACGAGCCGCCGGGAAATCGCCTGCGTGTGGCGCTGACCGGGCTGACCATGGCCGAGTACTTCCGCGACGAAGGCCGCGACGTGCTGCTGTTCGTCGACAACATCTACCGTTACACGCTGGCCGGTACCGAAGTGTCGGCACTGCTGGGCCGCATGCCGTCGGCGGTGGGCTATCAGCCGACCCTGGCCGAGGAAATGGGCGTGCTGCAAGAGCGCATCACCTCCACCAAGACCGGCTCGATCACCTCGATCCAGGCCGTGTACGTACCCGCCGACGACTTGACCGACCCGTCGCCGGCCACCACCTTCGCGCACTTGGATGCGACCGTGGTGTTGAGCCGCAACATCGCCTCCCTGGGCATCTATCCGGCGGTGGATCCGCTGGATTCGACCAGCCGTCAGCTGGATCCGAACGTGATCGGCAACGAGCACTACGAGACCGCGCGCCGCGTGCAGTCCACCTTGCAGAAGTACAAGGAATTGAAGGACATCATCGCGATCCTCGGCATGGACGAATTGTCGGAAGAAGACAAGCAGGCCGTGGCGCGTGCGCGCAAGATCGAGCGCTTCTTCAGCCAGCCGTTCACCGTGGCCGAAGTGTTCACCGGCTCGAAGGGCAAGTACGTGCCGCTGAAAGAAACCATTCGCGGCTTCAAGGGCATTGTGGACGGCGATTACGACCACCTGCCGGAGCAGGCGTTCTACATGGTCGGCTCGATTGACGAAGCGGTCGAGAAAGCCAAGAAGCTGGCTGCTTAAGGAACCGACATGGCATCCACCATCCGTTGCGACATCGTCAGCGCCGAAGCCGAAATTTTTCACGGCGAAGCCGAGCTGGTCGTTGCCACTGGCGAACTTGGCGAGCTGGGTATCGCACCCAAGCACGCACCGCTGATTACCCGTCTGAAGCCGGGCAAGGTCGTGGTGACATTGGCCGGCGGCGACAAGCTCGATTTCGCCATTTCCGGCGGCATCCTGGAAGTGCAGCCGACGGTGGTGACGGTGCTGGCCGATACCGCCATTCGTGCCGATGCCATTGACGAAGCGGCTGTTCGTGCCGCCAAGGAAGAAGCCGAGCGCATCCTCGCCCGCCGTGGCGAGCCGATGGAAGTTGCCGAAGCGCAGAAACGCCTGGCCGAGGTCACCGCACAGTTGCAGGCATTGGAGCGACTGCGCAAGAACCTCAAGCATTGATCCCGCTGTACACGGCAATCACAAGGCCCCGCTGTGCGGGGCTTTTGTTTGCTGGCCTGGGCAAGACCGCAGTTTGTTCAGGCCCGGTATGCCCTGTGGTGCGATGATCATGGCATTCACCGCATCGGGAGTGCTGTCATGTTGCGATCTGCCAAGTTATTCACTTTTTCCCTGTTAGCAGCTGCAGCACTGGGTCTGTCGGCTTGTGCGACCGGCCCGACAGTGCGCACGGATCATGATCCGACTGCAAACTTCACGCAGTACCGGACGTGGGGTTATTACCAGCCGATTGCGATGGAACAGTCCGGATATTCATCGTGGATTTCGGAGCGTATTCGCGCCGATGTGCAAAAAGAAATGGAAGCACGCGGTTATCGGTTTGCCGCGAGCGGGGCCGACCTGCTGGTGAATTTCCAAGGCGTGGTGGAAGACAAAACCGCAGTGTGGAGCATGCCGCGCAGCGATGTGCAGTGGTTCTACAGCTATCGCAACCGGGCTTATTTTGCAGTACCGGTGTGGTATGACGAAACCCAGGTCAGCAGCTACAAGGAAGGTACCCTGACCGTGGATCTGGTTGATGGCAAGCGCAACCGCATGGTGTGGACAGGCTCGGCCAGCAGCGCGGTGCGATCGAAGCAGAAGCCAGAGCAGAAACTGGCCGAAATCGATGCGGCGATCATCGGGATTTTTGCCAAGTACCCGTACAAGGCCGGTGCGCAGTAAATCCGGGGGTGCGCAAATTCGGATGGACTCGACCCAATAAAAAACCGCCGGCAGTGATGTCGGCGGTTTTGCATTGCAACGCTCGGGTGAATCAGAACTTCGGCTTGTCGTCGCTGGCGTTGTAGCGCTCGATCGCCTCGATGATGATCTTGCGCGCCTCGGCAACGCCGCCCCAGCCATCCAGTTTCACCCACTTGCCGTCTTCCAGATCCTTGTAGTGCTCGAAGAAGTGGCCGATGCGTTGCAGCCAGTGCTTGCTGACCTTGGCGATGTCGTCGATGTGGCTGTAGCCGTTGAAGACCTTGTCCACCGGTACGGCGAGGATTTTTTCGTCGCTGCCGGCTTCATCGCTCATCTTCAGCACGCCCACCGGGCGGCAACGAATCACCGAGCCGGGCACCAGCGGCAGCGGTAGGATCACCAGCACGTCGGCCGGGTCGCCATCACCACACACGGTGTAGGGCACATAGCCGTAATTGCACGGGTAGCGCATCGGCGTGGACAAAATGCGATCCACGAAGATCGCGCCCGAGGCTTTATCAACCTCGTACTTGACCGGCTCGGCATCCTTCGGGATTTCGATGACTACATTGATTTCATCCGGCGGGTTGTTGCCGGTGGGGACAAGATCCAGACCCATTGCGTGGCGCTCCAACGTGCGTGCCGCACCCGATTGGGCGCGACGATGATTGAGGGGGGAGTGGGTACATTTTAGCGGAGCGCGGCGGCGAAAGATGACGCTGGGCGAACCGGCGGGCTTGACGGGTGCAATCCAGATGCGCATGATTGATGCGCATATAGGAGAGCCATGTCATGCGCATTCGAGAGCGATACGCCGATTACGGCAAGCGTGCCACCAATGTCAGCATCAATCAGGGCTTGCTGGAAGACGCCAAGGCGCTGGAGATCAACTTGTCTGCCACGCTGGAACGTGCGCTGGATGCCGAAGTACGTGCACGCAAGCGCGCCAAGTGGCTGGAAGAAAATCGCGAGGCGATCGCCGCCTACAACGCACGTATCGAGCGAGATGGGTTGTTGAGTGACCATGTGCGCGCCTTCACGGCTGCACTCAAGGCATCGTCAGCGGCATGAGTCAATTCACCGTCTATGCGAACGCGGATGCCGCATCCAAGAAATGGATTCCCTATTTGTTGGACGTGCAAAGCGACTTGATCGAGACATCCGGTTCGCGTGTGGTGGTGCCGTTGATCACCAGTGATCGCGCCGGAGCTTCGATCGGGCACTTGATGCCAACTTTGCAAGTTGAAGATAAACGCATGGTCATGGATACGGCGCAGATCATGGGTATTCCCATGCGCATGTTGGGCAAGCGTGTAGCAGATCTGTCCCACGAGCGTCTGACCATCCTTGCCGCTCTCGACATGCTGATCTCGGGGATATGACCGTGGCCAATACGCTGCGCATCGCAATGGCGCAATTTGATTTTCCGGTGGGCGATGTGGCCGGCAATGCCGCACGCATTCGCGATGGGATCACCACTGCACGCGACGAGTACGGCGCCGATGTGGTGCTGTTTCCGGAGTTGGCGCTGTCTGGTTATCCGCCCGAGGATTTGCTGTATCGCCCTGGCTTCTTGCGCGAATGCGAGCAGGCCATGCAGCGTATTGCTGCCAGCGTGCAGGGGATCACCGCAGTGGTGGGTTGGCCGCAGTCTGCGGGTGCGGTGGTCCATAACGCCGCCAGCGTGCTGCGTGATGGCGTCATCGAGCAGACCTGTCGCAAGCGTGAGTTGCCCAACTATGCGGTGTTTGATGAGCGCCGTTATTTCGATGTCGATCCGGACCGCGAGGATTGCGTATTCCAAATCAACGGCATTGATGTCGGCGTGGTGATTTGCGAAGACCTTTGGTTTGCCGAACCCATCGCCAGTACCGTCGCCAAGGGCGCGCAACTGGTGCTGGTGCCCAATGCCTCGCCGTATGAGCACGACAAGCATGCCCAGCGCGATGCGTTGCTGGTGCAGCGTGCACGCGAGACCGGTGTCGGGATTGCCTACCTTAATGTGGTGGGCGGGCAGGATGCCTTGGTATTCGATGGCGCATCGGTGGTCTGTGATGGCGATGGCAACGTGCATCCGGCGGCGGTGGCATTTGAAGAGCAGTGGCTGGTGGTGGAATTTGATGCCGAAGCAAAGCGTTTTGCACCTCTGCAATGGACGGTGGACGGCGATGAAAGCCGCGACGCGCTGGCGTGGCGGGCGGTGGTGCGTGGTACCCGCGATTACTGCGCAAAGAACGGCTTCAAGCAGGCGTGGGTGGGGCTGTCTGGCGGGATTGATTCCTCGGTCGTGTTGGCCATTGCGGTGGATGCACTGGGCGCGGACAACGTGACGGCCGTGCGCATGCCATCGCGCTTTACCGCCGATTTGTCCAATGATCTGGCGCAGGAACAATGCGCGGCGATGGGTGTGAAGCTGCTGGCGCTGCCCATCGAAAAACCGTTTCAAGGGTATCTGGATACGCTGGCAGGCGTGTTTGCAGGCAAGCCGGTGGATCTGACCGAGGAAAACCTGCAATCACGCACGCGTGGCGCGCTGCTGATGGCGCTGACCAACAAGCTGGGCGGGCTGCTGCTGACCACCGGCAACAAGAGCGAATATGCGGTGGGCTATGCCACCATCTATGGGGACATGTGCGGCGGTTTTGCGCCGATCAAGGACCTGTACAAGACCGAAGTCTTTGCCTTGGCGCGTTGGCGCAACACCGTGGGCGACCGGGTGATTCCGCAGGCCGTGATCGACCGCCCCCCCACCGCCGAGTTGCGCGAAAACCAGTTGGACCAGGATTCGCTGCCGCCCTATGACGTCCTCGATGCCATCCTGCTGCGGCACATCGATCAAGAACAATCCGGCGCCGAGATCATCGCCGCCGGCTTCGATGCTGCCGTGGTGGAGCGGGTGCTGCGATTGGTGCGCATCAGCGAATGGAAACGGCATCAGGCCGCACCCGGACCCAAAGTCAGCCGGCGTGCATTTGGCCGCGAGCGGCGCTACCCGATCAGCAGCGGATGGCGTGATTAGACACGGAAAGGGGGTCAGGTTCACTGTCGCGTGTCGCCTGCGAAAGTGAACCTGACCCCCTTGTCCAATCAGCGCGCGTCGCCAGTAAAGGGGTTCAGGCGGCTGATGATGCCGCGCCCTTTGGGCCAGTCGCCGTGCAGCCACGGATGCTGCGGGTCGTTCTGCTCCAACACGCGCTTGGCATCGGCGGCCAGGGCCGTATTGCCCATGCGTGTATAGGCCTCGGCCAGCAAGGCCACGGCATCGTATTGGTATTCGCTCTGCGGATAGGTTTCCAGCAGATAGGTGGCACGATCAGCAGCTGACACCCAGGCGCTGCGGCGCAGGTAATACAAACCGGTGTTCAGCTCAAAGCGCGCGAACTCGTTGCGCAAATACACCATGTGTTGACGAGCATCGCCGGCGTAGCGGCTGTTGGGGTAACGGGTAGAGACGGTGCTGAAGTCGTTGTAGGCCTGCTGGGGGGCTTCCAAGTCGCGGGTGCTGGTATCCAGCTTGAACGTGCGCGCCATGAACACCGTATTGCGCGCCATGTTGGACAGGCCGCGCAAATAGTAGAAATAGGCGATGTTCTTGTGCGTCGGGTAGGTGCGGATAAAGCGGTCAATCGAGGAGATCGCATCCTCGTGCTTGCCGGCTTTGAACTGCGCGTAAGCCTGCTCCATCATCGCCTGTTCGGTATAGGCACCGTATGGATATTGGGCAATCAAGCGACCCCAGGTCTCGTTAGCATTGCTCCAGTTGCCATGCTCCATTTGGTCATGAGCCTTGTCGAACAAGGTGGCCACCGGGACGCCTTCGTTCTTGTCTTTATCCTTCTTGAACAGGCCTTTGACCCCCGAACAACCGGTGGCGGCAACGACCAATGCAAGCACGAGGGTGGTGCGAATCAAGGGGGAACGCGAAATCATGGGCATCGAACGGGCGCCGGAGGCATGAAGGCTGGATAATACCAGCCCCAAGCTTTAACCACGCCAGAATGCGCGCCTTTTCGTGAGGCGCCCGCCGATTCCTATGAATGAACACGCCCCCCGTATTGCCCAAGTCCCCGATTCCGTTGCCGGCCGCCGGCTGGACGCCGTTGTCGCGGAACTGTTCCCTGAATATTCGCGCTCGCGGTTATCGGCGTGGATCAAGTCTGGCGACCTCACCGTGGACAGCGCGACGGTCCGCCCGCGCGACCCCGTGCGCGGTGGCGAGACCATCGCCCTGAATGTGGTGGAGGAAGTGCAAACGCATGCCGTGGCCGAAGACATCCCACTGTCGATCTTGTATGAAGACGAACACGTCTTCGTGCTGGATAAACCGGCCGGGCTGGTGGTGCATCCGGGTGCCGGCAACCCGGCCGGCACCCTGGTGAATGCGCTGCTGCACCGCGACCCGGATCTCGACAAGTTGCCGCGCGCCGGCATCGTGCATCGGCTGGACAAAGACACCAGCGGGGTGATGGTGGTGGCGCGCACCTTGGTCGCGCAGACCGCGCTGGTGGCGCAGCTGTCGGCGCGCAACGTG